>Ga0126381_100003901_pt1 | contig 16166 bp, 16 predicted proteins | sample PanSoiMetPlot_28_FD_96465 | JGI IMG/M metagenome (GOLD analysis project Ga0126381, IMG submission 96465) | Tropical forest soil microbial communities from Panama - MetaG Plot_28 | ecosystem: Environmental > Terrestrial > Soil > Tropical forest > Bulk soil | place: Panama | collected 2016-02-17 | reverse complement strand
TGATGCAATACTTAGAGTCAGATAGTCGATACGTTTAGTAGTCAGTAACCTTCAGGTACCTTTGAGTAGTCGGCCCGCCGTTCGGAAATTTTCATCGGTTATCAGACCCGGATGTCCAGGAGGATTCGCCCGTTGCAGGTACAGGCGGAACTCGCCGGTGCACCGCACCAGATCCGGCGTCGGGGCTGGCCGTTGGGCAGGACGCTCGGAATCGCGAGCCTGGTCGTGGCCGCGTTGTTCTTCGCAACGGCGCTTATCGCGTTCCTGACCGACTCCGTCGTCCATCCTGGTGAGTTGCTCTTCTGGTACGACCTCAACGTCTACAACGACGCGGGCCTGATCGCCAGGCAGATTCCCTCCTACCTGTACGCCTGGCAGCTGTCGCCGAGCGTCCAGTTCACTTACACCCCGTTCGCCGCGATCATCTTTGCCGCCTTCTCATTCTTCAACTGGACGGCGCTGCGCTGGCTGATGACGGTGGCCAGCCTGGCTGCTATTCCCCTGACGACGTGGCTGACGCTCGGCGCGATGGGCAAGCGCGGCGTCGGCAGGGCCGGCTTGGCGCTCGTGACCGGCGCGATCGGGCTGTGGCTCGAGCCCGTGACGAAGTCATTGGACCTCGGGCAGATCGAGCCCTTGTTGATGGTGCTTGTCGTCTGGGATCTCACCCGCAATGACAGCTGGCGCTGGAAGGGAGTGGGAATCGGCCTCGCCGCCGGGATCAAGCTGGTGCCGCTGCTGTTTATCCCTTACCTGCTCGTAGCCGGCAAGGTGCGCCAGGCGGTTGTCGCCGCGACCGTGTTCGCCGTAACGGTCGTCGCCGGTTTCGCCGCGCTGCCCAGCCCGTCGATCTCCTACTGGCTCACCGGCTACTTCATGCAGCCCAACCGCACCGGCGCCGTGGACGCGCTTGTCAACCAGTCGCTGCTCGGCATGCTCGGGCGGCAGATCGGCAGCGGGCAGGGCGCTCAGCCCGTGTGGCTGCCGGTGGCGATCGTGGTCGCACTTGCCGGAATCGGCGCTGGCGCACTCCTGAGCCGGGCTGACAAGCCGGTGGCCGGCTGGGTGCTTGTCGGCATCACCAGCGTGCTCGTCTCGCCGATCAGCTGGGACCACCACTGGGTCTGGATCGTGCCGTTGCTCGCGTTGGTCGCGGGGCTGATATCTGACGCCCGTGGCATCGCGCTGGCGGTCTACGCCGTCGCGGGTATCGTCGTCGCGGGTGTTTACGCCTCGTGGCCGCTGAACTACAACGGCCCGATGGCGTTTGTATACGACCACGGACTGCTTGGCTGGTTCGTTCAGGGGCCGGTAGGCAATGCGGTCAATACCCTGCACGGCTGGCAGCTGCTGACCTGGAATCTGTTCGTTGTCGCCGGCTCGGTCATCTACCTGGCGATGCTTGGGGCGGCGCTGCTGGTGTGGCGGCGAGGCCGGACCAAGGATCCGCCCCGACGCCCAGCGCCGCCGGCCCCGGTGGACGCGCCGATCGACGCGCTGCTGGCCCGCGCTGACGCGGTGCTCAAACCTGGGCTGTAGGGCTGTCGTCGGGGCGGCGAGCGCCAGGACCTAGGCTGCCTGCGGCTCGCGCTCGCGGGAGGTCTGCGCGGCAGGGTCGGCCGGCACCGCGGTCAGCTTGCCGCGTGACGGCGTGCGCTGAATTTGGGTGGCGGCGATCGCCGTGATCACGATTGCCATCAGGATCGCGATGCCCGCCGTGACTCCCAGAGCCACCAGAGCTTGGTTGATCAGGTGCGTGTCGAACGTCATCTCGTTCACCTACTCGGTACGGAGCCTTGTGCCCCCATGTGTACGTCGTTTACATGTCCATAGTGCCTTAGCAAGTGAACGTTGTCAACATGTTTCTTCACGGAAAGGATGGCTGGCTGACGGCGGCCATTGCTTGGTTAGGCGGGGTTCCTACGTCTGGGCGGGTTCGACCTGGCGGCAGGTGATTCCGGCCAGTACGAACTCGCTGACCTTGGCGATCGCGTCGGCCTTTTCCTCGTCGCTCAGCAGCCCGAGCGGGCCGTCGAGCAGCAGCGTGGAAAGCCCGTGCACAGTCGCCCAGGCAGGGATCTCCGCGCCCGGCCGTCTGCTCGGGGAGAGCACGCCGGTCGCGACGAGCTCGTCAAGCACGCCGCTCACCAGGGCAAACGGCCCGTTTTCCGCCATCCCCGACTTGACATCCGGTATCGGATGGTCAGGGCGGTCAGGGCGGCAGAACGCGGTGCGGAACAGGCCGGGATCACTCAGCGCGAAGTTGATATAGGCGCTGCCGAGAGCGCGCAGCCGCCTGATCGCCTCCTGCGCCGGATCCGTCAGTGGCTCGCGGGCGTCGAGGCTGGCCCGCATCGCGTCCCCGAGCGCGCTCAGCGCGCGCTGCCTGACCGCGTGCAGCAACTCGCCGTGGTCGGTGAAGTGACGGTAGGCGGCGGCCGCCGACACCCCGGTCGCCCTGGCCACCGCGCGCAGCACGACCGCGTCTGGCCCTCCTTCCCTGGCCATCTCGGTCGCAGCGTCAGTGAGCGCGTTCGGCAAGTCGCCATGGTGGTAGCTGCTGCGGGTGCGATGCTGGCCGCGCCCGCTGAGTGTCGACGCCATCAAGCCATAGTGCTGCAGAAATACCAAGTTGACAACGTTAACCCTTGTGCCCGCGCCGCTTAACCGGTCAATCAGCGGCTGGCCAGCTTCGCAACCGGCCTGAACCCGTAGTGTTCTGACAAAATCGTCCTGACGGTGCATGCGGTACCGAAGGGACGAGTGCCTGAAAGGATTTGGCCTATGGCAGTCGCCATCCTCCTGGCGGCCGGTGCGGCATTCCTGTCCGCGCTTGCCGTGGTGTTCCAGCGGGTGGCGCTCGAGTCTGCGCCCACGGCCAACAGCTTGAGTCCGAAGCTGATGACGCACGCGCTGCGCAAGCGGGGCTGGCTGGTCGGGTTCGCCCTGATGCTCGGTACGTTCGGGTTGCAGGCCACCGCGCTGCGGTTCGGCCAGCTCAACGTCGTGCAGCCAGTGCTCACCACCGAGCTGATCTTCCTGGTTGCGATCCTCGTGGTGGGGTTCAGGCGCAGCGTCGGCTGGCGCGAGGTGGTCGGAATCGTCGCTATTGTCGCCGGCCTGGCCGTCTTCTTCTGGTCGGCGTCGCCCGCCGTAGGCAGGGGTCAGCCTGACAGGACGGCCTGGATCGTGGTTGCGGTGGTGACCGTCGCCGGAGCGCTGGCGCTTGTGGCGGCCGGACGGGTCGGTCCGCGGTGGTGGCGGGCGACGGTGCTTGGCTCGGCCGCGGCGATACTGTTCGCCGACAACGCGGCGTTCACGAAGACGGCGACCACATTGCTGCGCGAGGGCGGGGTTGCTGGCTTGTTCGAGAACGTCGACCCGTACCTCATCGGGCTGTCCGGCGCGGTCGGGCTGTTCTTCCTGCAGGGCGCGCTGCACGCCGGTCCGATCACCGCGTCGAGGACCGCCAACGTGGTCGTCAACCCGCTAGTGAGCATCGTCATCGGCGCGACCGCGTTCGGCGAGCGGCTTCGGGCCGGCACTTTGTCGGTCGCGGTGGACGTACTGGCCATCGCGGTGCTATGCATCGGCATCGCCGTGCTCGCTCGCTCGCCGCTGGTGGCCGGCGCAGGGGGTGAGGCCAGCGACGAGTACCTTGGCGCGCGTGCCGGAGCGGCCCCGGTGCCGGTGCCGGCCGCGCCCGACGACCCAGATCCCGCGGCAATGCCTTCGTGACCTGGCTGTCCGGCCGGGGCCCTAATAAGGGTCAGCCGAAAACGAAGACTTGATTCGGCCGAGGCGCCTTGATCGCCGGGACGGCATTCCACTCGCTAAATCTCACCGCGCCGAGCTTCGATTTGCTCATTCCGAGCAGGTAGCCGCTCTGTTTCGCGATGAAGATCTTGAACTTGCCCTCGGTCAACTCCCAGGCGGGCTGCCCTTCGAAGCTTGTCGAGTCGACGCGAGGAACTGGCGCTCCCTTCCCGGTCTTCCCTTTCTTGCCGGTTTTGTGGGTCCGTTTCGTGGCTTTCGGGGCACTACTGTCGATCACCCGGCTCAGGCTATTGAGGCTGAAAGCGCCGAAGAACCTGCCGGGCACAAGAATGTACTTGCCGCAGGCGACCGCGCAGGCCGTGGCCGGGATGTGATGCGACCGGCGATAGAAACGGAAGGTCGCCTTACTGAGATACAGGTAACTGCGGCCTCCGACCCTCAGCACGGCAATGCTCAAGCCGTTCGACTTGATGGTGCCTTTCATGTCCCCCGACCTGAACAGGCTGAGGTCAAGCGTCCCTGTCTGACGGTTGCTGCGGATGTGACCGATGATCCGGACGCTTTGCGCGATGACGAAACTTGATCTCATGTCGGAGACCAGGGACGTCGCCGACGGCGAGTGGGGCGGCGAGGCAGACCCGCCGCAAGCCGCAAGGGCCATAAGGACTACGAGGCCAGCCACCGGCAGAGACGTCTTAAAGATCTTGCTCAGCATATTCAACGTCGCATTCGATTAGTCCCGCTCGCCAGAGATTGAGCCGAATCGTACTACTGGTTGGCACCGGACAATAGTGGCCTGAAGCACGCCCGGCGGCGGGCTACGTCTTGGCGTCGCGCTGGGTTTGGACTACGTACTTGGGGTCCTTGGCCGAGGCGACGCCGGCTCGCAGGACGGCGTACTTGGCGAGCAGGCCACCTCCCGCCAGCAAAGACGCGGAAGTGAGAGCAGCGAGCCGGCTGCGCCTGGCGCCAAGCGCGACCGCGGCGCCGAGCGCGGTCGTGAGCCTGGCACCGCGCAGCATCATCGCGCTCTGGCCCTCGCGGTAGGGCTCCGTGGCGATGTCGGTGCGGCGCTCGAGCGCGAACTCGGCGGCGCCTTCCACCGCCGCGCCGATCAGCGCGAGCCGCCGGGCCGGACCGAGATCGGCAGGATCGCCTGACAGTGCGCCAGCCACGAGCCCGGCCGCGGCCGCGGCCGTGAGCGCGCCGCCTGCGAACAGCACCGGCAGCTCACGGTGCGCTGTATGCCAGGCCGGTACCGCAGTGTTGGCCAGCAGCACGCCGGGGTAGGCGGCGAGCAGCGGACCGGTCACAGCCGAGGCCGCGGCGGCGGCGCTGCCGATCCCGTCGAGCCGTCCGGTGACCGAGCTGGCTGCGGCCGCGGCGGTCAGGCCGCTGTGGCTGACGAGTATCCACGAGCCCATGCTCATCGGTGAAGTCGGCTTGGCGACCCTGAGCATGTTATGGAACCGCTCTGGCCGGCCAAGCTCAGCGGTCAGGAAGGCCGCGCCGGCCTGCGCCGCCGCCGCCGCGACCAGCCGCCCGGCCCTGACCAGCGCGGGCCGCCGCCTCGCCGCGGCCGCTACGCCGAGCACGGCCGCCGCGCCTGATAGCTCGCCGAGGAACAGGTACGCAGGCAGGTGCGGCTCGCGCCACCGGGTGACCTTGAGAATCGGCCGGCCGTAATACGAAGCGAAATCGGCCGGCGGCACGGTCAGCTGCTCGGTCACGATGCACCGCCTTTCACCCGCTCCGCCCACCCCTCCGAGAAGGCGGCAATGACCCCGGCGGCGACCACCCCGGCGGCGATTCCTGCCCACCGCCACATCGAGGGCAAGTCCTTCGTTGTCACCACCGGATCCGGCGGCAATCCGTACACCTCGGGCTCGTCAAGCAACAGGAAGAACGCACCCGCTCCCCCGATCCCGTCATCGGGATCCGCCCCGTACAGCCTGGCCTCGCTGACCCCGGCGGCGTGCAGCTCATCGAGCCTGGCCTGCGCCGTAACCCGCAGCTCGTCGAGCGGCCCGAACTGGATCGAGTCGGTCGGGCACGCCTTCGCGCAGGCAGGTTCGAGGCCGCCGCGCAGCCGGTCGTAGCACATCGTGCACTTCCACGCCCGGCCGTCGCCCTCGCGGCGGTCGATGACGCCGAACGGGCAGGCAGACACGCAGTAGGCGCAGCCGTTGCAGACGTCCGGCTGCACGATCACGGTGCCGAACTCGGTCCGCACCAGCGCGCCGGTCGGGCATACGTCAAGGCAGCCTGCGTGCGTGCAGTGCTTGCACACGTCGGATGCCATCAGCCACCTGGTCGCACCGCTGTCTCCGTCAGCCGAGCCGTCGACCAGTGCGGAGATGATCAAGTCGCCGTCCTCGTCGCGAGACAGTGCTGACTCACGGGATAGGGCCGACGCAGGCGGCGCCGCCTGCTCGATGAACGCCACGTGCCGCCAGCTCTGAGAGCCGAGAGCGCCGGTGTTGTCGTACGACATCCCGGTCAGCGTCAGCAGGTCCGCCTCGGGGTCGGGCAGCCCGTTCCACTCCTTGCAGGCGACCTCGCAGGCCTTGCAGCCGATGCACACGCTGGTGTCGGTGAAGAACCCGACCCGCGTGGGATGGTCGTTCGGGTAGCCCGCGTCCGCTGACACGTCGTCGAGCGGCCCGGACAGCCGGTTGCTTGTCATGACGCAGGCTCCCACTCGTCGGCCAGGCCCGCACGCTGCCGGTACTGCTGCACAAGCTCGGTCCTTGCGTGGCCGCGTGGGCGCCGCCCCGGCCGAATGTCGCAGGTGGCGGCCTTGCTCTCCTGGATGTACACATTCGGGTCGAGCAGCACGGGCAGCAGGTCGTTCACCGAGTCGCCGGTCACCAGTCCCTCGCTGCCCCAGTGGTACGGCAAGCCGACCTGGTGGATCACGCCCTCGCCAGGGATCCGCAGCGGCCGGTTGCGCCTGGTGACGAGCACCCGCGCTTCGATCGCGGCCCTGGCGGTCACGATCGTGGCCCACCCGCCGTTCTCCAGGCCACGTTCGGCTGCCAGCGCCGGCGAGACCTCGCAGAACAACTCGGGTTGCAGCTCGGCCAGGCGCCCGAGCGTGCGGCTCATCGAGCCGGCGGTGTGGTGCTCGGTCAGCCGGTAGGTGGTGACCACGTAGGGGAACGCGGCGTCATGCCCGGCGAGCTGATCGTGGGTCGGGCCCCGGTCTCGGTACCCGATCGAGGTTGGGCTGGCGTCCTGACGGTAGACCCGGTTGCGTATCGGCGACTCGCCCGCCTCGAAGTGCGCTGGCAGCGGCCCGTCGGCGAGGCCTTTGGCCACGAACAAGGCCGCCTTCCCGTCCGCCTGAAGTATGAACGGATCGGCGCCGCCGAGCGCCGCCTGTGCCTTGGCGCCGGGCTGAGGCACGAACGACGGCGGCTTGGTCTTCTCGAAGTCAGGCACGTCGTGGCCGGTCCACTCGCCCGCCTGCTCATCCCACCAGACGTAGGCCTTGGCCTTGCTCCACGGTTTGCCGCTCGGATCGGCCGACGCCCGGTTGTACAGGATGCGACGGTTCGCAGGCCAGGCCCAGCCCCACTCCGGCGCGACCCACGACTGCTCGCGCCACGCCTTGCGCCGGGCCGCCTGGTTCACCCCGCCGGCGAACACCCCGGCGTGGATCCACGAGCCGCACGAGGTGGACCCGTCGTCCGCGAGCTGGAGGAAACTGGAAAGCGGCGAGCCGTCAGCGGCGAAACCGTTCAGCTCGGCCAGCACCGTCTCGGCCGACGGCTCGGCCCTCTCGCCCTCTTCCCCGTAGTCCCAGCGCAGGTCGAGCATGGGCCGGTCGGCCGGAGCGTCAGAACCAGCCAGCTTCGCCTTGATCAGCTTCCCGAGGTGGTAGATGAACGACAGGTCGCTGCGCGCGTCGTCGGGCGGGTCGAGTGCTTTCTCGTGCCACTGCAGCAGCCGCTGGGTGTTGGTGAAGCTGCCGTCCTTCTCCACATGCGAGGCGGCTGGCAGGAAGAAGACCTCGGTGGGGACCCGCTCGGTGACCAATTCACCGCTTTCGATCTCGGGTCCGTTGCGCCAGAACGTTGCCGATTCGATCAGCGTCAGGTCCTTGACGACCAGCCATTCCAGGTTGGCGAGCGCGAGCCGCTGCAGCCGGCCTCCGGCCGAGCCGACGGCCGGGTTCTCGCCGAGCAGGAAGTAGCCCTTGACCGTTCCTTCGATCATGTCGAGCGTCGTCCGGTAGGTGCCATGATCGCCGGTGACCCTCGGCAGGTAGCCGAAGCAGAAGTCGTTCTCGGCGGTGGCGGTGTCGCCAAACCAGGACTTCATCATGCTGACCAGGTAGGCGCGCTTGTTGCCCCACCAGCCGGTGTCCGGCATCCGGGCCAGGTAGGTTTCCACGCTCTCGCCAGCGGCCGGCATCGGCAGGTACCCGCCGAGCAGGTGGAACAGCGTCGGTACGTCAGTCGCGCCCTGAATGTTGGCGTGCCCGCGAAGCGCCATGATCCCGCCGCCTGGCCGGCCCATGTTGCCGAGCAGCATCTGAAGTATCGAAGCCGTCCTGATGTGCTGCACCCCGGTTGAGTGCTGTGTCCAGCCGACCGCGTACACCCACGCGGTCGTCTTCTCCCGCCCGCTGCATGCGACCAGAGTGTCGGCGATCACCGCGAAGTCGCCTGGGGTGATCCCGCATACCTGGTCGACAAGCTCGGGCGTGTACCTGGCGAAGTGGCGCCTGAGCACCTGGAACACGCAGCGCGGGTGGGTCAGCGTGAGATCGCGCTCCCCCGTCGGCCGCCAGGTCGAGTTGTCGTAGGTCCTGGTCTTCGGGTCGTAGCCGGAGAACAGCCCGTCGCCGTCCTCGGCGTCCACGAAGTCGTCGGGCAAGATGTCGGCAGCGTTCGTGTACGCGGTGACGTACTCACGGAACTCGTGCCCGCCGGACAGCACGTGGTTGATCAGCGCGCCAAGTAGCACGATGTCGCCGCCCGCCCGAGTCGGCACGTGCATCGAGGCGAGCGCGCTTGTCCTTGTGAACCGGGGATCGACGTGGATCACGGTCGCGCCCCGCTGCTTGGCCTCGACCACCCACTGGAACGCCACCGGGTGGCACTCGGCCATGTTCGACCCGCAGATCACGATGCAGTCCGAGTTGATCAGGTCGCGCGGGAATGTGGTGGCGCCGCCCCGGCCGAAGCTAGTCCCCAGACCGGGGACTGTCGCGGAGTGTCAAATCCGGGCCTGGTTCTCGATCTGGATGGCGCCGAGCGCGGTCCAGAGCTTCTTGATCAGGTAGTTCTCTTCGTTGTCCAGGGTGGCCCCGCCAAGCGAGGCGAACCCGAGCGTACGGTTGACGCTCTTGCCGTCAGCCGACTCCTGCCAGGTTTGCGCCCTGGTGCGGAGCACCCGGTCGGCGATCATGTCCATCGCCTGATCGAGCGGCAGCGGCTCCCAGTCGGTGCCGAAAGGCCGCCGGTAAAGCACCGTGGTCTGCCTGCCCGAATGCGTCACGAGCTGCTTGCTCGCCGCCCCCTTGGGGCATAGCCTGCCGCGGGACACCGGAGAGTCGGGGTCGCCCTCGATCTGGGTGACGGTCTCCTTGCCGTCGGCGATCGATACGTAGACCTTCTGCCCGCAGCCAACCGCGCAGTACGGGCAGATCGACGAGGTCACCCGGGCAGCCGTCGCGGTGCGCGGCTGCGCGGACTCAGTGTGCGGCGACCTGACAGCAAGGCCACGACCGAGCTTGTCCGTCCCGGTTAGCTGACGGTAAGCCGGCCAGTTGACCAACCAACTCGGTCGCTCCACAGCATACATCAAAGCACATTCATCAATTCACGTAGCCTCGACTCAGCGACAGCGGGAGGTCGGCGATGAGTGGCAGGACCGCACGCCGGCTCGTGCAGCGGATGCGGCTGCCCGGGCCAGGCACCACGGGCGCAGCCACGAGTGAGCGGGCCGATCTGCTCGCGGCCGAGGAGCCGCTCGGCATCAGGGTGAACGGCCAGGCGGTCACCCTGACCATGCGAACTCCGGGCGACGACATCGACCTGGCAGCCGGTTTCCTGTTCAGCGAGGGCATCGTCAGGGACCCGGATGATCTTGCCGAGATCACGATCTGCGACGGCACGGGTTGCGGTCACGCCGGGCACGAAGGCATCGGGAACATCGCCGACGTAACGCTGAGGCAGCTAGGCCAGACCGGCTTGCCGCGCCGCAATTTCCTGACCACCAGCGCGTGCGGCGTCTGCGGTAAGGCGAGTGCCGCCGAGCTTTTCGTTCAGAAAATCTGGAATTTGAACGAAGACCACACCGCGATCCCGGCAGCTAGGATCGCGTCGATGCCGGACGCTCTCCGGGACGCGCAGCGGGTGTTCGCGAGCACGGGCGGGCTGCACGCGGCCGGGGTGTTCGGCCCGTCGGGCGAGCTGCTGTGCGTGCGCGAGGACGTCGGCAGGCACAACGCGGTCGACAAGGTCGTCGGCTGGGCCCTGCGGTCGGGCCGGCTGCCCATGCGCGGTTGTGTCCTGCTGGTCAGCGGGCGTGCCTCGTTTGAACTGGTGAGCAAGGCGGTGCTCGCCGGGTTCCCTGTCCTGGCCGCCGTGTCGGCGCCGTCGTCGCTGGCCGCCGACCTGGCCGAGCAGAGCGGGATGACGCTGGTCGGGTTCGTGCGCGGCAGATCAATGAACGTGTACACGGGTCGTCAGCGGGTGCTGGGTGGCGAGGAAAGTCCGGTGGCACGGTAAGTGAATCCGGTCGCTGCGGCGTATTGCTGACGTGAGCGCGCAGCAGGCGGGATTCGCCGAGTTCTACGCACAGACAAGGGACGACTGCCTGCGGGCTGTGTTCGCGAGCATTGGCGACCGGCAGGCGGCTGAGGATTATGTCGCAGAAGCGTTCGCCAGGGCGTGGGCTTCGTGGCGCAAAGTCAGCGCCCACCCGGTGCCCAGAGCCTGGGTGATCAGGACTGCGCTGAACCTGGCTGTCTCGTCGTGGCGGCGCCGTCGCCGCGAGATGCCGGTCGCCGAGGTGGCCGAACCGCCGTCCCGTCTGGCCGATGACTCGGTCGGCCAGCGACCCGATTCGACGATCATGGAGGTCCTCGCCGGGCTCCCCTTGCGGCAGCGGCAGGTGGTGGCCCTGCGGGTGTTCCTCGATCTGGACACCGCAGCGACCGCACAGGCGCTCGGTATCGCCCCTGGCACGGTGACCGCTCACCTGGCACGCGCCACCTCAGCGCTGCGTGAGCAGCTCACCCACGCCGGACGGGAGGAAGGCAATGGATAGCACGGACCTCGACGATGACCTGCTGGAGAGCATGAGAGATGAGCTGACGGACGTCAGGCTGAGCACCTCGGTAGAAGATGTGATGGCCAGGGGCAGGCAGCTGCGCCGTCGGCGCAGCTGGCCGGTGCTTGGCGCTGGGACAGGAACCGTGGCCGCGGTCTTGGCGCTCGCGTTCAGCCTGGCCGCGCCCGGGGCTGAGCCCGGGAGCAGGCACGTGGTGCTCGACGCCTGGTCGGTTGTCTCCAAGCCGAACGGCACAGTCAGCCTGACGATTCGCGACCAGCGCGAATCCGGCCCGGAACGCGCTCGGCTCGGCAAGGTGCTGCGAGCGGCCGGGGTGGCCGCCGTAGTGCGGTCCGGTCTCCCCCGTGACTGCCACCCCGCGGTCACGGTCCAGCGCGGCATCATGATCTCGCGGCGCGGAGGCATCGTGCATGTCACCTTCAAGGCCGGCAAGCTCCCTAAGGACGTTCAGGTCGTGGTCGTGATCCCCGGCGTCGTCGTCTCCCAGGGCAGCGGACCGAGCCGCCGAGTCGAGGTGCGGGTGCCACCGGCGGCCTTGCGACGCGCCCACGAGCTTGAACGGCGGCCACGCCTTTCGAACCCATCTAGCCTGCCGCTGCCCCAAGTCGTAATGCTCGGGCCGGCTGCGCTGTGCACGAGGACTACGCCGGCACCTGGCCGGTAGCTGGCTCAGGTCGCGGCGGCCGGGTCGAGCAGGCCGCGGCGGCGTCTGACCGCCAGGTCGATCTTGGAGAAGATCATGTCGACGACGATTCCGAAGACCAGGATCACGATCATCACCGAGATCGCCCCCGACAGGTCCTGGTTGTCCTGCGCGGTGCTGAGCAGCACGCCGAGCGACACGTGGCCGACGATCAGCACCAGCAGTTCCCCGGCGAGCAGGCTGCGCCAGGCGAAGGCCCAGCCTTGCTTGAGTCCGGCCAGGTAGGCGGGGAGCGACGCAGGCAAGATCAGGTACCAGTACATGGCGATCCCGCGCAGGCCCATGGTCCGCCCGGCCCGCAGCAGCAGTGGCGGCGTGTAGTCGACGCCGGTGATCAGGCCGTTGGCGATCGAGGGAGCGGCTCCGAGCACCATCACGAACAAGATGGCTGACACGCTGGTGCCGAACAAGATGATCGCGAAAGGGAACCAGGCGATCGACGGCATTGTCTGAAGGCCGCTGATGATCGAGCCGACGGCGGCGCGTAGCGGTGGTATCCGCGACACCGCGGCGCCGATTGCGGTGCCGATCACCAGCGCGAGCAGATAGCCGGCCAAAGCGGTACGCCCGGTGTCCTCGATGGCATGCCAGAGCTGCGCGTGGCCGAGCTGGCTCGCCAGGTTGCCCAGAGTCGTCGCCGGTCCTTTGACCAGGCCCGATGCGGTGTCGCCGTGGAAGTTGATGGCGTAGAACAATTGCCAGGCCGCCAGCACGATGGCGATCGCGAGCAGCTTCGGCCAGGTCGCGGTCCAGGCCTTCCTCGCGGTCCTGGCCGATCCGTTGGTGACCTGGGGCTGGCCGAGTTCGAGGCTGTCGAGCCCGGTGATAGCCGCGTCCTGCGCGCTTGTGCTAAACGCCATGGCGCCTCATCTCCTCACGCAGCCGGTCGGTCACCTTGCTGGCCAGCTCAGCCACCTGGACCGAGTCGATGCGCCGAGGCCCGGTTCTCGGTACCTGGTACTCGTCGATCACCCGGCCGGGGCGGCTGCTCAGCAGCACGACCCGGTCGCCGAGCCTGGCGGCTTCCCTGACGTTGTGCGTGACGAACAGCACCGTCAGCGATCGCTCGGCGCAGATCCGGTCGAGTTCGTCGTGCAGTAGGTCGCGCGTCATCGCGTCAAGCGCGCCGAACGGCTCGTCCATCAGCAGCACATCGGCTTCGTGCGCGAGCGCGCGGGCCAGCGCGACCCGCTGGCGCATGCCTCCGGACAGCTCGTGCGGCCGCTTGTCGGCGAATTCCGCCAGGTGCACCGTGTCAAGCAGTTCGCCCGCGCGCCTGGCGCGCTCTGCCTTGGGTACGTTCCTGGCGCGCATGGCGAGCTCGACGTTCTTGCGCGCGGTCAGCCACGGGAACAGCGCGGGCTCCTGGAACATGATCGCCACTCGCTGCCCGCCGGTGTCGACCTGGCCAGACGTCGGGGTATCCAGGCCGGCCACCATCGAAAGCAGTGTGGACTTTCCGCAGCCTGACGCGCCGATCAGGCAGACGAACTCACCCGCTGCGACCGTGAGCGACAGCCGGTCGACGGCCAGCACGGCGGCCGCGCCCTTGCCGTAGACCTTGGAGACCTCGGTCAGCTTGATGGCGGTGTCATGGGGGGCGCGGCGGGGCGGCGCCCCGGGGATCGCGGGCGCCGCCCGCCGCTGCATCACGCTCACGAGCTGACCTGCGGCTGGCCGTCGGCCTTGAGCAGCGCGTTCAGCGGGCCGAGGTCATAAAGACCGGGCAGGTTGCTGACCGGCTTGAGCAGGCCCACGCTCACCGCGTGCTGAGCGTCGGTGGCCAGCGACGAGGCGATCGGGTCATCGGTGAATGTGATCTGCTTAAAGGCGGCGGCGAGGACGTCGGGCTTGAGCCCCTTGCCGAGCAGCGTCGTCAGCTCGGCGTTGGCCGCGGCCTCGGCGGCTGCCTGGTTGCCGTGTATGTAGTTGTTCGCATCGACCTGACCCTTGAGCAGCGCGGTCACGGCCGAGGGGTGGGCGGCAAGGAACTTGGACGTCACGACCAGGTTGGTGGTCACGAACTGTCCCTTGGGCCACAGGCTGGCCTCGTTGACGAGCACGTGCCCGCCGTCGGCGACCATCTCGATGTCGTAGGGAGCCGGCTCCCAGCCGCCTGCGATCTGACCCGACTTGAACTGGAGCACGGCGGCCGAGTTCGGCGTGATCGGGGTGATCGGCACCTGGCCGCCGCCGGTCGGGCTCGAGGTCAGGTGGTGCTGGCTCAGCCAGTAGCGCAGCGCCACGTCCTGCGTGTTGCCAAGCGAGGGGGTGGCCAGCTTCTGCCCCTTGAGCTGGGCAGGCGTCTTGATGCTCGGCTTTACCACCAGGGCCGCGCCGCCCGCGGCGGCGCCGGAGATCACCTTGATCAAGGTGCCCTTGGACGTCTGCCAGGCCTTGAGCGTCGGATTCGGTCCGACGTAGGCGGCGTCGAGCTGGCCGGCGAGCAGGGCCGTCGCCTCCTCGGTTCCCGTGCTGAACGGAGTGATCTCGAGCTTCACGCCCTTGCCGAGTTCCTTGGTGAAGAACCCCTTCGCGACTCCGATCAGCGCGGGGGCGTGGGTGATGTTCGTCTGGAACCCGAGCCGAAGCACCACCGGGGCGCCTCCGCCACCCGAGCCCGTCGGGCTCGCCGATGACGTAGAGCAGCCAGCCGCCATCGCCGATGTTGCCGCGATACCTGCCGCGACGCCGATAGCGGCGAGCGCGCGTCTCATGATGCCTCCAGTTGCCGGTTTGTTCTCAAGTTTCTCGATCAGCATACTATCCAAATATACATACTAGACAACTAGGATTAGCGGAAAGTCTCGCGTCAGTTCGGGACGTAGATGCGGGCGAACTTAGCTGGCGCCCTGGTCCATCTGGGTGAAGCCCTGGACGGTGGCCGGGAATTTACCGAGGCACTGCTCAAGCCGCGCCACCTGGGCATCTGTGGCGTTGGTCGAGTTGTAGCGGACGGAGCCGACTACCCCGGCCTGCGCGGTCGTCGGCTTGACCGGGCCCTCAAGGGGCAAGTTGGGCACGTGCGAGCAGACCGACGTGATGTGCTTGGCCGTCGCCACCGACGTGTTCGGCGCGAACGTCACCTCGATCCACTGCTGGCCAAGCTGCTTGTCAAACTGCGCGCAGCCACCGACCGCTCCAGCGAGGACGAGCCCGGCGACCGCGATGGCCGCGGACTTGACGCGAGTTGCTCGGCTGCGCACGGACATAGCTTAGGCCGCCTCTGGCGCGGTAGTAACAGGCTGGTGCCGAGCACGCGAAAGGGACAGCGATGACGCCGCCGACCGAGGTCAACAGCCCGCCGATCGAGGATTACGCGCTGATCGGCGACCTGCACACCGCGGCGCTGGTCAGCCGTCACGGTTCAGTGGACTGGCTGTGCCTGCCGAGATTCGACTCCGACGCGGTGTTCGCGGCGTTGCTCGGGGATGCCTCGCACGGCCAGTGGCTCCTCAGCCCGGCCGAGCCGGGCACGGTCGAGCGCAGCTACCAGGGCGACACGCTGATCTTGACAACTCAGTGGAGCAGCGCCGCGGGAACCGTCCGGGTCACCGACTTCATGCCGCCGCGCGGCGATGCGGCCCCCGCGCTTGTGCGGCTCGTGGAAGGGATCGACGGTTCGGTCGACATGGAGTGCGCGATCAACCTGCGGTTCGGCTACGGGAAGATCGTGCCCTGGATGCGCAGGGTTGACGGCTCGATCCACGCCGTAGCCGGGCCGGACTCCGTCTGGATCGACACGCCGGTCAGGCTCGTCGGCCACGACCGCAGTCACCGCGCCAGCTTCACCGTGCGGGCGGGCGAACGGGTGCCGTTCGTGCTCACCTGGCAGGTTTCGCACTCCAGGCACAGGCCGCCGGCCGTCAACGCCGACGCTGCGCTCGACCACACCGAGGCGTTCTGGGCTCAGTGGGCGGCAAGGTGCCGCTTCGACGGCCCGCACGCTGACGCAGTCATCCGGTCGCTGATCACCGTCAAGGCGCTGACGTACGCGCCGACCGGCGGCATCGTCGCCGCGCCGACCACGTCACTGCCCGAGGACATCGGCGGCGTGCGCAATTGGGACTACAGGTACTGCTGGCTGCGCGACACCACGATCGTGCTCGAAGCTCTCCTGCGATCCGGTTTCACGCAGGAAGCTGCGGCCTGGCGGGACTGGCTTGCCAGGGCGATCGCCGGCACGGCGAAGGACGTGCAGATCATGTACGGCGTGGCTGGCGAGCGCAGGCTGGCCGAGTGGACCGTCGGCTGGCTGCCCGGCTACGCGGGATCGGCGCCGGTAAGGATCGGCAACGGCGCGGTTGGCCAGCGCCAGCTTGATGTCTATGGCGAGGTCATCGACGCGTTCATGCTGGGCGGCCGGGCCGGGCTGACG
>Ga0126381_100003899_pt1 | contig 16168 bp, 14 predicted proteins | sample PanSoiMetPlot_28_FD_96465 | JGI IMG/M metagenome (GOLD analysis project Ga0126381, IMG submission 96465) | Tropical forest soil microbial communities from Panama - MetaG Plot_28 | ecosystem: Environmental > Terrestrial > Soil > Tropical forest > Bulk soil | place: Panama | collected 2016-02-17 | reverse complement strand
GCCTCCGCCCTTCTCTGTTATCGTGGTCGGCCACATACCACGTTGGGAGGATTGCGATGACGATTCGCGGACCTGACTGCGCTCGGCTCGGCCTCGCCGCCTTGATCACATCGACTGCGCTTTCCCTCTGCTTTCCGGCGGGCGCCGCCGAGACCACCTATCAACGACTGCTGAATGCATCCGCCGAGCCGCAGAACTGGCTCATGCGCATGGGCAACTACAGCAATTGGAACCATTCCGGCCTCAACCAGATCAATCGCGACAACGTCAAGGACCTCAAGGTCAAGTTCATGATGTCGCTCGGCGACCCGCGCCGCCCCAACAGGGCCACGCAGTATTTCACGCCGCTGGTCGAGGACGGCTTCATGTATGTGGGCAACCAGTGGCAGCAGTACTGGAAGATCGACGTACGCGACGAGACGCCCAAGGTCGTGTGGAAGTTCGACGCCAAGGTCGAGGCCGGCGGCAAGAGCGCCCATAGCGTCGCGCTGCTCGGCAACAACCTTTACCTCAACACCGGCAACGACAGCCCCAATCCGCGCCTGATCGCGCTCGACAAGAATTCCGGCGAGGTCGTATTCGATGTTCCGACCACGGTGCCCGAGCTCGCGCCCAATCAAGGTCATTCGGCGGCGCCGCTCGCGGTCAAGAACATGATCATCATCGGGCAGGCCAATCGCGGCGAGAACGGCCGCGGCTATATCGCGGCCTATACGGCCGACACCGGCAAGCTCATCTGGCGCTTCCTCACGGTGCCGGAGCCGGGCCAGCCGGGCTCGGAAACCTGGGCCGACAAGCGCACGATCGCGACAGGCGGCGGCGGTGTGTGGACGGAGCCGTCATACGATCCGCAGACCAATCTCATCTATGTGGGCACAGCCAACCCGGTCTTCATGTTCGACCCGCAGGGCCGCCCGGGCGACAATCTCTACACCGACTCGATCATCGCGCTCGATGTCGATACCGGCAAGCTCAAGTGGTACTTCCAGACGATCCCGAACGAATCCTGGGACTACGACTCGGTCGCCATCACGCAGCTCTATGACGCGACCATCAACGGCGAGTCGCGCAAGCTGATCGGGCAGACCAACCGCAACGGCTTCTTCTACACGCTCGACCGCACCAACGGACAGTTCCTGAAGGCCGAGCCCTACACGACCGTCAACTGGACCGCAGGCCTCGATCCCAAGACCGGGCGGCCGCGCGACTACGACCCAGGCAAGACGGTGCAGGACTATGCGGGGCTTGCGGTGCGCTACGGCAAGAAAGCCATCGACGTCCGCCCCGCCCACTACGGCATGCCCACCTTGATGCCGAACAGCTACGACCCCGCGCGGGGCATCACCTATTTCAACGCGATGATCGGCGAGGCCAACTATTTCAACTCGCGCCCCGCCGATCCGGAGAAAGGCCAGATCGGCGCCGGCTTCCGGGAAATCTTTTGCGGCTCCCACACCAGCGACAATGCAGTCGAACCGGTGGTGCGCAGCGTGCTCAATCCCAACTGCAAGGTGAGCCACGGCCTGCTGGGCGGCATCGAAGTGCATACCGGCGACACGGTGAAAAAGCTCGAGTCCTACTATCCGGCCTATTCGGGCGTGCTCGGCACCGCCGGCGGCCTCATCTTCATGGGCGACATCATGGGCAAGATCGCGGCCTACGATAAGGACACCATGAAGGAGCTCTGGAGCTTCCAGAGCGGAACAGCGTTTGCGGGCAGCCCGATGACCTATGCGGTCAACGGCAAGCAGTACATCGCGCTGACCTTGGGTGGCCGACTCGGCCGCGACGAAGGCTCCTTCCCGGAGGCCGCCGCGCTCGGACAGAACGTGATCCTGGTGGTGTTCGGGTTGTGATGGCGAACACACTTCGCTTCGCCGGCCTGTTGATCATCACCTTGTTGCTGGCCGGCGCCGCGTCCGGCCAGCAACAGCGCGCGCCGCAGATCTGGGACGTGCGGCCCGGCGCCGCCGTGGGCAACCTGCCGCAAGACGATTTCGTCGATCCGGCATGCGGCACCAATGGGGGGCCGCCGGGCCTGCGCCTCGGTGGCTTCGAGGACTTCGCCAAATGCCGCGCCGAGCCTTCGGGGCTGCGCGAAATCTGGTTCCGTTACGACGACGAGGCCGAATACATCGCTCGCGCGGCGCGCGATCCCGATGCAATCGCCCGCAACAACGCCATGCTGATGCTGGGGCAGCCGGTCGTCCTCTCGCTGCTCATCGACGGCGGCGGACTGGTCGCGGGATTTCGGGTCGTCACCGACCCGCATGCCGCGCCGGAGCTACGCGCCGACGCCCATACGCTCGCTTTCGCGTTCAAGGCGCAATTCGGCACTGAGGGCTGGCGCTGCGAAAACCTGCCGCCGGCCGCAGGCGAAACGCCTATCGAGGGCACGTTCGTCAAACAACAATGCCAGAAGCTGTCGGACGGCCAGCAGATCACCGTCGAAAGCCGGCACTACTACAAATCAGGCCAGGTGCCGCTCGATCCGAATTCCGGCCTCTCCACCGTGAACCAATTCGAGAGCGCGGCGCGCCTGGAGGTGGTCAGCCTGGGCGCCAAGTAGAGCGCTTCTTCTTGGCGAGACGCGGCTTGCTGCCGGCCGATACGATCCCAATCAGGAAGGCCGCGAGCGCGACCACGAGCATCGGCGAGCCTGCGGCCAGGAACGAGGGAAAGGCGCCCCAATGCCCTGACAGCGCCGCCACGCCAAACCAAGGGCCGACCATTCCGCCGACCCGCCCGGCGCCCACCGCCCAGCCGACGCCGGTCGCCCGCATGCTGGTCGGATAGGTCATCGAGCTCAGCGCATGCAGCCCGCCCTGGCCCGCAATCACGCCGGCGCCCACGAAGAAGGCTGCGACATAAAGCGAGGGCGATTGCAGATCGATGAGCCCCAGGGAAGCGACCGCCACGGCCGCCGCAACGCTCGTCAAAGTGATCACTCGCGCCGCCCCGAACATGTCGATCAGACGGCCATAGAGAAGCATCGCCGCTATGCCGCTGATCGAATAGAACGAGGTGACGAAAGCAGCGTGCTCAAGCGAGAGGCCGCCGAATATCCGCAGGAACGTCGGCAGGAACGCGCCGAGCACAGTGATCACCAGAATGTTCATGAAGTAGGCGAGCCAGATCATCAGCGTGACCGGCGCGCGGTTTTCCTCGAAGAGCGCGATCACCGGCATGCCGCCGCTCGGTTCGTCGAGCATGAAGCGCGCGTTGCCGGCGAGCTTGAGCGAAGGATCGATGCGGCGCAGCAGGTCGGCGATCAGCGGATCGCGGTCATCTCGAAGCACGCAGAAGCGGATCGATTCCGGCAGCGCGAAATAGAGGACCGCCGCGATGGCCAGCGGCAGCGCGCCGCCGACCCAGAACGCGCTCTGCCAGCCGAAGCGAGCGACCAGGAAGGCGGCCACGGCGCCGCCCGACGCGGCGCCCGCCGTGTAGCCGATGAACATCCAGTTCACCATGCTGGCGCGCAATCGCTCGGGGGCGAACTCGATCGTGATCGCAACCGCATTTGGAATGAGGCTGCCGTAGAACAGACCGGCGACGAAACGCACCGCCACCAGCTGGCCGACCGTGGTGGCTTGCGTCAGCGCCAAGGTGAAGACGCCGAGCAGGACCGCGGAAGCAAGCAACAGCATGCGCCGCCCGAGCCAGTCGGCGAGCGGGCTCACGATGAAGCTGCCGAGCGCAAGCCCGATGCTCTGCACCACGAAGACCGGCGTGACGTCGGCCGGCGACACGCCAAAGCTCTGCGCCACCGGCTGCAGCACGAAGCCCATGACGAACACGTCATAGCCGTCGACCAGCATGATGGCGGCGCACAGCAGCACGACGGTGAGCTGCACGCGGCCGAAGCGCTGCTTGTTGATGAACGTCGCGACGTCGAAGATCTGCTCCTGCATCGTCCGTCTCCCAGCGCTCGCCCTCAACGCACGACGATCAGCGCGTCGAGCACGAGCGCGCCTTCAGGATAGACCATCAGCGGATTGACTTCGATCTCGGCGATTTCCGGATGCGCGGCCGCAAAGACGCCGAGCCGCGCCGCGACGTTCGCGGCCGCGGCGAGATCGGGCGGCGGCGCGCCGCGGAATCCGGTCAGCAGCGCCGCCGCCTTGAGCTTGTGGAGATCACCGATGATCGCGGCGGCATCGACGCACGAGGGCAACAGCCGAATGTCGCGCAGCACTTCTGCGAAGACGCCGCCGAGCCCGAGCAGGAGCACCGGCCCCCAATCGGGATCGCGGCGCAGGCCCACGATGAGCTCGAGGCCGGCGCGCGCCATGACCTCGACCAGCACACCCTCCAGCGCGAGGGCTGGCTGCACCTTGGCGATGTCGGCGTGCAGCTTGCGCCAGCCCTCGGCGAGCGCCGCTGCGTCGGCGAGGCCAAGCACGACGCCGCCCGCGTCACTCTTGTGCGCGAGCCGCCGGCTTTGCGCCTTCAGCACCACCGGATAGCCGAGGCGCGCCGCGGCCTGTTCCGCCGCCGCGAGGTCGTGCACCAGCTCCGAGCGCGGGATTGGCAGACCAAATTCTCGCAACAGACGCTTGGCCGCATGTTCCGCGATCACGCCGGCCGGCAATCGCGCGGCGGCGCGCACTTGGGCGAACGAAAGCGATTGCGGCTCCCGCACCGTGGCGAGGCGCGCCAAGGCGCGCAGTGCCCGCTCGGGCGAGCGGAAGAATGGCACGCCGAGGCTGCGCAGCTTGGCGACGGCTGCCGCCGGCACCTCGCAGTCCTCCCCCAGCATGGCGAACACCACCGGCTTGGGCGGCCCGAATTCCGCCAGCGCCGCGATGATGGGCGCCATCTTACGCTCGCTGTGGGTGGGGCTGCTCAGCACCACGGCGAGCACCAGGCTGCCGCAGCCGGGGTCGTCGAAGAACGGCAGCATCGCCCGACGATAGAGATCGGGATCGATCAGCGCCTGCGCAGTCAGGTCCAGCGGATTGGTGGGGAGGATGAGGTCGGGTGCGAGCGCGCCGAGCGCCGCCGCAGCGGCCTCCGACGGTGCGGGCAGATCGAGCGCGCAGCTCTCGCAAAAATCGAGCGCCAGCGCCTTGAAGGCGCCGGAGTCCGATATCACCGCGGCGCTGCCGTGCGGCCGCGATGGCCAGCGCACCAGGAGCTCGCCGAGATCAATCAATTCCTCGAGTGTGTCGACCAGCGCGACGCCAGCATGCACCACCTGCGTACGCATGACCGCATGGTCGCCGCTCATCGCGCCGGTATGCGTCTGCGCGGACGCCTGCGCGGCGGCACTGCGGCCGGGATGCAGCAGCACGATCGGCTTGCCGGCCGCTCGCGCGCGCCGCGCCAGCGCCAGGAAGCGCTGCGGATGACGGATCTGCTCCGCCAGCATCAACAGAACGTGGGTGGACGGGTTATCGATCAGATAGTCGAGGAAATCCTCGGCCCCGGTCACCGCCTCGTTGCCGGTGGAGACCGAGAAGGAGATTGCGATGTCGCGCGCATGTAGCGCGGCGCGCAGCATGCTCGCCATGGCGCCGCTTTGCGACACGATGCCGACCGCGCGGCGGCCCGCGGGCGGCGCCGGCACGCAGGGGCTGAAGGTGAGCGGAATGCCGTCCGCGAAGTTGATGTGGCCAAGGCAATTCGGGCCCGCGACCGCCATGCCGTGCGCGGCGCCCACCAGCTCCGCCTGCAAAACCTTGCCCTCCGGCCCCGCCTCGGCGAATCCCGCCGCATAGATGATGACGCCGCCGACGCCGCGCGCCGCACAGCCGGCAACTGCCTCGCGTACGCCGGCGCGCGGAATGGCGAGCACCGCGCAATCAATGCCCTCGGGCAGTCCGGCGGCCGATTTCACGCAAGGGCGCCCGCCGATCGCGGCGCGGCTTGCGCTCACCAGATGCATATCGCCGGCAAAGCCGAAGCGCTCGAGATTGGCGAGCAGGCTCGCGCCGAGCGCGCCCGGCGTCGCCGAAGCCCCGATGATGGCGATCGAGCGCGGTCGCAGCATGCGCTCGATCGGCGAGCGCCCAGGGAAAGGCTCAGCCATCGCGCTTGTATCCGCCGAGCCCCGGGCGGAAGCTCTTGTCGTCCAGGAATTGCTTGAGCCCCTTGCTGCGGCCGTTCTCGCTGTCGAGGAAGCGCGCCTGGGCGCTCTTCGCCATCAGATATTCGTCGGACATCTCCCAGGACATGAACTGCACGTGGCGCACCGCCGCCTTCGCGGCCCGCAGCACCGTCGGGTTCTTGCCGAGCAATTCCTTGGCAAGCGCGGCGGTGCGGGCGCGCAGCTCGGCGCGCGGACAGGCCTCGTTGACGAGACCCATCTGGGCGGCCTTGCGGCCGTCGAACGGGCGGCCGGTCATCACATAGTACATGGCGTCGCGCAGGTTCATGGTGGCGACGACGGCACGCGTGACGTTGCCGCCCGGGATGATGCCCCAGTTGATCTCCGACAGCCCGAACTGCGCGTCCTCGGCCGCGATCGCGAGATCGCAGGCGACAAGCGGCGTGAGGGCGCCGCCGAAGCACCAGCCATTGACCATCGCGATGGTGGGCTTGGAAAAATTCATCAGCATCCGCCATTGCCACTGCCAGGCCGAGCGGCGCGCCCGCATCTGCCGCGCATAGGGGAGCGCATCGACGTCGCGGAAATATTCCTTGAGGTCCATGCCGGCCGAGAAGGCTTCGCCGGCGCCGGTCAGCACCAGGACGCCCGCCTCATCCATCAGCTCGACCGCGTCGAGCACTTGCACCATCTCGTCATTGAGGGCCGGGCTCATGGCGTTGCGCTTCTCGGGGCGGTTCAAGGTGACCCAGGCGATCCCGCCGTCGACCTCGAGGCGCACGTATTTCCAATCGTTGCCGTTCTGCGACGGCTCGGCCGGCTTGCGTTTCGCCATGATGTGTCCTTCCACGCTGGGGGCCCGCGATTCCCAGAATACCAGCGGGGCCGATTTTGCTGCTAGGTTGCGGGGATTTTTTCCAGCGCTGTCGAAATCCCCCTGGCCCGAACGACACCGCGCAGGCCGGGACTTCTCGGGTCCGGTCATTCACGCGCAAAGGAGACGGCGATGAAATACATGCTGCTGATCTACGGCAATGAGGCGGCCATGCTGTCGGCGAGCCAGGAGCAGGTCGGCCAAATGATGGCCGCCTACGGGGCCTATACGGAGGCCATGAAGAAGGCGGGCGCCTATGTGGACGGCCAACGCCTGCGCCCGACCTCCTCCGGCACCACGGTACGGGTCGCCAACGGCAAGACCCAGGTCCTCGATGGGCCCTATGCGGAGGCCAAAGAACAGCTTGGCGGCTACTACCTGATCGACGCGCCCGATCTCGATGCTGCGCTGTCGTGGGCATCACGTTGTCCGGGCGCCAGCCACGGGACGATCGAAGTCCGCCCGATCTGGGAAAGCTAGGTCCGCAATGCCGCCGGAAGCCGACCAGCCCGCCCGTGCCGCCGCCGAGGCGGTGGCGCGCGCGAGCTACGGCAAGCTGGTCGCCTTTCTGGCGGCGCGCACCCGCGATGTCGCCGGCGCCGAGGACGCTCTGTCCGAGGCCTTTGCGGCGGCGCTGCTGGACTGGCCTCAGCGCGGAGTTCCGGCAAGTCCGGAAGCGTGGCTGATGGCGGTCGCGCGCAACAAAATGATCGATGCGACGCGGCGACGGCAGACCACCGAGGTCGCGGTGTCGCATTTGCAAATGATGCAAGAGGAGATCGAGGCAGCGGCCGCCAGCGCCAGCGAAATCCCCGATGAGCGCTTGTTGTTGATGTTCGCCTGCGCACATCCGGCGGTCGATCCGCCGATCCGCGCCCCGATGATCCTGCAGACCATCCTGGGCTTCGATGCCGCCACGATCGCGTCGGCATTCCTGGTCTCGCCCGCTACCATGGGGCAGCGCCTGGTGCGCGCCAAGAGCAAGATCAGGCAGGCCGGCATCCCGTTCCGCCTGCCCGAGCGCGCCGATCTGCGCGATCGCCTCGACGCGGTGCTGGGCGCCATCTATGCGGCGTTTTCGCAAGGCTGGTCCGATCCGGGCAGCGAGCCCCGCCGCCGTAACCTCGCCGAGGAAGGCATCTGGCTCGGCCGCCTGGTGGTGTCGCTGACGCCGCAGGAGCCGGAGGCGCTCGGCCTGTTGGCGATGATGCTGCACGCGGAGGCACGCCGTGGCGCGCGCCGAAATGCGCGGGGCGAATACGTGCCGCTTGCCGAGCAGGATCCGCAATTGTGGAACGTCCCGCTGATCGAGGAGGCCGAGAGTTTGTTGTTTCGCGCCAGCCGCTTCGGCGAGACCGGCCGCTATCAGATCGAGGCCGCGGTGCAGTCGGCCCACGCGGCGCGCCGCGTCACCGGAGCGACCGATTGGGCCGCGATCGCGCGGCTCTACGACGTGCTCGCCACCATCATCGATTCGCCGGTGGTCGCGATCAATCGCGCGATCGCGGTCGCCGAGGCGCACGGGGCGGCCGCGGGCCTTTCCGCGCTCGACACGCTGGCTGACGATGCGCGGCTAGCCGAATACCAACCCTACTGGGCCGCGCGCGCCGGATTGTTGGCCCGCGCCGGAGAACCCACTGCCGCAGAGCAGGCGTACGAGCGCGCGATCGGGCTCGAATCCGATCCGGCGGTGCGCGATTTTCTACAGAAGCGCCGCGCGGAGCTACGCGGCTTGCACAGCTCGCCACAAATCCCGGTGTCATCGTCCGCGCAAGCGGACGACCCAGTACCGCAAGCGCCTCGCTAAAGAAACACCTGCCGACGACGACTGCATGCCCGCTTTCGCCAGCATGACGGTTGGGTGCAACTCAACTCTCCACGTATCCGCTCTCCACGTATCCGCGCAGCCACGCCAGCACCCGCGGCCAGCCCTGATGATGGTCGCGCGAGGCCTTGGTGGTGAGACCGGAATGCGTCAGGCGCACCGTGGTGACGCCGTCCTTCTCGTCGAGATCGAAGCGCACCAGTGACTCCGGCGCGTTCGCCTCCCAGCTCGGCCGCCAAGTGAAGGCGAGCACGCGCGGACGATCGATCTCCCGGTACTCGCCCGCTACGCTGAACGTGGTGCCGTCGGCGGCGACGCCCTGCGTCAGCCAGTTGCCACCGGGGCGCAGATCCGACTCCATGCGCGTCCCCCGGTACACGCCTTCGGCGCCCCACCACTTCAGGCGCTGCTGCGGATTGGTCAGCGCCTCGAAGACCCGCTCCGCCGGCGCCTTGATGGCGATTTCCTTGACGATGGTGTCGCTCGTGATGGTGTTCATCGATCCTCCTCGAGATAAGTCTTGAGGCTGAGCAGGCTGTCGCTCCAAAACGCTTCGTACTGGTGCAGCCAATCGTTGACCGCACGCAGCGGCCTGGCGTCGAGCTCGCAGATGCGCGCGGTGCCGCGCCGGTGCGTGATGACGAGGCCGGCAGAGCGCAGCAGGCGCAGATGCTTGGAGATCGCGGGCCGGCTGGCGCGGAAATTCCGCGCGATCTCGCCGACGGTATGGGTCCGCCCGCGCAGCAGCGCCAGGATGTCGCGGCGGGTCGGATCGGCGATCGCCCGAAACACCGTTTCCTGCTGCTTGCGCCGCGAGGCCGCCATCACCCGTGTCTTTCATTTGGTAACCGTTTGGCTACGCAATAGGTAGCCAATCGGTTACGCAATGTCAAGCGTGGGCGCGTGGCGTGTAGCCCGGATTGCGCGCAGTGAAATCCGCGAGGGCCGTCCCGGTTTCGTTGCGCTCAACCCGGGCTACAGACAAGGAACGTTTCGCTATAGTCTGCGCCCCGGAGGATCGACATGGCCCTGATCGAGACGACCGCGATGCGGCGAGCCAGCGCAACCGACTTCGACCGCTTCCGGCTGCGGCGTTTCGTCGAGAGCCTTACCGCCGAAGAGCTCGAGATTCGGCACGAGCGCACCGACCTCGCCGATATCGCGGCCGCCCTCGAGGACAACGCCAAGGCGGTCCTGTTCCACGCGGTCGGCCCGGAGGCGCAGCAGCTCATCGGCAATGTCACCGGCAGCCGTAGCCGCATCGCCCGCGCCTTCGGGGTTGGAACGAAGGAGTTGACGGGCGAGATCCGGCGTCGGCTCGCGCTCAAGCCCGAGGTCTTCGAGGTCGCGCGCGGCGAGGCGCCGGCGCAAGAAGTCGTGCTCACCGGTGCGCAAGCCGACCTCACGGCCCTGCCGGTGCATCTGCAGCATGGCGAGGATGGCGCGCCGTACATTTCCTCGGCCATGGATTTTGCGATCGATCAGTCCTGCGGCCTCACCAATGTGGGCATCCGCCGCCTCATGCTGCGCAGCCCACAGGAGGCGGGCGTCGATCTCAACTCGCCGAGCGACCTGCGCGCGATCTACGAGGCGAGCGCCAAGGCCGGGCGGCCGCTCCCGGTGAGCTTCGTGATCGGCGCGCATCCGGTCGATCACGTGGCCGCGGTGTTGCGGCTGCCGGTCGATGAGCTCTCGCTCATCGCATCGCTGCGAGCGCAGCCGCTGCCGGTCGTCAAATGCGTCACCAACGATATCCGTGTACCGGCCGATGCGGAGTGGGTGCTCGAAGGTTTCCTCGACCCCCGCGGCCACGTGGAATCGGAGGGACCGTATGGCGAGTTCCTCGGCTACTACGGCAGCGTGAAGCGCAACCCGGTGTTCCACCTCACCGCCATCACGCGGCGCCGCGACGCGCTGTTCCAGACCGCGACCATCGGGGGCCGCGCGCTCGCGCGCACCGATACGGCGCCGCTCAACGGCGTGCGCACCGAAGTGATGATCTGGCGGGCGCTCGAAGCGGCGGTGCGCGAACCGCTGGCGGTCCATGCCACGACCTCGAGCGGCGGCATGTTCAATCTGCGCGTAGCGCTGCGGCAACGCGTCGCGGGCGAGGCTCGCAATGCGATTGCGGCCTGCTTCGGGGCGCTGCCCAACGTCAAGCACGTATTCGTGGTCGATCCCGACATCGACATCTTCTCCGACCAGCAGATGGACTGGGCGCTGGCGACGCGCTTCCAGGCAGACCGCGATCTGGTGGTGATGGGCGGCCTGCGTACTCTGCCGCTCGATCCGTCGCTAGCGGGCGGCGTGGGCGGCGCCAAAGCCGGCTTCGACCTGACCTGGCCGTTCGGCAGCGGCGAGCGCCTCGAGACGCGCGTGCCGGCGCCGCCGCGATTTGCCGGCAAGCGCTTTGCCTCACTGGAGGCAGCGCTGCAGGATGGACCAAAATCCTTCGGACAGCTGATGAGCGCGCTCGGCAGCCGGGACGGCCGCGAGATCGTGCGCGCGCTCGCGACGCTGCGCGAAAAGGCCGCGCTCGCGCGCGACGCCGAGGGCCGTTATTCGATCAAATCATCCTAGCGCACCCAGGAAGCTCGCCATGCTCAAGCGCGGTCTGACGGCCCTCTTCGCCATCATCAGCGCCGGGGCGGCGCACGCCGAGGACGTCACCGTCCGGGTCGGCATGGTGAAATCGATCTCGTCGGTCGCGACCTTGACGGCAATCGAGAAGGGCTACTTCAAGGCCTTCGGCATCAAGGTCGAGAGCGAGGATCTCGACACCTCCGCTAACGTGATCGCACTGCTCGCCCAGAACCGGCTGCAGATCGTCGAGGGCGGCATCTCGGCGGGCTATTTCAACGCAGTGGAGAAGAATTTGCCGATTACCATAGTGATGGATCGCGTGAGCAGCCCGCTCGGCCATCACCTGATGATCCGCCCCGACCTCAAGGGTCAGGTCACCCGGCTCGCCGATCTCAAGGGCAAGGTCGTGGCCTCGAACGGCCAGGGGTCGGTGTCGACCTACGAGGTTGGCAAGATGCTGGAGACCGAGGGGCTCGGTATCGCGGATGTCGACATCAAGGTCCTGCCCTTCACCCAGATGGCGGTCGCCTTCACCAACAAGGCGATCGACGCCGCGATCGTGATCCCGCCGTTCACCTCGCAGTTCCTCGAACGCGGCTTCGGCGTGAGCCTGAAGGAGCCCGACGACCTGGTGAAGCCGTGGCCGCTGACCATCGCGGTCGCGATGATCAACACCGACTGGGCCAAGCCCAATCGCGATCTCCTGCGCAACTACTTCACCGCCTATCTGCACGGCGTGCGCGACTACTGCCAGGCGTATCACGGCGGGGGCAATCGCGCCGAGCTGATCCAGCGTCTGATCCGCACCGGCACCGAGACGCGCGAGGAGCTGCTCTACAAATATCCCTGGCCGGCGCGCGACCCCAACGGACGCATCAACATCGCCAGCATGCTCGACATGCAGGCCTGGTACAAACGCAACAAGTTCGGCGGCACCGAGCTGCCGGCCGAGCGGCTGGTCGATTCCTCCTATGCGGAATACGCGGCCGAAAAGCTCGGGCCGTTCGAGCTCGAGAACAAGGCAAGCCCGCTCGCCGGCTGCCGCTGAACCTCTTGCAGGAGAAGTCTGCGTGCCGTCGATGAAATCAACGCCACCGGACGTGTGCCGTCATCAGCGTCGGCGATGACTCTGACGCCTGCCAGAGACTCATGATTGGAAAGCGAAGGTGCCGACGCACCAGTTTCTGGGTCAAAGCGGCCGCGCTCGTGCGGGCCGGTAATTTCCTACATCAACACTCAACTTTTTTGTGCGACGCCGAAATTCCGACCCGAAAAAGCCATTTCCATTCTATCAGCTCGACGTGTCGGAGGATGGGGAGAATTGCCGGAGTGGATCCAGGGGACGGGGGATGGGCGGTACCGCTGCCCTTTAAGCAGTTCTGCTGTTTGAGCATCCAACAGCATCCGCGAGGCGTGCGCCTTCGAGTAGCAGTTTCCACGTGCACCCAACGCATTGACGCGAAACGCTAAGCGAACCGGGAGGCTATCGTTGGCGCGGCTCGTCGTGGTCTCCAATCGTGTTTCAGCCCCGGGCCGCGCGCGCGATAGCCGGGCCGGAGGACTTGAAGTCGCTATCCGTCCGGTCCTAAAGCAGCATCCCGGCGTCTGGTTCGGTTGGAGCGGTCAGATTGCCGCGCAACCATCCCTCCAGACGATCGAGTGCGGGCATCAAACATACGTACTCACCGACCTGGTCGAAGACGACTACCAAGAATACTACAATGGATACGCCAACAAAGTACTCTGGCCAATCCTGCACTACCGACTAGACCTTGCAGAATTCTGCCATCGCGATCTCGGCGGCTACATGCGGGTCAACAGGCACTTCGCGGCGGAATTGCACAAGCTACTTAAGCCCGACGATGTGGTGTGGGTTCACGATTATCACTTGCTTCCCTTGGCGCGTGAGCTTCGCGGCCTCGGTCATCGAAATAGAGTCGGCTTTTTTCATCATACCCCCTTTCCACCGCCAGAGATCCTGACAGCGCTCCCGAGCCATGAGCAGCTGATTCCCGCGATGTACCATTACGACCTCGTAGGCTTTCAAACCGAAGTCGATGCTGCAAATTTCGAGCGGTACGTTGCGAACGACGGGACAATTCCGGGTTACGATCAACACCCATTTCCAGACCCTGATGGGACAGTCCGTATTGGAGTTTTTCCGGTCGGTGTCGAGACAGTGCAACTCAATCGGTTGGCCCGCCGAGCAGCGCAATCACCGTTCGTGCATGAGGTCGTCCGGAGCTTGGCCGATCGAGCGATGATCATCGGGGTCGATCGCCTGGATTATTCGAAAGGCATCGTATTGCGGATGGAGGCCTTCGAACGTTTTCTGGCGGGGCGCGCGTATTGGCGCGGAAAATTTACTGATGTCCAGATTACACCCAAGAGCCGCTCTGAAATCCGGGAATATGCGGATATAGAGCGACAAGTCGATGAAGCCGCAGGCCGAATCAATGGAGCCTACGGCGAGGTGTCCTGGACGCCAATCCGCTATGTAAACCGCGCTTACAGCCGTGCGGTGCTTGCTGGTCTTTACCGATCCGCGCGAGTTGCGCTTGTGACACCCCTGCGGGACGGGATGAATCTTGTCGCCAAGGAATATGTGTCAGCCCAGGATGCCGAAAATCCCGGGGTCCTCATTCTCTCACGCTTTGCAGGTGCCGCGGCTGAATGCAAGGCAGCGCTGCTCGTAAACCCGCATGACCCCGAGTCGGTCGGAATAGCGATCGCAGAGGCGCTGTCGATGCCTCTAGATGAACGGCGTGAGCGCCATGACGCTCTGTTCCAGACCCTGCTGGGAAACGCTGTTGAATCTTGGGGTGAGCATTTTCTGAGCAGTCTAATGCGGCCGGTTCGCAACCGGCTTGCGAGCGACATCCCCGGAAAGCAGCCGCTCGATTTCGTGGATAATCTGGAAATCGACCCTGCCCGTGGCGGTGCAGCCCACGATCAATCCATCTTCCGGGTGCCATGTTGAAACAAAAGACCCGTCTTCCGGCGTCCGCCTGGGGGTACTATGTCAGCGTTCAGCCCTAGAGTGCGTTCGCTCACAATTATCATCGTGGCGCTGACCGGAGGGCTCGCGCGCCCGCAGGATCTCGACCGGGGCAAGTCCGGCGCGCAGCTGTTCGCGACCAACTGCGTGACCTGCCATCACAGCCCCAAGGGCCTCGCTCAGGACCGTTTCAGCTGGACCCTGTCCTCCTTTCTGCAGCAGCACTACACAGACAACCCTGCCTCTGCGCAGGTACTGACTGCTTATCTTCAATCGATCGACGCCCGTCGGGCGAAGCCGCAGCCCTCCGCCCACGGCTCCGGAGCGCCGGAGAATAGCACCTTAGCGTCGCCGCGACGTCCGCCGTCACCGGTGCCAGTGCGCTAAGAAATTTCGTATCTTGAGAAGCTGTTGTCATCCACCAGCTTTCTTGCCGGCAAGGGAAAGGTCGCCAAGACCAGAGGCACCTAACGTCCGAGCTGGCAAATCGTCGCCCCACGGCTGCTTCCCTTCCGCCTTTCTCGCGTCACAGCCCGATGGCCTTTTGCATCAAACCAGCCGCAAACGAGGGAGGTAGCCGATGTCTTCTACGCTTCAACGTGTACGACTTGACTCCCCTCTGGGCCGGTCGTCCGACGAGCCTCTCCCATCCGGCCTCAACAAAAGAACCTGGCCATCGAATAAGCCGCCGTCCTTCGGCAAACGAAGCTCGCGCCGCCTCCTCCCTTCCCTGATCACGTTCTGCATCGGTGTCGCCGCCACCTTGGCTTGGCAGTCCGCCCGACAAATGAATGCGACCTCCGCACAGGTGCTCGGCTGGTTGGCAGCGCAAACAGCCCCGCTTGTGCAGCCCGCTTCCGACCGCGTCGCACTGGCCGAACTCGCCGCTGTGCGCCAAAGCATTGACGAACTCGCCGCCAAGCAGCAGCAGATGGCGGCTGACATCGCCACAATGCAAGCCGCTCAACAGGTCATCCTTCGCAAGGTCTCAATGCTTCCACCGCCTTCGCCGCGGCAAGCCGCTACGCCTGCGCACAACACGGCGCAGAACTGAAGCCACGGTGGCAGGCAAGGAGAACGACGAGCTTTACGCGAATGGAGTCTGCTCAGGCGCGCTCCCCGCGCGCTCGGGTCGAGCTTGGACATTGCGGCACCCGCATTGCGCCTCCTCACTTCTGCGGTTGTTTGAAGTAGCGTAGATCCGGCGGCGCCTGGCCGGGCTTGGCCGGCATCAGCTTGCCGTCGCCGCTCAGGTAATAAACCTCGTTGCCGATGCCGACGTGCTGATTGCCCTCGGTGCAGACTTCCTCGAACCAGTAGGGCTGGGCTTCCTTGCGGCGCTCGTACTTCTTCAGCACCGTCCACGGATGCGTGAACGCATTGTCGAACGTAGTGATCTCGTTGGTGAGCTCATCCGGCCTGCTCTTGTCCCAGTGGATCTTCTCCTTGAAGACGCTTTCGTTGTCCTCCGAGAGCGGGATGCCGGTGGCATCCATGGCGCGCGGGCCCTTGAAGTAGCGGGTCTCGACCTCGAGCGTGTCGAAGCGGCCGCCGCCGGTCGTATCGCGCCATTGGCCGATCGAGTAGCCCGAAAAGGTCGGGTCGATGGTCTCGCTGTCCTTGGGCCAGGTGCGCCCGTCGGTGTAGATGCGCCGCGAATCGTGGATGTGCTCCAGCAGGATGTGGGTGGTCTCCGGCGCGATCACGATCTCCATGTCGCCGTACGGCACCATGATGCGCGGCATGCCGGGAGCGAGGCACCCATAGGTCGGATCGCCGCCCTGACCACCCGCCTCCTGGTCCTTCAGGCTCGCCTCCCAGATCGCCTGGTATTTG
>Ga0126381_100003898_pt1 | contig 16168 bp, 13 predicted proteins | sample PanSoiMetPlot_28_FD_96465 | JGI IMG/M metagenome (GOLD analysis project Ga0126381, IMG submission 96465) | Tropical forest soil microbial communities from Panama - MetaG Plot_28 | ecosystem: Environmental > Terrestrial > Soil > Tropical forest > Bulk soil | place: Panama | collected 2016-02-17 | reverse complement strand
GGTCAGAGAGTTTTTGAAAAAAGCGGTTTGGCTGCAAGCTGCTGCTTTTCCAGGTACGGATCGAAAAGCATGGCCAGGTTGCGAATGAAGATGCGGCCGAGCCAGGTCGCGCGGATTTCGCTGCGCTCGAGCAGCACCAAGCCATCTTTGCGAAACGGTTCGAAACGCCGCAACTCTTCGGCAAAATGTTCGTCGAAATCCACGCCAAACTCGCTCGCAATCTCGTCTTTCAGCAAAACTGTATGGCATAGCAGCCGGCTAATCACCGCGCGCCGCAAGCGGTCTTCTTTCGAAAGATGATAACCGCGCATGGTGGCGAGCCCGCGCTCGTCGACCGCTTTTTGCCACGAGGGGATGTCGCGATGATTCTGCGCGTACGCGGACTGGATGCCGCTGATCGCCGTGATCCCCATACCATAAAGGTCGGCGCCCGCTTTTGTTGTGTATCCCTGAAAATTGCGGTGTAGCGTGCGGTTTTGCTGCGAAACGGCCAACTCGTCACCTGGCTTGGCGAAATGATCCATCCCAATATAGAGGTATCCGGCCTCCACGAACTTCATCAGGCCGGTGCGGAAAATCTCAAACTTCACCATGCCCTCAGGCAAATGTCCGATGAACGAGCCTTGTTGCTTCTTTAGCCAGGGAACGTGCGCGTAGCTGAAAAGCGCGATGCGGTCGGGGCTAAGGCCGATGATTTGGTCCACTGTATGCGCGAAGCTTTCGGGCGTTTGGTACGGCAGGCCATAGATCAAATCCACGTTGATGCTTTCAAATCCCATCCGTCGCGCGCTCAAAAGCAGGTCACGCGTCATTTCGAACGGCTGGATGCGATGCACCGCTTGCTGAACGTCGCGCTGAAAGTCCTGAATTCCCATGCTCAGCCGGTTGAAGCCCAGCTTGCGCAAAGTTTCAAGATGCGCGCGCGAAGTGACGCGAGGATCCACTTCAATACCGATTTCGCTGTCGGGGGCAAAGTGAAAACGGTCGCGCGTAAATTCGAACAGGTCTTCAATCTGCTCCGGCGAAAGATACGTCGGCGTGCCCCCACCCCAGTGAAATTGCACCACGGGGCGATCCCTGGAAACGCTGCGGCTAACTCGCTCCGCTTCGCGCTTCAGTACGTCGAGATACGGAGGCGCAACATTTTTGTCCTTCTGGATCACCACGTTACACGCGCAAAACAGGCACAGGCTCTCGCAAAACGGGATGTGCATGTACAGCGAAACGGGCGTCTTCGCGCGCTCCGCTTCGCCAAAAACTCTTTCTAAATCAGGGGGGCCGAAGGAGTCGTTCCAAACGGGCGCGGTCGGGTAACTCGTGTAGCGGGGGCCCGGGCGATTGTATTTTGCGAGGAATTCTTCATCGACACGCAGTTCGCCCCTCATTTGCTCGAGCGTTGGATGGGCGAGGGTCATCGCAATGGTCCCTTATCTCGACTGCGCCGCGGGCCGCAGTTCCTGCTCTAGCGCCCGCTGGCCCGTTTCCACAAAAAGCTGCGCGTTCTCAACGGGCGTGTTTGGCAGTATCCCATGGCCCAGATTGAGAATATGTCCGCGTCCCGCGAGGGAATTCATAGTATTCAGCGTGATTTCTCTAATTTTCTCTGCCGGGCCAAGTAAAGCCGCGGGGTCAACATTTCCTTGCAATGCGATGCTCGGACCCAGCGCCCCGCGAATTTCTGCCAGATCCCCACGCCAATCCACGCTCAACACGCTGGCTCCAGAGCGCGCTGCAGCTGAAAGCAAATGCTGCGACGCCTTGGTGTAGTAAATCACGGGAAGCGAGCCCGAAATCTCCGACACCACTTCTTGCACGGCAGGCAGAACCGACTCCTGGTAGTCCTTCAAATTCAGTTCTCCGCACCAGGTATCGAACAATTGCACCGCAGCCGCGCCCGCCGCAATCTGTGCTTTCAAGTAAGGAATCGTGGCTTGCGCAATACGGTGAAGAAGTTCGCGGAACGTCTTCGGCTCACGATAAAGGAATTCCTTGACGGTAGCAAAACCTTCTCGCGTCTTACCCTCCACCATGTAACACGCAAGCGTCCACGGAGCGCCAGCAAACCCCAGAACAGGCACCTCAGGTCCCACGGACTTCACGATCTGCCTGATGGCTTCCGGCAGAAACGCCGTTTCCGTCTCTGGGTCGAAGACCCTTAGCTTTTCAACATCGGCCTTGCTGCGCACGGGATGCGGCAGATTCGGCCCTGCGTCGCCAAGTTCCAGCGCGAGCCCCATAGCCTCGGCCGGAATCAAAATGTCAGAGAAGACAATGACCGCATCCACGCCCAACCGCCGAAACGGCTGAAGCGATACTTCTACGGCCAGGTCGGGCGTCTTGCAAACCTCGAGGAATCCGTGCTTTGCGCGTATTTCGCGGTATTCAGGCAGGTACCGGCCAGCCTGCCGCATCATCCACACGGGCACGCGAGGCAGCGTTTCCCCACGGCAGGCGCGGAAGAATAAGTCTTTTCGATTGACCAGCGTGCTTTGCAGCGTGATGTCCTTTCCGACATTCGAAGGATAGCAAATCATAGCAGGTCTTGCTCTGGCAGGCGCTCGGACGGCGTCACGCGGTGCAGGCCGCCGGGCGTGTAAGCTATACTCAAAGCGTCAAACCCGATTGGCGCCGGTCGCCCAGGCGGTGGCAAGCCCACCATCTGGGAGCGTCGCCACCAGGTACAAGAGTGCATTACGCCCTTTTCATCTCGACCGCAGTCGCTTACACGTTGAGCTTTGCGCTGTACCTCATCTTCTTGAATACCGGGAAAGCCCTTCCAGGGCGGCTCGGGACGTTGCTGCTTGCTGTCGGCCTAACCACTCACTACTTTGCCCTCCTGGAAAGGTCGCGCGGCTTACATACCGTCCCTTACCACGACCTGTACGGCTCCATGTCGCTGTTTGGCTGGCTCTTAGCTCTTACCTACCTGGGATTGGAGCTTTACCATCGCCAGCGCTCGGTTGGAGCCCTGGTTCTACCATTCATCCTGGTGTTTTTTGTGGCGGCTCATCTTGCCCCCGCGGACAAGCTCTCCCCGCCGGAAGCCCACGGGCCCTCCTTTGCCCTTCATGTGGCCCTGAGCATCCTGGCCTATTCTGCCTTTGCGCTCTCCTTTGTCCTTAGCCTGGTTTTTCTCGGAGAAGAGCGTTTGCTGCGTGCTCACAAACTGGGCGACGTGGTGTGGCGCCTTCCTCCGTTGGAACTGCTCGAGCGCATGAGCCGTTCGAGCGTTCTGGTTGGTCTGGTCTCCATCACGATCGGAACAGCTCTTGGATTCCTGTGGGTAGACCGCCTGAGCAGCAAATACTCGTTCTATGACCCGAAGTACGCCATCACTTTGCTCGTGCTGCTTCTGTATGCAGCCTATTTCTGGCTGGCCCGCACCACGGCCTGGCGGGGAGCGCGCGCCTCAAAGCTGTGTGTCTTCAATTTTGTTATCGTCTTTCTGAGTTTTACCGTTGTGAATTTCTATTTTTCGCACAGTCACCGGTACTTTTAGGGGAGACAAAGCCTCGGAATGGAGATCGTTCTCGTCGGACTGAATCACCGCACTGCGCCCGTTGAGGTGCGCGAGCGGGTGTCCTTCACCGCCGATCAAGCTCGGCGCGCCTCCGACCAGTTGCGGTCGAAAGGGATTCTCGCGGAAACGCTGGTACTCTCTACTTGCAATCGCAGCGAAGTGTACGGCGTGCCGCCGGAAACCTCTCGCGAGTGCGCCCCGGGGCTTTCGACGTTTCTCAGCGAATTTCATTCCGTGCGGATGGATGTGCTCAATGGCTCGCTGTATCACCACTACGACCGCGAAGCTGTTCGTCATCTCTTCCGCGTGGCCGCAGGTCTCGATTCCATGATGCTAGGCGAAGCCGAAATTCTTGGCCAGGTGCGTGATGCTTATCGCGTCGCCCACGAACAAGGCGCCACGGGGCCGGTGCTGAACCGCCTCTTCCAAGGTGCTCTCGAAGTCGGCAAGCGTGTGCGCTCGGAAACGGAATTGGGTACACGGCCCACGTCCGTCGCGTCCGCAGGTGTGAAACTTGCCGAACGCATCTTCGGAAAGTTGGATGAGCGTAGCGCGCTGGTGCTAGGCGCCGGAACCATCAGCGAGCAAGTAATCGCGCAACTGCGCGACCGCGGAATCGCCCGTCTCTATGTGATGAATCGCTCGCGCGACCGCGCCGATAGCTTGGCCGCACAATATGGCGGCGAAGTTGTACCTTGGGGAGAGTGGGAGCGGGCGCTGCCCGTGCCCGACGTCATCGTTTCGTCTGTGGCCGCCGAAGAAGCCGTTTTGCACCACGAACTCGTCGGGCAAGCGATGGAGAAGCGCGCGAATCGCGCATTGTTCTTCATGGATCTCGGCTTGCCGCGGAATATCGACTCCGCAGTAGGAAAACTCTACAACGTCTACCTTTACAACGTGGATGACCTCACCGAAATCGTGGCGCAAAATCGTCATGCCCGCGAAAATGAAATTCCCAAAGCCGACGGCATCGTGGAAGAGCATGTCGGAAAATTTCTTTCGTGGCAGGCAAGCGTTGAGCTGGTCGGTTTGATCAATCAACTCCGAACGCGGATGCGGGAGGAGCGTGCTCAGTTTATTCGTGCGCGCGTGGAGTCCATCAAACACCTGACGGATGCGGATCGCGTCCAGGTTGAAAAGTTAATGGACGACATGCTGGAAGGGTTGCTGCTGGAGCCGGCGCAGCGCTTGCGCGGCGAAAAGGATCTGCGTCGCAAGATTCACAACGTCGAGGCGTTGCGCGACTTGTTCCTCTCGAATCGGGAGAAGCCTTGAGGACTTTTCGCATCGGCACGCGGGGCAGCCTGCTGGCCAAATGGCAGGCCGAGTCGATTCGTAAGCGTCTGTTCGCCGCAACGGGCATCGAGCCGGAGATCCTCATCATAAAAACGGCTGGCGATAAAATGCTGCATGCGCCCGTGGCGCAAATCGGCAGCAAGGGAATTTTCATCAAAGAACTGGAAGAGGCGCTGCTCGAGGAAACCATCGACCTGGCCGTGCATAGCGTGAAAGACATTCCAACCGACATCAACTCGCGGCTGATGTTTCCCGCAGTTTGCAAGCGCGACGATGTGCGGGATTGCCTGGTGGGCTCGACGCTCGCGAACCTCCGCAACGGAGCGCGCGTGGGGACCAGTAGTCTTCGGCGCCAGGCGCTGCTCCGGCACGTTCGCGCGGACCTGGATTTGCGCGATTTGCGCGGCAACGTGGACACGCGCCTGCGCAAAGTGGAAAGCGGGGAGTACGAGGCCATCGTCGTTTCGAAAGCCGGACTCGACCGATTGGGATTCAGCCAGCGCATTTCCGAAGTCCTTTCACCCGAAGTGTGCATGCCAGCAGTGGGTCAGGGCGCCATTGCGGTGGAATGCCGCTTGAAGGACCGTGAAGCGGAAGAATTACTAGCGCCGCTCGATGATGCGGAAACGCGCGCCGCCATCATTGCCGAACGCGCGCTGCTGGGAGCGCTGCACGGCGGATGCCAGGTTCCCATGGGCGCGTTTGCCCGCGTCGAACAAGGCCAACTGGTAATAGATGCGTGCGTGTGCTCGATCGATGGGGTCAACTGCGTGAAGCAGCATGCGGCTGCGCCGCCGGACCAAGCACCACGACTCGGCGAACACATGGCGCGGTTGCTGCTCGAAGCCGGCGCGCAACCCATTCTCGAAGAGGTGGCTCGTCAGCGTGCCTGAAAACCTTCCAAGCTCGCTCGCAGGGAAGCGCGTTGTGATTACCCGCGCGGCGGCGCAGAGTGAGGCGCTTGCTCGAGAGCTTTCCGCCCACGGCGCATTTTCCGTCGTATTGCCGATGGTGTCGTTTGCAGAACCGGAAGACTACGCGCCGCTGGATCGCGCCATCGCGGAAATTCAGCAGTTCAATTGGCTGATCTTCACGAGCGCCCAAGCCGTCAGCGCGGTCGTCCGAAGAAGCGCCGAGTTGAGCCAGCCGCTGATTCGAACGGAGAACCGGTTGGGAGTTGCATGTGTGGGTCCCGTCACTGCCGAAGCAGCACGAAACGCCAAGCTCCCCGTAGAATACGTGGCAGTGATGCACAACGGCATGGGACTCGCCAACGAATTGAGCGGCAAGCTGCAAGGAACGAAAGTCTTGCTGCCGCAAAGCGACCGTGCCAATCCTGATTTGCCAGCGGCACTAAAGGGATTTGGCGCTCGTGTTACAGAAGTTGTCGCGTATCGCACGCTTCGTCCGGTAGAAACGGAACAAAATGCATTGAGGGAGGTTATTGAGAGCCGGGCAGATGCGATTTTGTTTTTTAGTCCGTCTGCTGTACAACATTTTGCGGAACTGGTTGGTTCCGAGAAATTGCGAACAATCCAACAAACGTTGGCCGTTACTGCGGTCGGGCCGGTCACGGCAAAGGCTTTGCGAGAAGCGGGGCTCGAGCGAATCGTGGTCGCGGCGGACACTACCGCCGCGGCGGTGATTGACGCTCTGGAAAAATATTTTACCGCCGCGAATGCCGCGCCAGCAGGAGCGAACCAAGCATGAGCTTTCCCACACACCGTCCCCGGCGTTTGCGAAGCACCGAGGCACTTCGCAACATGGTCCGCGAAACGCGCCTGACCACGGCCGGATTGATCTATCCAATGTTCGTGTGTCCCGGAACAAAGGTTCGGCAAGAAGTTGCCTCGATGCCCGGCATTCACCAGCAATCGGCGGATCGGATTGTCGAAGAGTGCAGGGAAGTGGAGTCCCTTCGGATTCCCGCTGTGATTCTCTTCGGCATCCCCGAAACAAAAGACCCGCGCGGAGCAAGCTCGCTGAGTGAGCACGGCGTCGTGCAACGTGCGATCGAGGGAATTCGCAAAGCAAACCTCAATTTGCTTGTCATTACCGACGTCTGTCTTTGCGAGTACACCGACCACGGCCACTGCGGCGTCATCGAGAATGGGGAAGTGGCGAACGACGCGACGTTGGAAATACTGGCCCAGCAAGCGCTGTCCCACGCGCGCGCAGGCGCGGACATTGTCGCTCCTTCCGATATGATGGACGGACGCGTGGGGGCGATTCGGAAGATGCTCGACGCGAACAAATTCGAAAACGTGGCGATTCTCTCCTACGCCGCAAAATACTGCTCCGGGTTTTATGGCCCGTTTCGCGAAGCTGCGCAATCCGCGCCGCAGTTCGGCGACCGCCGCAGTTACCAGATGGATCCCGCGAACGTACGTGAGGCGCTGAAGGAAGTGCGGATGGATCTGGAAGAGGGCGCAGACATGGTGATGGTGAAGCCGGCTCTGCCGTACCTCGATGTGATCTGGCGCGTGCGCGAGGCATTCGACGTTCCCGTGGGCGCGTACAACGTAAGCGGCGAATACGCGATGGTGAAGGCCGCGGCGCGAAACGGGTGGCTCGATGAGAAGCGCGTGGTCCTCGAAATTCTGACAGGCATTCAGCGCGCCGGCGCGGATCACATCCTGACTTATCACGCCAAGGATGTGGCGCGGTGGCTAAAAGCATGCTAAAGGAAAAGCTTGATTAGACTAGTCCAGCTTGACTCGATGAATAAAGCACAAACCAAACTGGAACGCGAAAGCAAACGTTCGCGCGAAATCTTCGAGCGCGCCGAAAGGGTTCTCGTCGGCGGCGTGAACAGCCCGGTGCGCGCGTTCCGCTCGGTCGGCGGGGAGCCGCTGATCATCGAGCGCGCCAGCGGACAGTACCTCTACGACGCCGACGGCAACGAACTGCTCGACTACGTTTGCTCATGGGGTGCAATCCTTCTTGGTCACTCGAACGCGGCAATTGCTGAGGCTATTACAGACCAAGCCAAGCGCGGCACAAGCTTTGGCGTGACCACCGAACTCGAGATAGAACTCGCAACGCTCATCAGACAGGCCATCCCGTTCCTCGAAAAAATCCGTTTCGTCTCCAGTGGCACCGAAGCGACCATGAGCGCAGTGCGGCTGGCGCGCGGCGTCACCAAGCGCGACTTCATTGTGAAGTTCGAAGGCTGCTATCACGGGCACGCCGACAGTTTTCTTTCGCAGGCAGGCTCGGGGCTGGCGACGCTGGGAATCGCGGAGTGCCCCGGAGTGCCGCAAACGCTCGCGGAGTTGACGCTGAATGTCCCCTTCAATGATTTGCAGGCCGTCGAAAAGGCTTTCTCGGCACACAAAGACAAAATCGCCGCGGTCATTGTCGAACCGATTGCAGCGAACATGGGAGTGGTGCCGCCGGAGGCGGGGTTTCTCAAAGTCTTGCAGGAAATCGCTCATCACAACGGTGCGCTGCTCATCGTGGATGAAGTCATCACCGGGTTCCGCCTGAAGAACGGTTCCGCGCAAGAGTTGCTCGGTATTGAAGGCGATCTTACGACGCTTGGAAAAATTATCGGCGGCGGGGTTCCTGTGGCTGCCTACGGTGGGCGGGCGGAGCTGATGAACCACGTTGCGCCGCTCGGGCCGGTTTACCAGGCGGGAACGCTGGCAGGAAATCCGCTGGCGATGCGCGCCGGAATCGCAGCCTTGAAGCAACTGACAAAACCGGGAATATACGAGCAGATGGAGCAGTTGGCGCAAGGTCTCGTTATCGGCTTGCGCGCCGAATTGGCTGCGGCTGGAATTGCAGCACAGATCAATGCAGTCGGCTCGCTGGCCACAGTTTTCTTTGCGCCCGGGCCAGTCGGGAATTATTCGGACGCGAAGCGTTCGGACACCAAGCGCTACGCGCGGTTTTTTCGTGAGATGCTCGCGCGGGGAATCTTTCTGGCGCCTTCCCAGTTCGAAGCGGCATTTCTTTCCGCTGCGCACACCTCCGCCGACATTGACAAAACTTTAGCCGCAGCTCGCGACGCCTTGCAGTCCATGGCGGCAGAGCCTGTTGCCTGATTCCACTCCTAGGAGCGAACACGAATGCCAGAGGGTATCGAACTTCCCGAAGCGCATCACACACACGAAGATCATCCGCTGGTCGTCCCGGTTTCCGTGACCATTTCCATTTTGGCGGTGCTCGTGGCCATCGTTACCTTGATGGGACATCGCGCACACACAGAAGAGCTGTCCCGCGAAACGCAAGCCGCCAGCCGGTGGGAGCAGTATCAGGCCAAGAGCATCCGGCAACGCATGGCCCAAGTAGGATCTGACCTTATTAGCGTCGTTGCGCCACTCAACAAGGAAAAAGGCGAGTCGTTAGCCCAAAAATACGAGAAGGAAGTGGAGCACTATGCATCCGACAAGGAGGATGTGAGCAAGATTGCCGAAGAATTAGAAGCCGAGCGCGATCGCGCCATGCACCGTGCAGATCGTTTCGATCTCGGCGAAGTGCTTCTTGAAATTGGACTGGTCATCTGTTCCCTCACACTGCTTGCGAAAAGGAAGATCTTCTGGGTCGGCGGCACACTCATAGCGCTTGTTGGTTTTGGGGTCGCCTTGACGGGTTTCTTGAAGCACTGACTCAAGCGTGCGCCGGCGGCTGCGAGCTACGAAGCCGCGCTATTTCGAGTGCCAGGCTCTCCATCTTGCCGAGTAATTCCTGGTGACGCGCGTCCTCCGTTGCCGGTTTCTTGCCAATGAAGGTTAGTGTGCCTCCCGGCTCGAGGATGCACTGGTCGACTTCCGCCAGCGAGGCGAAGCCCTGTTTGTGCGCGGCAGCCTGCAACTGCGCCATGGTGATGAGTTCCTTCCGCAAGTGTTGAGCCCGGATCTTACCGTCTTCGATCAGAACGTCGGCCCTTCCTTCGACCACCTGGTCGAGCTTGCGGTGATCATAGAGAAAGCGGACAACGAGATAATTAGTGACAAGCAGGGAAGTGGCGCCGATGATTCCCCCCAGAACGGTGTTGTCGTCGCCGATGATCGCGTTTTGGACTGTGTTGGACAGCGTCAACAGAACGACCAGGTCGAAGGGGTTGAGCTGGACGAGTTCGCGCTTCCCGGAAAGCCGCAAACTAATCACGAGAAACGCGTAAATCACCACGGGGCGCAGAATTTTCTCCAGAAGCGGGACCCCCAGGACGAACATGTCTTTCCAGATGTCATGCATTTCGGAAAAGCCTCCTCAGAAGAATTACAAAGCCAATATCGCACAACCCAAAAACCTGCGGCGAAATAGAACTATAGAACGAAATTCGCTTTGGTTTTTGCTTCAAGAGCGGGCTGGTCGCCGGTGGTCCGGAACCCTGTCCCGTCATTCATTGGTGACAGGAATCAGAGCATTACCCCCTCACGCAAGCGGGAATCTCCTATCATAGAGACAGCTAGTCCTCCATTGGCAGGACGGATCGGCAAGCGAATAGCACCGAGAAAGCTGAGCGTGTGTTCTCGCGCGCGAGGTTACCAGCACGGACGTGCGTCGCGAGCGAAAACCCTATGGCACAGCGCCTCATTCCCGAGACCGTCATAACGAGCAGCTCCGAGCAACTCGCTGGTTTGCTGCGCCGGATGGAGTCCGAACGGCAGGTCATCGCCGAGATTGTTCAGGCGCTCAATCAAACCGCGAACCTGGATGAGTTGCTCGCTGGAATCCACCAAGCTTTGAAGAAGGTTCTTCCGGCGGAAAACTGCTTCATCGCTATGCATGACCCCGCAACAGAAACTTTTTCCTTTCCATTTTTCGTGGATGAAGTGGATGAGGCCCCTCCTCCACCACAAAAAGTGGGTCGCAGTTGCACCGCCTTCGTGTTTCGCAAAGGCATCCCGATGCTCATTCCACAGAGCGAATTCGACCGGCTTGCCGCGGACGGGGAGGTCGAATTGGTCGGTGCGCCTTCCCCTGCGTGGCTGGGTGTTCCGCTCAAGACGCCGAACGAAACGATAGGAGTACTCGTTGTCCAGCATTATGAGAACGAAAAAGCCTACGACCAGCGCGATCTGGAGTTTCTGAATTCTGTTGGCGGGCACATCGCCTTGGCCATCGAGCGGCGACGCGCGGAAGATGAGCTGCGAAAAAAAGAGGAGATGTTCCGGTTGCTCTTCAGCCACAATCCTCTTCCCACGTGGGTGATCGACCCGAAAACTCTAAGATTTCTGGAAGTGAACGAAGCAGCTGTTCGCGTGTACGGATATTCTCGCCAGGAATTCCAGAGCATGTCCATCCTTGATGTCCGGCCCGATGAAGAGAAAATCAAGCTGCTCCATGCTCTCAAGGAATATACCGGCGATGGGCTCTATCGAGGCCACTGGAAACATCGCAAGAAAGACGGAAAAATCATCGAGGTCGATGTAACCGTTCATGAACTGGAGTATTCCGGGAAAAGGGTCCGCCTGATTGTTGCTCAGGATGTCAGCGAGCGGCACATTCTCGAGCAGCAGCTTCGGCAATCGCAAAAAATGGAAGCGGTGGGGCGGCTGGCCGGCGGGGTGGCGCACGATTTCAACAATCTCCTGATGGTGATCAAGGGGCACACGGAGCTTCTTCGTAACGTGCTGCCTCCCGTGGATGAATACACCCGTAAGATCGAGCACATCGAGCGCGCAGCGGATCGCGCTTCGGGCCTAACGCGTCAACTTCTGGCTTTCAGCAGATTGCAAATGCTTCAGCCCAAGGTGATGAATCTGAACGACGCCGTGGCGGACATGGGGCGTCTGCTCCCGCGGTTGATTGGTGAGGACATAGAGCTGGTCATTCGCGCTTCGGAAAATGTGGGCGCGATTCGCGCCGACCGCAGCCAGATGGAACAAATCATCATGAACCTGGTGGTCAACGCGCGCGACGCCATGCCGGACGGTGGCAAATTGATCATCGAGACGTCCAACATCGAGCTGGACCATCTTTACAACGAGAAGCATCCCATTGTTCGCGAGGGCCGCTATGTGTTGCTTTGCGTGTCCGATACGGGCACGGGGATGAGCCTGGAAACGCAGGCGCACATTTTCGAGCCGTTTTTCACCACAAAGGCGCAAGGCAAAGGCACAGGCCTGGGTCTGGCCACCGTTTATGGCGTGGTCAAGCAGAGCGGCGGATTTATTTGGGTCTATAGCGAACTGGGAAGGGGTACGACCTTCAAGATTTATTTTCCGCGCGTAGATCAGCCGGTGGACCGTGTTGATGCTACGCCGCCGTTTTCTGAAGCGCCGAGCGGAAACGAGACGATTTTGCTCACCGAAGACGAGCGCGATGTTCGCGAGGTGGCGCGCGAGTTTCTGGAATCCGGGGGCTATACGGTCATCGAGGCCCGCGACGGAATTGAAGCGCTCGGTCTTGTCGAGAAGCATGAAGGCGCCATCGATCTGCTGATCACTGATATGGTGATGCCGCGGATGACGGGGCAGGAACTTGCTGCGCGCCTGAAAGAACAACGGCCAAAACTACGGATGCTGTACATGTCAGGATACAGCGAAAGGGCCGCAGCGGATTCGCTGCGCGCGGAGCCTGGCGTGAAGTTGCTGGCAAAGCCGTTCAGCCGCAGCGCGCTTCTGCGCACGGTTCACGAACTTTTAAAGAGGAATTAAGCTTGGGTTCTAACCGGGGCGCAGCCGGGGCTCCGGCGAGAACTTCCCGGGAATTTGACGACTTCCTGGGTGACCCAATTTGCTCATTAAAATCAGTGCAAGACCGTTCCGTGCAATAAGTTACGGACCGACTTAACGTCATTCTTTAACTTTGCGGCGCAACCTAGCTTGCGGTTTGCCCTTCCCGCAGGGCGTGGGCTAGTGGATCTTGGGATGGCGCTTGTGCCAGTCGGTGTGCAGTTGGAACGTGCGTGCAGCCTGGATGGCGGAGATGTCGCCTCCGGCTTCCGCCATGAATTGAATTCCGATGGGAAGATTCTTTTCCGTGAAACCGCAAGGAACGGAAAGCGCGGGGAGGCCGCAAAGATTTCCGATGGCGCCTTGAGGATCTGGAAAAGCCAGGCCCGTTTCCAAATTGAGATTAAGTGGGGTGGCGGGAACCGGCTGCGACGGAGCCACGAGCACGTCGAAGCTTCCAAAGATGGCGTCCATTTTTTTCTGCAGAATCTCGCGCACCTTAAGGGCTTGCTGATAATCGGCGGCGCAGTACTGCTCGTTTACGTAGCCGAGAATCTGCGCCAGCGGGTCGGTTAGTTCGCTGAGTTTTCCGGAACGAATCAAAGAACGGAAAGAAGCCGCTGCTTCCACTTGTACAATGAGAGATGCGGCGTCTTCCCATGGGCCGACGGGCAAGGCGACGTCTTTCATGCCAGTGAAGATTTTCTTCAGAGAAGCTTTTGCAGCTGCGACTGGCTTGGCCGCTCCTCCCTCGTAGGATTTCCAGGCGTTCGAAAGCCATGCAACTCGGAGCTTGCGCGATTCGACGGAAGGTGAGTAGGTGAATGCCGCCTTGTCGATTGCAATCGTGCCGCGATCTTTTAAATCGTGGCCCGCGATGGCTGCAAAGATGCGCGCGCAATCTTCCGCACTGCGAGCCATGGGACCGATCTTGTCCATCGAGGGAGCAACGGCCATGGCTCCGTAGCGGCTAACGCGGCCGTAGGTCGGACGCAAGCCGCTGATGCCGCAGAATGCCGAAGGACAAATGATCGAACCCCAGGTTTCCGTGCCGACGGCAAAGGCGGCAAGGCCTGCAGCAACAATGGCGCCGGAGCCTGAGGAAGAGCCGCAAGTCCAGCAAGTTGGATCCCAAGGATTCTTGGCTTCTCCTTGCAAGGATGCGGAAGCGAAGCGATAGCCCGAGCCGCCGGCGAGTTCGATCATCGAGGCTTTGCCAATCATTACCGCGCCGACGTTTTTCAAGTGATCGATCACCGTGGCATTGTATTCGAAGACCTGATTCGCGTAGGGCTTTGCTCCCCAGGTGGTGGGAATCCCTTTCACGGCAAAAAGATCCTTTGCAGCGTAAGGAATGCCGTGAAGAGGCCCGCGGTAGTGGCCGCGATGAATTTCTTTTTCGGCGGCTTTGGCTTGATCGAGAGCGATTTCTGGAGTGAGCATCGCATACGCATTGAAGCGCGGGCCAAACTTCTGGCTGCGGTCGAGATAAAGCTGCGTCAGCTCGACAGGGGAGAGCTTCTTTGACTCGATGCGTTTCGCGAGTTCGCTGACGGAAAGATAGAAGATTTCTTCGCCAGGCATCGGGAAGTCTCCTCAGGATTTCTTCGTCGCCCCAGCTTTGGCCGCTGTTGGAATTACGTGTTTTGTTTCGCGCTCCATCAATGGCTTGAGATAGAGGGCGGACCCGTCGCTATTATCTGTGGGGAACGCGCGAAGACGGTCGAGTGTGGCTTGGCCGTCAACGGCGATTCGGCGCAGGTCCGACTTTTGCGCATCGCTGAGGCGCGAGCCGTATTGCGTGAAGACGGCTTGAAGGCGCGATTCCATTTCTGCTTGGCTTTCGGGCGAGAGCTTGGGGCCGGCAGGCGAAGGCGTTTGTAACGGCTGCCCTCCGGCAGTGGATTCCCCGGCCAATAGTTCGGCGGGCGAAAGGGACGCAGCAGCGGAAACAAGTGCCGCACGGCGAGCAAATTCGCGTCGGGAAATTGCAGCGCCATTCTTAGCGCTCATGGACAAGCCCCCAGGGTTAGAAGTGCATTCGAACGGCTTAAAGTGAGGCTACAGAATCTGGTTTCGAGCGTCAACCGAGACGAATGAGATTGTCCGCCAACCCAACAATGACTTTCGATTCACTCTTTGCGAGCGACCTTGCGAAGCGAGTGCGGCTTCGTGCCTGGGGGAGCTTGGCGACCGATCGGGAGCGCGCAACAACTATTCGTGGCGCAGGGCGACCAGAGGGTCGACACGCATGGCGCGACGTGCAGGGATGTAGCTGGCCAGCGCTGCGACTGCGACGAGCAGTAGTGGGACGAGCACGAGCGTGATCGGGTCATACAAGGTCACGTTAAACAGCAGACGCCGGATGAGGCGCCCCGCGGCGACCGCGCATGGTACGCCGACGGCGATACCCATCAGCGTGAGCGCCAACGTCTCGCGCAAGACCATGCTCATAACCGAGCCGGGTTGAGCGCCAAGGGCCATGCGAATCCCGAGTTCGTGTGTCCGCCTTGAAACGGAATAGGAGATCACTCCAAAAATACCCACCGCGGCAAGAACCAAAGCCATAGCGCCGAACAAGGCGAGGAGCAAAGTGCGAAAACGGGGCTGCGCTACCGATGCGTTCAGGACATCAGGAAGCGGGGCGATATCCGTTATTGGCAAATTGTTGTCGATGCCGTGAGTCGCTGCCGTGATCGCTCCAACTACGGCCGAAGTCGTCAATGTGCTCCGGACGACGACTTCGCCGCCATAAAGAGGCGCTTGCGCGAAGGGCACATACAACATCGGACCGGGTTCCTTGCCCAGCGAAACGTCGCGTATGTCGCCAACCACGCCGACAATTTCGCGGGAAACGACGCCGTTCACCGGAAAGCCGAACGTAAGACGCCGCCCGAGCGGGTCTTCATTGGGAAAATACCGCTTGGCCAGAGTCTCGCTGATCAGAGCCACAGGCGCTGCGGAAGACGAATCGTATTCATTGAATAATCGTCCGCGACGAAGCGGAATTCCCATCACGGAGAAATACTGTGGGCTGGCGGGTACGTAATTGGCGGTCTCCGACGTCCCCGCTTGCGGTTGTGGATGGCCAACAATCGTAAAGTCGAGAGTAACGCAGCAATCCACGATGGGCAGTGGGCCTGCGATGGCGGAGTCCCGCATGCCCGGCTGGGCTTGAAGACGTGTCATCAGCTCTTCCGAGAAAGCGACCCACTGTTTGGGCGTCGAATATTGAAAGTATGGAAGCGAAACCATGGCTTTCACAACGTGACTCGGTTCGAAGCCTGGATTCACCGAAGTGAGCTCGGCAAAGCTACGCAGCAGCAGACCCGCTCCGGTAAGAAGAGCCATGGCCAAGGCAATTTCCGCAGCCGCCAAAACAGCGCGGGCGCGGCGCGGACCTGCCGATTCTCCTGCGCGAGCACCTTCGCCCAATTCTTTTTGCGGATTGGACCCGGCCGCCGAAAGCACGGGCGCTAGTCCAAAAATAAGAGTTGTAGCTAACGAAAGCACGAAGGCAAAGCCAAGGACCCAGCCGTCCAGCCGAATCGAATGAAGCTCCGGTAAACCGGAAGGTAAGAGCGGCACGAGAGTAGCCACGCCCCAATACGCCACGAGTGTTCCAAGCAAGCCACCAAGCAGCCCAAGGATGGCGCACTCTGTGAGCAGTTGGCGCGCGATGCGCCCTTTGCCAGCGCCGAGTGCGATGCGAATGGAAATTTCC
>Ga0126381_100003897_pt1 | contig 16173 bp, 21 predicted proteins | sample PanSoiMetPlot_28_FD_96465 | JGI IMG/M metagenome (GOLD analysis project Ga0126381, IMG submission 96465) | Tropical forest soil microbial communities from Panama - MetaG Plot_28 | ecosystem: Environmental > Terrestrial > Soil > Tropical forest > Bulk soil | place: Panama | collected 2016-02-17 | reverse complement strand
TTGAGTTCAGCGATAATGGCATCTTTCTCGACCGTGCCGCTGATCTCGATGTAATCATATTCGTATCCGGTTACCGGGGCCGGGGGCAACTCCTCGCGCGGCTTGCGCGCCGGCAGCTTGGTCCTGCGCTTGATCTTCATGGCTACTCGTCCTCCTCGTAGTCGCCGAAATCCGGATCGTCCCGCGTCCGCCCCCAGCGGTCGTACTCGACCCCGTCAACCTCGCTGCGCAATGTCGCGGTGCGGAAGAATTCCGGGTAGTTGAGGTGCTCCGACAGCCACAGCCGCGCATAGTAGGCGCGATGATTGTTGGGGCACTTGAACTCCTCGTCACCGATCTCGATCTCGACGTGCCATCTGATCCGCTCCCAGATCGTGGCAATGGCGTACTTGGTGCGCCCGCGCGCGATCACCTCGTCGGCAAAGCGGCAGACCAGTTCATACACCTTCGGATAGCGTCGGTGATAGATCATGAATTCGTCGCGCAGGCTCATGCCGCTTCTCCGCTGATGTTCTTCCTGATCAGCTTGCCCATCGACTTCATATCGCCGTAGTTGCGCTTGCTGTCCTTGATTTCGCGCTGATCGTAGAACCCGATGTTGAGTTCCTCCCACATCGGGTGGTCGAGGCCGGGGATGGTCACCGTCACCTCATAGCCGGCCCAGGTGAATTGCTTCTCGCCCCGGAACTGGAAGCCGTGATGCACCCCGTTCTTGTCGGTGTAGGGCCGCACCAGATGCACGATGCGCTTCCGGTGCCCATTCTCGTTGAGCACGAAATCGCGGTCCTTGAAGAAGTACGGCAGACGATGCACGTCGATGCCGAAGCAGGCATAGCGCTTGTTGTTGCACACCGAGATTTTGATCATGGTCGAGATCGCGCCCTCCCAGCGGAAAGCATTCTCAGCGAACAGGTTGCTCAGGTAGATTTGCGCCGTGGTGCCGTGCTTGTGCGCCCACTCCTCCATGTCGTGGGGAATTTGCCATAGCCGCTGCGGAATACGGGTCTTGTCGCCGTGATGCTTCTTGCTCTCGGCATAGAAGATTTTCGTCTCGATCATCTTCAGGACGGTCATGCTGCCGTCCGGAGCGACGTAGATGCCATACTCCTGCGGCGTCCCCCACTTGTCCTTCTCGCCGCCCCGGTCCCACCAGATCGTCATCTTGTAGAAGTCGCCATCGCCGGCAACCTTCTGTAGCTCGCAGGGAATGGCGCTCTTGTCGTACTTCCAGAAGTACATGAACTTGGGCACCCAGCGCCCCCACCGTTTGCCCTTGCCAGGGATGGGCGTGTGCTCGATCTTCTCGATTTCAGGACTGACACCATAGGCAACACAGCCGAAGGACGGGCGCGTCTTCAAGAACCAGGGCGAAAGTCGCGTTTCCTTCTTGTGCCGGCGCAGGTAGGCATCCCATTCCTTCTCGTCCCCCTCCTGCCGATCAAGCACGATGTCGGGAACGGACGAGTACGGCACCAGCAACCCGCCGACACGCTTGTACAGGTCCCACGCCTCACGGTCGAACTTGCGCATCCGGTCGAGATAGAAGAAGTAGCGTTCCAACTGCTCAAGGATCGTGTCCCTGAAGTTGAACTGCCCGATTATCTCGCTGTGCTCGTACAACACATCGGTAGCGTGATCGACGTGTGTCTTGTCGATGATCAACGGTTCGTTGTCGCCGATCAGGGAGACCTGTTCCGGCTCTTTCGGCCTGGGCGGCTTCGGCTCGCGCGGCTTCTGCACGATGGGAACAGGAACTGGACCCTGCGGCTCGACAAACCTGTCGAACTTGCGCCGCTGCCGCTCGTAGTATCTACGACGTTTCCCCTTTGACTTCTCTAATGATAAGTTCTCCAACATTACCGTGGCGACGGACGTAACCCTCTTTGCTCTGAATTTCCTGATAAAATAGATCAAGCTGTTCATGGAGACGAGCAATATACCTTTCGTCGGGTAGAGTGACGACGTGTACCGGAGCAAAGTCTGGATGATATGACCAGAAGTGAACACAGTCGAACTCCCCTATCATGATCTGCATCTGCACTTGAGCTTTGTATTTGTCTCCCGGTCCTTCACACATGTACTGCATGTGCGTCCAAACAGCGGGGCATTTGACTTCCAGAGCTTCTCTCTTGTTGCGCATCAACCCATCGGGAGAACAGCCGTAGCGACCATCATCCGTTCTACAGAACCCGCCGGGAGCAACCTTGTATCCGGACTGAGCAAAGAATGACTGTGTAGCCCTCTCCTCCAGCGCATGACCACGCTCTGTATGCTCGTTGCCATCGAAGCTGGACGGCATCGGTATTTGTAGAATACGCTCCGCGACCAACTTGTAGAGATAGCGCTTGCGCTCCTGCGTATCAGGATTTTTTGGCTTGCCATCCGGCGTGATGAACAAGTGCGCAAAGCTCGCGGTAGGCATCCCTTTGCGCAGCTCGCTCCATTCCTTTGTATACTGATCGACTTGATAGAATTTCATCCCAACTCTCCGGGTGTGGAAACCAGAAATCGTCGGCACGGCCCATCACGACTTCACGCTTGACGATCTGATAGGCTTGGCTGCGATCAACCTGAAACCTACGGCCGATCTGGCCGTAGGTCAGGCCGCGAGCACGCATGACCAACATGGTCCATGCGCGCTCACGCGATTTAGAACGGGATTTCATCGTCCATTTCTTCCCTGAGCGTATCAGGGGCCTTGACCTGTCTGATGCCTTCCCTGTTGGTGTCCCAGCCAACAATCTCAAAGTCGGGACGTGGGATGTCACCCCACTTCTTCGACGGCATCATTGCCTTATTGAGCTTGATGACGGGTTGCTCGCTGGTGCCGAGCCGCGACGTGCGCCGAGCATACGTTTTGCATAAGTCGGCGACGGCGCGTTTGCCGCCAACACTGGAGGTGACGAACAGGACAAGGTTGTTGTCCTTATCCTCCAGCGGCAGAAGATGCTGGTAGACCCACGGGTCCGCCGGCTTGCCGTCGAGCCCAGGCTCCCAGGTGATGGGGTCGTTGTCGTCAAGCTGATCGCGTTCCGGCGGTACCTTGCCGGTGATCACCGGGTAGGTGCGGCGCTCGACCACCTTGCCGTCCCTGAACTTGATCCAGCACTTGGTCCAGCCCACGCAGTGGGCGATGAATTGCGTGCCCAGGCTCACGTCCTCACCGTCGCAGGAGAAGACGCCTTTCTTGAACTTCAACAGCTTCTCGAAACCAGCATCGGCTTCCGCCGCGTTGGCAATTGCGTTCGCCTCTTGTACTGCCGGCAGGTTTTGGCTTGCTTGGTCAGTCATATCATCTATCCTCATTTGGCAAGGCAAAATCGCCTTGCACCGGCTACCCTAGCCGTTGACGGGACGATGTCAAGCGGATATGGACTACATCATGGAAAAATCTGTCAGCCAGAACGAACAAGCGCTCCAGCACATCGAGAGCCTGATCGCGCTCCTAGAGCCCAATGAGCAGGCGATGACCTATGCACTGAAGATACGCGAGCGCCTGCGGGTGCCGATCAGCGAGGTTCTGGACAAGCTTTGGCCAGAACTTGGCCCGGTCGAGAAGGCGCGCAAGCTGGGTGTTGCGCGACAGACCTATTATGGCTGGGAGCAGGGCTGGTTCCGGCCTATCGGCAAGTTCGCCAAGAAGATTTCAGCGGCGACCGGCTACAGTGTCAACGAGATCAGCGGACGACTACCGCCGCGCCGCTGATCTGCGTTTCTTGCGTTTATCACGGCGCGCACTGTTGAGAGCGATTGCAATAATTTGTTTACGCGAGCGTGGTCTGGTGCCGTGGTGTGTAAGCTCGCGTATGCGGTCGCTTACTGAACCCTTCAGAGGCATGGAGACCTCCCAATGAAACTCGCCATCAGTTCCGGGCATGGCCTCAAGATCAGAGGAGCCCGAGGTAACCCTGTGCCACCCCAGCTTGACGAGGTCGATCAAGCAAGACGGGTGGTGAACAAGGTCAACGAGCTATGGAACGCCAATGGCGTTACCTCTGTCAAATTCCACGACGACGTGAGCACGACCCAGAGCGCGAACCTGAATGCCATCGTCAATTGGCATAATCGACAAACAAGGGACTACGATGTCTCCGTCCACTTTAACGCCTACACCAATACCTCCAAACCCATGGGGGTCGAAGTCCTCTACAAAACGCAGTCAACGCTGGCAGCTGACACTTCAAGAGCAATTGCAGAAGCTGGATTTATTAATCGCGGCGCGAAGTATCGCGCTGATCTTGCATTCCTCAATGGTACCGCCAAGCCGGCAATCCTCATTGAAGTGTGCTTCTGCGATAGTACGGCTGACAGCAATCTCTACACTGCAAAGTTTGATCAGATTTGCACACGGATTGCTGAAGTGGTGGGCCGAATAACGATAGGCGGCTCCCCGCCCATCGAGCCGCCTATCGAGCCCCCCACCGAACCGCCGGAGGTCACAGGCGAAAATCGTGTGGACATTGTTAGTCAAATTGAGGGCGACGTATCGGTCTACGTCAACGGTAGCCTGATGACAGGACATGAGCCGTGCGAGCACGTCGCCAAGTTCGACATCAGCATCACTGGTGATGTCACCCTCACCATCAACGGTGAGGAATTCCACACCGACGTTCCGACTGAACCGGGCATTCAAGAGAACCACAAGGACATCGAGGCAACTGTATTTGGTGGTAGCAATGATCCCAACAATTCCGCCTACCCACCGTTTGCATTGCTGCATGGTGACACGGATGACTTCGTGGCCCTCCCGTTCAGTTTCGCTAATAACCTATTTCCAAACAACCCGCCGATGGTACGTGTCTATCGCGGGGAATTATCTGCTGTTGGACGAGTTGCCGACAAAGGACCCTGGACCGTAGATGACGCGGCTTATGTCAATGGAACTTCGCGGCCTATGGCTGAGATATGCTATCTGGAAGGTGCTCCGCTTCCAAGCGGTCCCAACAAAGGCAGAGTACCAACTAATAAAGCTGGCATTGATCTATCACCACATCTCGCGAAGAAAATCGGCATCAGCGGCAAGGGACAGGTAGATTGGGAGTTCGAGGACGACAATGTGGTCAGCTAAAGATAAACATGCCTGTGCGCAGCGCGAGCTTGTGCTGCGCATCCGCGTCTATGCCCGACAGGTTGCTCAGGGCAAAATGTCTAAAGAGGTTGCTGGCCGCGAGATCGCGATGATGTCCGCCATAGCGGAGGACTATCGAAAGCTGGCCGAGGTCGAGGCTCCATTGCCTCTATTCGCTTCTCCAGCTTCTCGATCTTGCGACCCAGATACCCCACCCATACACCCATCAGAATAACAACGACAACGAGCATCATCTTGATCTTGCCTCAGTCGTGTGGTTGAACATTACAGGTTCCTGAGCGGTCCTAGAAGCCTGATGCAACGGAACCTGGGGCGGAAGGTGGAAGCTTGATCGTTCATCTGCCCAGGGGGACGATCCGGCGAGCGTCCCTTCCGCCCCTACCCTGACGGCCAGATGCCCGTATAGGTCTAACCCACCCCCCATACCCCACCCTATTGGCCTATAACGCAGGTTATCGAAGGGTCCTGGGGCGAACGGCTCCGGGACGCGGTGCGCCGCTTCGCGCTCGACCCACCGCCCGATTTTCCCAAAAAGACCCACTGGATTTTTGCCCAAAAAATTTTCCCTATTTTTTTATCTTCCGCTTTTTCTCCAATGGCTGGTTCCGTTTCATTTCCTCCAGGGCCAGGGCCGTTGCTGCCGGTGGTCCGCCCAGGCGAGAGAGCCGGCGCGCCTGCCATTCGGCCATGGCTTGGTCGTAGAGCGCCCAGCCCTCCGGGGTGATCTTGTGGTAGCCGCCGTATTTGGCGACCAGGGTCTGGAGGTCCGGGCAGGGGTTCTGCTTCAGCCAGACGTGGTATTCGACAAAGGTGTCCTGGGTCATTCCTTGCTCCAGTCCTCGCAGGTGTCCTTGAGCCACGGCAGTTCGACTGGCGAGGCGATGAAGGTTCGTCCGTTGTTGTCCTGTTTCCAGCCGATCAGGAATTCGCTGTTGGTGAAGTCGTCCTTATCGGGTCCGCTGGCGACCGGCAGGCCGGCGACGTAGGGGCCTTCGCGGATATCGCCCTCCCAGCCGACTTTGCCGGCGAGGTATTTGGCGAGGCACCAGCGGCTCTCCCATTCGTTCTGAGTGATACGCAAGTCGTCGCACAGCATTCCCGGCTCGGGGCTGAAATCGATCCGCACTCGATCATGAGCGTGGCTCCAGCCACTCCAGAAATCGATGTAGCTGATGCGGTAGACGCAGAGCCGCACGCCCCTTACCGGAGTAGGGGGCATGCAGACGACTTCGGCCGGTATTCTGATGCTCATTTGGTCTCCTCCTTGGGTGACGCGGGGGTGTCACTCTTGGAAGGAAGCGCCCCTCGAAAGAGTGACAAAAAACGGACAAGAGTGACATTTCGTATTCACACTTATTGTCACTCTGTAACTAAGTGTCACTGTAGGGTGACATATAGTGACAGAGTGACAAGTGACACACGCGAGGGAATGTCACTCTTGGTATCAGATCGAGTAGGTACCATACTGCGTTTTTCTGATCTTTCCGGACTTGGCCATGCGGCGCAGCATCTGCTTCACGTTGGTATCCGGTAACCCCGTTTTCTTGGATACGTCGGATGGTGTCATGCCGGCGCTTCCGGCGGCTTGCAGGCAGGAGATGACGACGGTCTTACTGCTCAGTGCGACATCGTCGTCGGCCGCGTAATCGCCGGTCACGCCCCAGGAGCCCATATCGACATCGAAGAACACGGTCTTGTCCTGTTCCTCCAGATCGCGTCCGCGCACGGCGAGACGGAGTTGATCGTCCTTGGTCTTGGTCAGGACGACGAGGGTATCGGCCCCGCCGTTGAGTCCGAGGGTGCCGCTGATGGTGTCGAAGATGTCTTCGGCGGTCTGTTTGCGGACGTGATGGATGACGACGACGGCGATGCCGGTCTTGTGGCTGAAATCGAGCAATGCGCTCATGGTGCGGTGATCAGCGGCGTACTGGTCCTCGTCCTTCTTTTTCGGGCCGCGTATCTTGACCAGGGTGTCGATGATGATCAGGCCGAGCGAGGGGACTTGCTTGGCGTATTCGTGCAGACGCTCGATGCCGCCTTTGTCGAGTGGGGGGAGTTCGTAGACGGACCAAGCGTTCTTTGGCCATCCGCTGTTGCGGCCGAGGAGTTTTTCGGTGCGGGATTGCATTCGGCGCTGGGTGTCTTCCAATGCAAAATAGATCACGTCGCGGCGGGCGCAGCGCTGATCGAGCACGATTGATCCTTCGGCGCAGGCCATGGTGATGGCGAGGGCGAGCCAGGACTTGCCGATCTTCGGCTTGCCGGCGAGCAGGGTGACGCCTTCGGGGATGTAGTCGGGGACGATCCATTGCAGCGGCATGAAGGTGAGCCCTTCCAAGTCGGCGTAGCTGTGCAGGGGGAGGATTGTGGAATGTGAAGCGCCCGAAGCATTTTCCGCGACCAGGGCGAGGAGTTGTTCTTTTGTTCCGCCGCGTTCGATCCAGTCGGAGACATCCTCGCCCAGGCCCAATCCGGGCAGGCGGACGACGGTGATCGAGTGCACGCCTTTGAGCTTATCGAGCAGGACTTTGACGTGGGTCTCGCCGGCCTCGTCGTTGTCGGGCAGGATGACGATGTCGAGGTCCGCCAGGAATTCGTTGTATTCCTCGCGCCACTTGCCCGCGCCCCCTGGATTGGTGGTGGCGATCAGGCCGAGCTTCTCGACATTGCGCACGTCCTTCTCGCCCTCGCACAGAAACACCAGGGCGGCGGGATCAGCCTCGATCAGTTGCGGCAGGTGATAGGGGACGCGCTCGACCCCATCGAGGTTGTAAATCCATTCCCCGTCCGGACCCATTCGGCGTTGGATGAAGCGTTCGTGCCGGGGCCGATTGGGGCGCTTGACGACTTGAAACAGGAACTCTTTCTTGCGTCCCTTGTAGGTGAATGGGATGTGCCATTCGTTGGTGTCGGAGCCGTTGCCGAGGTTCTCGGTATTGCCGGCGCGCTGGCACAGTTCGACAATGCCGCCGTATTCCCCGGCCTCGAAATCCGACCACACCAACCCGTCGAATTCGATCTTCTTCGACCCGTGTGTGCCGAAGCGCATGCCGCGCCGCGTGGTCTTTGTCGGGTCGCCCCAGAGTATCGTTGCTGCCCGGATCAGGTCGTCGCGCGTGAGCATGTCACGCTCCCGACATGCAAAAGGTGTTTACACCGGGTGATTTTGTCTGTAATGGAGGGGACATCTGGCGGTTCCTTGGAACGGGGCTGACAGGATTGCTGACCTTCCAAGGGACCGGGCGCTTCACCCCCGGTCCCTTTCTCTTTGTCAGCCGGAAGCGCAAGCTACGCTCGTCGCCGGCACCCTGCAAGGAAAATCCACATGACCAGCAATCTGCGTCCGCTTACTCCGCGTCCCACGGTATTGGTAGGTGGACGGGCCAGCGTTGCTGACACATCGAGTTCCCGCGTTGGAACTTCCGGCCCGCTGGGGCGCGCGCGCATGGTCACCGCGCTTCCCACCAATGGTACGGGTCCGGTGAAGCTCGTACCCCCAGTAGTCGTGCAAGGCGGGTTGGGTTATGTTGGTGATCCCAGCGGCAATGTCATTGGCGGCTCCAGTGCCGTGTGGGTGCATCGCATCGTCTCCGCAGCGAAGGCACCGGAGACGCGCCGATTGGGGTGAGCCAATGCCGCTCAGTCGTCGTTACACACCGGAGTGGAACCCGGACGAAACGGCAAATATTGGCATGGACTTCAGCATGGTCGTTCCGCCCGGTGTCGGCATTCATGACAGCTGGATGGGGATTGAGACCAACAGCGCGACACCACAGCCGGCCAACACCGATTTCACGTCGCCAAGCTGGAACCCGGCAACCGGTTACTTCACCTGCACGGTGCAAGGTCGAACGGTTTATGTTCAACTGACTGGTGGCGTCGAGGGACGTGACTATCGGCTATCCTTTGTTGCCGCCTGCACGGACGGCAGCATCTTCCCGCGCACCGCCCTGCTTCTCTGTTCGCCAACGAGTTGAGGCATCACATGCTCGCTCCCGCCCCATTCTCCACAACGGCAACTTGGCCGATCCCCGGAGACGGTCCCGATCTGCAAGCCATCGTCCGCTCGCAGGCCATTGCCATCAAGAACCAAGCGGCGTTGATCGACGCCTATCAGACAGTTCTCAACAACGCTCAGGCTATTCCGCCGGCAACAGGGACGGCATCAGCAACAGGTAGTCCAGCAACAACTCTACAGGTCACAGGTGTTGTTGGAATAATTCTGCTGGGCTCGACGGTGACCGGAACAAACATTCCAGCAAACACGACGGTTCTTGCACAGCAGAGCGGTACGCCCGGAGGCAATGGCAACTACACCATCAGTCAGGCATCGAGCATCAGCGCATCTGCGGTGACGTTCACGCCCGGTGGCGGCACCATGCCGTGGCCGACCGCGACCGACAGTGATGATCTGATGTTGATCAGTCAGGATCAGACAGGCATCCTAAGAAACCAGAACGCTCTCCTACAACAATATCAGACGTTGCTGAACGACAGTGCCACAGCGCCGCCGCCAACGGGTCCGTGACATGGATGACTTTGTCTTAAACGTAAGACAAATCGGCAACTACCCGGAGGTCACCGCGGCCGGGGCCAATGACCTTTTACTCATACAAATCAATGGCTTAGGCGGGGCGTACTCAAGCATCAGCGCGACCGATCTGGTGCGCAATGCGCTCAGTAAGGGCAGCACATTGCAGCTTGCCCCGACCGGAGCGATTGCCTTCAACGGTGCCACGCTGTCACTTGTTGGTGGTGGGTTTACTTTCAATCAACAACTCATTGTTCCTTCAATCAGATCGACCGGCGATATTTTCGTCAACGGTCAGGCACTTGCTACTCAAGAGAACGTCACCGGGATATTTGACAGCATTGTCAACAGCACGGTCTGGAGCTTCAACGGCAGGACCGGGGACATACAACTGCTCGACACGGATATTCTTCGTGCCGGCGGTGTTCTATCAACAAATCCAAGTTTCAATGGTGTGGTCACGGTTCCAACGATATGGAACCCGAATGACAACACCAATGCTGCCGCCTCGACCGCATTCGTGCAGCAGGCGATCTGCAACTTCTACAACATCGGCAAAGAATTCGGCACGTTCGTCACCAGCTTCAATGGGCGCGGTGGCGATATTGTTCTCACTGCCGACGACATTACTGTCGGCGCGACCCAGCCCGGTGCGTTTGCCCAGGCCAACACCGCGCCATCCGGAGATGTGTCCAGGCGTATCGCCAACACCGCATTCGTTGACGATGCGATGTATGGGCTACGCATCCAGCTGGAGCAGGAATTCAACATCATTGCCGGGACGCTCGATCAGCAATTCGCGCCGATCAACTCGCCGCAGTTTACCGGCATTCCCACAGGACCGACTGCGGCGCAAACGGTCAACTCTGGGCAGCTGGCGACGACGGCATTCGTCCACGCGGCGGTAACCGCCAGCACCACAGGCGTCTCCAGCTTCAACACCAGAACGGGAGCGGTGGTTCTCACCACCGCCGACGTGACCTCTGCCGGGGGTGCGCCGCTCGCTTCCCCAACCTTCACCGGCATACCAGCCGCCCCAACGGCCACTCCCGGCACGGCTACGACCCAGCTGGCGACGACGGCATTCGTCAATGCTGCCATTGCGGCAATTGCGGCGGGTGTCACCAGTTTCAACACCCGAACCGGCGCGGTGACCTTGACCGGCGCGGATGTAACCGGTGTCGGCGGCGCGTTGCTGGCCTCACCGACCTTCACCGGCACGCCCAGCGGACCCACGGCGGCTCCGGGCACCAACACCGCGCAGTTCGCCACCACCAGCTTTGTCACCCAGGCGCTCGCCTCGTTGCCCGCCGAGGTCTTGAGCTTCAACGGCAGAACCGGGGCGGTGACGTTCCAGGCGTCTGACGTGAGTGCCGTTGGCGGTGCGCTGCTCGCCTCGCCGACGTTCACGGGCGTGCCGCAGGCCCCTACAGCCACAATCGGCACCAGCAACACCCAGATCGCTACGACGGCGTTTGTGACGGCGGCCATGTCGTCAGTGGTGTCAGGGGTGTCGAGCTACAACGGAAGAACCGGCGCGGTGGTCCCCATCGCCGCCGACATCACCGCTGCGGGTGGCGCGCTGCTAGCGGGTCCGACCTTTACCGGCGTGCCGTCTGCGCCGACCGCTACGGCTGGCACCAATACGGCGCAGCTGGCCACGACGGCGTTCGTGCAGGCGGCCCTGGCGGCGGCACCGGGCGGCGTATCGAGCTTCAACGGCCGTACCGGTGCGATCACGTTACAGGCGAGTGACGTGTCAGGTGTGGGTGGCGCGCTGCTCGCCTCGCCCAGCTTTACCGGCTCGCCCACGGCTCCGACCCCGACCCCTGGTAACAACTCGACCAACATTGCCACCACTGCGTTCGTCACCACAGCGATTGCCAGTGCGGGCGGTGTGAGTTCATTCAACGGTCGTGCTGGTGTGGTCACGCTCAGTTCGACCGACGTGTACAACGCCGAGGGCGCGATCTACGTCCAGGCCGATACGCCACCAACAACAACACCAATCAATCTCTGGTTCGACAGCCTGCACGGGCAGCTGTACGTGCAGTACATCGATCCGGTTTCTTCAGCCAAGTCGTGGGTGATCGCCAACTCACCGCAGAGCGTGCCGGTCAAGACCCCGACCCGGCAGGTGTTCTACAACAGCACGACTGTCGGCGCGATTTCCGGCACCTACGCCACACCCGCAGGCGTGACGTGGATCGAAGTTGAGATGGTGGGCGGTGGCGGTGGTGGTGGCGGCGCGCTGAATGGCGGTAACGGCGCGGGTGGAAATACAACATTCGGGCCTACGCTTATTGCTGGTGGGGCAGTTGGGCAGGGCGGCGGGGCGCTTCCGACCACTGGCGATGTGAATATTGCTGGAGGGGACGGTAGCAATGGTCCCTATTACATGGCCAATATGTCAGCCGCTGGCCCAGGAGGCCCCGGTGCCGCGTCATACTTCGGCGGCGGCGGCGGCGGGAGTGTTAGTGCGCCAACAAATGGCAGGCACGGTGGTGGTGGCGGCGGCGGGGCGGCCAATGCCAATGCGTATGCTGGGGCAGGCGGCGGTGCTGGTTCCTACCTGAGCAAGATCATATCCAGCCCCAGCGCGACCTACGCCTACACCTGTGGCACGGGCGGTAGCGGCGGCAACGGCACTGGTGGTGGATACAACGGTGCCTTCGGTGGCAACGGCATGATCATCGTGACAGAGCACTACGGATCATGAGCTTATCCTTCCCCACGTCGCCTGTTGTCGGCCAGATTTATCAGAACTGGATTTGGTCAGGCTCGGCCTGGAACCCGCTCGGCGGAAGCGTCGCGCCGATTGGCATGAAGGTGTTCACCGCCAATGCGACCTACGTTCCTAATCCTGCGCTGGTGTGCGCGATTGTCGAATGTGTCGGCGGCGGTGGTGGTGGTCAGGGAATTACATCTCAAGCGAACTATGCAGGCAACTCTGGTGGTGGTTCGGGCGGCTACTCGCGCAAGTTCCTGATGGCATCGGCCATCGGCGCACAGCAGACGGTCACCATCGGTGCTGCGGGTGCTGCGGGCGCGTCTGGTGGTGGGGCTGGTGGGGGTGGTGGAACGACAAGTTTCGGGTCTCTGTGCGTCGCTAATGGCGGTGGTGGTGGCGGAAATAATCCAACCGCTACTGGCGCTGGTGGTGCTGGTGCCGCAATAGGCGTTGGTGATTTTGCCGTAGCAGGCGGAACCGGTGCGGGCGGGACCGCCGTAGCTTCCGGTCAAGGCGGTGGAAGTTCTGGTTCTGGTGCCCCCGGTCCCTTTGGTGGCGGCGCGGGTTCAGTTTATAGCGTCTATGGTTGGGGCACTGGAACTGGAGCAATCAACGCCACATCGTATGGTTCTGGTGGCAGTGGTGGTTCCGTAATTCCTGGTATTGCCGGTGCGGGTGGTGCGGGCTTTGCCGGTGTCTGCATCGTCACCGAGTACGTCTCGACCTCTCCGCTGATCCTGCCGCCTAACACCATCACGTCGGGCAACAAGGTGTTGTTGATGACGAATGTGGTGAGTACGTCGGTTGCTGAAGTTGATTTTATGTACAATTTTTTAGCTAATGTTTCATTGTACGATGAGTATGAGGCGCATTTTTTCAATGTTTGTGCATCGATAGATGGCACCAATACATACCTGCAAATGCAGGTAAGTACGGATGGTTCTACTTTCGATAGTGGGGCCACTGCCTACTCAAACACGTATGTTTATACAGTTGGGGGTAGTCCGTATGGAGGTTTCGTGGGTGCTGGCATCAACGCAGTTAACTGTACCTATAGTTTGGCTACGACGCAGGTTGGTGCTCACGGTATTGTTAGGTTTGCTCTCCCTGGCATTACCTCTCCGAGGAAAATCTTTAGTGTCAATTCTGCATCGTACAACATTCCTTCGTGGGGTTCCAGCAACGTGAACAACACTTGTACGTATGGAGGCAGCTCCAATCCTTTACGGGGAATTCGTTTTATTGTGAACAATGCGAATATCACGTCAGGCACCTTCAAACTCTACGGGATACAGAAATGAGTATGGTCGATCTGACTGATCAGGAATGGGGTCAAGTCATGGGGCTGCTGAGTGAAGCGCCCTGGAAGGTTGCCAATCCCTTGCTGATGAAGATTGGCGAGCAACTACGCGCCGCGCACATGGCGCAGCCGCAACAGAAATTCGATGGCCAGGAGGCTAAAGATGAACGCGCTCACTAGAATGCCGACGCAGCAGGGCAACTGGGTGTTTGACGGAACGCAATGGGTTTGTGGCCCGTGCGATGGATCGACCCCAGGTCAGCCGCCGTTCTGCCCGCCACCCGGATTTCCACCGGCTGGTTGTCCTCCCTGGTTCTCGGGAGCGAACTCACCGCCTTGGTATCCTGGCGCGAATGCCGGCGTGTCCTTCGGCACAACCGCCCCGGCCAATCCGGTGCGCGGGCATTTCTGGTGGAACGGAACGACCCTGTTCATGTTCGACGGCGCGGTATGGGTGCCGACAGGGGGGTCAGGCGCGAGTGGCAGCACGCCTCCGTCCACGACGGCTCCAGCCAATCCAACGCCTGGGCAGCAATGGTTCAACGGCACGACCCTGTTCGTGTGGGATGGCAATGCCTGGGTTCCGGTCAGCCAGACCAAGACCTATGTGCAGGCCACCGCGCCGCCATCCCCCAATCCCGGCGACATGTGGTGGAACGGCACTACGATGTATGTCTGGTCCGGTTCGGCATGGATGGTTGTCGGCCCCGGTGCTACGGCGGGTCCGACACCGACAACAAAACAGACGTTTGCCATTTCCTCCGGGGGGCCGACAAGCATTGCGCTCAATCAGTGGGTGGCATTTCCGTGGAGCCAAGCACCGACCATCAACACCGATGGCACGGTCGCGTGGGACCCGATCCAGCATAAGCTGACGCCGCAAAAGGCCGGGTACTATTACGCCAGTGCCTATAGCTACTGCGATCCGGCCACCGGGGGTCAAGCCGACTGGTCGCAGAATGCCATCGTCAAAAACGATCCTGGCACTTATGCGGGCACGGCGATCACCGTTGCTACCGCACTGTTCTACAACACACAGGGAGCTGCCGCGCTCACAGCCAACAACATAGTCTACATGAACGGCACGACCGACTATCTTCGTTATTGGCGGTATGAAAGTCTGACTGGCGTCAGCCCTATTGACACCCTGGCGCTGTTCATTCTGCCGTGATCAACAAATAGAAAATGCAAGAAATGCCGATGGAATAAGGGTTTCTCGCATGTTCACGTCGATGGACAAAGCGGTAGGTGCGGCGATCATGGCGGTGATCAGCATCATCGCTTTGGGCGGCGGACTTGCTGATGTGGTGACCGAGGAATGGGCGGCAGGAGTGGTTGCGGCGTTGACACCAATCGTCGTGTGGCTCCTGCCGAATAGGAAATGAATGCTGTGGCTACTCGCACTAAAGCTGGTGACGTTTACCGGACCTGATGACCAGATCATCGAGGTAAACGCCGACGAGATTGTGTCTGTGCGAACGCCACGCTCGACGGATCATTTCGGTCCTGGCATTCGTTGTTTGATCAACACATCCGATGGCAAGTATGTGAGCGTCAAGGAAGAGTGTTCGCAGGTGGTCAAGACGCTAGAGGCCGTGAAGGACGATCCGCAATGAATGTGAGCGGCGACGGTTTGCTTCTGTACCGCGATCAGGGGAGCGCCCCTGCACAATCCCCCAGGGCGTCTCTCCCCAGGTTTGATGAGGTAGCAAACGGCACCGAACCCGGCCTAAGCCGCGTCGCCAAAGGCGTAGTAGCATGAACCCTGGCGCGATTGAAGAGGGCACCAAAGGGTTCTTCGCGGCGCTGAAGGATCAGCCGTTGTCACTTGCGCTCGTAGTCATGAACCTGTGCCTGCTCGGCTATCTGTACTACGCCGGCATCGTTGCCCACGACGAGCGCAAGACCGAGATGCAGTTGCTCTATCAGAACCGCGAGAGCATGGCGAAGCTGTTGTACGAGTGCACGCCAAACCAGAGGGATCGCTGATGAGCAACCTGCCGCGAGACACTTGGTACCAGCACCGCTATCCGCGACTGCGGGGATACTCAGTCGGCGAGGACGGAGAGTACACCGTGCATCTGTGTGTCGGTCTGCCATGCTGCGGGCTAGACCTGTTGATCGAGCATCCTCCGACGATGACTGCCGCCGAACTCTACGAGATAGCTGGGCACTTCTGCGAGATGGCAGACAAAGTTCGGGATAAGTCCAGCTTCAGAGTTTGCGCCATTGACAAAGTGGATGCAATCTGACAGATGGCACGCCCACTGATTTGGTGCGGCATGAGCGATTTGTTTGATCCTAATAGCGCATGGCATTGGGCAGCACTTTTGTTTGTTATCTGCGCACTTGTATTTGTTGTTGCTCTGATCCTGATGGGAGGCGCAGCGTTGTGAAGCGGGACGCGGAAGGAAGCGGCGAGGCGGAAATAGGTTGATGTCAATTCAGTTGAGCAATCAACTACCTTTGTACATTTTGGGACACTGCGACATTTTGTCTCACCCACTTGACAATCTTGGAAT
>Ga0126381_100003896_pt1 | contig 16174 bp, 11 predicted proteins | sample PanSoiMetPlot_28_FD_96465 | JGI IMG/M metagenome (GOLD analysis project Ga0126381, IMG submission 96465) | Tropical forest soil microbial communities from Panama - MetaG Plot_28 | ecosystem: Environmental > Terrestrial > Soil > Tropical forest > Bulk soil | place: Panama | collected 2016-02-17 | reverse complement strand
TATTTTCGCGACCTTCCTCCGAGGGCTTTCTTCGCTGACGGCGCCGAGGACTGGGAGGAATGCCTAATGGCCTTGGCCCCCGCCGAGGTACCGACATACGTGTTCGTGCTCTGGCAGCGGTCGGGATAAGATTCGATCATGGCTAGCCCAGAGCCTCGACCGATGGTCACCATTTCCCGCCGAGGTGCGGATCGCATTCGGGCTGGGCACGTTTGGGTATATCGTTCGGATATTGTCGGCGCCCGAGATGTTTACCCTGGAGCTCTGGTGCGAGTCGAAGAGGACCGGGACCGCGCGGCGCGAGGTCAACCTAAGTCTCGGATCGATCCTGGGCTGGGCCGTCCGCAGCAGTCCAAGCGCTTCCTTGGTTCGGGCTTCTACAGCTCGGCTTCTGAAATCGCGCTGCGCCTGGTTGCGCCCACAGCAATCGAGGATCTGCCAGGGCTTTTAGGCGAGCGGATCCAAGCGGCCATTCGCTACCGCGAGCGCTTCGTTCATGACAGCAATGCCTACCGACTCATCTTCAGTGAGGGCGACGGCCTGCCCGGCTGGATTGTCGACCGCTACAACGACATCTTGTCGCTGCAGGTGCTTACGCAGGCCATGGATCGGGGCGATCTACGCCAACGCTTGATTAGCGAATTAGATAGGGCCTTTGAACCCGCGTCCATGGTCGAGCGGGTAGACGCGCGAGTCAGGAGACTGGAAGAGCTGCCGGAGAAACACGACGGACTCATCATGGGTGAGAAGACCAGTACAGAAATCGCCATGAATGGAGTGCGCTTCCGCTTTGAGGCCCTGGGGGGGCAAAAGACCGGGGCTTTTCTCGACCAGCGGGAAAACTACGCAGCTGCCGCCAGCTATGCCCGCGGAGAAGCGCTCGACGTTTTCTGCTACCAGGGCGGTTTTGCCCTTCACCTGGCCAAGGCCTGCCAAAGAGTCACCGGAGCGGACAGCTCGCGACCAGCTCTCGAGATAGCCGAACAGAACGCGGCCTTGAATGGCCAGGAGATCGAGTGGATCGAAGCCAACGCCTTCGACCTGCTGCGCGACTACGCCGACTCTGGCCGACAATACGATGCCATTGTGCTCGATCCCCCGGCCTTCGCGCGGTCACGAAGCAATCTCAATAGCGCCATGGCGGGCTACAAGGAGCTAAACCTACGGGCCCTGAAGATGCTTAGGCCGGGCGGCATCCTGGTTACCTGCTCTTGCTCCTACCACGTCCACCCCACCGAGTTTCTCGACATGGTTACTTCCGCAGCCCTCGATTCGCACAGGATTCTTCGCATCTTAGAAAACCGGGGTCAGGCAAAAGACCATCCGAGCATACTGGGAATTCCCGAGACAAGCTACTTGAAGTGCCTGATAGCGTCCGTAAGCTAAAGAAAAACAAAGCACAAACAACACTTGACAATAACACGCTAAGATTTTATGATTCTTTTGCGCTAACAAATACTCTAATCAAGCGCGACGCACCAATCGCAACTTTAAAAATTTGAGGAGGATTTAGTCATGACAGTCATAACCCGCTGGGATCCGTTCCGCGAGTTCTCTAGTCTGCAGGACCGCATGAACCGCTTGTTCCGCGATTCCTTCGGCGAGAGCCGGGAAGAGGCTCTAACCACCGGCAGCTTTGCCCCCCCGGTTGATGTCTACGAGGATGAGCACTCGGTCAACTTGAAGATCGAAGTTCCCGGAATTGAGGAGAAAGATATTGATGTGCGTGTCGAGAACAACACCTTGACCGTACACGGCGAGAGAAAGTTCGAAAAGGAAGAGAAAGAAGAGAACTTTCGTCGTGTGGAGCGGCAGTATGGTAGCTTCACCCGCTCCTTCAGCTTGCCGAATACCGTGGATTCGGAGAATATTGAGGCGAATTACGACAAGGGCGTGTTAAAGATCCGCTTGGCGAAGAAGGCCGAGGCCAAACCCAAGCAGATCAAAATCAACGTAGGTAAGGCCCTTGAAGGCAAGGAAGGTAAGACTGCAGGCCGTGCGGCTTGAGGTCCCTCTCGTAAGTTCCGCAGGGGAGGTTCCGGCCTCCCCTTATTTATTTCCCACTGGAATCTTTAGGTCCTGAGGCCCCGAGCCCTGGCGCTCGCCGGCACAAGACCTAAAGGTTTAAGCGGAGACCTCTTAGGAGTTTTGATTTTATGGCAATTCGTTGGGACAAATTCACGCTGAAGGCCCAAGAGGCGGTCAACCGAGCTAGTGAACTGGCCTCGGAGCACGCGAACGCCGAGCTCGTACCGCTGCACTTGATGGCCGCCCTGGTTGAAGATCAAGAAGGCATCGTTCGCCCGGTGCTCGAAAAAATCGGCGCCCGTCCCGAAGCAGTTCTGAACGAGATTCACTCGGCCATCAACGCGCTGCCGAAGATCTCGGGTGCGGCCGCCCAGGCTTCGCTCTCACCTGACGCCAACCAGCTCATCGAGCGCGCCTTTAAAGAAGCCGACAATTTCAAGGACGAGTACGTATCGACCGAACACCTGCTGCTTGCGGCCACCGAGATGAAGCGCGATTCCGCCCGCGAGATTCTTGCCCGCCACGGCGCCACGCACGACGCGGTTCTGCAGGCGCTGACCGCCGTGCGGGGATCACAACGCATCACCGACCAGAATCCCGAGGCCAAATATCAGGCTCTGGAGCGTTATGCGCGCGATCTGACCGAGCAGGCTCGTCGCGGGAAACTGGATCCGGTTATTGGCCGCGACGAAGAAATTCGGCGCGTGGTGCAGGTGCTTTCCCGGCGTACCAAAAACAACCCGGTCTTGATCGGAGAACCGGGCGTGGGCAAGACCGCCATCGTCGAAGGTTTAGCGCAGCGCATCGTTTCCGGTGACGTGCCCGAAGTGCTGAAGAACAAGCGCGTGGTTGCTCTCGATCTGGGGGCCATGCTGGCCGGCGCCAAGTATCGCGGCGAGTTCGAAGATCGTCTGAAGGCCGTACTGAAGGAGATCGAGGACTCCCAGGGGTCGATCATCCTATTCATCGACGAGTTGCACACGCTGGTGGGCGCGGGAGCGGCGGAAGGGGCCATTGACGCCTCGAATATGCTCAAGCCGGCCTTAGCCCGGGGCGAGTTGCGCGCTATCGGGGCAACCACGCTCAATGAATATCGTAAATACATCGAGAAGGACGCGGCCCTCGAGCGCCGCTTCCAAATCGTGTTCGTAGGCGAACCGAACGTCGAAGACACGATTGCAATCTTGCGCGGACTGAAAGAACGGTACGAAGTGCATCACGGCGTACGCATTAAAGACTCGGCCATTGTGGCCGCCGCCACCCTCTCGCATCGCTATATTTCGGATCGATTCTTGCCCGACAAAGCCATCGATCTAATCGATGAGGCCGCCGCCTCCTTGCGCATTCAGATCGATTCCCTGCCCACCGACATTGACCAATTGGAGCGGCGGGCAACGCAGCTGGAAATCGAGAAACAGGCGCTCAAAAAAGAAGACGACCCCAACTCGCGCGAGCGTCTCGAGAATGTCGAACGGGAGCTGGCCGAGATCAGGGAGAGAGCCAATACTCTCAAGGCCAAATGGAAGCAAGAAAAAGACCTCATTGTCCGCGCCCGGCAGATCAAAGAAACGATTGAGCGGCTCAGGCTCGAGGAGCAAACCGAGGAGCGCCGTGGCAATCTCGAACGTGTAGCCCAGATTCGCTACGGGCTGCTGCGCCAGGCCGAGGCCGAGCTGGCCAAGGTCAATGCCGAAATGGATAGCAAGGCCGGCGCGGCTAGTCGTAGCGGCGCCGGGCGCATGCTGAAAGAGGAGGTCGACGAGGAGGACGTGGCCCGCATCGTCTCGAAATGGACGGGCATTCCGGTCTCGAAGATGCTCGAAGGCGAGGTCAAGAAACTGGTCAACATGGAAGATAGGCTGCGCCAGCGCGTGGTGGGCCAGGACGTAGCGCTGGAGCGTGTGTCGAACGCCATTCGGCGCTCCCGCGCGGGCCTGAGCGACCCCAAGCGGCCTATCGGCTCCTTCATTTTTCTCGGACCTACGGGCGTGGGCAAGACGGAACTGGCGCGAGCTTTGGCGGAGTTCTTGTTCGACGACGATCATGCTCTGGTCCGCATCGACATGTCGGAGTACATGGAAAAGCATGCGGTGGCGCGGTTGATCGGGGCCCCTCCGGGTTATGTGGGGTATGAAGAGGGTGGGCAGCTCACCGAGCAGGTGCGACGCCGGCCTTATTCGGTGGTGTTATTCGACGAGATCGAGAAGGCGCACAGCGATGTTTTCAACATTCTCTTGCAAATCATGGATGATGGCCGACTCACCGATGGCAAAGGCCGGATCGTCGATTTCAAGAACGCCATCATTATCATGACCTCGAACCTGGGGTCGGCCTTCCTGCAGGCGGATGCTCTGCGCTCGGAAGCGGATTTCCGCGAGGCTTCCGAGCAAGTCATGAACACCCTGCACGCCCATTTCAAGCCTGAGTTCTTAAATCGGGTGGATGACATCATCATCTTCCATCCGCTGGGCAGAGAGGAACTGGCCAAAATCATCGAGTTGCGTCTCGAGGATGTGCGGCGGTTGCTGGCGGAGCGAAAGATCTCCCTCGAGCTTACCGATGCCGCGCGCGAGCTGATCTTTAGCGAAGGCTTCGATCCGGCGTTTGGCGCGCGGCCGCTCAAGCGAGCCCTGCAAAAGCTCATTCAGGATCCGCTGGCGCTGAAGATTCTCGATGGCGAGGTACTGCACGGAGACCACGTGGTGGTGGATCGAGAGGGCGACCACCTCAAGTTCCAAGTTACGGGGCGGGTCGCTGCCCCGGGCGAACCGGTGGCACGTTAACCGGGAAAGGGCTCCCATCACCAATTCAGCTGTTCCGCCACCCAGGAATTGACCTGAGCAAATACGCTGCCTTGAAAAGTGAACCTCTCGCCTCTGGTGGCAATAATCCGGATCTCGGCGAAGTTTGGGTTCTCCTTGGCCGGTGCGATCACCGGCAGCGAGACCGTGACTTCGCCGTCTCCCGGCACGCTAACCTGAAGGTTCGGACTCGGAGCCTTGATTTTCCACGTATCCGGTACAGAAACGGTAAGCCTCAGCTTGGTCGACTGAGAGTCATTATTGCGGATTACGACCGGAATGGTGAGCGTATCGCCCGGTCGCACGGCGATCTCCGGCCGCAGTAACCGCAAGCTGGGAAGTTCATGCGCTCGCCAAAATTCTCGATAGAAACCCCAAACGCCGCCAAGTGAGATCTCCAGTTCGAAAGCCACTTCGGGGGCCGGCCGCTTGGGCGGCGTAAAGGGGATCGGTCCGGCTCGTACTCCTTCAAATACGTCGGCCGTGGGGGCAGAGGGCACCAAGGATTTCCCCAGCCACAGCCGCACCGGGTCAGGAAAGTACCCTGCCTGCTGGAGCTTCGTGGTGACCGAGTCCACGCCTTCCCCGGCTTCGATTCGGCGATTCAAGTTCGGACCGGGAGACTGCGTGTAGTAAGGCGCGGCCGATCGTGTGGCCAGCTCGAGGTAGGAAATTTTGCGCGCCGGCGAGATCTCCCGCCCTGAATACTCCGGACCCCGGCCGTGAAAGAAGCCGGTATCGAAGGCATCGGTGAAGTAGTACAGTTTCTTGGCCTGCCAGGGTCGCAGACCTTCGAGCGCGTTTTCGTACTCGCGAATGGGAGCGGCCAGTTGCCAGGCAAAAACCGACGGGTCTCCGGCAAGGTCAAACGCCTGGGTGGCGAGAACTCCGGCGGCCTGATGATCCCCATGGTTCTCGCCGGCAACGCTTGCCGGCAACCAGGTCAGCACGATCTCCGGACGGGTCAGGCGAAAGACGCGGACGATCTGCTCGACGACCGAAGCCGCCGGCCAGGCAGCGAGGGAAACCAGAACGTTTTGACTCGCTGTGTCCCGGCCATCGAGGAACCAGACGTTGGTGATGCCCAAAGAACTTACGGCTCTCCGGCCCTCGCTTTCCCTTACCAGCCCGAGCGCGCGAGCGTGTTCCCGGCCGGCGGCATTGGCTCCCGAGTCGCCGCGCGTCGAATACACAACCGCGATTCGTTTGTGCTGATCGAAGCTGGCCCGCGCCAGATAACTGGAAACCACGGTTTCGTCGTCCGGATGCGCCACCACCAGAAGTATGTCGGTTTTGAAGCGCTCGTCTGGGACAAAGACTTGCGCACGGGCGCTCCCGGCTATCCCACATAGAAGGACGAAAAGGAAGAGGAATTTCGAATTTCTTAGTCTATGGATTCTCAATCGTCAAAATCCCGCGTCAATGGTCATGTGCCGCGAGGCGAAGAAAACGACCGTCTGCCAGCAGCCGGCAACTATGCCCGTCTTCTGCCATCTTCAAACGCGTGCTTGCGCTCGAGCTCGGCTTGAGCTTCCTTCATCTCGGCTTCGAACGGTTCTGCCTGTCCCAGGAGAGCGGCGGTTGCAGAAGCCCACTCACCGGAAATAGTCACCAGTCCCGATTTCGAGAGTTGCGCCCCTAGGCGCGAGAGGTCCGCCAGCGTTCTTTCCACATAGAGCGCTTCGGTGGGGTCGGCGATCCAGGCATTTCCGCCCAACAACCGGCTTTGCCAAAAAGCCTTGCGCGCCAGAAGTTTCGTGATCTCCTCATCGCTCGCCCCGCCGAAGACCCAGCGATTACGTTTAAAGTCGTAATAGCGGCTGGAAAACTGTACGGGCACCAACTTCCCCGATTTCAAAAACTCCAGCTGCCGCCGATCGACTTCCTTGCGCAGCGCATTGATCACCGGGCCTTCGACCTCACCGGCCTCAAGCGAGGGCAAGACCTCGCGGACCGTGGCCGATAAGTTTACGGCCACCGGAGCATGCAAGCCATCGCTATTGGCTAACTGAACATCCCCATGCAAGACCCAGAAGTCGGCGCCTGAACCGGACTGGTGAAACGGCCAGTTTAGTTCGATATGCAGCGGCAACCCGCTCAGGGTGACATAGATATGACGCTTGCGGTCGCGACTGGCTGCTGGCTCGGTCATGGCCGTCCTCTCCGGAGAAAATGGAAAACGAATTTTACGACCGGCGGTGGCGGAGTCGCAAAGTGGCGGGCGGCGAGGCGAGGCTAGAACGAAGAAAAGGTCTATCGGCCGGAGCGTGCTGCTGCCGCTTTCGGCTGCAACTCGCCCAGTTTTCGTAGCAATTCTTCGATCCCGCTGCCGGTATCGGTATTGGCGTCTACCGAAGGGTGCCGCGAACCATCGGTATGCAGGACGAGCACGCGGGTAGCTGCGTTGGCCTTTTTCACCATATAAGGAAGGTGGTGGCGGTCGTTGCGGGTGAGGCTGGCCCCGAGGATGACTAGCTCGAACGTTCCCTGCTTTAAGGCTCCCTGAACTCCCTGACGTCCCACTACGGGCTGGACCTGGTAACCGGCCTTTTCTAACGCCGCAGTTTGCGTAGCAAGCAATTTCTCATCAAGCTCGCCGTAAAGAACGGTCGGCGAGGAACTGGCTTTCGTCATGGAGCGCTCCTCGAAGGAAAACGTTAGCAAGCCGCTTGCGGCTTGAGAACGTAACTGAAGACCACTCCCGAACGAGTTCGAGCCCGCGCCAATCGGGCAATTGACGGGGCCTGTCGCGTCCCTTACAAAAAGACAGAAATCTTAGTCATGGGTTTGCCAGTTGATGTTTTCGGTGACCGCAAGGCTGCGAAATTTGCTCCCGGTGATACATTATTGCCGAAAGGACAATGTCGAAATGCGCATGCTCGCTCCGTTCCTGGCGATGCTTTTCCTTGTAGCCACGGAGGTGTTCGCCGAGGATAGTCAGTCAACTTACTGTACGTTCGAGGACGGCAACCAAGTCAGTGTGCAATACAGTCCGAGTGTCAAAGATTCGCCACGAAACGGGCGCGTCTGGTCCCCGGGAATCACCTTGTTTGTACAAACCCCTTTAGCCTTCGGCGGTCGCGAGATCGGGTTGGGCGCCTACTCGGTTCACATCATCACCGACAAAAAAAATTGGACCCTGATCGTAAATAAAGGAGTGAGGGCGGGCGCCGCCTATGACGCCGCCGAAGACGTGGCCCGCGCTTCCATGGACATTGGTGAGATTCCTGACCCAATCAAGAACCTACAGCTAACCTTCGCCCACATGTCGGCGAAGCAATGTAGCCTGCAGGTTTACTATCAGAAGACCGGCGCAATCGCCGAGTTTTTGGAAAAGTAAGCCGCTTCGAGCGCGAGTTCCTCGCCCTGGCTCGCGGTCTCGAATCGATGGCTTCCGGTGATAAGCGCGTGGTTCGCCGGTTTGACCGAGAGCCGTGCCACTCCTTATGATTGCTCTCCTGATTCCTCTCCCCTGTGAGCGTCATTGATCGATTCGACTATTTCGCACTTTCGCGCCCTTCGTAAGTTGGGCTCCGGCGGGATGGGGGTGGTCTATGAGGCCGAAGATCTTACCCTGGGACGGCATGTAGCGCTGAAGCTGTTGCCGCCCGACGCCGCCCAGAGCACGCAGTCGCTCGAACGTTTTCACCTGGAGGCCCGCACCGCGTCCTCCCTGAACCACGAAAATATCTGCACGATTTATGAGATTGGGGAGCATGAAGGCCAACCCTTCATAGCTATGGAGCTGCTCGAGGGCGAGTCCTTGCTCACCAGGATCATGGCGGGCCCCTTCACCAACGATGAAACACTGGATTTAGCCATTCAGCTGGCCGACGCGCTCGATGCCGCCCACCGCAAAGGCATCATTCATCGCGATATCAAACCGGCAAATATTTTCGTCACCACCCGTGGCCGAGCCAAGATCCTCGATTTCGGTTTAGCGAAACTCACCCGTCACTACGAGCAAGCGGTGGTGACGGCCGGGGCTACGCTCGACAGCCCTATGCTCACCAGCCCTGGCATAACAGTTGGCACCGTGGCGTACATGTCGCCCGAGCAGGCCCGCGGTGAGGAATTGGATGCCCGGAGCGACCTCTTCAGCTTTGGGGTTGTGCTCTATCAGATGACCACCGGGCGGCTTCCCTTCGATGGACCAACCTCGGCGGTAATTTTTCATGCCATCTTAGAAAAGACTCCTACCTCTCCTACAGATCTCAACCCGCTCCTCCCGCCGGCGCTTAATGAAGTCATTCTGAAGACTCTCGAAAAAGATCGCGACCTGCGTTGCCAGTCCGCCGCCGAGCTTCGCGCCGACCTTAAACGCATCAAACGCGGCACCGGCTCCTCAGTGGAAAGCGGAACGCGCGTGTCCTCGACCCAAGCTCAGGCTCCCGCCACCGTGTCCAGTGCCGGCAACATTGCCTCCGGACGTACTTCGTCTCAAAGCATGGTGCCCATGGCGGGGGCCTCGATGGCGACGACGCCGGCATCCGAAACTCGAGGAGTTAAGCAGTCTTCGAAGCTTGGGCTCGTGGCAGCTGCGGTGGGAATTATTGCGGCGCTGGTTCTCGGGGCAATTTTCGCCTCCAAGCTGCTCCATCCGGCACCGCCGGGCATCAACCCGCTGACCATGCAAATTTCGAAGCTAACCGAAAACGGCGCAGCCGCATCGGGCGCTATCTCTCCCGACGGCCGCTTTGCCGCCTTTATCAAACGTGAGCAGGGCCTGTGGGTTAAGCAGATCTCAAGCGGTAGTGAAGCCCAGGTGGTGAGGCCCGGAACCGGCTCATTCAGGAGCCGCCCGACATTTTCTCCCGATGGGGACTACATTTATTACGAGCACTCGGATCCTGAAAACGAAGACGAGACGCTTCTCTATTCGATTCCGACCCTCGGCGGCACGCCGCAACGCATTCTCGATGATCTGAGCACTGCGATCAGCTTTTCCCCCGACGGCAAACAGATTGTCTTCGGTCACTTTGATGTCGGGCAAAAGAAGGGTCAGCTGATGGTTGCCGCAAGCGACGGGAGGAACCGACATGTAATCGCCGAAGGTGAGGGCTTGGCTATCAACGAACCGGCGCCCTCCTGGTCGGGTGATGGCGCGCTCATCGCCATGTCGGAGTACGAGTTGGGCAAAGAGGGTCTCAGCAAGGTGCTCGTCTTTACCCCCGAAGGCAAACAGGTGAAGTCCTTCTCCTTTCCCTTTCTGGTGGATGGGATAGCGTGGCTGCCTGACTCTAGCGGCATGTTCCTCGAGGTGCGCTCGCGAGAAATGAGTTTTCACCGCCAGATTAAATTCCAGCCCTATCCCTCGGGCGCCTGGCAGAACATCACGAACGATTTAAACCAGTACCGCAACATAACCGTGACCGCCGACGGGAAGGCCCTAGTTACGGCTCAGTATCAACCATCATCGGCCATCTACCTGGGGCAGGCCCCCGCCAAGTGGCCGCGGGAAATCCAGCTGAATCCAACTCCCATTACCTCCGGGCAGAACGAAGGCGGAAATCACACCTGGGGCAGTAACGGCAAGATCTATTTCACTGATGGTAATTTTCATGCGTTTCGCATGAATCCCGATGGCACTTCGCGGGCGCGCGTTCCCGACCGTGATACGAACGCCGAATACCCCATCCCATGCGGGCCGGGAGCGGTGGTTTTTGCCAATCTTCGGGACAACAAGCTAAATCTTTTCCGTCAGAACCTCTCGACCGGCGAGATCAAGCAGCTGACCTTCGAACGTGACACAGAATCGCCCACCTGTACGCGAGATGGAACCATGGTCTATTACATCGATTTCCTCGAGGGACCAGCCTTAAAACGGGTTTCAACCGCGGGAGGTTCACCCGAGGTGCTAGCCACCAATTGTGATAACCCCGGAGTCTCCCTTTCCCCGGATGATCGCCGCATTGCGTTTCGCCAGTTCTTAGGAAGCTCGGGTGAACACCGGGAAATCATCGTTGTCCAAAATGTGGATGGCAGCAATCGTATCTCTCTGTCGGGCACAGGAGTCGTGAATCTTCCCCAGTGGACTCCCGACGCAAGTGGACTGGTATTCACCAAGAGTACCGGGGCGAGCTCGAATCTGTTTTATCAGGCACTCGATGGAAGTCCGGCGACCCAGATCACGAACTTTGATAGCGAGCCGCGTTGGGTTTCTTCCTATGCTTTTTCCCCCGATGGGAAGCAGATCACGATTGGCCGAGCCCGTGTGAATGACTCCGATTTGGTAATGTTCAGCAATTTCCGCTAGCTTGAGCTCACAAGCTTAGAACGCATTCAGAAGCTCTCGTCGAGAGTGATCTCGTCGACCATGGCTTCGAGTTTATGTTGTTCTTGGTTTTTTCTACCTTCAATTTCTGAGATTTCTTTACTTAACGCGTTCAGGCGATCTTCTTGCGAGTCGAGTTGCTTGGTGTAACGCTGGAGGAGAGCTTTTTCCTCGGCGCTGCCCTTGAGCGCTTTCATGTTTTCGCGAATTCTCGCCTGGTCTTTATTGATGGCATTCACTTCCTGGCGTCGGCTATCGATCTCGGTCGCAAGATCGCTGATCTTGTCTTTTTGTGCAAGCACGCGTCGAAAGCCGTCGGCCATGGCTGGCGTCATCCGGTTTTCCACCTCGAACACTTGCAGCTGTCCCTGGGTCAAATCGGTCAGCATTGACCGGGTCAACTCCGGATGCGACTCCTCTACGCGGAGTTCACGAGTCTTGCTGGGCTCAACCGGCACACGAAAGCGATAGTGGCTGGCAGAGGTTTCTTCCGGCTTATCATCCTCAATCAGCTTCCACCCCTCGCGCACTGGATGCTCAATCACCACTTCGCGCGACGCGGTGTCGGAATTGCGAACCGTATAAGTCACCTTCGTGCGCTGCTCGCGAGTGACGAACAGAACGCCTTTCGCAATGCGGATGTGGCTTACCGGCCGATTTTTAAAATCCGACTGCGCGGTTACGCGCACCGCGGTATCCGCCGCATAGGACAGCAATCGGCGTTCCTCGGGGTGCACGGTTTCAACTAGACCTTCTCCGGCAAAGGTCCCTTGATCGACGACATTGAAAGTGCCGGAATCGAGCGTGAGGCCGCTTGAATTCTTGATCCAGAGGGCGCGTAAAGGCGGCTGATGGCCGTCGGCTGACCACAAAGTTACTTTTTCCGCGTCGATTCGCGACTGCAGAATGGGAACCAGCGCCGATTGGTTTTTGCCAATGGTGATGGCTTGCTTAATATTGTATTCGAAGTAGTCGCCCAGGTCCCTGCTTGCGGCGGCGGGGTTGAGCTTCGCGTACTGCTCGAGCCGATCCATTACCTGCGGCTGCCCCTCGACCGACACCGACTGCGCCGCTCCCATCGACTCGTACATTTTCAGACCAGAAGAAGGGCTAGCCAGCGGACCGTTGCCAACGCTCCCCCCAACCACGCCGAGCTTCGTACCGTGGGCAGCAAACGTGCCTCCTCCATACCCACCACCGATTCCAACTCCAAGTGTCGGAGGCACTGGCTCTTCTTTCATGGTTGCTTCTTGCGTCTGTGGGGTTAGCATGGCTAACTGCGGCAGCGGAACCACGGGCCTACGCGCGTACAGGGGTTGCGATATATCCTGGATGAAGGATTGGGGAGCCCCGGAGACGAGCGACAAGTGCACGTCTTTCCAATCCTCGCCGATAGTGTTGTCGATGATCGCCCAGCCTTGTACTAGCGGCTTCTCGCCAGCCTTCTCCGGCAAAATAATGCGATAGGTGCTTTTCCATACCGGCACTTCGCTGATATAGCTGACCGCTACCTCCCGCTCGCCACCGCCGGTGGCGGCGATGGTCATGCGGCGCAAATCGCGCGCCCGAGAGGAGCTCACCAGATTGAGATAGCGCTCAACCTCGTCGTTCAGATCACGCTCCGCTAGGCGAACAGAAACACCGGGTTCGAGCTCAAAATTACGCATTTCGCCCGCATCGGTGACCATCGAAAATTCTGTCACGTGGGTGGTCACACCGGAGTCGTTGGTACGATCTTGTTGCTCGACGCTGAGCAGACGGCCAGTGCTAGTTTCGGTTTTGCTTTGGACCTCGACGCGGGCCCCACGCAACGCGGATAGAAAATCCGAGCGGGTAACCGCTTCCCCAAAGGGCAGCCGTAAGGCTTTCAGCCGCTCATCGAGGGGAGCGATGGAATTATAGCGGACGCTAGAAATATGGCCTTCCCCGAGATCCACCACGGTCAACGACTTTAGGACATCGTTGAGCTGGGCGGTGGTGAAGTCGATAGCCAGGTCTTGATTGCCGCGAATGCGAGCCGAGTGCTCAAAATACCCCACCCCGTTTTTGTACAACACCACCCGCTTCACCGGCAGCCGCGACGAGTGATCGCTGGCTGAAGGCTGCGGTGGATCATCTATAGTCTGTGCAAAGCTCGAACCAGCAAGAATTACAACAACAACGAGACCCCAACGTCCTATGCGCAAGTTACACCTCCCCTGACTGCTACTTGTATAGAGAACGCTCGAAAGCTACGTTCTTGCGATGGAAGCGGCTGACACTTTGGTTGTCGCAGAATGGCGCCTGAGCCACCTCCACTGCCGGGTTGCACCCCCCCACCAGGGCGCAGCAATTGCCGGCTGCGATTGTTTTATGAACTTTTGCCTAACAAAAGTTATGTCGCCGAGGAAAATCCTTGCGCTTGAAAAAGCCCGAGAGCTCGCCTTCTCGCCCAAAATGGCACTCGGGCGGCAATCACCTTGGCCAACGTGCGAATCACGGTCGACGATTTGCGAGGTACCATTAAGTGATCGGTGGCCCAGACACAGAAGAGCTGCCAGTCGATCAAGCTCTAGATCAGGCAAAAGACATGGCCAAATCGCCGCTCCGAATCGATACGCGCTCAAGCTAAAATGCAGACAACAGGGTTAGCTATCTACGCACTGCTCTTTCGAACAACGAACCAAGCTGACCAAAATGACGTCCTGAAAGTTCGGTTACCTATGATCTGCTTACTTCCGTAACAAACAGACACCGTGCGGCAGCCCGGAGTTCCTTTTCCATCTCGCCGCCTAGGGTTGATTTCAGGTGCCTAGATTGTACCTAGGTGCTTGAACTCGATGTACTTACGTGATGTTTTCTGTGCCATGATCGGCAGATAGCCTCGAATGTATGTATTCACCTGGTCAGGACACCCGGCGACGAGAGACCCGCTATACTCTCCATTTGCCGGTTGCCATTTGGCTCGAACGCCAGAGCGAGAATCGGATCAAAGCGGAATCGGAGAACATCAGTCTGCGCGGCATTTTGGTCTCAACCGATTCCCCGATCGCCGTCGGTGCCGAAGTCAACGTCGAGGTCTCTCTAGCGGCGGTGACGGGGCAGGCGGATGCATTCTTAAGGAGCACGGGAAAAGTCCTCAGAGTCACCCAGCCCAGCCCGGGCGCATTCAAAATGGCGGTAGGCTGTGATCAGCCCTTCCAATTCCCGCACGAGGAATTAGGGTAATTCTGGTCGAAGCTTCCCTATTCGGTGGTCGCCAGTTTCTGTCGAGGTTTTCGCCAACCTGCCCCAGCGTCGAAAAAATGTGGCCTGAGCATCCTAGCGCACGCCGTTGCCGCATCATCGTAGCGAAAATCTGGCTTCGCCTAACCAGCGCAGCCAACGTTATTCCTTGCTCTCTGGCTCCTAATCAGGGCAGAAAACCGGACGAGAACAAATTCAAAATCAAATTCAAAATAATGATCGATTCGATAAACAAGTCACGCCTGCCATCTCGGTACTCCTCCCTAAAGGCTTAGCGGGGCAATGAAATAATGGATTTGGCTCTAGATTATCGCCGCCAAAAATATTTTTAATTTCCACCCGCCCTCGAGGGCTGCTCCTACTGGAGTGGTTCGGGACCCGCTCCCGATCGAGACGATCCACAGTGCGCAGCCTGGCACCGAACAGGGCGACCACGGCATCGATCCGAAGAGTTTCGCGCGCGCGCGGCCTCGGCAAACGAATCGCTAGCGAGTCGCCACCAACAGGCCTATAGAATGATTTCATGAAAGCGGCCGTGCTCACTTCTCCTGCTCCCGCCGAACATTCCCCTCTGAAACTCGAGGATGTCCCCACGCCAGAGCCTAGACCCGATCACGTGCTGTTGCGTGTGCGGGCATGCGGCGTCTGTCGTACCGATCTGCACATTGCCGAAGGCGAACTACCGCCACGTAGACCGCGCAATATTCCCGGTCACCAGATTGTGGGCGAAGTTATCGCAGGCAGTGGCTTGCCCCGCGCCACCCGGGTCGGTGTCTCCTGGGTCGGGGCCGCCGACGGCACATGCTCGTATTGTCTCCGCGGTATGGAGAACCTTTGCGACTTTCCAACTTTTACCGGGTACACGGTCGATGGCGGCTACGCCGAGTATGCGCTGGCCCGGGCGGATTTTTGTTTCCCTCTACCTCCAGCTCTCGACGACCTTGCCGCCGCTCCGCTCCTCTGCGCCGGGATCATCGGTTTTCGCAGTTTGCGGGTAGCGGGCGTTGAGCCTGGAGAGCGGGTAGGATTATTCGGCTTTGGTGCTTCCGCGCATCTTGCCATCCACGTCTTGCGTGCCTGGAACTGCGAAGTCTACGTTTCCACTCGCGGTGAATCGCATCGCCAGCTGGCGGCTTCGCTCGGCGCTCAATGGGTGGGAGACGCTGAGGCAAAGCCTCCGGTCGAACTGGATCGGGCCATCACCTTCGCCCCCAGCGGCAAGATTGTCATCCGCGCGCTCTCTAGCTTGCGCAAAGGCGGCGTGGTGGCAGTAAACGCCATTCACCTGGATCACATGCCAGAATTTGATTATGATCGCTTGCTCTGGGGCGAGCGGCAAATACGCAGCGTCGCCAACATGACGCGGGCGGATGCTCGCGAGTTCTTGACACTTTCGGCAGAGATCAAGCTGAAACCGAAGGTCACGTCATTTCCGTTGGAAAAAGCCAATGAAGCGCTGCAGGCACTCAAGCGCGACGCCGTGGATGGGGCCGCCGTAATTGTTCCCTGATTGCTCTCCTGAAGCGCCTCATCGCCCCGGGAACGAAAGCCGTTCGCTAAGGCGGTGTCGTTTCCCTATACGGCTTAGTCGCGAAATGCCAGCGCCCGATTGAGACCGGAGAAGTGAATCTCGAGCAGGGTTCGCGAGCCATCTCCATTTTTCTGATAGACGTATTCATCGCGCCAATATTTCATCGCACCTGGCACCCATTTGCCGTCGATGGTGGCCAGAAGATTTCCCCCCTGGAGGAACGAGACCTTGGCGTCGCCCACAAAGGATTCCCAACGAACGGTGAGATCACCTAGCGGCAATCTTGAAGCCCGGACTACCAAGGGAGAGATGAAG
>Ga0126381_100003895_pt1 | contig 16175 bp, 14 predicted proteins | sample PanSoiMetPlot_28_FD_96465 | JGI IMG/M metagenome (GOLD analysis project Ga0126381, IMG submission 96465) | Tropical forest soil microbial communities from Panama - MetaG Plot_28 | ecosystem: Environmental > Terrestrial > Soil > Tropical forest > Bulk soil | place: Panama | collected 2016-02-17 | reverse complement strand
GGCACAATCCGGTCCGCATCGCCGTGGATGATCAGCGTCGGAACCTCAATCTTCGCCACATCTGCGCGAAAGTCCGTCCACCACGTCCCCACACTCTTCAACGTCCCAAGCGGCGAGGCCTCCGAAGCCATGTTCCAGCTATACCGGAGATCCTCCTCAGTGAGTCTTGAGCCCAGCAGCGCATCCGCGTTGTAGAAGTTTTCAAAGAATCCGGTGAGAAACGTCAGCCTGTCGCGCGAGACAGCCTGCTCAATCTCGCTCCTCACAGTGTCAGCAACGCCCCCCGGGTTCTCCTGGGACTTCAGAATGCATGGCGGCAGCGCAGCGATAAACACTGCCCTGTCCACCTCCAAAGAGCCGTACCTGCTAATGTAGCGCGCCACCTCGCCGCCACCCATCGAATAGCCCACCAACGACACCCGCTTCAGCCCCAGATGTTTGATCAGCCGACGCAGGTCCTCGGCAAAGGTGTCGTAGTTGTAGCACGCAACCGTCTGACTGGACCTGCCAAATCCGCGCCGGTCGTACGTAATCACGCGATGGCCGCCCTCAAGCAGCGGAGGGATCTGCTTCTCCCAGGACCGCCCGCTCAGTGGAAACCCGTGAATCAGAACGACCGCCCGGCCAACGCCGTGGTCCTCGAAGTAAATGTTGATGTCACCTGCATCTCTCCCGACCGTGACGTAGGGCATACCTTGCTCCCCTTCGTACGCAATTTTTGCTTGTCCTTCTGGGCGCAGCGAAGAATCACCGTATTTTGCACCGGAGCGCCCGACATTTCAAGCTCTGAGCGAAGCCAGAATGCGTAATGAGGGGCCTAGATCCTCCTCACCGTCTCGGCCAAAAACCACGTCCGGCGCTCCGTCTCGTCGATCCAGTTCTCGATCAGGCTCGTCGTCGCCACATCGCCATACTTTTCGCAAACCTCATGCGTCGCCCGCAGCGACTTCGTCAGCTTCAGGTTGTCTGACTCCAACTCCGACAGCATATCTTGTGGTGCGACGATTGCCTCGTTGTTGTCCTTCAGACGCTGGTGCCGTGCAATATCTCCAATCGAGCGCAATGTCGAGGCTCCGATCTTCCTCGCCCGCTCTGCAATATCATCAGTCATCCCGTAGATCTGGCCTGCCTGCTCATCCAGAAGCAGGTGATAATCGCGGAAGTGCGGCCCGCTCATATGCCAATGAAAGTTCTTCGTCTTGAGGTAAAGGGCAAACACATCGGCCAGCAGCATGCGCAACTCCTCTGCAATCTTTGCTACACCATCCCGACTCAGGTCCGTGTAAGCCGTCGTTACCGTAGCCACTCCGCTCGTCGCACCATTTTTCTTCATCGCTGGGTACTCCTTTGCCCTCTTTTGATGCGATTGAGCACACGCGCGTTACAGCGCAAGATCGCTCAACCCTGGAGCATTCTCTGCCATGACTCCTCCTATCGCGAAAACCACAACGTTCCCACTCTACGCGGAAAGCCGTATCGCATATTAAAGTCTCAGCATGGACTTCGAACTCGACCATCTGTTCGTTTGCACAGAACCGGATGCTCCTGAGGCGAACCGTCTCGTCGAATTAGGTTTCAGCGAAGGCCCTCCAAATCAGCATCCCGGGCAAGGTACCGCCAGCCGGCGATTTCCATTCATCAACGCCATGATCGAATTGTTTTGGGTCAACGATCCGGGAGAAGCCCAGAGCCAACGCACGCGGCGCACGCTCTTGTGGGAGAGATGGGCTGGACGAAATAGCGCTGCATCTCCCTTCGGCATCTGCCTGCGCCCCGCACATTCTCAGGTTCTGCAACCTCCCTTTCCCGGATGGAGATACGAACCAGACTATCTGCCCTTGCCGCTCTTCATGCACATCGCCGAAGCAGGTGTTGAGGAGCCGATGTGGGTTTATCTGAACTTCATGAAGAAAACCCATCGCGAACATCAATTCATCCAACACGCAAACGGCACCCGCGAAATCACAGGAATAACTCTCACCACGCCATCACCGCTTCGTTCTCAAGCGGCGCAGAAGATCGTAGACGCCGGAGTCCTCCAAGCCAAAACCGGGACACACTCCCTCCTGGAGATCGAGTTCGACGGTGGTCAACGAAACAAGCTCTTGGACTTGCGACCCCATTTGCCTGTCATCTTTATCCAGTAACGGTTGCACCAGAGGTTGAGATGGATGCCTTGTCGAAGATGCTCGGAGCGTGTTTCAGCTTCCTGCTCTGTCTCATTCTCACGTCCTGCGACGGAAGTTCCAAGCCCACGGCCATGGCCGACTTCTCTCTGTCGGCCACCCCAGCATCTCTCACCCTCCTCCCCGGCGGAGCGACGCAACAGATCGCCGTGAGCGCCACCGCGACAAACGGCTTCATGGCAAGCGTAACGGTAACCATCACCGGCCTTCCAACCGGTGTCACCGCGCAACCAACAACGCTGACACTCACACCCGGAGTTGCACAAAATGTAACTCTCTCCGCAGCAGTTGCCGCCGCACCGGGCACTGCGACTCTCACCCTCATCGGAACCTCAGGGACCCTGACTCACTCCACAACCGTCTCCGCCACAATCTCTTCTCCGCCGCCCGACTTCACTCTCACGCTTTCGCCAACGTCGCTCACCCTCGCAGCAGGAGGCGCCGGTTCTGCGGTCAGCATCACAGCCAATGCAGTCAACTCCTTCAGCGGAGCCGTCGCGATCGCCATCACCGGCCTGCCCACCGGAGTCACACCCAGCCCGGCCACGCTCACCCTCACTCCAGGCACACCCCAATCCACAACCCTCGCCGCAGCACTGACCGCGCCCGCAGCCAACCAATCAGTGAACTTCACTGGAACCTCCGGCAGCCTCACACACTCCGCACCGCTCACGGTGATTGTGCAGGCTGCGTCGCTGACCAACGCTCCGGATGTCACGACCTATCACTACAACAGTGCGCGCGACGGCCTAAAGGCACAGGAAACCCTCCTCACGCCTGCCCAGGTAAACTCCACCCAGTTCGGCAGAATCGGCTTCAACTCCACAGACGGCGGAGTCGACGCCGAGCCGCTCTATCTCGCCAACGTCCTCATCGGAGGTCAGCTACACAATGTGCTGTATGTGGCCACCGAACACGACAGCGTCTATGCCTTCGACGCCGACACCGGAACCCAGTTATGGAAGACCTCCATCCTCGGAACCGGAGAGACCACCAGCGATCCCCATAACTGCAGCCAGATCACGCCCGAGATCGGAATCACCTCCACTCCCGTCATCGATCGCAGGCAGGGCACAAACGGAACAATCTTCGTCGTAGGAATGAGCAAAGACGCAACCGGCGCATACCATCAGCGGCTGCATGCTCTCGACGTCACAACTGGAGCCGAGATCAGCGGCAGTCCAACCGAGGTTCGCGCCAGCTATCCCGGTACGGGAGCCAACAGCCAGAATGGCAACGTTGTCTTCGATCCCGGCCAGTACGCAGAACGCGCAGCTCTCCTTCTCCTCAACGGTAACATCTACACGGCCTGGACATCGCACTGCGACATCGGACTCTATACCGGATGGGTGATCGCCTACAGCGAATCCACGCTTCAGCAGACACAACTCATCAACCTCACTCCCAACGGCAGCGACGGCTCCATCTGGATGAGCGGCGGAGGACTGGCTGCCGACACCCAGGGAAACATCTACCTCCTCGCTGCCAACGGCACCTTCGACACTGCCCTCGACGCGAACGGCTTCCCTTCCGAGGGCGACTACGGCAATGCCCTGCTCAGACTATCCACGACCAACGGCAAGCTCGCAATAGCTGACTATTTCGAGATGTATAACGGACCAACCGAGTCTGGCCAAGATCTCGACCTCGGATCAGGCGGCCCACTCCTGCTGCCCGACCAGACGGACGCCAGCGGAAAGGTGCACCACCTCATCGTCGGAGCAGGCAAGGACAAGAACATCTATCTCGCCGACCGCGACAACCTCGGCAAGTTCAACCCCGCCACCAATCCCATGGACAACAACATCTACCAGGAGATCGTCGGTGCCATGGCCGGACCTGTCTACTCCACCCCCGCCTACTTCAACGGCGTGCTTTACTACTCCTCCGACGGCGACACCCTCAAAGCCTTTCCGTTGACGAATGCACAGATGGCAACCACGTCCTCAAGCGAGTCGTCAGCAGCATTCTCGCACCCGGGACCAACTCCGTCGGTCTCCTCCAATGGAACGCAGAACGGCATCATCTGGGCGCTCGAATCCGGCCTCAGCAACGCAGCGGTCCTTCACGCCTACGATCCCGCCAATCTCGCGCATGAGTTCTACAACAGCACCCAGGCCGCCAACAACCGCGACAGCTTCGGTAACGGAAACAAGTTCATCACCCCAATGATCGTGAACGGAAAGGTCTACGTCGGAACCCAAACCGGCATCGCCGTCTTCGGTCTGCTTCCTGTGGGATCTCAGTGACCTCAATCAGTGCCTTGCCCTGTTGGCGACGAGTCAGGGCAGGCAAGCTCTTGCGTCTGCGAAATCTTTCGCATCAGATAGCCGATGCCGGGGTGCCAAGGCCGCAGCTTTTAATTTTAGATGTTTGCTTCATTACGATAGGGGAGGGAGTTGCCGTGAATCCACGAAAGTGGAATTGGTCTGTCAAATACGCTTTTATAAAATGACCATCAGAAGAGTTCACTGAGAATGGAGGCGGTTTAAGAATGAGGCCGGGAAAGATCAGCAGGCTGGCCCTCTCACTTACAGTGTCACTCTCTTCGTTGCAGGCTTTTTCAGCAAGCGGCCCTCCCTCATCAGCGTCCCCACTAGCCGACAAGGTGGTGGTGCTGAAGAGTGAACGGAAACTTCTGCTGATGAAGGGCGACGAGGTTCTGAAAGCGTACACCGTTTCGCTGGGAGGCAATCCGCTCGGCCCCAAGGTCATGCAAGGCGATCGCAGAACACCTGAAGGCAACTATGTGCTCGATCGGCATAACCCACATAGCCAGTACCACAAGTCCATTCACATCTCCTACCCCAACGCGGAAGATGTGGCACGCTCGAAAAAACTGGGTTTCGCAACGGGCGGCGGTCTGTTCATCCATGGCCTTCCAAATGATTACAAAGGTCCGGACGACCAACTCGGCGATTGGACCGAGGGCTGTATCGCAGTGACCAACGCAGAGATCGACGAGATCTGGCTGATGGTGGCAGACGGCACGCCGATTGAGATTAAGCCCTGATCGCGCTCTAGTCGCTCCGATCCCATCGCAACGTCTCTACCGCTTATTTGGCTCGTCATTTGGGATACGGATAGCCGTGCGCTAACTCCAGCCTGAGAGTTCTGTCGTGGTCGTAGATATCGTGGAAGAAGTGGACGTCCCCGTTCTCTTTTACGACGGCAGTCAGGTAAAAGATCAGCACCGGAGTCGTTGGATTCAGATTGACTCTCACGTTATCCGGGCCGTCATGCATGGCATGCTGCACACGATCGAGGCTCCAACCGGGAGTGTTGCGAAGAAGCCACGCAGCGAGCTTGTCCGGGTCCTTCACGTGGATGCACCCGTGGCTGCTGAACCGCTTTACCTCTCCCTCTTCCCCTTCGGCCTCCTCAGAGAACATATCGAGGTCCGCTGGCGTGTCGTGGATATAGACGTTGTATGGGTTGGGGAACATGAATTTGACGAGCCCCATCCCGTTGTCGGGACCGGGTGGCTGCCGGACCGTCAGCCTGCCTGCTCGCATCTGTTGCAACATCGGTGGAGTCACGTTACCCGACCGAATGACCTTCCCGTTCGCGACCACTTCAAGACCGCTCTCCCCCAGAGAGGGATTCTTTTCAAAATCGGGGATGATCTCATTCTTCAGAATCTTTGGTGTCGGGGTCCAGTAAGGACGGAAGACGATGTATTGGATGTTGTCTTCGAACATGGGGGTTTGGAAGTTGTAATCCTCGCCCACATTCACGCGCATCGTGATGTCTACCTTGCCTTCCTTCGTGAATCCATACAGCCGGAACTCTGGAACATTAATCACGATGGGCGGCTGTTTGAACTGGTGAGGCAACCAGCGATACCTTTCCAACCCAAGCCGCATCTGCTCAATCCGATCGTTCAGCGGCACGTTCAGTTCAATGACGGTTTGATAGTCCAGCACCCCGGTCTGTCGAAGACCAACGCGTCCCTGAAAGTGTTTGACCGCATCGACAAGGGGTCCCTCATAAATCTCGGAGTCGGCCGGGATGGCGACGTTATCCGGCAGATCGCCCAATAGTCGCAGCCGGTTTGCCAGTCCTGACACTGCTCCATAGCGGCCACCTGGAGACACTCCGCCGACATCCAGTACTTTCTCCCCGTCACCGCGCTTCGCGAGTTCCATATAGTGCTGCAAAGCAGCCTGGAGCCGCTCATAGCTTGCGAAAGGCGGTTCGACTGCAGCCAGCTTCGAGCGCAGATCGGACCCGTTGACCAACTGTGTGCGCACAAAATGCGGCAGGTCGAGCTTCTTGTGCGAGACATCGAACTCAAAATCGAGATTTTGCGGGTTGATCCTTCCAATACGCGTGTCCGAGATATAGCGCATGACGCAAACGGTAAGGGCTGCATCGAACCGCGCTTCGTCAGCTCCCTCCTGCGGACTCTTCAGCCGCGCCAGACGATCGGCCCAGCGCGAAGCATCGTAATCCTCTGCCAGCAGGCCCTTTTGATCGGCATCCTGCAATATCTTGATCAGTTCGAGAGCTTGTGGCGTAGGTTGACCGTCGCCAATCCAAGCCAGTTTGTATCCGGAAGGGCGGTAAAAGTTGGTCACGTGCGCCCGGTAGTCCGAGAAATCTGGCCAGCGAAGATCTTCGAGGCGACCAGATGCAACGATCGCACTCAACTGCCCAGCGGCGCCGCCTGGCTTCTGTGGAGAACTGGCTTTGGCGCTGGCTGCAGAAGAACTACTTGGTCTCTGAGCGAAGGTTGACCCACTGATCAAGAAAAGCGAGACCAGAAGCAGAAGAGCGATCTTAAGCCGTCGTGTAGAACACACAGGACACTCCTTCCGAAATATGGGATAGGAGGGTGATGAAACAACAATGAATAGCTATTTTGCGCCGGAAATGATTGGCAGGGGGTTGGGGTGCACCAACCCTCGATCTCAGCCAGCGGAACTTTACGCCGCAATCGCACATCACCACTTTGCCCCCCACTTCCCATGCTCAGTTACGGTTGTAAACCGACGTCATTGCGCAGCGGCTGTTCCCTCTCCGGGGTGTGTCCACATGTAGACGATCCCAAGCCACGACTTCCGTGGAGATGTCTCTGGGAGATGGGGAGTCAAAGCCCACACTCCAATGAACGCGAGTGCAACAAGATTGGGGAAGAGAAGCGGAGCCATGGGAGGCGCGCCGTTCACCAGCCGGTCGAAGAGATTTTGGCCGGGGGCCCTGAGATTGGCTTCCAAATGAAGCGCGAATCCGAGTATGCCGACGAGAGCTTGCACCAGCATGACGGCCAGACATGCATCAAGAAAACGTCGCGTGACGTCAAACATCAACGGAACAACAAGAAAGCCGGTGGCAAATGCGGACGAGATCACCGGAATCCATTCCGTTTTCAGAAAGAAGCCGTTCGACGCATGGTCTGTGAGCGCAAGTACGAAATTGCCGAAGAATCCGCCCAGTGCAAGGAAGATGATCCAATGCGCCCATTCCGTACTGCGCGAATCGACCATGCGATTCACCAGCAGCAGAAATCCAAGCCCCGAGTATGCCAATGGCGCTGCGAATGGGGCCGCGTACGTCAGGCTCTTGAGCGTGTGATCGACAAAGAACCGGCTCTCCAGGTGAAAAAGCACACCAGCCAGGCCTATCCCTACAGCGAGCCAGCCAACGAGATAGCCGACATCCTTCCACGGGGCCTGAAAGTGCCACACCCAGCGCAGTAGTATCACCGTCGCCAGCGCCAGTGGTGCCGCGAATGAGTAATACAGAGGAATGAATTCTGCCGCATTGCGAAACAGGTTTACCGAGTGAGCTATATAAATATCCAAAGCAAGAAAGGCAAGGTTCACCGTGACGAACAATTCCAGCCAAAGTTGAAAATCGTGCGCCCAGCGGAAGCGAGGATCGCGAATGATTCGTTGTGCTTCGGACAGGAGTCTACTTGTGCGCACGTTCTCCTCGCAGTTCCGCAGCCATCTGCTCCAATTGGACTGTCTTCTGCAGCATCGGATAGTTCCCATGCCACTGAACAAAATCGGCTCCGCCCATGAAAGCTCCATGTTTCGAAGTGCGTCCGTCGTAATGCCACAAATCGAAATACAGGAAGTCGATAGGATGCGAGAACGGCGGTCCGCTTAGCAATCCCTCGGAACGCAGCCCGTTCACAATCGCCTGCGCATGCTGGACCTTCGCGTTTGTCGACCCAACAACCGCTTCAGCCTGGGTATAGACGTGGTCGATAAAGTCTTGAGTGTGGCACTGCCCGCACACCTGCTTCATATTTGCCTGGGCCCGCGCATAGTTGGGTCGCTTCTGAGAAACGGCGTCGGCAAGATAGTAGGAAAGCCGTTCGGTCGGATCGTGGGTCACCTTCAAGCCATTGAGTCCGGACATATGGCAGGTGGCGCAGGTTGGCACAAACATGTCTCGCGTCGTCAGCGATTTCGAGTCAGCATTCAGGTTTAGCAGATGCTTCTGTGCCTCAAACATCACGCCATGCTTGGACTCCTCATAGATCTCAATTTGCGAGTGGTCCGGACCCATATGGCATTGGGCGCACGTCGAGGGGAGCCGAGCCAGCGCAACGGAACTGGTGTGACGCGAATGACATGCCGTGCACGTGCCGATTGTGCCGTCGTCGTTGGGCTTCCCGATAGAGTGGCATTGCTCACAGCCGCTCGCCATCGCCGAAGTACCTTCTGCAGTGACGAACGGATGGGGCGGACGTTTCGTTCCTCCGGGCTGGTATTGCTCCGAGAAGGCGACCTGCTCCGGCTTCAGCCCTTTCTCCCCATAGATGGCCGCCCATGACGTTGCTGCATGGCGGCTGCGCAGAAATTCCTGGTAGATACCTTCGTGGCAGGAACGGCAATTTCCAGCAGTAAGATGCGTGGCGATTACAAATCCATGATGGTCCTGCTTCTGCTGACCTTGCGCCGGTTGGTGGCAGTCAAGGCAATTGACGCCCTTCTTCGCATGGGCAGACATCTCGTATTCGTGGACGACCGAATACTGCATGCGCGAGTGACACTCAGCGCACTTACCCGATGCTCGGACAAAGTCTGCTGTAGGTTGTGTAGTCTCCACTTTGGGCCGCTGTCTGTTGACCAGAAAGGCGGATATGATCAGCGCAAACGCAATGACAAGAGCCACGAAAACCGAGCGAAAAGACATGGTAACCCCGGATCCTACGGCTTAAGGCTCATCGTGAAGAGATGAGCTACCACAGTCTAGCTGCAAATCGAAGAACCAAAGGCTCCCATCTTTATTGAATTGACTGGATCTGCCCGGCCGCACCGGGCTTTATGAAATCACGACGACGCTCGGCGCGGGTGGAATGGGTTAAGTCTACCGTGCTCGCGACACCCGGCTTGGACGCACTGTCGCGATCAAGATTCTGTCGCAACTCTCTTCTGACCCTGCATGCCAGCAGCGGTTCGAGCGCGAGGCCCGGGCCATCTCGAGCTGGAACCATCCGAAAGACCAGACCTAAAACCTCTAGTTTGAAATCTTTGCATCATCAAGATAGGGCGGGGGACTCCTATGAAAGATACCGTACACCCGTAATCCACCACCCCATCAGTTCAGGAACCCTCCACAATCTTCACCAGGTCCGCTGTCTCCAGCACATGCTTGGGCGCACCATCCCGGCTCACCTGGATCATCGCCCGTCCCAGTTCCTCCGTCGAGATCACCCATCGCCGCATCAGCTTCACCATCACCGGATAGAACGGTGTCATCACGTCATAGATCCGCTGATAGAGCTTCGTCTTCGACTCGATCCCGTGCAGCGGCTGAATGTAACCGGGCCGAAACATATACGCCCCCTCGAACCCAACTCCCAGCAGAGCATTCTCCGTTTTCCCTTTCACCCGCGCCCACATCTGCCGGCTCTTCGCATTCGTCCCTGCGCCCGAAACATAAATGAACGTCATCGCTGGATTCAGCCGAACCAACGTCGTGGCAATATTAACAGTCAGGTCGTAGGTCACCCGGCGGTACTCCGCCTCCTTCATCCCCGATGACGAAACCCCCAGGCAAAAGAAGCACGCATCGAATCCGCGCAACTGGTCCTCGACCCCCGTCAGATCGTACAGGTCCTTTTGCAGAATCTCCTTTGCCTTCCCGTCCGAGATCCCCGAGCAACTTCTGCCCACCGAGAGGACCTCAGTCACCCCCTCGTCCAGTAGACACTCCCGCAACACCCCCTGCCCCACCATCCCTGTGGCCCCAAACAGAATCACTTTCATCGAGCCAAAGCCTCCGCAATGGCCTTCTCAGCCAGAGGCGACATCACTGCATATCCCTTTGCCGTTGGATGCACGCCATCCTTCGCAAGATCAGGATCCAGTCCGCCCTGCGCATTCACCATCGCCGTGTAGTAGTCCAGGTACACCAACCCTTCGCGCACGCACATCGCCTTCAGCCGTCTGTTCATCGCACGAATCTGCTCTGCCGGCTGCACCCCCGGCCTCCACGCAAAATGGTCCGCCGGCAGAATCGATGACACCACCACGCGAATCCCGTTGGCTCGGGCAATCGCAATCATCGATTCAAAGTTGTCCTCAATCATCTCGGGAGACGAAGGCCCCGTGTTCCCGGCAATGTCGTTCGTTCCCGCCAGGATCACTGCTACCGCTGGCTGCAGATGCACCACGTCCTGCTGAAACCGCACCAGCATCTGCGGAGTCGTCTGCCCCGAAATCCCGCGTCCCACATACGGCCTCCCCGGAAAGAACCAATCCGGATGTTGTGCCCACGCATCCGTAATCGAATCGCCATAAAACACCACCCGCTTCTCCCCCGCCGCCGGAGCAGCCAGAGCCGCATTCGCCTCTCGGTACCGCTCCAGCTGTGGCCAGTCATCCAGCTTCTTCTGCATCGCCGCCAGCTTCGCCGCATCTGTCTGCACCGGAGCCTGCGTAGGAGCCGTCTGCCCCACCGCTCTCCCCTGCCCCCACACCATCCCCGCCAACACCACCCACAACAAAATCAATCGCATCGCCACCTCACAAAAAACTCCGCGCCCATCCTAGCCGCATCGCCGCACAAAACAAAACCTAGCTTCGGATCGGCACGCATGACACGGATGAAGGACCATTCAAATCCGCGTACCGTCGCGCAGCTCCTTGGTCACCCTTCCACATCCCACTCTGTTATACCCTTTCACTCACCATGCAGCCCGGAATCTCCACCCACATCTTTCTCTCCCAGCGACTCCACCCCGGTTTGCTCGACGCTCTCCAGCGCAGCGGAGCAAAGACGATCGAGCTCTTCGCCGCGCGCCACCACTTCGACTACACCGACCGCCCCACCATTCGCGAGATCGCCAACTGGTTCCGCAACACCGGCCTCCGTGCCACCCTCCATCAGCCCATCTTCACCCCCGAGCAGTCCGAGCGCTGGTCCCGCCACGTCCCCGCCACCCTCTCCCTCATCTCGCCCGAAAAATCTCACCGCATCGAAGCCATGGACGAGGTCAAGCGCGCGCTTGAGACCGCCGAGATCATCCCCATCTCCGCCATCACCCTTCACCTCGGTGTCAAAGACGACCGATACGACACCGCTGCGATCGATAACTCCCTCACCGCCATCGAGCACCTCAAGGCCTTCGCCCACCCTCTCGGCGTCAAGGTCCTCATCGAAAACCTCCAGAACGAGGTCACCACCCCCGAGCACATCCTGGAGATCCTCCACATCGGCCACTTCTCAAAAGTCGGCGTCACGCTCGACGTCGGACACGCGCACATCAGCGATACCGGCCTCGATCACGCCTTCGAACTCCTGCGCCCGCGCATCGCCGAGCTCCACCTCCACGACAACCACGGCACCCGCGACGAGCACCTCTGGCCCAGCTCGGGCACCATCGACTGGACTAACCTAGCCAAGCTGATTGCCTCCCTTCCCGCCGACATCCCCGGAATCCTCGAGATCGCCCACGACCTCAACGAGACCGCCGAGTCCGGCGCAAAGAAGGCCACCGACGCCTTCGACCAGCAACTGCGCCAAACCGAAGAGCTCGAAGCGTAAACAGATTTCAAATACCCACAACAACAACTCCCTGGGCGATCCAACGACGCTTGGGAGACTAAACTTGCTTCTCTGTTAGCACCAAAGGAGCACGTCATGACTCAAGCCGAAATCGACGAGGAGAAACTGAAAGTTGAACAAGAGCAACTAAAGGTGGCGGAAGAATCTTTCTTACTCGAGCGCAAGAAAGTGGAAGAGACACTTCAGCTTGAGCATCAAAAATATGAACTCGAGTGTCAGAAACATGAATTAGAAAAGCGCAAATCGCGATGGCCCACAAACCCCATTGTGGTCGCGACCGTGGTCGCAGTAGCAGGGTTTCTTGCAAATGCCTTCCTCGAAAACTGGAAGGCATCGAATGAATTCAAGTTGAAAGCCGCAGAAATTGTCATGAACTCAAGCGGCGTGGACGCCACCAAAGAAAGGGCCGATGCGCTGCAAAAACTATTCCCCGACCAACTGAGAGAAAACTTTGGGAACGCACTACGACTGAATAAAACGACGCAGCCGGAAAATCCCGATCTTGCAGGTGATCCAGCTCCCAAGGAAGCTCTGATCAGGCTTCTCGCGGAGCACCCAACGCAACGCGAGCAGATCATCAAGGATTACTCGGCAGTCTTTACGGACAAATGGATCGAGTGCCTCCAGACGCCAAACCCGTGTCACTAGTCTGATTTCGCTGTGGCCGCACGTATCGCATTGCATCGAACTAGCCGCGAAGCTGATTCGCAATTCGCTCAATCGCGCGATGCGCCGAAAGAATCGCTCCCTCCTGCCATCCCACCACGTGAGACAGATAGTCTCCGGCAAAATACGTGCGCCCCTGCGGCTTGTCCAATTGCACATAAGCCGCCTCGCTGCTCTGCGGATGATTATTCGCAGCGCAGCCGAGCGAATACGGAATCCTGCTCCACGGCACAAAGATGGGTTTCGCGAGCAAGTGCGAGCGTCCGGGATGAAGCTTCTCAACCGCCGACCGTGAAGCATCGAGCTGCGCCTGCATCGAACCCAGTTCACCGAAGCGAGTGGGCTTGCTCGTAAACGTACCTCCCACGCCCATTCCCATGCCTGCTGAATCTTCGCGTTCCGAACCGAATCCCGCGATCAGCACACCCGTCGACGAAAACAACTTGTCCGACGGATACCACACCAGGTCCACAGGATCATTGAGGAACGAGATGCCACCGTAGATATTGTTCTCCGTCTCCCAGAAGCGCGGAGACTCCCACGCGATCTTGTAGAGCGAAGTCATCGGCATTCCCGTAAACGCCTTCTGTGCCTCCGGTGAGAAGTTGTTCTTCGTCGTAGCGAGCACCGGGATCGGAATCGTGCAGATGCAGAAGTCCGCCGTAATCGTCTGCTGCATGCCGGCTTTGGTGTACACAATGGTCACGCCGCTCTCTCCCGTCGTAATCTCCTTCACGACGCACTCGCACTGAACGGCCCCGCCAAGCGACTTCGCAAACGCATAGGGAATCCGGTCCATGCCGCCGACTGGCTGGAACATCGTCGCCTGCCAATCGATCTGCTCTTCGTAAAATTCGCCTCGTGCAAAGTTCGCAGCCAGCAGCTCCGGAAACTTCAGCGGTTCATGTAACACATGCTTCGCTGGCCCTGCTCCGCGCGGTGTCGTAAAGCCCGCGCGCATGCTGCCCTTGTAGCTGTCATCTTCGCTCAAATCGCCGAACCCGCGAACGAACTGAAGCAGCCGCTCCTCATCCTCCTTCGAAAGTCGATCGTCCAGCGTGTGCTTGTCGAGCGATTTCGCAATCAACTCCGCCAGGTAGCCGCGTGTGTCGTGAATCACCTGCCGTTGCTCAACCGCCTTGCCCCCGTTCAGAACATCCGCCTGCATCAGCGCTGAGCGTGATGTGTTTACCTCAACTTCGAGAGGCACTCCAAGCTCACGGCAATAACCCAACAGAAGCTTATGGATCGACGGAATTCGTGCCGGCCCTGCATTCAGATAGCCGCCCTCCTCCCAGTCGCACCTCTGTACCGTGCCGTCCGTGAATTCAACTCTGGCTTCGTGGCGAATCGTCCAATTGCGTCCCCCGGGACGATTCCGCGCCTCCAGAAGCGTGCACTCAAACCCTGCCTTGCACATCTCATGGGCAGACACGAGCCCGGCGATGCCGCCCCCGAGAATCACCACCTTCTTTCCCTTGCCGAAATCTCCCGCGAGCTGCGGCAGCGGAGACGGACCGGGATCTGCAATCATTCCGAGCACCCGCATCGCGTCGAACGCAGCCGAGTACCCGCCCATCAGTGCAATGCGCTGGATAAAGGTACGCCGAGTGAAGCTCATAGCGTGCTCCATGACGATTCTGTTTTTTGGGAACCCTTTCCTTAAGTGTATTGCACAAAAAGGGTGAATGGTCACGGTTGTGTCTTCGTCTTGAACTGACTTGGTTGGGGGTGCACTGCAGCGATCCATGGTGAGGAGGGCAATCCATGAATCAGCTCTTTAGCGCAGCAACACCCCAACCTAGAGATATCCCGTCTCCCGAACGGGATATCTAGGACGCTAGCGTTGGCTTCCGTTCCGCGACATGTTCCTGCTGTTTCGAGAAGACACCCGGAATCAGCATCGGCACACGGCGTCGATACTCCGCATACTCTCCGTGAAGCCGCACCAGATCGCGTTCCTCCAACTGAATCGCAATCAGAATGTACGCCGTCGTCGCAATCGCAAACACCAGGTGGGCAACCGTCATCACCGGCGCCGCCCAGAACACCATCAACCACCCGACATAAAGTGGATGACGCACAACCCGGTACATGCCCGGTGTCCGGAAGGCGATCGCCTTATAGGGGCGGCCGAGCAGATACAGCCATACCTGGCGCAACCCAAAGAGGTCGAAGTGGTTAATCAGGAACGTCGCCACCAGCACGACCAGCCAGCCAACTCCGAACAACACCTGAAGCGCAACCCATCCATAGGTGTTCTTCACCTCCCAGATCACTCCGCCCATTGGCTGCCACTTCCAGAACAGCAGCAGCAAAGTCAGACTCGAGAACAGCACATACGTGCTGCGCTCCACCGGCGTCGGCACAACGCGCGTCCACGCTCTCTTAAACCATTGACGCGCCATCACGCTGTGCTGAATCGCAAATACCCCCAGCAGCGCGGTGTTGATCGCCAGCGCATACAGCAGGGGAACCTGCAGCCCCGAATCAATCGTCTTGGGGACCCCAAAGTTGCCAAGAAAACCAACGGCATAGAGGAACGTTGCGAAAAACGCGAGATAGCAAAACGCACCATACAGAAACGCGGAGACTCGGCTGATCATGTCTATTCCCTCTCTTTCAGATCGGCTACAAACTGCAATACGACGCGTCGATGATCGACCACGGCAGTTCAGGATCGAAAGCGTTGCTGCCCTCGAGATCCAAGAGTTGTGAGAAGTGCGATGCAACAACCAGCGCCCAGCATAAGCACACTAATTCGGCTCATATCACCCTCTTTCTGCCACGGCGACCGTGGGATGCAATGCGCACCGGTTCTCGAATGCATGGATCGATGGCCACTGCCCAGGCTCGACCGAGAACGGCATGACCAGGTCCCCAACAAAGCCAAACGAGTAAAAACCTGCGAGAACAACGAGAGAGCAAGTGAAGCCAGATACAACGGTTCCGATTCGGTTCATCATCTCTATTTCTTCTCCTTCAGTTTGTCGAAGCGGGCGATACACAGCGGCTCCGGATGATCTATTACCGCCTGTCATGGCCCTCCGCGTCCTTTGGCGGGACTGACTTTTTTCTGCTATTTTTCTGATAACGTGAGCTCCGAGCTGACGAAGAACGTCTATGAGTTCGGACCCTTTCGGCTGGAGTTGTCCGAGCACCGGCTGATGCGCGAGGGCCGAACCATCCCGCTCACAGGCAAAGCATTTGACACGTTACGTGTTTTGCTTGAGCGCCAGGGAACTCTTGTTCCCAAACAGGACCTCATGAACGCCGTCTGGCCCGAGACCCGCG
>Ga0126381_100003894_pt1 | contig 16178 bp, 20 predicted proteins | sample PanSoiMetPlot_28_FD_96465 | JGI IMG/M metagenome (GOLD analysis project Ga0126381, IMG submission 96465) | Tropical forest soil microbial communities from Panama - MetaG Plot_28 | ecosystem: Environmental > Terrestrial > Soil > Tropical forest > Bulk soil | place: Panama | collected 2016-02-17 | reverse complement strand
GGAAACGAAGCATTGCCCAGAGATTGCCGGGCCTACCGCGGTCAAGGCCGCGGTTCCGTTGCCGATGACGATGCCGTGCGATATCAAGGTGTTGGTGCCCGTACCGCCATTAGGCACTTGCAATATCTGCGCCATAACCGGAGATACCAGCAACAGCATGGTCAGAACTCTCACCAGCGATACCATGCCATGAGCGCTCCTGACGCTATGGTATTGACTGTGGTTATGTTCGCCGCGGTCAGGGTGTAATCCACCCCGGACTTGAGCAGGATGTTTCCGAACCCGCTGAGAGCCTGGTACAACTCGAGCGAGGCTGGCGGGTTGGGTGCATGTACCAGCACCCAACTGGTACCCGAACCGCTTACCACTTCCCCATCGGCAAAGTTGAAGCTCACGCCGAGGGCCGAGATGGTATGCCCTCCAGCACCAGCGTCTGTGACGGTAATACCTGCCCCGGCCAGCAACCTCTGCGCCGGAGTCATGTCGTTGTTGATCGAGATGAGCCCCGATCCGCCCGTTCCTCCTCCACCACCACCGCTCCCGCCACTACCGCCAGCAATGCCGTAACCAACAACCATGGCGCCGTACTGGCTCGAGGCAATGCCCATGGGATCATCAGGAAAGGCCTGCATGTCGCCGCCAATATCCTCGGCCAGTGCCATTTCCATGATCGCGTTGTTGTACAGGGTGAACTGGGCGGCCATGCGGGGATCGTCGGCGAGCTTGTAATACCAGTAGCTCAGACCCTCGATAGCGACTTCCACGTAGCGATCATCGAACCAGAGCGGCTGAGTGGTGCTGGTGATCCTGGTAGGACCGATCTGGTAGGTGCCACGCAACTCCCAGGTCTCGCCCTGCTGCAATCGCACCGCGCATGAGAGGCGCAGCTTGCCCGCATCCGCCTGCATGGCCACGCTGGTCACTCCATAAGGCGAATGCGCAAAGGAATCAGAGGTAAGCGAGTCCCTCACGACAATGGTCACGTCGTCATTGGGATTGGTCGAGGTACAGTGCAGGGAAGCATCCAGCAGGCGATAGATGTTGAAGGGCGGATCATAATCCTGCTGACCATCGATGAGCGGGATCTGGCCGTCGGCAATCGATGTCAGCAGGCTCTTCCACGGCAGCTTGTTGGCAATGCGAGCCGATACCATGTCGCAGTGCATGGCATCCAGTCCCTGCGTAGGTATGCTCTTCACCTGTTTGCGGCAGAGATCGATGCACTTGTCCCACGTATACGTGAATGCCATTTGACTCAGCCTTTAGGCGGCCACTCTACTTTCTTTCCGGCACGCATTAGCAGCTTGATCCGGTCGGGCGGGGCGCCCGTTGCCGGAAACTTCTTCTCCCAGTCCAGTAGGTGGGCCAGAGTCAGGCCGCGGTACTCCAGCAGGTTGACGCCCTGGCGCAACTGATCTGCTGTAGTCGCCCACTTCACGTCAAGACCGCAAATCTGGCACAGGGCAACGGTATCGCCGTTGCCGGTGTTCTGGGCAACAAAGGTATGGTAGCGATCGTTACGGTGGTTGCAATTGGCCTGTATCGCCATGCGGTTCTTTAGTTCCTGCTCGGCGGCCATCTGCGCCTGGCGGGCGAACTCCTTCTTGCGCTCCAGTTCCGCCGCCTTCTTTTCCTTCTCTTCGTCCGAGGGCTCCTTTATCGCCCGGATTACTCTCTCCATCAGTTCCGCTACATCCGCCGCGCTCATTCCCTGCAGCTGGGGCGGCAGGGGGATGCTCTTGTTGGGGGTTTCGGGCATAAATACTCTCCGTCGTATTAATTGCTGGTTCGTAAGGCATCAGACTCTCGCCTGCCAGTTGCGTGACTGCATTGAGGGCAGGCCGAACAGGCGTGTAGCTCCGGCCTCGCTGATCAGGCGTTCTTCTATAAGGCGCACCAAGATGGTGCGCCAGCCACGCGTTTCAGGGTTATGCTCATCGATCTTTACCCTCGTCTTCTTCAGGCCGGTACCTTCCGGCGTGGCTAGGGTAGTGGCGTCATAATACTCTTCCTCGATAAAGTGGAGGATTGAGTACTCCGGCATCAAGCCCTCTTCCATGGCGCAGAGATAGTGCAGGGTTTCGCCCAGGACAGGATCATTGATCCACTTCTTGATGCAAACCCGGCCCGGATAAGTCGAAGGCTCAAAGATGAGAGCAGGATTCAGCAAGAGCAGGCGCTGCCGGACTTGCGCCCCGGTTAACGGCCGGCCGACGCCCGCCTCAATGACATTGCGCGGGCGGTCACCATCATCGAGGACATAGGACTGCTCGCGTTTCTCCTGCTCTCTCTGGGCGTCCCGCTGGAACTGCGTGGCATAGCCACGCCGCTCTTCGCGGGCACGCTCAACCGGGGTCAGCGCGGGAGACGCCGACGATGCCTTTGCCACCCCGGCGTCTCTATCCACGCTCTGCGGCAGACTGGGATCAGCCATCAGACTCTAAGAAAAGGGAATCGCTATCACTAGATGGAGGAGATTTTTTCTTATGTCCCCATCCCCAATCACGCGATCCAGCAGGCTTTTTTGGTTTCCTAAGTTCTTGGAAATTTAACCTAGGATTTCTTCCCGTTTGATTTAATTTACGGACTTCCTCCAACAGCGCATTTCTTTTAGCCACTACTTCTGGAGGAGTTCTGTAATTTGCGGGACCATTCGGTGCCCGTGTTTCAAGGAATTCAAGTACTATGTCGCACTGCCTAGTCTTTATCCTGAGATACGGGCGTATACTTTGCAGGAAGGGCTTGATGGAGGCAGACATTGGATGGTAACTCCAAATTTGCCTCCAATTTTTGCCCTCTCTGGATTTTGGCCTTGAGTGTGTCCTGACTGTTCCACCGAAATACCCGTGAATCCAATCAAGTACAGGCTTGTCAGCATTGACGATGCCGCAGGTAAAGCTCACCACACATCCGTTGTCATGTAGTGACAACTAACCGTCAGCGTCAAGTAATCCGGCAATGTAGCCGAGTTCCGATTCCTTTAAGGGTTCCATTCCCCCATCATAACATTCAGGTAGCTACCCAAATTATATGATGGATGAATCTGCTTTGATCACCGCGTACCTGTATGCAGTGGCGTCGTTCAATGACACTGCCGCATACACGAAGCGATAGGACACGTACGACCCGATCATGCCTTGGGGATCGGCGGTGTTCGGCCCGCCGGCAACCACGTTCAGCTTGAACGTCTGCTTGTCGGGGTCCTGAACGTCCGTCGGTCCCTGGCCTGAGAGCGCCAGTGCGCCGAAGGCCTGGTCCCCGACGATGTAGTTGTAATACTTAGTTCCCGGGGCAGCCACACCATCGTTACCTACATTGGTAGTAGCAACGATGCGGCAATCACCCGCCTTGCCGATCTCGCCGGTAAACGCCAAGCCATTGCCCATGGTTCCATCTAGTGCTGCAGGCGCCGAGGTATATTTCACCGCGTCCAAAAAGCCGCCAGCAGTGTTGTCACTGATTATGTCGTACACATTCCACGGACTGGTGATCCAGATAAAGTCGCCGCCATTGATGCCTTGCACGTTGATACCTTCAAGCAATTTGGCCTGCTTGCGGATATCATTGAGCGCCATGTTGGTTCCGATCGTAGCCCCGATGGCTGCACCGGCACCTTCAATAGCAAGGCGGTTAATCGTGTCCACCGACAACGCAGCGCGATAGCTCATCTCCTTCGAGGCCATGGTGATCATGTCGTTGATCGCCGTCTCCTGCAAAAGAGCCGAGGTCGAGGTGAAATCAGAATACTCTGCGACCGTGCCGGTATAGATGTTGGTTGCCAGGCCCACGCCCGCGCCTACCGCGCCTTCCGTAGCCGGCGTAGTCAAAGCAGCAAGCGGGACAGGGCGAAACCATTGTGCGGTTTTGCCCGACCGGGAAGGAAGGTCGTCAGGCATCATGGCCTGGGCAAAGAACAACTTCGCACGCAAAGCACGCAGCGCGACCTTCTTGTAGTACACGGTCGCCAAATGCTTCAGCGTCGAGGTATTGGTAGTGAGGTTTAGTGCCGGTGCATACGCCATTTGAGCGAATCTCCTCTCTCTCTGAAATAGCTAACGGTCGCTGAAGGGACCACTCGAGGTTCGCTCTCGCGGAGCTGTCTAGCGCATCGATTCGATAAACGCCCGGATTTGTTCGGGCGTACTACGGTTGACTTCCTGCTGCTGCATATCGCCGCTTGTGCCCGACATGTTCAATGTGGGCATGGGATTGGATTGCGGCAATTGCGGCGGGGGTGCGGGAGGTGGTTCAACATTGTCCAACTGGTAGAGGCCGCGCTTGAGGGCCACGGCGTGCGCCATTTCCAGCTTTTCCTTGGTCATGTTGTAATCGTTGGGGAAATACTCGTCCCAGATCTTCTCGATAGCTTCGGCAGCGACCTCAAACTTCTGTGGGTCCTTGTCGTAGCTGGGGAAGTCAGACGATGCCATCCAGTCGCGGGCCGTAACTCCCGGCTCGACCCGTTCGGTAAACTGGGCAGCCCGCTGTACCATCTGGGCAAACTGGTCGAGAGTTACTCCGAAACGCTGTTGCAGGCCATAATCGAACAAGGCCATGTTGGCGCTGTAAGGGTCCTGCGCCCAACCTTCAAAATAGCGTTGCGCGTTGAACTGTTGTTGCTGCAGTTGTTGCTGTTGCTGCAACTGTTGCTGGTATTGCTGCCATTGCTGAATGTAGGGAGCCTGCTGTTGCAGCTGTTCCCTGATCGCTTTCAGTTCGTCTTCCTGCTCCTTGATCTTGGTAGAGCCGTGTTCGACGGACTTCTGCATCTTCTCAATGACTTCCTGCTGGGTACGGCCACGAAAAACCGCACCCGTGGAAGTCTCATAGACATACTCGCGTTGCAGATGGGATGGTTCACCTCCAACCTGCTCAGCGGCTATTTGATCAGCTATCTGCTGCGGGGTAAGCTCCGCGACGTTCGGTTGCGGAAGCTGTTCCGGGGTTGCCATGGGTACTGCTCCTTGGATTTCTCTTGCGGTTCATACAAACCGCGACGGAGGGCCTCGCGATGAACGCGGTTTAGCTTGTAGCGACTAACGGTATATGCGTGCGGATAAAGCTCATCCCAGACACGTTGAAAGGCATCAGCGGCCTTGTCCAGTCGGCGTTTCGGAGTGGTGGGAAAAGTCGAACTCCTAATCCATCCATAAGCTATGACCAGATTCACAAGATCATCATCAATGCCAAAATCACGGGCTATCTGTTTCCTCGTTATTGCCATCTGCCTGTCCTCCCTGCACCGCATCGAGCCAGTTCGTAGCAGCATTAACATTTTCCAGCAATAGCCTACGGCAAGCGCGCAATGCGTGCCACTTCAGGCAGTAGGTGATGATCTCCTCGCGATCGGGATGCGGCTCATCGTCAATGTAGGCAGCCAGGTCATCCAGAGCCTTCTCAACCTTCTCGTCCAGTTCTCCGATCAAATACTTCCAATAATCGGTCGAGGACATGAGCCGCGCTGATTCCCCAAACGCGATATTCTTCTGGGCTGCAATCCGCTCGTCCTCACTCAGTTGGTACGCTGCCGTTACCATTCGCCGGAGCTACCTCCTCAGGAGTCTTCATATCGGCCATGGCCGACATCATCTGGTGAGCAGTGTGCGGAGTCATGATCTTGCCGGCCAGGGAAGTAAGCATCTTGCTCTCGTTGGTCGCATCGATGTCGCCCGAACGTGCTTCCAGCCGCTTCTGCTGTTGCTGGGCCTCAAGCAGTTGCGGTGCAATCTTGGACATCAGCATCTGGTTCTGCTCTTCCGGCGTCGCCTGGCGGAACCACGCGTTATAGGACAAACGGAAAGCGTCGGCAATGTCCTGGGTAATGGCCCGCATATCGGGCACCAGGCCCTGTTGCTGGCCCAGCAGGCCGACGAACTGCGGGTTAAGCAGGGTCTGGGAGATCAGCGGCAATCCCTGGAGCAGAGCTGCGCGGGACTTCATCTTCTGCCCGCTGCGCACTACGAACTTTACCGAGGCATTCTTGACATCGGTGGTGTTGATCTGGATGGCCTGGGCCTCAGGACCCAGGATAGTCATCACCTGTTCGGCGCTCAAATACAGCTGGTTGAAGCGCAGGACCATATTCAACAAAGGCTCGATGAGGCAGGAATCGAGATTGTCCACGATATATTGGATTCTCGCGCCCGATGCTTGCGATTGCGTCTGGATGCCCGTTGCCGTCCGGTTGGCTGAGTTCCCGGCGGCAGACGGAGTTCCCAACACCGCCAAATCCGTGACGCCGGTGTGCTTTTGCGCGCGCCGGTCGCTGGCCTCGACTTCTATGAAAGCGTTGTTGGTCACCCCGGGAAACTCGATCTTGATCAGGTCTTCTTTCGGATTCTCGAGTTCAATGACTTTGCCCGGGGTCATGCGCAGGGAACCTTGCATGATGCTCGTTCCCCTCTTTTTCGCAAATGGCGGATGCAGGATCAGGGCAAGCTCGTCCACGCGCGCGTTGATGATTCCCTGCTGCAGCCGCTGCTCGCCTTCCACCACGTCAGGCACTGACATCGCGTAAGCCCGGTTGGGTACGTCCACGTAGTAGACGCCGAGGAACGGGATGAACCCGACAGGATTGGACTCGTTCATGGCTACCCACTCGCGGTTGAACAGCCAGATGCAACGGTCCTTGTTGTAATACCTGATCACCTCCACTCGCTTGGCATCCGGGTTCTCGACCCAGTCAACCGACGCGGGCGACATGATGTTCCTGTACGTATCCGGGGTGCCCTTGAGGTTCTCGGTATAGGTGCCGGTACGGCCCTTGGCCATCTGGGTCAGGCGGACATCGTCGGGGATCAGGTACTGGGGGCGCACCTGTCCGGTGGTACGGTCGCGCACCATTTCCCCGCGCAGCTGTTTCAACTGCCCCACCGGCACCAGGTCACGGGTAGCAAAGAACCGCGCCATCTGGAAGTTAGGCGAGGACAGGTTCGGGTCCCAGTAGCAGTCGCGGATGTCGCGGTGCCGCAGCGCGGGATAGTTCTGCTGATCACGGGTAGTTTTCTCGATCAGTATGCGATGCCGCATACCGGTATCGAAGCGCTGCGGCATTCCGGTAAAAGGGTCGGGAACGACCTTGGTGATGGGTTGAAACTGGGTTTCCACGGTCTTGCGCAGCACGTTGCGGTAAGTCCAGCTCAACTCCAGAATGCCATTCCCATACACCAACCCCTGTTTAATCGCTTTGCGGACCTCTTCCCGCGCCGAGGTCAAGGTATCGGGGTCCATGTCATCGAGCTGGGCCATGAGCAGGTCGTAGACCGCCTTGGCTTGGTCAGGAGTGGTGCCGGGCTGCGCCTTGACCTCGACGTTATCGCGCAAGGGAAAGACATTGGAGATGATCGAGGGCATCAGGGCCTCGACCTGATCCATCGATATCGGGACCCCGATTGAACTACGCGGGATGCGGGTACCATCCCAGACGCGCTGCGGAATCCAACCCAAGTACAACTCATCGCTGTTCCTGAAGCGCATATCGTGGCCGGAGCTCATCCGGTAGCGTTCGGCCATCTCAAAGTCGCCTCTGGCAACGGCAAAGGCCCGCTGGTTGCTCCACGGGTCGGCCGGCAGGGTAATGGTCTGCTGTTCCTGCTCTGACAGGGGAGCATTGAGGACGTTGGAGAGGGGAGAAAGCGAAGAAGACATTTCGGCAGACTTTTCGGCGAAAACTCAGAAACGGCGAAAAAAGCGAAAAAAGGGTGTTTTTACCCCTGTTTTGGGCGCAAAACGGCCTGTTTTACCACCTTTTTCGGCAAACCGTATTTAAAATGTGACGCGTGTGACGCATGTGACATGTTGGCATTACAAACCTGTAAGCGGGTCGCAACTGGATGGCAGCGTATCGGGCAGCAATGAGCCTTCCCACATTTCCTTCCCGCCCGGCCCAAATCCAATGAAGCGGCCAGTAATCTCGTCAGCCTCAGGCGGCGGGGGCATGTTGATCACGTCCGAGATCACCCCGCCATCCGCGTTCTCCATCTGGTCGCGCAGGGTATCGAGGATATCGTCGTGCCATCTGGGAAATCTTAGGATCTCGTTAACCAGCACGTCACGACAGACAATCGAGTCCGAAAACCTGATCCTGCCCGTCTTGAACCATGGGATCAAAGCCTTGATCTTATTGGTCTTCGAAACCTGGTTGTCGCGCTTCAACTCGACAATCGGCAACCACCCTCTCCTGTACTGCTCGTTCTTCAGGAACGGCAACAAGACCCTGGCATGGTTCTCTTTCTCAATCTTTACGTCAGTGATTCTCGGATGCCGCTTGTGGATGTCGTACAGCGAATTGATCACCTCAAAGGGATTGGGCCTGCCGTGAATGATCTCGAGCACGTACATCCGGCCACCGGTAAAGCCCGCCAGGGTGATAACGGTGTAATCGTTGTCAGCACCCTTGCTGGGTTCCATGCCCGCCAAATCAACCGTCACGTGCAGGGTCATCTTGGCATAAAGCGGCCGGATGACCTTCTCATACGGCATCCATGCGATTTGCTTCGCATCATCGATCAGGCCGGTGCCGTCAGGGATGGGGTTCATCATCATCTGGGACTGGAAGGGCGCACCCTCCATGGGATCGTCGTGCATCCGGCGCAACTCGGAGAGAGGGTACCGGGCCGGCCACAACGGTTCCGCTTTCGGATCAAAGATGGACGCGCCCTTCTTCAAAGCGCTCATTACCAGGATGTTGTAGGCAGACTTGTAGTTCTCCCCTTCCTTCTGCGCTCGCGCTTCCTCATGCTCGAGAATCCTGCCGTAGGCATCGGAGAAGTGGTAGCGCGTGCCAATATAGTCAGTCCAGCCGGTATTGGTTTCCTCTCCGTCGGCAAGGTTGTAGCGCTCGACCAGCGGGCCGGTCATCTCCAAGTGGGACTGCACCACCGCAATCTGGTCAACCGTCCTGACATTCTCCTTGTCCACCACGTCGTCGTGCTTGACCACGTCGAAGTGCCCGCCCGCCATAACGGAACCCACAGTGACGGTAGAAACCGTGGGCTCCTTCCGGTGCAGGCGGCGGGCGGGAACAATGAACTGCTCCTGGTTGCCAAACTCCTTCACGTTGCCCTGGGGGCAATATTCAGGAAAGAGATACCGGAAGCACTCGTTGAACTGGAAGTGCTTTTTGATCTCATCCAGGAACTTGCGCACCTGGGCGTCGGTAGCCGACGAGATCAGTATCCTGACATCAGGGTAGTTAATAATCCACTGGATACTGTGGGCAATAGTCGCCACCGAGGTCTTGAGAAACCCACGGGGAATCAGGTTTAGGGTCTTACGGTAGCCTTCGAGGCGCTCAATGGGTACCAGCGGGCGGTAGCCGGCCAACTCCTCCATGGTGCCGATGCCGGTGCCGTCGGGCCGGGCGGTCAACTTCAACGGATCGCGCCCGCCTTCAAAGTGCTGCAGATTACTGATTAATCGGCCATGCACCTCCTCGGTCACGTCCTGGTAGCCGAGAACGAAGTAGCAGAAGAACAGGAGGTTGGTACGGCATTGCTGGCGCCAGTACCGCCAACCCCTGGGCGTGTTGAGGTCGGGTTGTTCTTCAAACTCGTCGGTCAATGGGGAACTGCCTGCAGGTTGGTCTCAGGATTGGGGGCTACGGGAAAAGTGCCAATCGCAGTAGCTTCATTCGACTTCACGCTGCACAATGACAGGATGCAGGCTTCCATCACGTAGAAATACGGCTGCCCGGTTATCCCTACCACGTCGTTATAGGAAGTTGCGGTTGCCGACAGGGTCGCGTAGGCCGCCCCGCAGTTTTCCGCGCCCGATACCGTCGACCGGCATACTACCTGCCGGGTTATGCCGCTGGAATCCGAAAGCGTCCAGGTCAGCAGTATCCCGTTCTGAGCTCGAAGCGGGAGGGCAAGCAATAGGAGGACGAGCAACCGCTTCATCAGAACTTCTTTCGACCCCTGCGTCCCTTGGCCGCGCTCAACAGAATCCCAGAGATCGATGGCGTGGTGGGCGAGTTCTGCCGAAGCGAACGGGGACTTTGCCGCTGCAACCGTTGGAAATCGCGGTCAACAAGCATTTGCGGACTACCAGATAACCTCGCAACTTTCCGATTCATCACGAATTGCTGATCACCTGGATCGCCAGAAAAGTCCGATCCAGCCTCTCCTGCCTGCTTCATAAGATCGTCAGCCGGCATTGGCACCTCCACGAATACGGTTCAGACTGGCAAATTCGCCATCATGGTTATTTCACGTTGTTGCCCAGGTATCTGTCGTTGGGCGGCGAGGGCAGCGGCATGTAGGAGTCCAGCGCCTTCTGGCCGGTATAGCCGCAGTCTCCGGTAATTCCCTGAGCGAACACGTTGTCCACGATCCACATGTTGACGGGCTGGTCATCGACCAGGGGGCACTTGCCCTGGTTGAAGTAAATCGTGGACCATGGTGCGGAGTTGTCCATGCTCACTACCGTGTTGCTATATATAAGATAGTCTTTCTCCCGCTTGCCGATGGAGAAGGCCAGCGGCTTGTACGAGGCCGGCGAAGCCACGGACCGCAACTTGATCATGTTGAAGGCTATGCGTACCCTCGCACTCTCGCCCTGGTTGGTACATTGCGGTGGTTGGCACAACTCGTCCCGACCGGAGATGGAGAACGCCCAGTTGGCGTTCTTCAGCAGGTTCCCCTCGATATCAATGTCATTAACCACGGTATTCGGCCCGCTCTGATACGACCGCGGCGTCAGTAGGATATTCGAACCGTACTGGCCGCCCCACCAGGCATTCTCCATGGTGTTGCCCTCGACGATCGCCCTCTGGCCGCTCTTGAACTCGAGGTTGTTTTTCTCGGTGTAACGCGTCGGCTTGGTCGTGGTTTCCGGTATCCAGCTCTCCGGCTTGTAGAACCAGTTGTAGCGGATCTCGATGTCCGAGGGCACCATGCCGTTGTAAGGGGCGGGCAGGTTCACGCCGCTGCCCCCGAACAACACGTCCTCGGTGGTCGCCGATATCTTATTATTAACGATCTTGAACGGGCCAGGTGAGGCAGTGAAGAGAATCCCATGAGCCTCTAACCCCATGTAATGGACATTTGAGATCTCCGAATCCACCACCGAGATGTAGCTCGACCCCTTGTTGCCCATGACGGCGTGGTTGACGTCCACTGTGTCCGTGCCGTGGATATAGCACCTATCCACCACGATGTTGTCAGCCTGGGTAAGCGATACCAGCACCGGGGTTTGCCCATTGACAGGCCAGGGCTTGGCGTTGGGGTCGGCATTGGCCACCGAAGACGACGTGATCTCGAGGCCCACCAGCCGCACATGGCTGATGATGGAATCGTTCCGCACGCCGATAGGGGGCGGCATCCTGTCGGAAACCAGTTTGGCCATGTCAGGGGCATCGGCGGCCGTCACTCGCGTGCCCTCGGGATGCCGCGGGGTAACACTCGCTCCTCCCAGAAAAGCCGACGAAACGATGTACAGCCAGCCTTCGCCAGCCTTGGGCTTGAGCACAAATTGGCCGGTATAAGTCCCGCCCGAATCGAGCACGATCACGGAGTTGAGGGCGGCATTGTCGAGGGCGGCCTGCAGGTTCTCGCCGGGATGCACCAGCATCACCCTGCCGGTGGGCAGCTGAAACGCGGTATCAATAAAGATCTGTGGGGGAGCAGGCGGAACCGGGTTGCCGACCTGCAGCGAACCCTGGCCTGTCGAGGCCGGCTGCACTCCAGCACGCGTCGAGGGAGGACGTGCCGGGGGCTTTTGGCAACCGGCCAGGGTGCAGGCCAGGGCTATTCCGCCAAGAATCCTAGTTTTGCTTGCCATAGAGCTTGGATTCAAGCTCTGCTACCCTCTGGGTCAACTCCTGCACTGCCTTGGTCAGCATGGCACACAAATCCAGCAGGTTTAGGGTCTGCGGCTGAATCTTGCCGTCCACGGTCAACTCGTGCCGAAACCCGTTGACCAGGCTGGCTTCAATGTCCTGGGCTTCATGGCCAAGGAAGCCAATATGCCGCCGACCGTCATCCCGCCAGATATCATCTTCTATATGGCGCATTCCATAAGTTACAGGACGCAACCGGTTGACCAGTTCCAGCGTGGGCGGCAAGTCTTCGACATCGCGCTTTACCCGAGCATCGCAGATGGTCAGGTTGCCGAGGTTGGTGGTATCGATCCATGCCTGCAGGTTGGGCGAAGAGTAGTTGAAATTGAAGGTGTTCCCGTAAGTCCCGGCAGAGACGCCGGCCTTGCAGGCATAGCCCCCGCTTACCTGAATGGCGTTAGTGCCGATGGAAAACCTTATTCCCCCGACATTGCTGTAGAAGTTGGGGAAGTTGTTGGGAGAGTTGCCCATGCCGATGGAGAAATAATTCGTGGCATCGGCCGTATCCAGCCGAAAAGGAGAAACCGTGCCCTTGACCCACAGGCCGTTGCCCGTTGCCCCGCCATTGATAACCAGATTGGTACCATTGGTCGAGATGGTTCCAGTCGAAGAGTACAACACCGGGTCGGCACCGTTGGCAGCACTGACCTGGAAATAACGGGTAGTATCAGGCGACCAGGCCGTCAACCCGCCAGTGCAACTGGAACCCAGCCAGGCACCACCATTAAACAGCACCCCGACAGCCCCATTCGACATGGTTATGTTCGCGGTGCCGCTGTTAGGCACGCTTAAGTTCAGATTGCGGCTCTTGTCCAACGAGTAAATGATCAGGTTGGGAAAGCAGGTCAGGGCCGAGGCCACGTCCACTACGCCCGTCGAGGAGTAAAGCTGGGGATTGGTGCCATTGGCGGTGCCGATCTGGAAGTTGCGCGTGCCGTCAGGAGAGTAGATCTCCACCGGCGCGACCGATCCTTTGATGGTCAGGGCATTGCCCGTGGCCCCTCCATTAATAAGGACATTGCCGCCACCGGCCGCCGTCTCGATCGTCCCCGTCGAAGAATAAAGAATAGGGTTGGTTCCATTGCCCATGCCTATCTGGAAATTGGAGTTGTTGTCCGGAGTATTCAGCCGAAAAGGCGAATTGGTGCCGCTGATCTGCAGGCCATACCCAGGCGTAGTCCCATTGATAATGACGTTGCCCGTGGTCAGGTAGGCCCAGGTGGTCGTGGCATAGATGTTCCAGGGGAAATCGGGCGAACCCAGGGCTAAGCCGGGACTCGAAGGCAATAGAGGCGTGAAGAAGGTGGGAATGGGAACCTCCTCGTATCCTTATTATAGGATTATAGGGAGTCGAAAAACGCTAGCCGCCCTTGGCAATCTTGCGCAGGGTCTGCGCCAGCCGGGCCTGCTTGCCCAGCACTCCGGGCGCACCTTTCTTTTCCGCCGCATAGGCGGCCACACTCTTGCCCGCCGCCTTCGCCTTGGCAGTGAAGGCCCCAGGGTGTTTCACAGCTCCGGCTATCCAGTTGGCCATGAGTATTTCTCCTACAAAACTTCTTCGATATAGCTGACCGGGGTCGTGCTTCCAGCCACGACTCCGTAGACTGCAGCCCGGTGCAGGAATACGGTCTGACTGCCGGCGGTATTGGCTGTGCCCGCACCCGTGGTGATAGTAACTCCCACGCCGCCCAGAAAGAGGTTGTTGGCCCCCAGTTGGTTAATGACTATTAACCGTGCCCGATTAGGATTGTCTGCAACAATTAGAGTCGCAGCCGTCCCTACCGTGACCTGGCCTGTCGAGAAACTGCCTGCTGGTGCCGTGCCAGCTGCTCCGGCAAAGCCCACCTCCGGGTATCCGGGTTCCGCCATGGCTATGCTCCTTTGCCCACTCCGCTGGGACTGTCAACCTGGGCGGGAATGGATGTTCCGCCATCCACGGTCGGCGAAACTGATGGCCGGTCTACCGCGCCGGGAATGGATGACGCCTCGTTACCTGACTGCGCACTGCGAAAGTACGCCTGCGACTGTGCGTCCTGTGAAGGACCGAAGTTGGGACCCATGTGCTAACCTCCTTTAACCGAGGGCAACCTATGAAAATACTGGACACCTTCATTCTTGATGCGGAAGGAAATCCTGTCGAAGAACCCGACACTGCACGTTGGGGAAAATGGTTCCAAACCCACGGCGATGAACGCATCATAGAGCAGACCCAGATCGGATCATCAACCGTGTCTACGGTCTTTCTGGGACTAAACCACAACTTTGGGCCAGGACTGCCGATACTGTGGGAAACCCTAGTGCTGGGCGGTGCGCTTGATGGCGAAATGGCACGCTATTCCAGCCGCCAGGCCGCATTGGCTGGTCACAAAGTGATGTGCGCCCGCGTCATTTTGCCGCCCGCTTCATGACATCGGCAATGTGCTTCTTCTCCATGGCGCGGCCCTTAGCCGTGATCTTGTTACCCTTCATCGCGCCGATTTTGTTAAGCGTCCCGTAAACGGCAGAGGGATTGCCGGGATATTGTTTACGCAATTTCTGCTCTAACCACACCGGAGCCATATAAGGTTCCCCGTCTCCATCGCGTGTAATGAGCTTCACACATGTTGCGTGTCACATATGGTTTGGCGCAATAGGTACAAGTACCAGTCTGCTTTATCGTAAGCCGAAATTCAGGATCGCCATGCACTAACCATCGCATATAGTGCTTGCCGCACCAACCACGGGCCAAAGCATTATTGGTACAACCAGCAATAATGCATAGCTTCTTCATTCCCTTGGTTAATGTCGTCGGATCGCCATACTTCTTCCATCGCCAATAATGCTTGGAACAAAAGTCCCGTGCATATGCTTTGTTAGTACAGCCTTCAACCGTACATCCAAAGTTTTTGGTTCTGGGATGGTGCATGCGCATGTGTGCGTGGCGTTCAATAAGTTCCAGATTCTCCAGGCGATTGTCGGTGCGAATGTGGTTCTTATGATGAATCTGATGATTCTCAGGGATAGGGCCGTATGCCTTTTCCCAAACCACGCGGTGCGCAAGCAGCTTCTTACAGTCCGGCCCCATTAGATACAAATAACCACTCTTCTTATTGAGCCACGGACGCGGTTGCTTCTTCAGCTTGGCTTCCAGAAACGCTGGCATCTTAATCCTCTACCTTATACGAGTAGATTCGCCATTCCTTGCCGAACAATCGCAACCACCGATGCCGCCAAATTGTGTGGTGCTCACAAGTAACATTCAGCCATGTGCTGAATAGCCATCTCATTTGTGTTTCCGCTTCTGCACGGTCTTATGCTTGGCTCCGCGCACCGGCAGACGGGGCGGGTTGCGCGCCTTTTTCGGGGGCGGCTGAGGCAGGCGCTCTTCTTCCGGTTCTTCTTCCTCCTCGGCTTCAGGCACGTCGGGCTCCTCCTCTTCCTCGGGTTCGGGAAATTCCGGGGGCGGTTCCTTATGAGTCTTTTCGCGGGCAGCATCCATGTCCATCTCCTCTTCCAACATCTCGTACACGCTCATTCCCGGCACATCGAAAATCACAATCACCGATTGCGCTATGTGGCCCGCTGCCAAAGCTATCGGCCGCCAGTTCAAATTGGAGTCTAACTCTTCTTGTAACCGACTTAGCGACGGATAGCTTTGGACCCGGTACGTCATTTGGGAGGCTCGCCTTCATCATCCTCTATCTTGACCGGTAACCACGGTACCTTGGGATTGGGCGCCGGCACTTTCGGTGCCTGCAATACCACCAACCCTACCTGCGAGTCGGGTTGCCACATGGAAACCCGCTTGTCCGCGCCCAGCTGTTTGGCCGCCGCTACCCCTTTATCGGACCCGATGAGGACGTCATAATAGAGCCGTCCGCGAACAATCGCTTGCTGATCCTCCGGCGTCAGGTCGTAGCCCATGCGCATGTATTTGTGCGCTACCGACTTCAACTCAGCCCGTACCTGCCTGTTCACTATCTTTGGCCCTTGATGCTGGCGGTTCTTCGAACACCCCGCCAGCCGGGCAGCGTGGGCATGGCTCTTGCCCTCGCTTAACGCCTTGGCTATGATTTTGGCCTGCTCCGGAGTGTAGGCCATGTCGATCCGCTTGCGCTGCGGAACATTCGGTTCTCTCACATACTTGCCCAGCTTGTCATCGTAGACAATGCGCGTCGGACCCTTGCCGTGATCCGCCTTGATCTCGTGGCCGTGCTTGTCCAGCCGGATCGCGTCTGGACCCCGTATGGGATCTCCCGGCGACCACTCATATTTCTTGGGCATTCGTATCCTTTGAGACCTCGTGGTCGATGTCTATATATAGGTCGTCTTTTTTCAAACCCAGCGACAATGCCAGGTT
>Ga0126381_100003893_pt1 | contig 16179 bp, 11 predicted proteins | sample PanSoiMetPlot_28_FD_96465 | JGI IMG/M metagenome (GOLD analysis project Ga0126381, IMG submission 96465) | Tropical forest soil microbial communities from Panama - MetaG Plot_28 | ecosystem: Environmental > Terrestrial > Soil > Tropical forest > Bulk soil | place: Panama | collected 2016-02-17 | reverse complement strand
TCGCGCACCACGCTGCCTGCGTTCGGGGTGGTGATGACGGGGAGGCCATAGGAGAGAGCTTCATAACATACGGTTGCCGAACCTTCGCAGAGTGTTGGGAGTAGAAAAACATCTGCCCACTCGAACTGACGGTGAATCTCGGAGCGTGGCACCGCGCCCAGCAGACGTATGTGGGAGTTGAGCAGCTGCTGGGCATCTGGAATGACGTCGATTTGACCCGCCATGCAAAAATCCGCTTTGTTCTTCATGGCGCGCGCGGCTTCCAGTACGTAAGGCGCGCCCTTCCTCAATCCAACGGCACCCACACTCAGTACTCTCAACGGTCTATGCGGCAGATCCTTTGTGACCCTCGGCCCTTTGTTGCTAACTCCGTACGGAACAACAAGGCAGCGTTTAGTGGGCCCTCCGCTCATCCCGATGCTGTTTCGAACAAATTCGGAACCGCATAAAATCACATCGGCTGCTTCCCATTCCATTTGTTCGCGTTCCCTGAATGCAGGCCTAAGTGGATCTTTCGCACACGGTTGTTGCCAGCGAGGGTGTTCCAACTCCTCAGCATTGAGAAGGTCTTCTTCTGTCTGGCTGGAGACGAACGTCTGCTCCATCACTGAGAACACTCCCGCCGACCGAGCGTGCTGAAAGAGTTCCATTCCCGCCGAATTGTAGGCAAATACGCAGCTCGCCTCTCCCAGACCGTGGCGGATAACACGACGACAAAACTCCTGTCCAGCCCAGAGCGGCGCGGCCGCCATGGATCCGTGGTGCGCAGCGAACTTCTTCCGCCTGTAGTACTCGATCCCCATCGCAGCAAACGAAACGACCTTTTCGGTCGGAATCTCGGCCGGTACCCTTCCCAACAATCTCCTGACGGGTGCAGGCCCGAATCTGGAAGCCCATGTCTGAAATGGCCTTGGCAGCTGCGGAGCATAAATATCCGTGTACAAGCGTTCGAGCATTCCTGCCCGATGAAGAATTCTCGGCACCGCATAGTGCATGCGCGCGCCGAGCTGCGCGACTACTACCATTGCTTTCTCTCCATGCCGAAGCAAACTGTCAAGGCGTCCCCTTGAATTATGCTTGGGAATCTTCGCGCTTACAGAAGAGACTCGAACCTGAAGTAGCAAGCACCGGCGCTAAGCTGTGTGACTACGACCATTGCTTTATCCGTGTGGCAGCAAACTGGCGCAATGCGAATTGCCGCTGCTGAGACATTGCCCGTGCTTGCCGTCTTCGGGAGAGCCAGGCAAAGAACACGGCGGGCGCCATCGAATACCCCAGTGGCACGAAGATCGAGCCGAAACCCTGCGCAAACATGTTCAGGCTGACCGCGTAAAACATGACGTATCCCACTGCCGTCACAGGCGAACTCAAGCTGCACGCGGAAACATAGAGCCGTCGCAAGCCCATGCCGAGAAGAAGGAAGAAGATCGCAGACAGGAGATGAAAACGCGCATAAAGATCGGCAACCATTCCCGGCGCCGAGCCGGGCGCGATTGTAATGGAGGTCTGCTCGTAGATGTCGTCCCAGGTGACTTCTGTATCTCGCCGCGCTGGCTTCTCCGGCCAGAGGATCTTCGGGATCGGGTTGATGACCAGAAACTCTGCCCAGCCTATGCCGTAATCCAGTTTTCCTGTTTGATCCACCGTATCCAGCACCGCCGCGTGATATACAAACTCCTGGGCCACAAAGCCGTGCTCTCTGCCGTATTCACTAACGCCGGCAACATCGTTATAGGCGGTCTCCACAGAAGGGACGTCCTCTGTGGTTTGCGGACCCAGGTGAAGCACGCCCCTGTATGCGACCATCACGAAAACGCCAACCGCTAATGGCAACAGCATTCGGACAGTCTGGCCGAAGTTGACTCTCTTGCGGCGTGCGATGGACCTGCCGACAAAATAGATTGCTCCTGTCTGAAAGAACCCACCCCGGCTCCCGGTAAGGATTGCCGTTGCAAGGGGTATTAGAAGAAAGAGATAGGGCATCAGACGCTTCCATCGCCCGTTGGAGTTCACGACTCCGAACATCATCATGACTGATCCGCTCAGAATCAAGAATGGGCCGTCGTAGAGGTAAGCCGTGTTCGTTTTGAACGCCATGGCGCTGCCGTGCGATTCACTGAAGGACGCAGCTATGCCACCCGATCGCTCGAGAAAGACCACATCTAGGAGAAGCCCGACACACGCCGCCACGAATCCAATGTTCCACATTACTCGCGGATCCCATGGAACACCCGCACTCCGCCGCTGTTCACCGGGATGGAGCCATCCCCACATAAAAAACGCCAGCATTAGGGCGGAGACAAGAAGCGCCTTCGCAAATTGCCATTGCGTTAGAAACAGTTCGCTGCTTCCAGTCAGGATAAGCTGGATTGGTTGAACGAGATAGACGAACACAAAGATTCCGATGGCTACAAACGGGATTCCTAGTGCGTCGCCGCGATCGATGCGGAGAGAGGCCGCCGACCATGCGATCACGCCGATCAGTATCGCAAATGAGATCCAGATCATCGATGTTGATTCCTTTGTCCGTTCCAATCGGAGCAACCAAGTATGCGCAAATAATCTTCGATCACCCTCTGCCGTGGGAATCGGACTTCATAGGCCTGCTGGACTTCAGCCGGCATGATCTTCCCTTCGAGGATCGGGAAAGCGACGGCCTTGAGGGCTGCGGCAAAAGCTCCCGGATCGGCGAGCGGGGCGATGGAGCCGAGGAGGCCATCCAGAAACTCCGGAAATGCGCCGACGGGCGTCCCCACGACGCGCCTTCCTCGCGCCAGAATCTCGAGAGCAGACAGACACTGCCCTTCGGTTCTTGAGCTGAACGCGAACACATGGCAACTGTCTATTGAAGCGGAGATCGCAGAACGATCTTGGTTCCCATGAAAGTGGACGAACGGCGCGAGCCCGATTTCGTTTGAAAGTAACTGGATCGCCTCCCGCTCGGGCCCATCGCCATATACCTGTAATTCTGCATCGATCCCCATTGCGCGGAGCCTGGAGAAAGAGACAATCAGGTACTTGAGGTTCTTGTCCGGAACAAGCCGCCCAAGAAATCCGACTTGCAAGCGTGAACCTGTGGGCCAACTGCTCGTACCTTGAACGCTAGGTGGCGGGTGCGGGAGGGTGAAAGTCTTCCCAATGTATCCAAATCGTCGCAAATCATCCTCAAATGCGTTCGCTTGAACAATGATTGATTCAAAGGAGTTGAGAATCTCGTTTTCCGGCTGCCGCTCTGCCCACATTTCTGAGGGACGGTAAGGAGTAATCAGGATCATCCGCCTGCGAAGAGGAAGCATGAGACGATGAGCACGACGGTGAAGCATCTTTCCGAATACCAGGACCTCAGAGTCAGCCAACCGTCTCCAACCCTGCAGCACCATAGCTGTGTCTGGCCATCCCCAGCGGCACCCAAGACGCAAGCCGAAGCGAGAGACTCTCACTCCCGACCTCGCTAGACCCATCAAAGCCGGATTCTCGTTCTCTCCACTTCCACTCCAACAGACCAATTCTGTCTGAAGATTGCGTGCCCGAAGCGCCAATAGGAGATTGGCAGCGAGGGTCTCGACACCTCCCACCCTCGCAAACCCGCCGTGAACAAACGTAACTCCTCGCGACAACATCCATCACACTCTCGCTTCGAGACCTTGAAGCAGACGGGGAATTCCCTGCGTGTACATAAAAACGCGAATGGGTTTGACGTAGTGTTTCATCACGGAGTCCGATTCGATACGATGCGAGTTCGTGATGTCGTATTCCTTACCCAGAAACGTTGTTCTTTTCGCCCCGGCATACATTGCCCAGAGGGTCTGCTCAGCCCAGGGATGATTCTCAATGGAAACCTGCCCGAGCCATTGCTCAATGCAGGCGTAGTCGAAGTTCGAGATATCGGCCAGCATGATTCCACAATTAATTCGACCGGGAACTTCTACCCCAAACCGCTCTCTGATACCATCCCTCGAATCGAAATACGAGTCCTGCATATCTCGTTCAAAGACGAACTGCCCGGAGCGGGTCGAGCTGAGGTGCATTATGATTTCTTCGGGACGCCGAAAGAACAGAACGTCCGAATCGAGCATCAGAATTGACGGCGTCGTGCAGAGAATCGGAAGGTCAATGATTCTTCGCGCACAAGGCTGGGCCAGTCGAAATCTCTTACAATTCGGGAACTCGGAGAGCTTATCAGGCACTAACCTGTCGGCGACAACTGGATCGACAATCCTGGCGTCCGGAAAGACTCTCCTTATCCGTTCTTTGTGGGCGCTCTCCAACGTCCCGTCGCTGTAAATCAACACAGGGAGCCTCAGATCGCTGAGCACGCAGAAGCTGACAAGTGACCATAGGCAAGCCAGCCAATCCTGGCGGCTGGTCAGAACGCACACGGTTACATCACCGCGTTCATCCGTGTGGATGGCCGTTGTTTCCAGTACCCGTGCGGGAGAGATGTATCTGCGCCACGGGTAGGCTGGACCATGTCGAATGACCCGCCTCACTTCCCGGTATCCCGATTTGAGAGCCTTAACCACTTCCTGCCTTCTGCATTCTCTGTTTCTCTTCGAAAGGCACAATCGTACGAATGTACCCTTCGACACTGCGGGAACGATCGTAAGCGACCTTTGCCCGGACTCGAAGGGCGTCTCGGTCCACGCTGCCGCTTCTTATTCGCTTAACCATTTCGAGGATCCCATCAAGGACCGCCCGATCCGTTTGATCAACCAGAACGATACCACTGGTGGCAGGTCCACTGCACAACTCGGGACATACACCTACTTTCGTTGTTACGAAGGGGATGCCGCATGCGAGCAACTCCACGGCTACAATTGGATACCCCTCCACCACCGAGCTAATGATCCCAAAATCGACCTGGTCGGCATGACGGTGAAACTCTTTCGAATCATATGGTCCCCGAAACTCAACGTTCGCTAACGCGAGTTTCTGTGATAAACGAGAGTATCTGGAATCGGGATCCTTCCCGAAAAACACGAGGCGAATTGAGCTTAATTCGGGTCGTCCCCAAAGTCGTAACAGGCTCTCGGTCCCCTTTTGCGGTCCGAGGTTACCGAATACGCCGCACGTAAGGGGCTCCGAACGGAAAGTGGACCTCTCAGACGACGTTGGAAGTATGGACAGCGGTGGTAGTTCAACAATTGGGCACTTTAGCAGCTGGATGTGCTGCAGATTCTCTACTCCTTGACGACTTCCAGTTATGACTGTGTCAGCAAGTGCCAAAAACTTGCGGAATATCCATGGATAGCGACGCACTACCGGTGCCTCGAAATGGTCCTCGCACGGCGCCAAATCGCCGCCGCAAAGGTGGTCATGCCATACGAGACGTGTATGCCGCCGCTTCGCCGCGAAGAAGATGTGCGAGAGTCCTACGCCGTGGCAGACAACCGCCTCAAATCCATCCACGTTTACCACTGAGAGCAGGCGAAGCGTTGATCGAATCCTTTCGAGCACACTTGGCCGCAAGTGCCCAGGGAAATCGATGAACGTCGCTCCGCATCTTTGAAGTTGCTCCCTCCTACCGCTCGCGACCCCAAATGCAGAGCATACCGCAAGTTCAACCTTGACGTTCCGTTTCATTAACTCCAGGGTTAGCTCGCAAATGTGCACCTCCATCCCCCCTCCCGACAGGCGAGGTGCGTGCATGAGGACTCTACTACTCACTGGACCGCAGTTTGCCGTCGAACCCCCTCTACCGCTGTGTGTTGACTCTTCGCACCCACGGCCAGGCGCACTAAAGTCCTGGGGACTGCCATGCTTGCCAGAATTTCGGAGATGCCCTGCATCCATAGTGAGTTTCACATCCTCACTTGCACTGTAGATGGCGTGTGACGTCTCCACTTCAGGCTCTCAAGTTTTCTGATCACTTGGTCGAACGCCAAGAATGCCGCACCGCAATCTCGCGTTTCATCACACTGCAATCTCAATTCCACGTTTTGATTCTCTACCGCCAGATTCAGGTATTGTGGAAGCAAATGCCGGAAGGTCGTGACGAAGTGTCCTGCTACTGCGTCGTGCAGTGCAACACCAGGTCGCATTAGCACCATCGACTTGCTTGAAAGCAGTTTTGTTCGACACCGAGCGCCCAACGCAGACCAGAGGGTCTGATCAGCCCACCACGGAACCCTCGCTAGAGCAGTGGAGTAGCGGCGCAAAAACCATTCTACGAAGTCCAAATCGTATATTTCATGCCGCATCAGAATGAATCCCGCATTCACCTTACTGCAGAGCTTGACGCTGGTCCTCCCGATCAGATCCCATGGGCGAATCGTATACGCTTCTTTTACGTCGGACATAAAGACTGAATCGCAGTGATATTGATCGAGTTCAAAAGCTGTCGTGCAGGGTCGAAAAAAAAGTATGTCACTATCTACATACGAGATCACATCTTTCGCGATGAGCGGAATCGCGAACGTCTTAAGCCGAAATATATTATCAGACCAATATCTTTGACACGCCGGCCTATTCGCTAATAAGGCCTCAATGCGATCCGAGCAGTCTTTTCTTAGGACAACTACTGCGCCCGGAATAGACTCTTCCAGTTTGTATTTATCCTCTAGTGTGATTGTACCGTCGTCGAACACTGATATTGCAACATCGCACATAAGAGCAACTGATCGAAGGCACGGGATCGCGGTGGCTACGTCACGATGACAGACCAGCGTTGCAACCGAGTTCTTCATAATATCTGGCAATTGTCCTTTCTGAGCCTAGAACGGTGTCTCTGGCACCTCTGCCGCGTGGCGCCGCATCGGGATAAGTGCGCGCAGCCTGTTGACGTCTCGGATTGTTAGTCCGCCGATCGCGAACAACAGCGCCAAGTACGAAAGAGCAGTGAGGGTCGCGCACAAAAGCAGGCCGCTCGATCGGGTCGCAAGCGCTACCCCATAGGAGCCGGCGCCGGCCAGAATGGGCTTCAATGCGCTGCGCAGAACTGACAGCCCAAGGTCCCAGCCGAACGAAAGAGCAAGAAAGGCATGGACGGAAACCTCCGCCATCAGATTGCTAAGCGCTGCCCCCCGAATCCCCATGCGAGATACGGTCAGTGCACAGACCGCAAGATTCACAAAGGCGCCAAGAAAGGTAGACTGCATCAACAGCCGGTTCTTTCTGCAGGCGACACACAGTTCGCCCCAGTTATGACCGATCGCGATTACAACGCCAGTCCAGACAAGTAACTCAAACGCCGCACCGGAGCCTGTAAATGCCTTTCCGAAGACTCGCGTAATTACCCATTGGCTGGCGGTAGACGCGACAAGACCGCTGCCAATGCTGACGATCGCCGTGGCCCGAACCGACGCCGAGAGCAAGGACCTCGCCTTGTCCTGAGACAGAGCCCAAAGTTCCATCAGCGCGGGGGCCATCGCCCCGAAATAGAGCCATACCGGGTAATAACAAATGAAGCTCAGCCTTGTTGCGGCAACATATAGACCCACTTCGGACTCGCCGCGAACCGCGCCCAGGATCAGATTGTTGGCTTGAGTGTATAGCGTGATCGCAAAGGACGTGGCGCACAACGGCAGAGACTGCATAAGGAAATAGCGGCTCTCGCGCAGGGAAAAAACCGGCCGTGAACTAAAGCCTTCTCGATGGAGAAGGCAGATCCCCAGAAGCACCTCGGCAGCTGCCACAATTGCCGAGATTTCCGCCACCCGAATCACATCCTGGGGCGAGCGCACCAGCACAATAGTGAGCACAAGAGTGACCAGCGCTGTGGTTACCTGCAGCGCGGTGTTGAGATGCATCTTCTGGATCGAGCGGAAGACCCATTCCACGCTTAGCGCCTGAATTGGCAGCGTTACCAGGTAAATCCGAAAAAGATTTCGCGACGCCTCCGAATATGGCAGGTATTGGGCTGTCACCAGTCCAAGCGGAACCAGGAGAAGAGCTAGAAGCACTCTCAGGCCGAGTATCGAGGCGATGACGCTCTGGAGTTTCCCAGGATTCTGGGCGCCTTCCCGCACAGCGACGGTGCCCAGCCCGAGATCGGCGAACAGATTAAAGTACAGTGTGACGCTCTGTGAGATTCCTGTAACGCCGAATCCGGACGCAGATATACGGCGCGCAAGCACGGCATTCGTCACCAGACTCGTCATCCGGCCGAAAACCCCGCCTGCGCTCAGGCTTCCAAAGTTCCACAGAATTGTCTTCGCGCGCGAGCGTGTTGGTTGGCTTTGCGCTGATCTCGGTAAGGGTTCAACTGAAGTAATCGGCGGCGTCGAAGTGTCGACCGTATTCATCAATTTCCCGTCAATTCCACTTCGGTAAGCCTGCTTGTTACTGCAGACTGCATGACAGGTATAGCACCGAACGCCGACGCGACCGGTCCAACTCTAACTCGCTGGTCCCGAAACTTTCCGGCATTAACTATATTCGGGTGCCAGCAGGTTAGCTCCGGCGCTCCAAACAACGCGCAATCCGCAGCCTCTACACCTTGCATGCAGGAATGATCCTGATTGCCTACTTCATAGCGCCAGGCGCCAAAGCGGCCGCGCGACAGGATTGCGAGGGATTTCAGCTTGCTCAGGATTCGATCGACGTGCTCATCGCGATCGACGGTCGGCGTCGGGTATCCGTGCGCGGCGTAATAATGCCAGGTAGAGGCCACACGATCGCCTGCTTTGAGGAGGCCTGTGTTCCGCAAACCTTGTATCACCTCTTCAACTACTTTGGAGTGATCAATGGGATGAGTGGTGGATTCTGCCACCTCAGTCATGAGTGACCAGCATCCCTTCCGAGGAACATTGTGGGGAGAATAGTTCGAGAAAACAGTCACACGATAGAAGGGACAGTCACCCTCCGGAAAGTAGATCCAGTTCTTCTCCTTGAGATGGTCCGGGTCGTCGCCATGGACTCCGATCCCTACCACATGCGTGCCAGAATACTTAAGCTGCGATGCCTCCGCAATCAGCTCTCGGCTCCCGATCAGTGTTGCCAGAGTATCCAGGGGGAAAGTCGAAATCAGGACATCATACTCGAATTCTTCACCGTCTGAGGTCACCACGCATCTCTTCTCCGCATTCACCTTCTGCACACTGGAGTTGTAGCGGAATTTTGAGTCTGGGATCAGACCTGCGACTGCTCGCCAAATCGCTCCCGTACCACCCCGAAGCGGGAAGCGAAAAGTATTGTTCGGTCCCCACCCTGGGTCATCGCGCTGTAAAACCACGTTCTCCATCACGCGGGCGACATCCACGGGAGCTACACGCTCACCCACCCATCGAAAACACATGAGCGCGGGATCGCACGCCCAGACTTTGTTGTTGTAAGGCAAAAGGAAGAGCTCGGCGATTCCACTGCCAAAGTTGTAGAGGATCCATTCTTTAAAATTCGCTGGCTGTCGATGCCCGTTTTGTCTGGCGGCAATCAATCCTTGCAAGCACACCGCGAGATCGCTTGGCGGGAGGCCTCTAATATTGTTCTGGAATGGGTATGGGATGTACCGTTCTCGCATCCAAATGTAGGATTGCCTTACGTGATTGAGCCACGCAGTTCCGAGAGCCCTCTCCATCAACCGATCGAAATACTCGTAGTGAGAAAACTGGACATGTCCGCCAATGTCCCAGGTGAATCCCTTCTCATCCACAAACGACGTCGCGAGGCCCCCGGGATAGCTGTTTTGCTCGAGTACCAAGAAACCACTATGGCCGAGTTCGTGAAGACGATAAGCCGCGCCAAGACCGGTGCAACCGGCTCCGAGTATAAGAACTTTCATTCCTTCTCCGTGATCAGCGGAATATCGGCAACTCGCGAACAGGACTTCTTGCCGTATCGCTAGACGCGAAAGCCGACAAAATCAAGTGTCTGGTTTCCGCTCTAATTCTTTTGAGCGTTATAACTGTAGTGGCTATACCCGTAGTAGGAGTATCCGTCGCTTGAAGTTTGCTGGGTCACTCTATTGAGAACGACTCCGATTATGTTGGCGCGAATCCGCTGCAAAGTGGACACAACCGTCGCAACGGTCTTTCTCTTCGTCCCGCCTGCGCGAGAAACAATGAGCACCCCGTCGGCAGCAGCCGCCATTTGCAAGCATTCCGCAAATCCGAGAAGAGGAGGCGAATCAAGGATGACAAGATCAAACTCTTTCGCGTACTCGTCCAGTAGCTCCGAAAGGCGCGGACCAATCAGATCTGCCGCGCGGTGCGATCCTGGACCAGCCGGAAGAATACTCAAGTTTGGCCTACCGTCAATCGACAGCAGAGCATTCCTCCAGGTCGTTTCGCCGGTCAGGACATTGGATAACCCTTCATGCTGGGTTATTCCGAACTTCGCATGTACGCTTGGCCGGCGTAAATCGCCATCTACGATCAGCGTCCTTTTGCCGCGCGCAGCATTGGCTACTGCAAGATGCACTGCCAGTGTGGTCTTTCCCTCTCCTGGTTCTGCACTGGTGACTACGATCGACCGCAACCGCTGCTCGAAGTCGGAGAGAAGGATCGTATTTCGAAGCGTTCTGATAGCTTCTTCAAAACTTGAGATCGACCGGTAGTTTCCATTCCGGCGCCCGGCCTTGCTGTCTTCAGAGGAATCTGGCGCTGCGAGCGGCGCCTCTGCAAGCGCCACCTTGGTCGACTTCGGCAGCACGGTCACACCCCGGTCCAGCGGCAAGGTTCCAATCACGTCCGTCCTGAGATACCGCCTTGCTTCCTCTGGATTCCGAAGGGTAGTGTCGAGTTTGTCAAGGAGCAACGCGCCTCCTACCGCGAGGAAGCTCGAGAAAAGCAGAGCCGCAATCAGGTTGACGATCAGGTTCGGAAAGACCGGGTACAGTGTCGGACGGGCCAGGTCAGCAATTCGAATATTGTTGTTTCGAAATCCCGCATTAATGTCTGCTTCGCGAATCTTTTTAGTAAGCTCGTCGTATAGCGCCCTGTCCGCATCCGCCTCCTGCTTCAGCCGCTTGTATTCGAATGACCTCGTGTTCAGATGATCCCATGTGGCTTTCGCGTCTGCCAGCGTTTTCTGGAGCATTTGTTCTCTGGAGAGGCTCTGTTGATATTCCACCCCGATTCGTTCGGCGATGCTGCGACGCATGTCATCAAATTCCTTCTGTACTTCCGCCAGTTCAGACGCAGCTTTTCTGTACTCGGGGTGGGTAGTCCCATAGGTTGACTTGACCAGCGCGAACCTCTGTTGCGCCTCGTTCAAGGCGTCGTTCAGGCGTGCCAGAGCTGCTCCCTGCGTTGAAACCTGTGCTGCCTCGACCGAGCCCGATTTGATCTCATTCCAGGCCGCCTCTTTGCTCACTCGATCCGCCTGCGCATTCGTATACTCGGTGTTTAGTTGCAGAAGGCGAGCCGAAAGAATATTGGTTTTCTCTTCGGGATTGATGACATCCAGATCCTTCTCGAATTGAGCCAGCGCGAGGGACGACTGTTCCATCTTGGCCTTCAACTCGTCGAGTTGTCTTTCCATAAAAGTAGACAGGTTGGCCGACGACCGGATTCGAATGTTGTACGTTTGCGCTAAGTAAGAGTTGGCAATCGCATTGGCCACGTCTGCGGCTCGATGAGGGTCGCCTGAGCGGTAACTGATAAGCAAGAGATAAGTGCTAGGCGGCCGGGTCACTTTCAACCCACCTATGCTAACGGGGGCCTCTGCCGTTTTTTGTGCCTGCTCCAACGTCATTCCTGTTTGTTGCCCGGGCGCCGGCAAGAGATGGAATTGCTCAGCCACCGGACGCAAAACAGCATCTGATTGGATTAGCTTCATCTGAGTGGCCAGAAACTGATCCGGATTCCTATACGTCGAGCGCGCCGAATCCTGGCCAACGATTTCTGAAGGCGCCTGAATATCGACATCCACGGTCGCCGTCGATTCGTAGATTGGCTTCATCCTTGCAGTAAGAATGAACGTTGTTAGGACGCATGCTGCGACAAACGCAACGATAATCCAAATGTGACGTCCCAGTATCCAGAGGTAATGAGACAAGGGGACGGCCGGCGCTTCTGGCTCAATCTCCGGTATCGGTGGGAAGGCCAAGAAGGGCGCTGGCTGAGACTGGAGGTGGTGCGGTCGTGCCGGCATCTCAACCGGTATGGCTGTCTGGTTTGACATTGATTCCTCTCGATTCCTCTAGCGGTAAACGTAAAGAAGGGTGGTGCCAACGCTGGCGCCGAACGACGTCGCTCGATCTAGGACTGTCAAGGCGGCTTTACGGCCACTCGCCTCTGGCACGTAGAGAATGTCGCTTGCCTGAAGGGGAACATCCGGCGCTTTTCGATCCATGATCTTCTTCAGCTCGATCGGGATCTCGTGACGCCCGCTGATGCCAGCTTCTGACCTATAGATGTATGCGATATGGCCGGTGAAGTGATCGAGGCCCTCCGAGAGGGCCAAGGCCTTCAAAACGGTGCCTTCGGACCCATTCGTGATCGGGAACGCACCCGGTCTATGCACATTCCCTAGGACATAGAACTTCCCCGCCTCCGGAACGCGTATCTCTTCCCCTCCTTGAAGAACGATATTCAATGAGGGATCCGCAGCGTCAATTAACTCTCGTACAGGAATATGCCGGATCGTGACGGCCTCCTTGGCAACACTGCCCGTCGACTTCCGACTCACCAGTATCTCCGGTCCGGCGTTGTCGGCTAGCCCTCCGGCCTGAGAAATCGCGTCAAGCAGGGTCATTGAAGCTGTCGCTTGAAATGTAATCGGATTCCGTACGGCTCCCACAACACTGATCGGCCGGCTGCGATATTCCACCACATTCACGGTCACAACCGGATCAACGAGCACGCTCTCTTCAGTGAGCACGGAAGCAATTGTTTTTTCGAGATCCATCGGATAGAGACCAGCAGCCTTGATGTGCTGGCGAAGCATCGGCAGGCGAATCTCACCCGAGGAATCCACGCGGACTGTGCGCGTCAGTTCCGGAGAGTCGTACACTGAAATACCCAGCAGATCGTCATTGCCGATTCGTTGGATTGGGAGATCAGCGGAAGCGGCACCGTTCGACGCCGTTCCCAGTGAATTCACTGGGCTGAGTGAGCGCGACGGCTGTTGCGCAACGAGTGAAGCCGAGATCAACACACTCAGGAGTGTGGTTGCGAAATACCTCATGGAAAGATCCTTTCCGAAGGGCTCATGAAAACTACCGCAATTACCGCCACGACAAAACAAAGATGGAACGCGGCGCTGGCAACACTATGGATCCGTCTGCTTCGTCGAAGCTGAGATTATCTCCACCAGTTCTTCGACTTTGCGACCAAGGCTATTCATCTGAGCGCAGAATTCATTCATCCGAACATGCAACACGTCTTCATGAGCGGCTCCGTTCAAGAACGCGCGCATTGCCTCGCGCGTAAGATCCGATACGCTCCTTGCGCCTGCGCTCGAGCACACCTGCCGAAGAGCGATGTACTCGTCTTCCGAAAGCCGAACGCTGATCGTTCGTGATCGAGTCTTAAGGACAGTCATATTCAGTTCAACCGTTTGTAAGCAAACTCATCACTGCGCGGCAATATCTTTCTGCCGACCCCACGCCCGGGCGGAGAGACACCTGCCTTGTTCCACCAGCCAGCCGTCACTAAGTCTTTAGGACAGGCTTCGCCTCCGTGAGTCCCATTGTGGAACCCTGTGGATTACAGGTGTGACGTGAAATCACTTACCCCTGCTTAAGAATCGTGCTCGTCCACTTGATACTCGGAGAGTACCCACAACCTAACACCTAGGTGTTAATTCATGACGACAGGAGTAATACAGTTGCGTGACAATCCCATGAATCCTTCTTGCTAGCTATAAGATAGATATCTCAGTGAAGACCGCTCTCGGTCTTATCCCAATACCCGGCGGCGGGAGCATAGATTTACTGGAAGTTTTGGCTTAGTTGCCTGAAGTCGAGGTGAGCGAGAAAATCCTTGGACTTAGCTGATAATTCTGCGTATGTTGCCGACATCGGGGCGTTGGTATGTGGTTCCTGGATCCTGAAAAAGATTGGAACCGCGTGCTCGCGGCGGCTCGTATGTTCTATCGCCTTTTTCAATACCAGGTGGATATCCTCCACACCTCTGACCGACGCATCGCACCCAGACGGATTGCAATGCGTGTCGCCTGTCAGGCTCACCGTGATACCGTCGTCGTAGAGAGCGGTGTCGAATGAAACAATCTGCCCGCCTGCAGTAACAAATGCGTCGCGCTTGTTTAGCTTGGGAGCGTCCCCACGAATCATCAGGCTGTCGCGGATACTGTGATCGCCCAGCGCCACCCAGACACCCATCGTAATCTCGTTGGATGATGGCGCATCGAAAGCAGCGGCTTCGATTGCAGGTAGTCCATCAATATCTTCCTGCCAAACACGAGCTTGTTTGTAGGTACCCACCTGCAAGGGAAGCCGGCTGCTTAGGTCTGCGACCGCAACGCTGCCTCGTCGTATCTGCGATGCGAGGTTGTCCGGATACCTTCTAACAGCTTGAACGCCTGGCTCGACGACCATGAGCACCACAAGTGCAAATACTCCAGTTTTCCAATATATCGGCGCTCTCTCCACGGGTTGCATTTTGTCCCTTGCGGCTTCGTTTGAGACCGCTCGACGGCATCCGCTTTCAGGTCTGAGGACAACCCAGAGAAACAGGCGCACAGCAACAAGAAACAGAATCCCGCCAATGACGTAGTCGGCCATCTTCGCGGCGCCTTCAAGGGCTGGATTCCCCATCGCAACTTTGTAATAGAGAACGAGTGCACAGAGACGCAGTAGATTGAATAAATGACCAAGAGCCACTGCTCCTGCCACATAAGCAACCCATTTCAGAATCGGCATGCGTTTCAGGTAACCAGTGATCAGCGCACCATATCCAAGCGTAACTGCGCCTCGCATTCCGTCACAGCCGGGAGCAATAAACATTCCGAATGCTGGGGTAAACATCAGTCGCAACATTTCACTATTTGTCGGCGACAATCCCAAAATAGAAGCGAAAGATCGAGCAACATGCGCAGCAATTCCCTGCATGGGAATGTCTAGCAGACGAACGATGACTTCTGGGACAGGCTGAGTACATAGGAGAAGCAGAAGGGGAAACCATGCCCTTCGCCATACACGGACGCCTGCAAACAACAGGATTACGCCGGATACATAAAGGTACACCGGGAAGACGCTCGGAACAAAGTTGATCCGTAGGCCGTGCGGGGCCCAGAAAAATACAAGTCTCTGTGAACTGATGAGGGGGCCAAATGACATTGTGATTGGCAGAAGCCCCCACCATGTCCCACGCAACTCCCATCCCTCGTCGCGCCAAACCTGCACGATCAGCCCGATACTGACAGGCAAAATGAACATCCCGATCGATCGTAGCGGGTCACCTGTCCAAGTCTCCCAGAGCTTCGCAAATTGGGGTGAGACGCCCAAAAAGCCAGCGAGAATGAGCAGCCCAATGCACGCCCATATCGGTGGGTGGACTCCAACGGGAGCGTGCCCGACTAATCGAAGCAACATACGACGCGCTCCGGCCGCGGTCGATGCCGCCCCTTGTTTATCCGGAAGAATGCGCGTACTGCTTCCCGCACTCATCGCGCCAAACCATCCCCCAGGGCTCGTCGGGCTCGAACGCATTCCGGGTTTCGCGATTGCGAAACGCGGCGCCTTTCGACCACCCACAGCCCACAGTGCATTTGAGACCTTGTCAGAGTATACGAAGGAGAACTGCCCCACATGGGCGGGCTTGAGAAATTAACCAGACTTTATCACGCACTATATCCGGCTACTTTTCATTGAATCCTTTCATGTTTCTTGCCACCTAAACGCCGATCCGAGCTCAGCTATGGCAAGGTAGTCTGCTGGATGGGTACTTATTAGTTTCAACCAAATGTATTACAAATGTGAGACGTGGCAAGCCCCTTAATATAAACGTATTACGGCCGCTATGTTAATTCTTGATAGTCATTCTGCTTTGTCTCTCAGTCCTGCATTCATCGGTACCGATTGCGACAACAGAGTCTACCTCCCTCGTATTGCGCTAGACTAAGACTCTCGTCAAACTGTTTTCAGCTGGCCCGTGAATCCTGAAAGGGTCGCCGCACACAGACGCGATTGATCGAAGGCTCGTCGAGAGCAGATTCAAAATGGCTGGGCCATCACCGGTGCCGCCATAGGGGAGTCATGATGCTGAGGAAAATGCTGGCGTTGGCGCTGCTGCTTTCGGCGACCACATATCTCGATGCGGAGTCCGGGTCAATCGGATC
>Ga0126381_100003892_pt1 | contig 16181 bp, 14 predicted proteins | sample PanSoiMetPlot_28_FD_96465 | JGI IMG/M metagenome (GOLD analysis project Ga0126381, IMG submission 96465) | Tropical forest soil microbial communities from Panama - MetaG Plot_28 | ecosystem: Environmental > Terrestrial > Soil > Tropical forest > Bulk soil | place: Panama | collected 2016-02-17 | reverse complement strand
CGCGTCGTGCTCTCTCCCGATCACACCGCCCCGACCGTCACCGTGGCCGTCTATTACCACATCGGCTTTCGCATCGAGCCGAAAGACCGCACCGGCTTCGCACACCTGTTCGAGCACATGATGTTTCAAGGCTCCGAAAATCTTGGCAAGATGGAATTCATCAAGCTGGTGCAACAGAATGGCGGTGTTCTGAACGGCTCAACCCGTTTCGATTTCACCAACTACTTCGAAATCGTGCCCTCGAACAAACTCGAAACCGTTCTTTGGGCGGAGGCCGATCGCATGCATGGCCTCGCCGTCAATCAGGACAATCTCACCAACCAGCAAGGCGTCGTCGGCAACGAAGTCAAGGTCAACGTTCTCAATGTTCCTTACGGCGGCTTCCCCTGGCTCGACATGCCGCAGTACGCCAACCTGAACTGGTACAACGCCCACAATTTTTACGGTGACTTGCATGACATCGAAGCCGCCACTCTCCAGGACGTGAAAAACTTCTTTACTGAATATTACGCGCCCGACAACGCAGCCCTTGCTGTCGTCGGCGATATCGATCCCGCTCAGGCCAAAGAATTGGTGCAGAAATATTTCGGCCCAATCGCCCCAACCAAGCGTCCCGCCATGCCCGACATCGCCGAACCAACGCAGGAAAAAGAGAAAAAGGCGACCAAGGTCGATCCTCAGGCCAAACGTCCCGCGCTCGCCTTCGCCTATCACATGCCCGAGCGCAACACGCCCGAGTACTACGCCATGGGCTTGCTCGATCAGGTCCTGCTCCAGGGCGATGACAGCCTGCTTCGGCAGGAACTGGTCAAGAAGCGCGGCTACGCCGCTGAGGTCGAAGGCGGCATCAACCTGCTCGGCAATATGTACAACTACGACGGCCCCATGCTCTGGATCGTCGATCTGTACCACGATCAGAACGTCAGCCCCGACGAGATCATGGCCGCCGCCGATCCGGTCATCGAGCAAGTTCGCACCAAGCCGCTCGACCAGGCTACGCTCGATCGCGCTGTCGTGAAGCTGCGCTCCAGCCTTTATGACGAGATCGAAGGCCTCTTCGGTTTCGGCCGCGCCGATCTGCTCGCCAGCTTCGCCCTTTTCGACGATGATCCCGCGCGAATCAATACTCTCGAAGATCAATTCCGCAAGATCACGCCCGCGATGGTTCAGCAGACTGCGGAACAATATCTGCGTCCCACGAATCGCACCATCCTCGTCGTCGAAACCAAATCGGCTTCGAGCGATAACAAACAGGGAGAGTGACCGGAGGCCAACATGAAAACATTCATAAAATTCCTCTTCGCAGGTCTGGTTCTGATGTTCGCCTGCAACGCTGTCGGCAAAGAGACTCCGCCCGCAGGCGGCGCTCCGAAGCCGTTCAACGTTCCACCGCATCAGGACTTCACCTTGCCCAACGGCCTCAAGGTCACGATCATTCCCTACGGCGACGTTCCCAAAGTGACTGTGGACATCGTCGTTCGCTCGGGAAATTTGAATGAAGCTGAGAACCAGGTGTGGCTCGCGGATATTACCGGCGAACTGATGAAAGAAGGCACCAAGACCCGCACCGCCGATCAGCTCGCCAAAGAAGCCGCCGGCATGGGCGGCGCAATCACCATCGAAGTCGGCCCCGATCAAACACAAATCTCAAGCGATGTTCTCTCCGAATTCGGCCCGAAGATTGTCGCCCTCCTCGCCGATGTTATCGAGAACCCGCTGCTTCCTGACTCCGAGCTCCCGCGCCTGAAGAAAGACGCCGTTCGCAAGATGACCATCGATCTTTCGCAGCCGGACAACGTAGCCCGCCAGCATTTCGTAAAGCTGGTCTACCCTGATCATCCTTACGGCCGCCTCTATCCGACCGAGGCCATGATCAACGGCTATTCCGTCGACGCCATCCGCACTTTCTACTCGAAGAACTTCGGCGCCGCTCGCACCCATGTCTACGTCGCCGGAAGATTCGATAGCGCCGCCCTGCGCAAGGCTGTCACCGATGCTTTCACAAAATGGACGCATGGTCCCGAGCCGCAAATCGATGTTCCCAAACCCAGCACCGGCCGAGCCTTTGAACTCACCGACAAGCCCGGCGCGGTACAGAGCACCGTTTACGTTGGCTTGCCCGTCGTCGACCCCAGCAATCCCGACTACATTCCTTTCCTCGTCATGGACAGCCTGCTCGGCGGCTCGTTCGGCTCGCGAATCACATCCAACATCCGCGAGAACAAGGGCTACACCTATTCCCCGTTCAGCACCGTCTCGACTCGTTATCGCGACGCCTACTGGGTAGAAGCCGCCGACGTCACCACCAACGTAACCGGCCCATCATTGAAAGAAATTTTCTATGAAATCAATCGCCTAGAAAGCGAACCGCCGACCGACGCCGAACTCAAAGGCATTAAAGAGTACATGAGCGGCATCTTCGTTCTGCGGAATTCGTCGCGGCGGGGCATCATCAACCAGCTCAATTTCGCGGAACTCGAAGGTCTCGGCGACCAATATCTCCAGACCTACGTGCAGCGAGTCAACGCCGTCACCCCCGTGCAGGTTTCGGCAGTCGCCAAGAAATACTTAGTGACTGACCAGATGAAGATCGTCGTTGTTGGTGATAAAGAAAAAATCGCCGAGCAGCTCAAGCCCTACGAAGCCGGAGGCGGCCACTAGCCGCCTCCCTATTTCTCGGCGTCCTCGGCGCCGTCGGTGGTGAAAGACTTCGTGTTTTCTGCGTCCACGGTGGCTGTTCTCGGCGCTCTCTGCGTTGAGAGCTTTGTACCTGCTCCCAGTTCGGTGCCTGATTCCCAAAAAACAGGAGGCGAAATGGCTGATAGCCGCTCGCAAACAACGCTGATGCTTTGGGCCGCTTTTGCCATGCCATTGCTGTATTTCGGCGTGCAACTGATGGCGGTACCGTTTTATCCCGGATATCACTTTGCGACGGACACGGCGAGCATGCTTGGAACGTCGGTGTCTCGCCATCCGGGAGTTTTCAACACCGGTGCGATTCTCACTGGTGTCGCCGGACTGGCTGGAGCATTCGGGCTATTTCTGGGTCTGCGTAGGGCTACCGCACGCTGGCTTCGTATCCTTATCGCGATCGGGCTTCTTTCCAACGGAGTGATGTCGCTCAAAGCTGGGCTCTATCCTATGCCCGACCCGCGACATGCAACATGGCAATTCCTGCTCTTCCCGGTCCTGATTACCCCACTGTTATTTCTAGGTGCCACTTGGCGGGTACTTTGGCTTAGAATTTATCTACTTCTAGACATTACCTGCCTGCTTTGCCTGTTACCCTATATGATGCATCGGATGGCACCTATCCTGCCAGAAGGGGCGATGCAACGGCTGTTTGCTCTTGTAACGTTCGTGCCAGTCGGTGTGGTCGCTCTTGCGGTGTTGCGAGGACATGCGTTCTCTGACAGCTCGACGTTAAACACAATCGGTTGAACTCTTGAAGAGCAAATCCTCTCGTATGCGCTGCTTCATGGGATCCGAGAAAATTACGTCGACCCCAACTCGCGCAAACTGATCGCCGGAATTTATCAGTTGTCGCATGCAATGGATCCTGAGGCTCGTAAAGCAGCGGGCTTCATCGGTCAGAATAGCCCCTAGAGGGTAACGTCCTTACGCCCCTCAAACTGTGCTGCAGCAAATACGCTTCTGTCACGAATCCTCAGCCGATAATTGCCCCTGATCAGATTGATGAAGTCGTCGAACCCGCCGCCCGCAGTTAGGAAGTCGATCGCGTGTGTCAGTTTACCGTTGTTGCCAAGAGCGAAAACCCTTTCCTGACCGAATTCATTCTTAGCAGCCGCCTTGCTCGTTAATACAGATGCCAGTTGCCGGCTAAGATTCGCTATCGAGACACGCAGCTCTTCTAGTGCTTGCGCCGCGGTTTGGGTGGGATCATGGCGTGCCTGAAGCGCGTCCCGGAGGGCCGTCGCAAACAGCGAGAAATCCGCCGCGAATTCCCGTCGTAGTTGCAATACGTCGAATGAAGAAAGCAGGGTGAAATCTGGAATGCTAACTTCCACCGGGTCACAGTTGTCTGGCTGAACCTTGGATTGAATCCAAAAATCATTCAATACCGGACTCACGAAGGACGCAGAATTCAAATGTATTGCCCCTAATCTTTCGGCTACCAGCCGCTCGCTACACAAACCGTAAAGAGCTTCCCGTCGAATATTTTGGGTCGTGCCGCCCCTTGGACTTGTCGAATATGGGGAAGGCAATTCCGGCAAATCCAGTTCGGGGTCGGACCACCGATGCAGACTTTCGCCGAGAACCGGCAGGAAAGTCACGACGCCATCCTCAAACACCCGGGGAAAACGAACAGCTAGATCAGATATTTTCCTGTGCACCCCTGCTGCTGAATTCCAGCCATTCGTTCCAACGCTCTCGTAGTTGAATTCGCAGTATCGGGTCTCCGAACCACCGCAAGAAATCCAGAGCGGTGCCGGAACAATAATCGTGAGACTCGCAAGACACAGAGAGAGCTTCAACACGCTTTCTAAATCCGTATCCTCCGCACATGAGACCACGATCTTCGTACCGTCATAATCCCGAATATTTTCGAGAATGTGCTTCGCTTCATGGGCAGGCAAATCGAACAGAGCGTCGAGTACTGTAGTGTCCGACCCGTGACGCCTGCTCCCCACTCTTTGCACCCAATTACTTGTCGTCATTTGAACCATCGCTAGTGCCTGTCCCCAAGAGTATAACGTTATATTCGTATTTTCGAATATACTAAACAGATGAGAGAAGCCTTACGACAGTTCAAGAGTGAGATCTTTCAAGGACTTGCAAATCCGACCCGGATCGCCATGGTCGAGCTCTTGCGCGACGGCGAACTGTCGGCCGGACGGTTGATTGAGAAGCTCGGGATCGAGCAGGCCAACGCCTCGCAACATCTGGCAGTCCTCCGGGCCAAACAGATCGTGGTGAGCCGGAAGGTAGGGAATCAAGTCTATTACTCCATCCGCGATCATGCTCTGATTGAGGTCCTCGATATCCTGCGCCGCTATTTTTACGCCCAGCTCAACACCAATGTGAACATGATGAAGGAAGTCGCAAGGGAGGCGCCGAAATCCCGTCTCGTCGCACGTCGATGATTGACCCGAGGTCTTCCAAATCATCCCGTCTGGATCGATTGCGCTGCGCGGTGGAACACGGCGCACACCTGCTTCCCCGCCAGGGCCCCATCGGGGTCTTCGTTCATCACAACACGCTGCATCCGTTCGAACATCTCCCCTTCGAAGAAGCGGTAAAACAGGCAGCGCACCTGTTTGGGGCCGAGCCGTATATGAGCGAAGCGAGTTATCGAGGGGAGTTAGCCCGCGGACGGATCCAACTTGTGGATGTTGACGCCGTCCTCGATCGAGAACCCGATTCTCTGATTTTTGCGGGACTCAGCCGAAGTTCGCTGCGCCGGGCCATGATTACGCCCGGAGTCCGCGAGTTCGATGGGGCGACTGTCGTTTGGCGCACCGAGCAGGGCGATCTGGCCAGGGACTTTCAGCGCCCGGCGCTGCGTGTACTGTTCGACGCCTGTTTTGCACGCACCGTGGCTCGCGAGGAAGAACTGTCCGCACCTCGCCCCTTAGACGAGGTGATCCATCCTTGGCTAATCCGGCTTTGTTCGGTGTTTTTGGATCAAGGAACAGCTTATTGGCGGATGCCCAACCGAGAAAAGGGCTTCTATGAGAGCGTGCGGATGCTGCTGTCCGGACGCGGCGGAATTTTTCCCAAGTATCTGATCGGGCTGGACGAGGAGTTTCGGAGGCAGGAGCGTCTGGGATTTTCAGCTGCGGATGCAGTCCTGGATTATCTGGACAGCATCACCCTCGAAGAAACGGAATGGCCCTCAATTCTACAGGCCGAGCTATTGGCCCTGCCCGGATGGGCTGGTTTAATGCGGAAGCTAGAGGAAGAGCCCTCTTTGGCACCGCATACCACCCTCCCCTGTTCTCTCGTGGACTTTCTGGCGGTGCGACTGACGATGTCGGGGATCGCGTCGGGAAGAGGCGCAGCGCAAACGATTCCGGAGGAAAGCCCGCTAAAGACGCAAGAAAGGAGGCGCCTGAGCCGCACGGCGCGCATCTATGACGCGGCCCGCGTCTTGCGACTTTCCGGGGAGGAAGTCGCGAACCTTTCCGAGTCTGAGTGGATGGCGTTTTCGAGCGAAGTCAAAGCCTTCAATGGGCTGGAGCGCCGGCGAATCCTCCACCTTGCTTATGAACGAGCTCATGAGCGCGAGACCCTCCGCGGACTGGCCAGCCACAGAAAATATCGCGGGTTGTTCGATCAACGGCAACGGCCTCCGGCGCAAGTGTTCTTTTGTCTCGACGAGCGCGAGGAATCCATGCGGCGGGCTCTCGAGGAGGCTCATCCGTCGGTGGAGACCTATAGTGCCGCCGGTTACTTCGGGGTAGCGGTGGATTACAAGGGGATCGATGATCCTCACGGGGCGGCGTTTTGCCCGGTGGTCGTCAAACCGAGACACGCCATCGTGGAACAGCCAAAAGCCGGAGACGCCTCACTCCTCGAAAGCCGACGGTGGCGGCGGCGGGTTCTTGGGTTGCTGATGCGCAATTTGTTTGTCTCTTCCAAGACTCTGCTTCGGGGCTGGCTTTCGACCTCAGCCCTCGGCTTGCTCTCTGCCGTGCCACTGACTGGTCATCTCCTGGCACCGCGACGTTATGCACTCCTGCGCGATTGGCTTAACAAGGCATTCCTGCCCGAACCGCGGACTGAGCTCACACTGATGCGGAACACAAAGCAATCCCAAGGAGCCGTCTCCGGGTTGTTGATGGGGTTCACTGCGGAAGAAAAAGCAGAACGAGTCGCAAGCGTTCTGGCTCCGGCTGGCCTGGTCATTGATTTCGCACGTCTGGTGGTAATCCTCGGCCACGGCTCGTCCAGCCTCAACAATCCGCACGAATCGGCTCACGATTGTGGTGCCTGCGGCGGACGACGCGGCGGGCCGAACGCGCGGCTTTTCGCCGCAATGGCGAACCGGGAGGAAGTACGCGAACGCTTGCGGGAGAAAGGAATCGATATCCCGCCGGACACCTGGTTCGTAGGCGGTTACCACGACACCTGCAACGACGCCATCGAGCTCTTCGATCTCGATGCGGCGCCGTCAACGCACCTGCCCGACCTGGATTCGATTCGTCGCTCCTTTGACAACGCGAGAGCACAGAACGCGCTTGAGCGCTCTCGACGATTTGAATCTATGCCGGCGGATGCGAATGCGGAACGCGCGCTTCGTCACGTGGAAGAGCGCAGCGAGCATCTCGCGCAACCCCGGCCGGAATATGGGCATTGTACAAATTCGGTTTGCATTGTCGGGCGTCGCAGCCTGACGCGTGGCCTCTTCCTCGATCGGCGCGCGTTCCTGGTTTCCTATAACGCCAATGTAGATCCTGGCGATGAAGCGTTGGCGGCGTTGCTGGCCGCCGCAGTGCCCGTCTGTGCCGGGATCAGTCTTGAATACTACTTTTCCTTCGTCGACAACGACCGATACGGATGCGGGACCAAACTGCCGCACAACGTGACCAGCCTGATGGGAGTGATGGACGGCCATGCCAGCGACCTGCGCACTGGATTGCCGTGGCAGATGGTGGAAATCCACGAGCCGGTCCGGATTCTCTTCGTGATCGAAACCACTCCGGACAGACTGGAGAAAGTCATCGAGGGCAACTCCGCATTAAAGCGACTCCTCGAGAACCGCTGGATTCGACTGGCGACGATGGACCCTGCTTCCGCGCGGGTTCATGTCCACCGGGACCGCGGTTTTGAGGAGTTCAACGAGGACCTGGAACGGCTGCCGGTGGCGCTCTCCTCGCAGGAATGGTACGCCGGGAAGCTCCATCATCTCCCGATGGCCTGGATTCAAACGGCTCGAACGGCAACAGGAGACCGCGCGCGGTGAATGCGTTTCAAGACATCTTGCTTTGTGTCGTGGTGGCCCCGGCAGTCGTCTTTGCCGTGTTTGCGTTGCTGTGGCTGCTTGGCTGGACCCCAAGCGAACGCTTCTTGTCCGGGATCACCGGTCTGACCTTCTCCGCCTGCACTGGCGGAGTTGCAGCGCTCGTTTGGAAGATCTCTTCCGAGTCGAATATTACTGTCACCTTCGGCAACTGGTTCGCGGTAGGTAACTATCATTTTCCCTTGGTCTTGATGATGGACCGTCTTTCGCTTCCTTTCCTGGCATTGGCGGCAGTGTTATCAGGGCTGATCGGGCAGTTCTCGGCGACCTACCTTCATCGTGAATCTGGGTTCCTGCGGTTTTTTCTCTTGCTGCACTTGTTCGCATTCGGGTCTTTGCTCGCGTTCGCCGCTGGTTCCTTCGACCTATTGGCCGCGGGTTGGGAGATCGTCGGCATCACGTCCGTTTTGTTGATCGGATTCTTCGAGCGGAGGCCCGCTCCCGTCGAAAACGGACTTTACGTGTTCGGCATATACCGTGCGTGTGACATTGGATTGCTTGTTGGTATCTTCGCCATGCACCATTGGGCGGGAACAGCATCTTTCGAGAGTGGCTTTCCAACCCTGACCGGACTGCGGGCAGTAGTGGTCTGTCTTCTCCTGCTTCTTGCGGCATCCGGAAAAGCCGCGCAGGTGCCTTTTTCGGGATGGCTCCCGCGAGCAATGGAGGGACCCACTCCATCAAGCGCCATCTTTTATGGAGCAATCTCGATACATGCCGGAGCATACCTGCTGCTTCGTGCCCAGCCGCTATTGGCTCAGTCCGTGCTTGCTTCCTCCTTGGTCATCCTGATCGGCGCCGCTACCGCCATTCACGGAACCATTGTTGGCCGTGCCAGCGCTGACGCCAAGACCTCGCTCGCGTATGCCACGTTGACGCAAGTGGGCATTGTGTTCATTGAGATCGGGCTCGGATGGAGATGGCTCGCTGTGGCCCACATCTTGGGTAATGCCACCGTTCGCACCATGCAGTACCTGCGCGCGCCATCCATGCTCCACGACTATCACCAGATGCACTCCGCCATTGGGGGCCAGCTCTCGGCGACTGGCAAGCAAGTCGAGGAAATGCTGCCGGAGAAGGTCCAGTTATGGCTCTATCGTTGGGCGGTCGACCGCGGCCATCTCGATACGATCATCGAGCGCTGGGTGATTGCACCGCTCGCGCAGCTCTCCGCCTATCTTTCTCGGCAGCATCGCACCAGTGCGCCCTCCCCTACTACAATCCGGCCCGGCCGCGCCGTGCATGTCCCGACCGCGGGGCCAGCTCAGAGGAGTCATTGATACCAATGCCGGGATGGGTTCTCCGTGCTTCTTTTTTGACCAGCGTCTCGATCGGGGCCCCCTGGCTTGCGGCGGCTGTCGTAATAACCTTTCGTCGACAAGTCCGTATTTTCGGATGCATTGCGGCGCTGCTATCCATCATTGGAAGCGCAGCGCTTGTTTGGCGGGCACCCAGTGGTGAGTCTCTGTACGAAACATTGATGCTGCTCTTCTCTTCCCTCAATTTTGGCGCAATTCTGTTGCTTCCGCGGCGTGATTCGGAAACGCGTACGATCGCCGGAATTCTCATCATCTTGGGTTCGACGCTCCTGGCGTACTCGACTGGGAACCTGCTCGTTTTGCTCGGCGCGTGGATTCTATCCATCGTCCCATTCTTGTGGACCGGGTGGTTCCGGTCTCGCACCTGGCGTCCCGCGGTTGCTCTCCTGTTTTCCACTCTCGCGCTCACGCTTGCTATTGGCTTCATCGCGGCCAACACCAGAGTCGTTTCGATCGCGAATTTGAAGGGACATAACCCGGGCGGAGTTGTGGCTTTCGCCCTTCTGGTCATCGCTGCGATCGCTCGCAAAGGAATTATCCCCGCCCAAGCTTGGGTAGCGGACGCAGCTGAGAGTGGCCCATTAGTCCCAACTGCTCTTCTTCTGAATGGCCACTTCGGGGCCCTGTTGGTCGTCAAGTTGATTGTCCCGCTGTTTCCGGAGACGGACCATCTTTTCCCGGTCCTTTCCTACCTAGCTATTGGCACCGCCCTTTTCGTCGCGATTCGAGGTCTTGCCGAGAACTCGCCACGGCGGTTGCTGGCCTTTCTGGCTCTCAGTCAGTCGGCTTGCATCTTGAGCGGCCTTGAAAGCCGAACAGCGGAAGGTATTACTGGCGCCCTGGTGCACTGGGTTGTGGTCTCGGTTTCCACCGTGGGTCTTTTCGGGATTCTGCGCCTGCTCGAGGTTCGTTTTGGCGAAAATCTGAGCGCCAGCAGGCATTTGGGTTTGGCCGAACACGCCCCGCGCCTTGCCGTGTACTTTGCCATCCTTGGACTGGCACTCGTCGGTCTACCGGGCACACTGGGTTTCTGTTCTGAAGACTTATTGATCCACGGAACGCTGACCACGCATCCGCTGACAGGCCTGCTCCTGCCCATTGCCACCGCGATGAATGCCGTGAGCTTCTTTCGCTTGTTCACGCGGCTTTTCTTGGGTAAGCGTCGAACGGGCTTTACGGTGATGACGGATGCGTTGCCGCGTGAGCGTTGGATCTTGGCTGGCATTGTGTTGTTCGTCGTCTTGGGCGGTCTGTTCCCAAACGCAACGGTGATTGAGCATTCGTCGGAGATCGACGTGGTCGACGAGGCCATCCACACTTTGGACGACGTTAACCGAGGCGCAGGCTATGCGGACAACAATTCGTTCACGCACTACCCCATCGTTCGCCGATCGAAAACATCAACTCACTAGCTTGCTAGATACTGCCTTCCGCTAGCGCAACCACGTCGGCCTCGCACGAGATAAGATTTCAGGGCTGAATCCTCACGGCCTGCTACCTTGTTGTCTACGCTTCGACACCCTGCGTCGGCACCTACGCGCGGCGGCGCTCAGCCTAGGCAGAGATCCAAAGAAAACGAGCGCCTTGAAACGTTGAAAGTTTGAAACTATCGTTGCAGAACGCAAGAACATCGATCAAAGAGGAGACCCAAGTGTTCACGCGCAGAAGCTTTCTGAAAGTCACGGGAAAGGCCACCGCAGCCACCTTGCTCGCAGAAAAAGTCCACACACTCGCGGCGCAGACCGAAGCTCCGGCACAGACGTCGGCGAACGATCATATCCAGATCGCGCTCATCGGCGCGGGCGGACAAGGCCAGGGAGACACGCGCACCGCGCTGCAGGTTCCAGGAGTGAAGCTGATCGCGGTCGCGGATTGCTACAACGGACGTCTCGAACACTGCAAAGAGATGTGGGGAGACGACATCTTTACCACGCGCGACTACCGCGACGTCCTCGCCAGCAAGAATGTGGATGCTGTGATCGTCGGAACTCCTGATCACTGGCATAAGCAGGTCTCTATCGACGCCATGAAGGCCGGCAAAGACGTCTACTGCGAGAAACCGATGATCCACATGTACTCCGATGGCCCGGAGATGATCGAGGCGGCGCGAGCCAACAAGCGCATCCTGCAGATCGGGAGCCAGCGTGTCAGTTCGATCATTTACGCGAAGGCAAAAGAGATGCTCGCGTCTGGTGCAATCGGAAAGTTAAATTTGGTCAATGCGCATTGGGATCGCAATTCGGCCATGGGCGCCTGGAACTACACCGTCCCCCTTGACGCCTCGCCGGAAACCTGCGACTGGCCGCGCTTTCTGGGCACCGCGCCAAAGATCCCTTTCAACGCCGAGCAATTCTTCCAGTGGCGCAAGTGGAAGGCGTATGGCAGCGGCGTCGCAGGAGATCTGTTCGTGCACCTGTTCAGCGGCACGCATTTCATCACCGGCACAAATGGTCCGACACGAGCGATGGCGACCGGAGGCCTACGCTTCTGGAAGGACGGTCGCGACGCCGACGATGTGCTGCTCGGTTTGTTCGACTATCGTGAAGGATTCAATCTCGCTCTGCGCGTGAACTTCGTCGATGGAGGCGACGAGAGTGAAGCCCTGGTGTTCGTCGGCTCTGAAGGAACGATGGAGATTGGGTGGAACACGCTCAGCGTCAGCCGTAAGCCGCGGGAGAAGGAACCCGGATACACGATCAACACGTATTCCGAGGCGATGCAGAAGCAAGTGCTAGAGGCTTATCACCAGAAATACCCGCGCTCGCGCGAAGAAGGGACCACGACGGTCGCATTCGAGAGGTATGACGCGCCCGAGGGATACAGTGACAGCTACGACCATTTCAAGAACTTCTTCGCTGCGGTGCGTTCGCGGCAGCCCGTCATAGAAGATGCGGTCTTCGGTTACCGCGCGGCAGGGGCCGCTCTGTTGAGCAACCTGAGCGTGGAACGCGGAGGGATAGTAACGTGGGATCCGGACGCGATGAAGTTGCTCGCATAATTACTTGGCGGCGGCGACTGTGATCCCCGCCGATAGCCAATCCCGATGGGTGAACGGCTCTGCCCTGCGGCTCGGCCCATGGGTTGGAACGGCATCTCTGAAAGAGATAAAAAAAACTTTGTGCGGGACCATGACATAGTCGTAAAAGCCGCAAGGGCTCTCACCAAGACAGCCATTGGTGAATAGACGAGATACAACGCCAGTTGACTCACGGACAGAGGGTCAGATCGTAAATTTCCTCGAAGCAGACGACCGAAATTGTCGTTACTTGGGCCGCTCTTCCATTATTCCTAGCAGGTTCGATTCCGAATCGCGAATCCACATCAACCAGACGTCTCGTTCTGGCAGGGTCGCGATTAGATGTGGTTCTTCGTGAACCGTTACGCCTGAATTCTTGAATGCTGCGTGGGCATGCTCGATGTTCCTTGCCCGAAAATACACAAGCGAATTTCCGCCTGCCGTGCCTCCGGGATTGGCATCAAGATATATCCTTATTCCACCACACTCCAGGAACGACATATTTGGACCGTTCATCAGCAGGCCGAAGCCAAGAGTGTCGCGGTAAAAGGCAGTCGCACGGTCGATATCTCTGGCCGAGATAGCGATTTGGATGACACCGTTCAATTCGCTCATAACGAGGATTCCTCCATTCTTCTACCTGCCCGAGCAAGCAGCCCCCCGAGTGGCTGCCACTCGCTTCGTGATAAGCTAGAACTGTATAGCTAAGCTAATCATTAGCATTGCTAACTATTCAATGCCTTGTAGGAATCTATGTCAAGCGATTTTTCTCTTGAAGTCGCGGATGCGATCCACAGTGCCGCGATCCGCGTGTTGCGGATTGTGCGAGCAGCAGATGCAAAGGCTGAAATCGGCCCAGCACAACTTTCAGCTCTCTCTGTTTTGGTGTTTGCGGGGCCAAAAACGCTCAGCGAACTGTCGCATGCCGAACAGGTCAAAGCCCCAACAATGAGTCGAATCGTGCAGGCCCTTGTGAGCCAACGACTCGCAGACCGCGTTCGCTCACCTGAGGACCGGCGAGCGGTACGAATCGCGGCGACGCGGAAAGGACACAAGCTCCTTCTCGCCGGCCGCGAGCGACGGGTACAGTTGCTCGCTCAGAGGCTTAGTAGCTTGGCTCCAGAGGGTCTGCAGGTAATACGGCAAGCTGCGCTTTTACTCGTCGGGATATGAGCCTTGTGGCTGCCTTTCCTTAGAGACAAAAAGGAAACTTTATCAACGGGCAGCGTTAATGCTTACAACCCCCTGCTTCGGAGGCATTTTGAGCGCCAATAGCGATTTTGCATCACTCGAACTCGAAGGCGCGCACCCTGTGCTAGCCTTCTGCATTGCTACGGAGGCTAAATGCCAGAAAGCAAGACCAAGGCAACGAATGTGAGCGTCAGTGCGTACATCGCGGGGTTGACCGACCCGATACGACGCTCTGAGGCGAAAGAATTGGTTGAAGTTATGCAACGAGCTTCCGGCGAAAAACCGAAACTCTGGGGACCATCCATTGTTGGCTTCGGCAGTTATCACTACAAATATGACAGTGGCCGTGAAGGCGACATGCCGCTTATCAGCTTTTCACCGCGCAAGGCCGCGATGGTTCTGTACAGCATGCTGGCCCACGCCGAGGCAAAGGCTGTCTTGGCCAAGCTCGGGAGACACACAACAGGCAAGGGCTGCCTCTACATTAAAAAGCTTGCGGATGTGGATAAGACAGTCCTTGAGGCGCTCATCAAGAATGCGGTTGCCCACTACCGCGCTCGCAACGTGGCTTCTTCACGGGGCGCAGCCATTGATGATTGGAATCGGGATTTATCGCCGAAAATTCGTCCGTTGTGACCTGCCCTCGCGTTGAGATCAGTCTTGCCGAGGTATCATTCCCGGCGCTTCTATTGAATGCTAGCTAGCGATAAAAGTGACAGCTGTGTCGGACTAGACTGACGTATATTAAAGAACCGCCAGTGCTGACAGTAGTCGGACGGAGATTCAAGTGGCCAATGACTTTCCTCGATTTGACCTGACCGGTGATGTGGCATTAGTGACTGGCGCTGGTCGCGGCCTGGGCCGTGCCATTTCTCTGGCTCTTGCTCATGCTGGCGCCGATGTGGCGCTTGGTCTGAGGGATGTGAAAAACGGCGGTGACCTGGCAAAAGAGATTGAAGCCATCGGCCGACGCGTGTTGCCTTTGCAGATGGATATGACAGAACTCGGCCAGATCTCTCGCGCCATTGAGCATACGGCTTCACACTTCGGCCGACTCGACCTGCTCGTAAACAATGCGGGGCTGTCTCCGGAAAACCTTGCGGAAAATGTCCGTGAGGAAGATTTTGATTTGACTCTGAGGGTGAATCTCAAAGGGACATTTTTTGCGAGTCAGGCGGCTGGGCGAGTGATGATTGGCCAAAGGCGCGGATGCATCATAAACATGAGTTCGCAGGCGGGGTTTGTGGCGTTGCCGACGGAATCGATTTATTGCATGACAAAGGCCGCATTGCGCACTTGACCAAGTGTCTGGCCGTGGAATGGGGTAAGTACAACATCAGAGTCAACGCGGTTGCCCCCACATTCATTCAAACGCCAGGTACAGAATCCGTGTTGGCGGACCCGGGGTTCCGAAGCAACGTAATCGAGCGTATCGCGGCGCTACACCGTATTGGTGAACCCATAGACGTTGCGGGTACCGTCGTGTTTCTTGCTTCCCCGGCCGCAGCACTAATCACCGGTCACACTCTTCTCATTGATGGCGGCTGGACTGCCTTGTAAATCTGACGATACGTTTGGGCTTTCGATCCTGACACTGATCCGGGTCCGATTACATGTGCTTTCTGGTCCCGACTCTGACGCCGTCCTGACCATGCGGTGCGGCGAATCGGCCACGGTGGGGGATGAGTTTGCCATCCTTAAGTCCGGTAGAGGGGTAGCGGGTGTCTAGCCGTGCTGCGCACGGACTGGAGCTATGACACGTCACCCCCGGAAGGGCGCTGTACGATAACTTTCGGTTACCGTACGCGAACTTATTGAAAACCGAACCGGTAAGAACTAAATTTGGAATCTTCGAGCTCGAAGTTGCGCCCGTAAAGTTGCCGCGCGGTTAACTTATTGATTTTGGGAACTCACAACTCAAGATCTCCAACGGTCAAGCCATCTCTCAGAACGAAGTCCATCGGACGAAAGCGACTGAGGAAGAGTACGCCAAACTCGAACTCACCGCACAAGGTCGGCGAGGCATACTCCCCAGCAAGCAAGTTTTTTGGGACAGATTGCGACAGGATCCGAGAACGCGGCGCTTGCAAGTGATAGAAAAAATTGGGAGCCAGTCGGGATCGAACCGACGGCCTCATCGTTGCGAACGATGTAGTACTCCGTTACTTCGCGCTGATTCCACAAGACTTACGGGCCAAACATCCACTCAGAACAATGAGATCGAGGTGGCTGAGAACCGCTGAACAGCCGATTGCTGATTTCACTTCTGTTCAGTTTGGTTGTTTGAGAGGGACCTTTTCCCGCGTGATGGTATTCGCCGCCCCAGAATTTAAAAATAAGATACCAGCAGTATCCTATTGACATAAGATACGCATCGTGTCTAATATTGGTGGAGTTCGTGATTGGATGGTAGGGGCTGACCAGAAAAACAAGGACAGTCGGTAGCCGTAGACGGGGTAAGGTCTTGGAAACGGCGATCTTCGAGATCGTGTTGCGAGAGCTTTCTGAAACGGGCTACGTCAACTTCTCGATAGAGCGGGTCGCGGCGAGGGCGGGCACTAGCAAGCCGGTGATCTATCGGCGCTGGCCCACGCGGGCTCGGCTCGTATACGCCGCATTGAGAGCAAACCGACCTGTTTTTTCCTCCGAGGCACCAGACACTGGAACCGTT
>Ga0126381_100003891_pt1 | contig 16182 bp, 13 predicted proteins | sample PanSoiMetPlot_28_FD_96465 | JGI IMG/M metagenome (GOLD analysis project Ga0126381, IMG submission 96465) | Tropical forest soil microbial communities from Panama - MetaG Plot_28 | ecosystem: Environmental > Terrestrial > Soil > Tropical forest > Bulk soil | place: Panama | collected 2016-02-17 | reverse complement strand
TTGGTGCTGTTGAGTGGACTCGAACCACCGACCTACTGATTACGAATCAGTTGCTCTACCAACTGAGCTACAACAGCGCTGAGGACTTGTCGCCGAACGCGAGAGAGATAGCGATCGCGGCGAGCGCATAATTATACGGAAGAGCACCCTCGCGCGCCAGACGCCGCCAGGTTGCTTCGACTGGATCATTCATGGGGAAAACACTGCGCCATCTCGTGGGCTTTCACGCCGTTACTGCACGCCTGCGGCAGCACCCACAGAGTGTGCGCGAGATCTACGTCGACACCGCCCGGCGCGATCAGCGCGCGCGCGACTTACTCGAGCGCGCGACGGCTGCGGGTGTCACGGTACACTCCGTGGAAGGTGGGCGGCTGCACGCGATGGCAGGCGGCGATCGTCATCAGGGGGTGGTCGCCATGGTGGACGATTCGCTGCCCCGACCAGAACTCGACGACATTCTGAGCGCGCTCGCCGAACCCGCGTTGCTTCTGGTGCTCGACGGCGTTACCGATCCGCATAACCTCGGTGCGTGCCTGCGCAACGCCGACGCCTTCGGTGCGCAGGCACTGATCATGCCCAAGGACCGCGCGGTCGGCGTCAATGCGACGGTGGCAAAGGCGGCCTCCGGCGCCGCTGACACGGTTCCGGCAATAAGCGTGACCAATCTCGCGCGTACGCTGCGCGAGCTCAAAGAGCGAGCGATCTGGATCGTCGGTGCCGACGCGGAGGGCACCGAAAGCCTTTTCGACGCCGAGCTGACCGGTCCGATCGCCTGGGTGCTGGGGGCGGAGGGCTCGGGTATGCGGAGGCTGACACGAGAATGCTGCGACCGTGTGGTCTCCATCCCGCTTTTGGGAAGCGTATCCTCCCTGAACGTATCTGTGGCAAGCGGCGTCTGCCTGTATGAGACCCGTCGCCAGCGTGCGGCGAAGCAGGATCGTGAGCTGTAACTCGAGGCCCGCACGATCGCGATAGCCCGGCGCGCGAGACGCCGAGGGCTGTTGCCTTGGCAGTAGCTAGAGGCTAGGATTACCGGGCTCGTCCGCCGTCCGGCGGATGGTCGAATTCTCGTCCGAGGAACCCATGATCACCACTCGATCAGTTCAGGAGAACAGGCGCGTGCTGTTGGTCGCCGCGTTGCTGGCAGCGGGTTGTGCGATTGCCCCTACGGCGTTTGCCAAGGGGGGAACGTTGGTCTACTGCTCGGAAGGCAGCCCGGAAGGTTTCCAGCCGCAGTTTTTCACAACGGGAACGACGTTCGACGCCGTTTCGGTGCCGATGTTCAACCGCCTGGTCGAATTCGAAATCGGAACGACCAACATCGTGCCGGGTCTCGCCGAGTCGTGGACGGTGTCTCCCGACGGGAAGACGGTTACGTTCAAGCTGCGCAAGGGAGTGAAGTTCCACAGCAATGCAAACTTCAAGCCATCGCGCGACTTCAATGCCGACGACGTTCTGTTCTCATGGAACCGGATGGCGGAGGACAATCATCCCTTTCACAAGCTCACTGCCGGCCAGACGTTCTCCTACTACGACGACATGGGGATGAAGAACATCGTCGACAAAGTCGACAAGGTCGACGATTACACGGTGCGGTTCACCTTGAAGCGGCCTGAGGCACCATTCCTCGCCGATATGGCGATGGATTTCGCCTCGATCCTGTCCAAGGAATACTTCGAGACCATGCAAAAGAAGGGAACCCCGAACGCCGCCGACGTCTATCCCATCGGCACCGGTGCGTTCGAGTTCGTCTCCTATCAAAAGGACGCGACCATCCGTTACAAAGCGTTTGATCAATACTGGGGCGGCAGGCCCAAGGTCGACACGCTGGTCTATTCGATCACCCGTGACGCCACCGCGCGCTACGCCAAACTTAAGACCGGCGAGTGCCAGGCCATGGCCTTTCCCAAGCCCGCGGATCTGGACGAGATGAAAAAGGATCCGCAGCTCAACGTGCTGCAAAAGGAAGGCCTGAACATCGGCTACATCGCCTTCAACGTCGAGAAGAAACCCTTCGACGACAAGCGCGTGCGGCAGGCGCTCAACTACGCGACCAACAAGGACGCGATCATGAAGGCCGTTTATCAGGGCAACGGCCAGGTCGCCAAGAATCCCATCCCACCGATCCTGTGGAGCTATAACAACAGCATCAAGGACTACGCCTACGATCCGGCGAAGGCCAAGGAGCTGCTGGCGCAGGCGGGATTACCCAACGGCTTCGAAGTCGAGCTGTGGTACCTCCCGGTGACGCGTCCGTACAATCCGGACGGCAAGCGCATGGCGGAGATGATCCAGGCCGACTGGGAGAAGGTGGGCGTCAAGACCAAACTCGTCACTTACGAATGGGCGGAGTACCGCAAGCGCGCCAAGGGTGGCGAGCACTCGGTCATCATGTTCGGCTGGTCAGGGGACAACGGCGATCCCGACAATTTCTTCGTCCCGCTGCTCGGCTGCGAAGCGGTCAAGGGAGGCGGCAACAATGCGCGCTGGTGCAACAAGCAGTTCGAGGATCTGATCATCAAGGCGGCGCAGACTCCGAAGCAAGCCGACCGGGCCAAGCTCTACGAGCAGGCACAAGTGATTTTCAAGGAAGAAGCTCCGTGGATCACTGTCGCCCACTCGATCCGCTTCGATCCGCTGCGCAAGGAAGTCAGCGGCTACAAGATGGACGCCACCGCGCACCATTACTTCAACAAAGCGGAGGTCGCGCCGCCCGCGCAATAGCGTAGGGGCGCGAGGTCGGCTCGCGCACGGCTGCGCAGGCGCGCGTCGTCCCCGCGCAGGCATACCCCGAGTGCTTGAATCGGGGGTGTGGACCCAGCGTCGTCGGTTTTGGTCGTTGGCGGCACGGTTTTGAAAGACACTGGATTCCCGCCTCCGCGGGAATGACCAACGGGTCGATGCTCGCCTTCATCCTTCGTCGCGCATCACTGATCATCCCGACGTTCATCGGCGTGACGCTGCTCGCGTTCGCGCTGATCCATCTGATTCCCGGCGATCCGGTGGAGAACCTGTCGGGGGAGCGAGGCATGGATCCGGCGCGGCGCGAGCGCTTGCTGCACGAATTCGGACTCGACAAGTCACTGCCTCAGCAGTACGCCGAATACGTTGGTGAGGTGCTCAAGGGTGATCTGGGCACGTCGCTGACCACGCATGAGCCGGTGCTCGGCGAGTTCCTGACGCTCTTTCCGGCAACGATCGAGCTGGCGTTCTTCGCCATGCTGCTGGCGACGCTCGTCGGACTTCCCGCCGGAATCATCGCCGCGCTCCGACGCAACACGGTAGCCGATTACGCCGTGATGGGCGTGTCGCTCACCGGCTATTCCATGCCCATTTTCTGGTGGGCGCTGCTGCTCATTCTGTTCTTCTCGGTGCAACTTGGCTGGACGCCGGTTTCAGGACGCATCGCCGTCGAATACGACGTGCCGGCAATCAGCGGCTTCATGCTGATCGATACCCTACGCGCAGGCGACATGGCTGCGTTTCGCTCAGCACTGTCGCATTTGATCCTGCCGTCGATTGCGCTGGGTACGATTCCGCTGGCGGTGATCGCGCGCATGACACGCTCGGCCATGCTCGAAGTCCTGCGCGAGGATTACATGCGCACCGCGCGAGCCAAAGGATTGCCGCAATGGCGCATCGTCCTGGTGCATGCGCTGCGCAATGCGCTGGTTCCGGTGATCACCGTCATCGGTTTGCAGGTAGGGTTGCTGCTCTCTGGAGCGATTCTCACCGAGACCATATTTTCCTGGCCGGGCGTCGGCAACTGGCTGGTGCATGGTGTTCAGTCGCGCGACTACCCGGTGGTGCAGGGCGGCATTCTGCTGGTGGCGACCATCGTGATCAGTGTCAACCTGATCGTCGATCTGCTCTACGGGGTGGTCAATCCTCGGATCCGCCATGGCTGACGTCGCTGCTTTGGCTATCTCCGATGGTACGGCCGCACCCGGCCCGCTGCGTGAATTCTGGAAGGCGTATTCACAAAGTCGCGGCGCGCTGATCGGCCTCGCTCTCATCGTGATGCTGATCCTTCTCGCGATCTTCGCCGACGTGATATCGCCGCATCCACCCAACGAGCAGTACCGGGAATTCACACTGGTGCCGCCCGCATGGGATACAGGCGGCACAACACGCTTCCTGCTCGGCACCGACCCCGTGGGACGTGACATGCTGTCGCGTCTGATCCACGGCACGCGTCTGTCGCTGCTCATCGGATTGATCTCGGTGGCGATCTCGCTCTGCGCCGGAACCGCACTGGGAATGGTCGCCGGCTACGTCCGCGGCTTGACCGAGACCGTGATCATGCGGCTCATGGACGTGATGCTGGCGTTGCCGAGCTTGCTGCTGGCGATCGCCGTGGTCGCCATACTTGGTCCGGGGCTCATTAATGCCATGTACGCGATTGCTATCGTTCTCTTGCCGCATTACGTGCGGCTTGCGCGCGCGGCAGTGATCGCCGAAGCGCGCAAGGAATACGTTGCTTCATCGCGTATCGCTGGCGCCGGTCCTTTACGGCTGATGTTCAACACCATTCTTCCCAATTGCATGGCGCCCCTCATCGTCCAGGCCACCCTCGGCTTTTCCAGCGCCATCCTGGACGCGGCTGCGCTTGGATTTCTCGGATTGGGTGCGCAACCGCCGACGCCGGAGTGGGGCTCGATGCTCGCCGGTGCGCTCGAATTCATCCAGCGGGCTTCGTGGGTGGTCACGTTTCCGGGTCTCGCCATCCTGATCACTGTCCTTGCCTTCAATCTGATGGGCGATGGCTTGCGCGATGCGCTCGATCCGAAGCTGAAGCGTTAGATTCCTTAACCATGGCGCTGCTCGAAATCGAAGACCTGAGGGTCGAATTCGGCACCGAAGCGTCGCCATTCGTCGCCGTCGACGGCGTCGATCTCGCGATGGACGCGGGAGAAATAGTTGGTTGCGTCGGAGAATCCGGCTCGGGCAAGAGCGTCACCGCGCTGGCGCTGATGGGTCTGGTCGACTTTCCCGGGCGCGTGCGAGCGAAGCGGCTCGCCTTTGCAGGTGAGGACCTGCTGGCGCTGTCGGACAGTGCCCGCCGCGCACTCGTGGGCAGGGACATCGCCATGATCTTCCAGGATCCGCTGGCGAGCCTCAATCCCTGTTTCACGGTCGCCTTTCAGATCACCGAAGCGCTGCGCACCCATGGAACCGATGCCGAGCGCCGCAGCGCCAGGGTGCGCAGATCGCGCGCGCTGGAGTTGCTCAAGCAAGTCGAGATTCCCGACGCGGCGGCGCGTCTCAACGCCTTTCCGCATCAACTCTCGGGCGGCATGGCGCAGCGGGTGATGATCGCCATGGCCATTGCGTGTCATCCGCGCTTGCTCATCGCCGACGAGCCGACGACCGCGCTCGACGTCACCGTGCAGGCGCAGGTGCTGGAGCTTCTCTGCCGCCTGCAGCGCGAGCAAGGGATGGCTCTGCTGCTCATTACCCACGATCTCGCTATCGTCTCCGAGACCGCGCAGCGCGTCGTGGTTATGTACGCCGGCCAGCAGGTCGAAACCGGACCGGTGCCGGAAATTTTCGACGCGCCCAAGCATCCGTATACTCAAGCGCTGCTCGCGGCGCTGCCCGAGCACAATCGCGACCGGGAACGACTTAAAGCGATACCGGGTGTTGTTCCTGGGCAATACGACCGGCCCCGTGGATGCCTGCTGAGCCCTCGGTGCGAATTCGCCACCGAGCGCTGTCGGCGAGAACAGCCTGCCCTCGAGGGTCACGCTGGCAGGAAAGTGCGCTGCCACTTCCCACTCGACGCGCGAGGCCGGCCCACGCGCGGCTGGGCTGAGAATGCTGCGACTTCGGCGATTGCACGATGAGCGCAAACAACGGCGCACCCCTGCTCGAAGCGCGCTCGCTGGCGCGGCACTACACCGTGTCGCGGGGATGGCTTCGAGGCAAAGGATTGGTTCGTGCGCTGGACGGAGTTTCGTTCACCTTACGCGAGCATCAAACACTTGCGGTGGTCGGTGAATCGGGGTGCGGGAAGTCCACGCTTGCACGACAGGTGACGATGATCGAGCGTCCGAGCTCGGGCGAGCTGAGACTCGCAGGAGAGGACGTTGGACACGCTGACCGGCCGACGCTCAAGCGCTTGCGGCCCCAGGTGCAGATGGTGTTCCAGAATCCCTACGCTTCACTCAACCCGCGCAAGCGCGTCGGCACGCTGTTGGAAGAGCCGCTGGCGATCAATGTGCAACTGCAACCCGGCGCAAGGCGGGAAGCGGCGCGCTCGATGCTGGCGCAAGTCGGGCTTCGACCTGAGCACTACGCGCGTTACCCGCACATGTTCTCCGGAGGTCAGCGCCAACGCATCGCCATCGCAAGGGCGCTGATGCTCAACCCCCGGCTGCTCGTCGCCGATGAGCCTCTGTCTGCGCTGGACGTTTCAATCCAGGCCCAGGTGCTCAATCTGCTCATGGACCTGCAGCAGCGACTGGGTGTGGCCTATCTTTTCATATCGCACAACCTGCAGGTCGTGCGCCACATCGCGGACTCGGTCGCCGTCATGTACCTCGGTCGGATTGTCGAGATCGGGCCGAAGGCCGCAGTATTCGCCAGGCCGGCGCATCCATATACCCGCGCCCTTATGGCGAGTACGCCGTCACTCGACCCAAAGGCGCGGCGGGAGCGAGTCGCGGTCAAGGGGGAGCTGCCGTCGCCATTGAACCCGCCCACGGGATGCGCGTTCCACAAACGCTGTCCCTATGCCGTCGATCGCTGTCGGACCGATCTGCCTCTACTCGAACCGCTGGGAGACGCGCAGGTAGCCTGCCATCGCGCCCGCGAGCTGAACACTTAAGTCCCAGGCTGTAGTCAACGACGGCAGTACCCGCCGTTGACGATGCTGTGCCCTTTGGGCATCATCGGTGCGCCCTGCAAACCGGCCACAAGCCGGCGCGGCGGCCGTCACACCCACCCAGTGCTCGCCTTCATCATCCGCCGCTTCGCGCAGTCACTCGCCGTGATGGTGGTGGTCGCTTTCATCGCCTTCGGCTTGTTCAACTTCACCGGCGACCCGGTGACATTCATGGTCGGCCAGGACGCCACGCAGGAGGAGCGGGCGCGGCTGCGCTCCGAGCTGGGGCTCGACTTGCCGTTCTACGTGCAGTTCGGACGCTTCGTCGGGCGCGCGGTGCACGGAGAATTCGGTCTGTCGCTGCGTCAGGGTCGCCCGGTCGCCACGTTGCTCAAGGAACGGCTTCCGGCAACCATCGAGCTGGCAGTCGCTGCGGCGTTGCTCGCCCTGCTGGTAGGCATCCCGGCGGGCGTCTACACCGCGCTCAAGCGACATTCGTGGCTTTCACAGACGATGCTTGCTGCTTCGCTGGTAGGAGTCTCGCTGCCGACCTTTCTAATCGGCATTCTGCTGATCCTCATTTTCGCCGTGATCTTGGGCTGGCTTCCGTCATTCGGCCGCGGCGAGACCGTCGCACTGGGCTGGTGGACGACGGGGCTCCTCACCAAGAGTGGATTGAAGGCGTTGATCCTGCCGGCGATTACCCTGTCGCTGTTCCAGATGACGCTGATCATGCGCCTGGTGCGCGCGGAGATGCTCGAGGTGCTGCGTACCGACTACATCAAGTTCGCCCGCGCTCGAGGCCTCACCGACCGCGCCATCCATTTCGGTCACGCGCTCAAGAACACGTTGGTGCCGGTCATCACCATCACCGGACTGCAGCTCGGGGCGATCATCGCCTTCGCCATCATCACCGAGACGGTGTTCCAATGGCCGGGCATGGGCCTCTTATTCATCCAGGCGGTGAGCTTCGCGGACGTGCCGGTGATGGCGGCGTACCTTTGTTTCATTGCTCTGGTGTTCGTGATCATCAATCTCATCGTCGACCTGCTCTACTACGCGGTCGATCCCCGGCTGCGCATCGAGCGAATCGCATTTGCAACATGAGCCCGGTCGAGCATCTGCTCCAGGACCACGCCGAGCTGACGGCGCTACGCCGCGACCTGCATGCGCATCCCGAGCTGGGATTCGAAGAACATCGCACCGCGCAAATCGTCGTCCGTGAGCTCGCCGCGCTGGGCGTCGAGCACCACTTGGGCATAGGCAAGACGGGCGTGGTCGGCGTGATTCGCGGCTCGCGCGAGCAGAGCGGACGAGCCATCGGTCTGCGCGCCGACATGGACGCGCTGCCGATGCACGAAGAAAACGATTTTCCGCATGCCTCGCGTTTCAAAGGTCGGATGCACGGCTGCGGCCACGACGGCCACACCATCATGCTGCTCGGCGCGGCGCGTTATCTTTCGCGCACGCGCAGGTTCGACGGTACGGTGTATCTGATCTTTCAGCCGGGCGAGGAAGGATTCGCCGGCGGCAAGGCGATGGTCGAGGATGGCCTGTTCGAGCGGTTTCCCGCGGACGAGATCTACGCGCTGCACAACTGGCCGGCGCTGCCCGCCGGGCAGATCGGGTTGCGCCCTGGTCCGATGATGGCCGCGGCCGACCGCATCGAAATCCACATCGAGGGCCGCGGCGGCCACGGAGCGCATCCGCACATGACCGTCGATCCAGTCCTCGTTGCAGGTCACATCATCACCGCAGCGCAGTCGATCGTCGCCCGCAATGTGAGCCCGCTCGACACGGCAGTGGTCAGCCTATGCGCCATGCATTCGGGCAACCTCGCCGCGATGAGCGTCGTCCCTCGCGAAGCCCGTCTGGTGGGAACGGTCCGTACCTTCCGTCCGGAGACGCAGGATCGCATCGAGCAGCGCCTGACCGATCTCGTGCACGCGATCGCGTCCGCCTTTGGCGCGACGGCGACGCTCAAGTACGAGCGCGTCTACCCGGCGACGGTCAACACGGAACGTGAGGCCGAGTTCGCCGCCGAAGTGGCCGAAACACTGGTCGGGCCCGAGAACGTCGTTCGCGATCTCGAGCCGTCGATGGGTTCCGAGGACTTTTCCTTCATGCTCCAGCAGTGTCCCGGGGCCTATGTGCGACTGGGTCAGGGCGGCGCGGACGGCGGCTGCTTTTTGCACAACAGCCGCTACGATTTCAACGACGAGGTCATTCCGATTGGTGCCGGTTACCTCGCAGCGCTTGCCGAAGCTGCGCTGCCGCTCTAAGCAATGAAAGCCATTCCGCACTTTGCGCAGAGCTATACCGAAGCCCGCGACAAGTTTGTCGCAGCCGCTCTCGCCTGCGGTGCGGACTCGTTCCGGCATGTCCACCCTTCGGCGCGCGGCGTTGAAGGCGAAGAACTGTCGATGGATTTCGCTTATCTTGGAAGGCACGACTCGCCCGGACTGCTTCTGCTGATCTCGGGCACGCATGGCGTCGAGGGCTTCTGCGGCTCCGGTTGCCAAGTCGCTCTTCTGCACGACCGCGAATTCCTGAAGGCGATCGAGACTGCCGGCACCGCGGTCCTGATGCTGCATGCTTTGAACCCGTATGGCTTTTCTCACCTGCGCCGCGTCAACGAAGACAACGCCGACTTGAACCGCAACTTTGTCGACTTCACCGCGCCGCTGCCGACGAACGACGCGTATGCCGAGATCCATTCGTTGCTTTTGCCCGCGACGTGGCCGCCGGCCGCCGACAGCGAGGCCAGGCTCGGTGCCTGGGTCGCCAAGCATGGGCCCAAGGCCTACCAGGCGGCGGTGAGTGGTGGACAGTATCAGTTTCCCGACGGAATGTTCTACGGCGGCAATGTGCCCGCGTGGAGTAATCGCGTCCTGCGCCAGGTGTTGCGCGAGCATGGCCCGAAGCGCAGCACACTGGCCTGGATCGATGTGCATACGGGCTTGGGTCCCCGCGGGCACGCCGAGAAGATCTACGCCGGAACCAATGATGCAGCCGACGTGGCGCGAAGCCGGGCATGGTGGGGCGACGAAGTCACGTCCTTTCTCGACGGGTCGTCGACCTCGGCGCCGCTCACGGGAATCAACGGCTATGCCGCGCGTGACGAGTGCCCGCACGCCTCCTTCGCCGGCGTCGCGCTGGAATACGGTACCTATCCGATCGAGCAGGTGCTGCAGGCGTTTCGCGCCGAACACTGGCTGCACAATCATCCTGAGGCCCCCGCAGCCCAGCGACGCGAGATCAAGCGATATATGCGCGACATGTTCTATATCGACGCGGACGATTGGAAGGATATGGTCTACAGACAAGCCATCGAGGCTTGCATGACGGCTCTCGCCCGGCTCGCTGCGGCGCCGGCGCACGTATAGCGGTCACCAGTTGCCATCTTAGGAGGAAGGCATGACAAAGATTCAGGGAATCTTCGCGGGGATTGTCCTGGCTTGCACCTTGGGCGCCAGCGCGGCGCTTGCAGCGACGTTTCGCTATGCAGACCAGGGTGATGCGCTGTCGATGGATCCGCACTCGCTCAACGAGTCGCTGCAGCTGAACGTGACGGGGAACATGTTTGAGCCGCTGGTGGGTCGCGGCAAGAAGCTCGAGTTGGTTCCGCTTCTTGCAACATCGTGGAAGCAGACCGCGCCAACGGTCTGGCGCTTCACTTTGCGGCAGGGCGTCAAATTCCACGATGGAACACCCTTCACCGCTGACGACGTCATCTTCTCCTACGAGCGCTCCAGGGCCGACGGCTCCGATATGAAGACCAAGATCGCGTCCGTCAAGGAGATCAAGAAAATCGACGACCACACCGTCGATTTCATCACCAACGAGCCTTTCCCAATCCTGCCCGACAACATCAGCACGTGGTACATGATGAGCAAGGCGTGGTGCGAGAAGAACAATTCGACAACGCCAGTCGACGTGCGCAAAGGCAAGGAAAACGCCGCCACGCTGCGCGCCAACGGCACCGGCCCGTTCATGCTCAAGTCGCGCGAGCCAGGGGTGCGCACGGTGATGGTGCCGTATCCGGGTTACTGGGGCGGCAAGATGGAGGGTAACGTCACCGAGGCTATTTTCACTCCGATCAAGAACGACGCGACGCGAGTTGCAGCGCTGGTTTCCGGCGAGATCGACATGATGGAGCCAGTGCCGCTGCAGGACATCGACAAGCTCAAGAGCAATCCCGATATCGTCGTCCTCCAGGGGCCGGAGCTGCGCACCATCTTTCTCGGCATGGACCAGTCGCGCGACGAGCTGCTGTTCTCCAATGTCAAAGGCAAGAACCCGTTCAAGGACAAGCGAGTGCGCCAGGCGGTCTACCAGGCGATCGACGAGGCGGCGATCGCCAAGACCATCATGCGCGGGGCGGCGACGCCGTCGGGACTGATGATCGCCCCTGGCATTCGCGGATTCCCGCAGGATCTCTATTCGCGTTTGCCATACGATCCGGCGGCGGCCAAAAAGCTGCTCGCCGAAGCCGGCTATCCCAACGGTTTCGAGGTGGGCATGAACTGCCCCAACGATCGCTACGTCAACGATGCGTCGATTTGCCAGGCGGTAGCGGCGATGCTCGCCAAGATCGACGTCAAGGTCAACCTGATGGCCGAGACCAAGGTGACCTATTTTCCGAAGATCCTTTCGCGTAACACGTCTTTCTACATGCTGGGATGGACGCCGGACTCCTATGATGCGCAGAACGCGATCTACGCGCTGATCACAACCCCGGCCCCGGGCGGCGCGGGCCTTTTCAATCTCGGCTCGTACAGCAACAAGCGCGTCGACGAGCTAGGCGCGCAGATCGCTTCCGAGCTCGACGAGACCAAGCGCAATGCGATGATCCACGAGCTGTTCAAGATCCACAAGGACGACATCGGAAACATTCCTCTGCACCAGCAGGCGCTGGCGTGGGTCACGCGCAAGAACATTGAGCTGGTGCAGTTACCGGACAACAACAACTGGCTCAAATGGGTCGTCGTGAAGTAATTCCGGTCGAAGAAGCGGCGGCCGGCACGGCAGTCGATACCGCGCCGAGCGTCGGTGCGCCCGGCCGGGTGGCCCGCCGTCGCCTCGCGTGGTGGGATAGCGATCTCGCGTACAGCTTCCGCCGCTCGCCGGTCGCGGTGGTCTCGTCGATCGTGCTCGCTGTGTGTCTCGGCGCCGCGCTGTTCGCGCCATGGGTCGCGCCCCACAATCCGTTCGATCTGGCCTCGCTCAACCTGCTGGATGCCCTGTCGCCGCCTCACGGTCTTGCGGGCGCCAAGCCGGAGTATCTACTGGGCACCGACGACCAGGGACGCGATGTGCTCTCCGCGATCATGTTCGGCGCGCGCGTTTCGCTCCTGGTAGGAGTCGCGGCGGTCGTCCTGGCGATGCTGATCGGCGTGAGCCTCGGGTTGATTGCCGGGTATGGTGGCGGCAAGGTCGACGGTTTCATCATGCGCGTGGCGGACGTGCAGCTATCCTTCCCCGCGATCCTCATCGCGCTGCTGGTCGACGGCGTGGCGAGAGCGATCCTGCCACGCGACGCCCACGGGTCGATCGCCCTGTTCGTGCTCGTGCTAGCCATCGGCGTTTCCAACTGGCCGCAATACGCGCGCACGGTTCGCGGGTCGACCATGGTGGAGAAGAGCAAGGAATACATCCAAGCGGCGCGCGTCATCGGTATCCGGCCATTGGGCATCATGTGGCGTCATCTGCTGCCGAACGTGCTCGGGCCGGTACTGGTGCTGGCGACCATCAACATCGCGACCGCGATTCTCACCGAAGCGACGCTGTCGTTTCTCGGCGTCGGGGTGCCGCCCACCGAGCCCTCGCTGGGCACGTTGATCCGCATCGGCAACGATTTCCTGTTCTCGGGCGAGTGGTGGATCACCATATTTCCGGGCGCGGCGCTGGTGATCATGGTGCTGGCCATCAACTTGCTCGGCGACTGGCTGCGCGACGCGCTCAACCCCAAGCTACGGTGACTGCCTCTCTGCTTTCCGTCGAGGAGCTTCGCGTCGAGTTTCCTTCGCGCGACGTTACCCTGGTTGCGGTCGACGGCGTCTCATTCTCCATCGCGCCGGGCGAAGTGCTGGGCGTGGTCGGCGAATCGGGCGCAGGCAAGTCCGTGACAGGATCAGCGGTCATCGGCCTGATCGATCCCCCCGGCCGCATCGCTGCCGGCCGCATCGTGCTCGGAGAGCGCAGAATCGACAACTTGCCGCCCGAAGCGATGCGTCGCGTGCGCGGACGCGAGATCGGCGCCGTGTTCCAGGATCCGCTGACCTCGCTCAATCCGCTGTACACCGTCGGCCGCCAGCTCGTCGAAACGATCACCACCCATCTCGATCTTTCGCCTAAGGCGGCGAGAGCAAGAGCGCTCGATCTGCTCGCCGAGGTCGGGATTCCGGCACCGAAGCGCCGCATCGATCAGTATCCGCACCAGTTCTCCGGCGGTATGCGCCAGCGGGTCGTGATCGCGCTCGCGCTCGCAGCGAGCCCCAAGCTCATCATCGCCGACGAGCCGACCACCGCGCTCGACGTGTCGATCCAGGCGCAGATCATCCTGCTGCTAAAAAAGCTCTGTCGCGAGCACAGCACCGCAGTCATGCTGATCACCCACGACATGGGCGTGATCGCGGAAACCGCCGATCGCGTTGCGGTGATGTACGCCGGTCGCATCGTCGAAATAGGCCCAGTCGCCGATGTCATCCACCGGCCGGCGCATCCGTATACGCAGGGGTTGATGGGGTCGATTCCTTCCATCGCCGCCGACCGCGAAGCGCTGGCTCAGATCGACGGCACCATGCCGAGGTTGAACGCTATTCCCAAAGGATGCGCCTTTCACCCGCGTTGCCCGCATGTCTTCGATCGATGCCGGCGCCAGCGACCGGAGTTGATGGCGGTGGCGGCGACGCGCGCCGCGTGCTGGCTGCACGCGCGCTAAAACGACATGCCGGCAGAAGCACACGCTTTGGTCGAACTCGAGAACGTCGCGCGTTATTTCGACGTCTCGCCGCCGTGGCTCAATCGCATCATCGAGCGCCAGCGCCGGCAGATACTCAAGGCGGTCGACGGGGTCACTTTCAGCGTTGCCAAGGGTGAGACGCTCGGGCTGGTCGGCGAGTCCGGCTGCGGGAAATCGACGGTGGCGCGTTTGATCGTCGGCCTATACCGCCCGACGCGGGGCGAGATCCGCTTTGCCGGGCGCCGCATCGACGCTGCAGGCCCTGATCCTGCCGTGCGGCGCGCCATGCAGATGATCTTCCAAGATCCCTACGCGAGCCTGAATCCACGCTGGAGGGTTGCCGACATCGTCGCCGAGCCGATTCGCGCGCACGGCCTTGCCAAGAACGCTCGTGATATCAAATCGCGCGTCGGCGCGCTGCTCGAACAGGTCGGGCTCGCCGCGGCCGACGGCACCAAGTATCCGCACCAATTCTCCGGAGGTCAGCGCCAGCGGATTTCGATCGCCCGGGCGCTGGCGACCCAACCCGCGTTTCTCATCTGTGACGAGCCGACTTCCGCGCTGGATGTCTCGGTGCAGGCGCAGGTGCTCAATTTGATGCGCAGGCTGCAGCGGGAACTGGGCCTTTCCTATCTGTTCATCTCGCACAACCTGGCCGTGGTGCATCACGTTGCGGATCGCGTCGGCGTCATGTACCTCGGGCGCATCGTCGAGCTGGCGCCGGTAAAGCGCTTGTTCACCTCGCCCCAGCATCCGTACACGCGCATGCTCCTGGCTGCGGTTCCCGACCTGACGCTGACAGGGAAGGCGCGCACAGCCGTGGGCGGCGAGGTGCCCAACCCGCTGGAGCCGCCACGAGGTTGCGCATTCCATCCGCGTTGCCCCTACGCCGACGAGCGTTGTCGCCGCGAAGTGCCTCGGCTCAAGCACGCAGCCGGCGATCCCGCAGTGACGGTGGCGTGCCACGCCGTCGAGGAGGGCCGCCTCGCGCAGGAGACGCTCACGGCGGTTTCATAAACGGTTTCTGGATCAAGCTCATCGGCTATAATTACAAGTTGATGGCGGCCCACCTTCCATGGCGGGTCGCATTCGACGAATTAGCGCGAGTCGGGCTTGGGACCGGCGTTGCGCCCATGTAGAAGAATCCTAATTGCGTCTGACTCAGATCAAGCTGGCCGGCTTCAAGTCGTTCGTCGACCCGACCAGCATCGCAACTCCGGGACAGCTTGTCGGTATCGTCGGCCCCAACGGTTGCGGCAAATCCAATGTGATTGACGCGGTTCGCTGGGTTTTGGGCGAATCGCGAGCGTCCGCATTGCGCGGCGAGTCCATGCAGGACGTGATTTTCAACGGTGCGGGCGAGCGAGCTCCGGTGGGGCGTGCGTCGGTGGAGCTATTTTTCGATAACAGCCAGGGGCGCATCGGCGGCCAGTGGGGCGCCTACGGCGAGCTGTCGATCAAGCGTGTGCTCACCCGCGACGGCGACTCGACGTACTACATCAACAACATTCCGGTTCGCCGCCGTGACATCCACGACGTATTTCTGGGCACGGGGCTGGGACCGCGCGCGTACGCGATCATCGAGCAGGGCATGATCTCGCGAGTGATCGAAGCGAAGCCCGAGGAGCTTCGTGTTTTCCTGGAGGAAGCGGCCGGGGTGTCCAAGTACAAGGAGCGTCGCCGGGAAACCGAAGCGAGGCTCGCCGATACGCGGGAAAACCTCTCCCGGGTCGAAGACATCCGCCAGGAGCTTAGCGGCCAGATCGAAAAACTGGACGCGCAAGCCAAGGTGGCCAACGAATACCGGGAATTGGAAGCTCGTCTTAAGCAGGCGCAGCACCTGCTTTGGTACTCCAAGCAGCAGGAAGCCGTGCGCTCACGCGAAAGGCAGGCAGGAGAGCTCGCCAACTTGAGCTCGGCCTTCGAAGCGCTGCAAGCGGAACTACGCGCCGTGGAAAACCGCCTGGAGAGCCTGCGTTCCGAGCACTACGCGGCGGGCGATGAATTGCACGAGAAGCAGGGTGCGTTCTACGCCGCCAACGCGGAGGTGACCCGGCTCGAGCAGCAGCTCGCTTTTGCGCGCGAAAGCGAGGGACGGCTGGCGCAGCAGGCGGCACAGATCGGCGAGCAGATTGCAGCCATCACTGCGCAGATCACCACTACCGACGACGAGACGCGCTCGGGTGAGAGCGAACAGGAAGCTGCGATTTCCAGGCGCGAAGCGGCGGGCGAGGAGCAGAGCGCAGCGGCGGAGGCCATGGCGCCGCTAGAAGCGCAGGTCGCGGAGGCCGCTGGTGCCATGGCTGCGATTCAGCAGGGCATCGCTGAAATCGAACAGGCGATCCGCGTCGCCGACACTCGGCGCGAAAATGCGAACAAGGTGTTGGGTACG
>Ga0126381_100003890_pt1 | contig 16184 bp, 15 predicted proteins | sample PanSoiMetPlot_28_FD_96465 | JGI IMG/M metagenome (GOLD analysis project Ga0126381, IMG submission 96465) | Tropical forest soil microbial communities from Panama - MetaG Plot_28 | ecosystem: Environmental > Terrestrial > Soil > Tropical forest > Bulk soil | place: Panama | collected 2016-02-17 | reverse complement strand
CCAGCCTGACGAGCCGTCTTGTTGATGCCCGTGCCGCCCTTGAGGAGGCCCCGGATTCGCTTTTCCACCTCGGGCGCCAGCCGATGGGAAGGGCGCTCTTGGTGCCCTTGGCTTGAGCCGTGCGCATGCCGGCGATGACGCGCTCGGACAACCGCTTGGCCTCCTACTTGGCCATCGTGGCGAGCACCGTCAGCAGGATGCCGCGCACCATCTCGTTGTCGGCGCACAGGTGCGGCTCGCTGTGGAACGTCACGCGCCGTAGCTGTTGAGCCGCTCGAGGTGCCGGATCGTCGGCACCATGCCTTCCCGACTGAAGCGATCGAGCGCCCAGAACAGCACGCAGTCGAACTTGCGGCTAGCGCTCGCCAGCGCCCTTGCGGCCAGACATGCGGTCAATACTCGCCGACGTGCTCATGGCCAGCCGCCGAGCACCAGGCCCGCAGGTCACGAAGCAGGTTCTCCAGATCCTGGCGTTTGTCCTCGGTCGATACCCGGGCGTAGATCGCCACTCGCATAGCCGCCTCTGATCACAGGTAGAATATGGTAGGAAAGCCAGTAGAGACACGAAGCACGAAGGTAGCGAAGCCGTAGATGACCAGCGCGCGTGTCGGAAACGCGTACCAGGGGATCCAATCGCTCAGGATGCCGAGCGCGGCGGCAATGGCAGTAAGAACGAGGCCAAGAAAGAACGAAGCAGCCCAGACCAGAAGACTTTCTTGAGCATGGCCCCTCCGTTGTTGAAGAGTTGTGCCGCCAGAAATTGTTGTTGTGTTTCTACGGCGGCAAAGGGTGAAATCGGAGGGCCTTTCGGTATGGCCTGTTTGAACAACAGGCCGGTAGAATCCGACAAGACCCGCCGACGGACGATCCTCTAAACCTGCCAACTTCCCTCGCGGGCGGGTGGCGGACCATGGAACGGGATGACAAAGAAGATAGGGCTTCGTTCGAGGACGCGCTCCGACTGGCGGTCAGCGCGGCCATGGAGCCCCATCCGTCAGAGCGACGAGTTCTCGAGCAGGCAGCGCTTGCCAAGCTCCGGCATATACATCGGCGCCGCACTTCGGGAGCGGGCGGGGCCGTCCACACGGCCAGCGATGGCCGCCGGTGAGTCCTTTGCTGCGCCCGCAATCAGACATCCCGCCACACGGAAAACAAGATCGATCGTGGATCGTCATGCTCCTCCGCAAGCGCGGCGAATTCCTCGGCACCGTCAGCGCGCCGGATAGGCAAGCAGCAGCGGAGCAAGCCGCCGTTGAGCGCTTCCAGCTCACCGCCCAGCTGCGCGAGCGCCTAGTGCTAATCAAGCGCTAGTCCACGGGGGCTAACCGAAAACCGCACCAGCGAGGCCCGCTGAGTCGCCGGTAAACAGGCGACTAACTTGTTAGCGCGCGGTTGGCCACCCCGTTAGTCACGGTTCCCTCCTTGACGAGTCTGCCCCAATCGTCAGCGGTCTGGGCAACAACGATGTTCACCATACAAAGCGGCTCGGCGCTCCTGTCGTTATCGTCACCGATATAGCGGAACAGGCGAGATCGTACCTTACCGCTAAATTTCGCGCCCGCCTTAACCTGGACCTCGACATAATCGCCGACATTCGGAAGAATGACCGTGCCGCTCTTGTCGGTGGCCAGGATGGGAATAACCTCGCCGTCGTCTTTCGGGCGAGCGGCGTCCTTGGGCATGTATTGATAATCGATGAAGTACTTCACGCGAGCGCCCTCCTGCGCTGGTACAACGACAGGGGCGCGATGCGCATCACCTATCTCCCGCCCCTTTTTACCATGCTACCAGTTAACCGCGTCTTTCCTTTCTGCGATCGCGCGCGGCCCGGGCCACGCGGTTAGCACGTACTTCCAATTAAGATTTTCGAAAGAAACTGTGGGGTATTTTAACACTGTGCTCGCTGTCGGTGGTCCCTTTGGAGCACGCAGCAAGCCAGAGGAGCAACGTCAGCATGGCCAGGAGCCGCCAGGCAATCCCACACAACCCCGCTGGCGGCTCTTCACCTCCTCGGTTAGTGGTCGCGGTCATTGGGGCGTTCTGTTTTATCCCCTTTGTCAGCGATTTCGCCTTTTGGTTTTCGGCCGCTGCCTACGTGGTCCTGGCCTTCACGTTCCATCACCATTAGCCGTCTCGTGGCCCCGGCCACGCGGTTAGCATCGCCGCTCTTGACCTATATCAAGAATGCAAGCGCGACGGCGCTACGCTTGGCTGATGTCCAGGCGAGAAAAAATTGCATCTTCGATATTGATCGTCTTTCTGGCGATAGCATTGTTGGCGTTAGTCGCTTATGGTTTTTGGCCGCTGCTTACATCGTCCTAGCTCCGCGGCCCCATCACCATTGGCCGTCTCGCGGCCCTGGCCACACCGTTACCGAAAGATGACCAGCTTCCCTGAAGCCGCGTCCCGTGTTTCCAGTAGGCGTTGATTCAGAGTTTCGAAAGAGATGTGGGGTATTTTAACACTGTGCCCGCCATGCCCCGGCGCGCACGCCCCCAGAGCCGCCAGGCATGCCTCCCAGCCTCCCCTGGCGGGCTCTTTCCCTTGTTGGAGACACGTAATGGACGATCTTGCATATGCGTTCTGGCTGGCCCTATTTCTCCTCGCGGCCCTTGGGGTCACCGCTTACGTGGCCCTAGCCTCCACGCGTTAGCCGTCTCGTGGTCCCGCCACCCAGTCACCCGCAAAGTGGCCTGCCTCACCCGTCCATTGAGCTCTGGACTTGTCAGCGATGGCTTGGCTGTAGAGCTGCGCAGCCTTGACGAGCTCGTCCACGGTGGAAGGGGATGGGGCTGCTCGATGAGGATGGGCGCGCCGCGGAAGGCGACGCCGTGCACGGGTGATGTTATCGACAGCGCGGGTTAAGGACGGACGCGATCCGGCACTCTGAGCCGAGAGATTTCAATTTCTCATCGGCGGCTTCTCGAAGTTGCGATCCTCCTCAGTGCAGACGCTGGTGGACGCGGCGAGCAGTGGCAACGCGTCGCTTCGGAAGACTTACAGACTTACCCCACAGGGGCTCCTTCGCCGCAGTGCCGCTTAACCGGAGCAAAGAGCTCCGGTGTCAGCTCGAGGCCCGCGACCGGCCGTGTCGCAAAGCCGGCCAGCTCTTTTGGCGGCATCTGATAATCTTCAATCCGCGCAGCTCTCTACCACATCAACCGCCGCCAGCGCTTCCACGGCTATTAAGATGACCCGCAATCATTAGCAAGATCGCGGTGGGCGTGAAACGTGTGGAAATCGCTGTGATCCTGTTGACCAGACCAGTGATGATCTCCGGACGCCCTGCTTTAAGCGCCGCATAACCCTCGCGCGCCACTTCGGCGGCCGTCATCACCGGTATCGGCGCTTCGAATAAAGCAACGCCTTGCATATTAGCGACCTGCGCAAATTCGCTCGTTGTCGGACCAGGACATAGGGTCGTGACTGTAACTCCTGTGCCGCGCAATTCATGGCCGATTGCGCGGCCGAAGCTCAGTACGTAGGACTTACTTGCATAGTACACCGCCATGCCGGGACCGGGCTGGAACGCAGCGGTGGATGCTAGGAGCATGACCTTGCCGCGTTTGCGCGCCACCATCTGCGGCAAGACCAGCCGCGTCAGTTCGGTCAGGGCGACAACATTGACCTGCAGCATCGACAAAATTCTTTCCGGGGCCTGTTTATCAAAACGCCCAGTGTCACCAAGACCGGCATTGTTGATCAGTGTGTCGATGGCTAGACCGCGTTGCTCGATGGTCTCCATCAACGCCGCCGCCGCGCCTGCTTTGCTAAGATCGGCAGGGACGATGGTGATTTCCGCACTTGTCGGCTTGAGTTCTGCAGCGAGTGCTTCCATCGATTCGCGGCGACGCGCGACGAGCACGAGATCGTGCCCGTCGTTCGCAGCCTCACGCGCAAGGGCCGCGCCGATGCCAGACGACGCGCCGGTCACGAGCGCGACGGGACGGGTGGAACTAGCCATGTCGATCCCTCCTTTGAAATACCATGAGGCTTTTGAAGCTGCCCCCGGCCGGCATTTCGATCGCCCGGCGTTCGGCGCCGCCGGCTGCTAAGGTACAAGAAATTGGCTCATTGGCGAGCGTTCGAGGATGTCCGATCCGTAACCTGATGATTCAAGAGTGTCGATTTGAGCGGGCCTGACAGATGTCCGCTCCGCCCCGGAAAGCGGCGCAACAGCGGACGTGCATTGAGGCCCGGGTTGGGCCCAGCCTGTGTGAGAATCAGAAGGCGACATTGAGCGCGCCCTTCGCATTTACAGTATTGTAGTGTAGTTTACCTGCGAGCTGCCATCGGGCCGCCAGACGCCGGACTCTCAGCGGCGCCAGCTGACGGTGCTATTCTGTGACCTCGTGGGCTCGACCGAGTTATCGACGCGGCTTGACCCCGAGGAACTGCGCGATGTCATCGGCGCCTACCGCCGCAGCGTCGCTGACACCAGCCACTCAGGCGTCGCCCGTATCGGATCAGAACGGCAATAGCTTGACGTCGAGCGATCGCTCCCGACGTGTAGTACCCATGCTTCAGCGCGTTCTTATTGCCCTTCGGTGCACCGAGCGAGGCCCCGCCGGCATCCGGCACCTGCGGTTCTTTATTGCGCGCGCGTGACCCTCGGTCCCGCGCCGGGTCCGTGCTCCGGAGCGTTTGGCCTGGTGCATATGCCAGTGCATGGGCTTGATCCTCTGATTTGGGCCCAACCCCCCGCCTCGACGTTTCTATCTCGTGCGGCGCGGAACAGCGCAAGCACCCTCGGGAGGTGGACGACGTAAGCGCCCATTAGATGCGTCAGTTCCTGATGGTCTGCAAGAACCACTCCGTCGGGATTTCTCGGCCAAGACCGGCTTGCCGAACAAGCTCGTAGACCTTGCCGGCGACCGCATAGAACTGCGCGCCTTGCAGATTGCCGCGCTCCGAATAGGTGATCTCGGACGCCGAGGTGCGACCAGCGGCGCGGCCCTCGGCGAGGTCGGCGAGCGACACACGTCGGCCCGAGGTCGCGGCTCCGTGCCCGCGGCGGGCGCGGCGCCCGTCGCCATGCTTGCGCTGATCCGGCCCCGCCTCCCAGCCCAAAAACTCGTCTTCGACGCCGAGCTCCGGCCGGCCGATCGGCGCCGGCGCATCGCCGAATCGCAGATAAACATCGACGCGCTTGAGGCTCTCCGCATCCGGCACACCGCTGCCGCCGATATTGACGATATGGGCGCCCTTCTCGAGCAAGGTGCCGTCAAGCACCGGCACGGCGGAATCGGTGAGCGCGGCCACGATCTCCGCGCCCTTGTAAACATCCTCGGGGCGGTCGCACACCTTGACCTCGATGTTGTACTTCGCGGCCATCTCGCGGCCGAAGGCTTCGCGGTTCTCCTTGGTGGGACTGAAGACCTGCAGCTTCTTGATCGTGCGCACCCGGGTAAAGGCCTGCATGTGCGTGCGCGCCATGCCGCCGGAGCCGAGCATGCCGATCACCTCGGCGTCCTCGCGCGACAAATATTTCACGCCGATGCCGCCGTCGCCGCCGACGCGCATGTGCTGCAGATGCCCGTCATTGACGAAAGCCAAAGGCTCGCCGTTCTCGATCGATGTGAGCAGGATCAGCCCGCAATAGAGGCCCGGCCGCGTGCAATATTTCTCCTGCGTGGTCACGCCGTTGTACTGCGTCTCATAGATGATGTCGGACTTCATCCGGATCGCGAAATAGCCCGCGGTCGAGCCGCCCTCCATCGTGCCCCACTGGTAATTCTTGGCCGGGTCGCTGGTCGGAATGCGGATGTCGATGCGCGGCCGGCACACCGCCGTCCTGGCGGCGAGCGCGAGATAGGATTCCTCCAAGGCCGCCAAGGTGGTCTCCATGGTCAGTACCTTGGCGACATCGTCATTATTGATGATCAGCGTCATTGTTCTTGTCCCTGCGATTTCGGTGGCTTCTTATAGCAGGCCGGAGCAAGCCGGTGGGTTGCCCATGCCAGGAGCAACATGCCACTATCGGGCCGGGAGAACGCCGGATGTCCCTGTCGCTCAAGCAACTGCTGAATGCCACCCTGCTCGTTGTGCCTTTTGTCCTACCGGTCAATGCGGCCTTGGCCCTCGACCAGGTCCGGTTCGGCAAGGCGGTGCCCAATTCCTTCGCCTTCGGGGCGGCTGAGGTCGGCATCGAAGCGAAGATCTTCGAGCAGGAAGGCATCGACCTGCAAGTCCTGAGCTTCGCCGGCGATGCGCGCATCCAGCAGGCGCTGACCGCCGGCGGCATCGATGTCGCGGTCGGCTCGGGGCCGGGGCTCGGCTTCCGCGCCAAGGGCGTGCCGGCAATCGGGGTCGCCGCCATGTACGGGCCGCCAAGCAATCTTGCACTGACGGTCGCCGCCAACTCGCCGATCAAGACCGTCGCCGATCTCAAGGGCAAGCGCATCGGCGTCACCACCGCGGGCTCGCTCACCGACTGGCTCACGCGCGAATTGTCGCGCCAGCAGGGCTGGGGCAGCAACGGCATCAAGGTCGAGGCACTCGGCTCGGCGCAGGCGCGCCTTGCCGCCATGTCGCGCGGCGAGCTCGATGGCGTGGTGATCGAATCGGCGAACGGCTTCGAGCTCGAGGAGCAGGGCAAAGGCCGCAACGTTCTGCTGTTCGGCGACATCGCCCAGCAGTTCTACACTCATGTCATCTTCGCCAGCGACGCAATGATCGCCAAGCAGCCGGAGCTGCTCAAGCGCTTCCTGCGCGGCTGGTTCAAGACCATCGCCTTCATGCGTGCCAACAAGGACTTCACGGTGAAGTCGGAGATGAAGACCGTCGACGTGCGCGAAAGCGTCGCCGCAAGAATCTACGATACGCAGATCGGCAGCTTCTCCTCTGACGGCGCCTGGGATCCGGTCGCCATCGACGTCATCCGCAACTCGCTCAAGGACCTCGGCATCCTCGACCGTGTGCCGGATGCGAAGTCGATCTACAATGATCAGTTCGTGCCGGTGCAATTCTGATGAACCGGCCGCTGATAATCGCCGTTGGGCTCGCCTATTTCGGGGGCGTCGCGGTCGTATCCGCTCAAAGCTGGCCCACGCGGCCCCTCACCATGGTGGTGCCGTTCGCGGCCGGCGGCGCCGTCGACGTCATGGGGCGCATTTTGGCGCAGCCGATGTCAGAGGCCTTGGGCCAGCAGGTGGTGGTGGAGAATATCGGCGGCGCCGGCGGCATGACTGGAACCGCGCGCGTCGCCAAGGCGCCGCCCGACGGCTACGAGTTCGTGCTCGGCCTCGCCGGCACGCACGCGCAGAACCAGACGCTCTACAAGCACCCGCTCTACGACGCCGCGAACGACTTCACGCCGGTCGAGCTGATCGCCGAGCAGCCGACGGTGCTCGTCACCCGCAAGGATTTACCGACGCGCTCGCTGGCCGAGTTCATCGCCTATGCCAAGGTCAACCAGGCCAAGATGCAATATGCTTCGGCCGGCGCCGGCTCCGCCAATCACCTCGCCTGCGTGTTGCTCAATGCGGCGGCCGGCATCAACGTCACGCACATCCCTTTCCGCGGCGGCGGACCGGCAATGCAAGAGGTGCTCGCCGGCCGCATCGATTATATGTGCAACACATTGACCACGGCGCTACCGCAGATCGAGGCCAAGGAGGTCAACCCGGTCGCGATGCTGTCCTCCAAGCGCTCCCCTTCCCTGCCCGATCTGGCGAGCGCCGACGAGCAGGGGCTGCACGACTTCGATGCCTCGACCTGGTATGCGGTCTTTCTGCCCAAGGGCGCGCCGACGCCTATCGTGCAGAAGCTGCATGACGCTATCGAGGCCAGCGTGAGCAAGCCCATGGTGCTCGCGCGTTTCAAAGATATCGGCGCCGACCTCGTCGCGCCGGAGCGTCGGACGTCGGATTACTTGGCGAAGTTCGTGGTCAGCGAGATCGCCCGTTGGAGCGTGCCCATTCGGGCCAGCGGCGTGAGCATGGATTAGCGCATGTTGCGGAAAGGTGGTCACCGGTTTTCCGATAGGAACATGCGCCAGCGCAAAAGAGGCGGAGCGTCGTATTCCGATCCATTCGATCGGAATACGCTATAGCGCATGCCGACGCCGCTTGCAGAAGCGCGGAGCGCGCGCCTCCTCGAGGCTGTAGCCGCAGCCGGGCTCGACCTGCTCCTGGTCTACGGCAATGCCTGGCAGAACGACTATCTGCGCTATGTCTGCGACTTTGGCATTCTCGAGGGCCAGGCGCTCGCGCTGCTGCACGCCGACGGCCACGTCATTCTTTATCTCGACAGTCCGCTCGAGGTCGACCGCGCCGAAGTCGAATGCGCGGGGATTGAGATCGTGCATGCTCCCGACCTCGTGGGCGAAGTTGATCGCGCGCTCGACCGCTTCCGCAATCAGCGCGTCGGCTCGGCGCCGCATCGGCTCATTCCGCGCAAGATCGCGGCGCGCCGCGAGGGGCTCAGCGACGCCACGGCACTTATCGACCGCCTGCTGATGGCCAAGCTCGTGTGCGAGGTGGACGCGATCCGCCGCGCCGCGCGGCTCGCCGATGAAGGCTATGCGGTGTTCCGTGCCGCCGCGCGCCCCGGCCGCGCCGACTATGAGCTGATCGCCGAGGTCGAGGCGTTCTATCGCGCGCACGGCGTCGACGACAATTTCCAGATCATCGGGGTCGGCGGACCGGAGGTACGCGGCATGGCGCCCCCGGGCGGCAAGCGGCTCAAGCGCGGCGATCTGGTGACGACCGAGCTCACGCCCTGTGTCGACGGCTACTACGCGCAGATCTGCCGCACGCTCGTGGTCGGCGCCCCGAGCGCCGAGCAAGTCGCAGCCTTCGCGCTCTATCGCACCGCCATGGAGGCCGGCATCACGGCGGTGCGTGCCGGCATCACCGCCGCCGACATCGCACGCGCCGAGAACGAGGTGTTCCGCGCCCACGGGCTCGGCGACTACGTGACCGACGCCTATACGCGGGTGCGCGGCCATGGGGTCGGCCTGTTCGCGGACAGCAAGCCGCATATCCTGGAGGGCGTCACCACCCGCATCGATGCCGGGATGACATTGATCGTGCATCCCAACACCTATCACCCGATCGTCGGCTATTTGGTGCTGGGCGACGTGGTGGTCGCGACCGAGCAGGGTTGCGAGGTGTTGACCGCAACGCCGCGCGAATTGTTCAGCGTCAGCCCCTGAGGAAACGATGCGCCGCGGCTTGATGGCAAGGGATGAGAGCGAGCTGCCGCAAGACGTGCTCGCCGCGCGCCTCGACGGCTTGCGGGCCGCGATGGGGCGCGACCGCCTCGACGGATTTGTCTGCTACACCAACCTGGTGCAGCCGAGCGCGGTGACCTATCTCACCGGATTCACGCCCTATTGGTCCGATGGATTGTTGCTGGTGCCGAGGTCAGGCGCCCCGGTATTCGCGACCGCACTGTCCAAGCGGGTCGCCGGCTGGATCGCCTCGACCAACCCGGTTAGCGAGATCGCGTGCACGCCCAAGCCCGGAGCCGCCATAGGGACGCGGCTTGCGGCTCAGGGCGCACGGCGCGTTGCAGTGCTGGAGCTCGACCGCCTGCCGGGCGGGCTCTTTGCGGAGATCATCGGCGCGGCGCCCGCGGTCGAGCTTATCGACGGCAGCGCCGCCTTCGCGACGCTGCGGCGCCGCATCGACACCGCGGAGCGCGCGTTGATCGAGCGTGCTGACATGCTCGCGCGCACCGCGCTCATGCAAATCGATCCCGCGCAGGTCGCCGATGCCGGCGCCGCCGCGGGGCTCGCCGAGAAGCAGGCGCGCCTGCATGGCGCCGAGGAGGCCTACATCGCGGTCGCGCCGAACCTGGCAGGCGATCGGCGCATGATTCGCGTTTCCGGTCCGCTGCCGCTCGCCGACCGGTTCGCGCTACGCGCCACCGTCGCCTACAAGGGAAGCTGGGTGCGCCGAACCCGCACCTTCGCCAAGGACGCAGCGGCACAGAAAGCAGTCGCCCGCACCGATGCCTGGTTCGAAACGGTCTCGGCTTCGATCGCGCCCGGCCGACCCATCGGCGCGCATCTGGCAGCGCAGATGCCTGCCGGCGCCACACTCACTGACTGGATGGCGGAAAGTCCGATCGGCAGCTATCCGCTGGAGGCCGTTGCCTCGGCACGCGCGCCCGGCCGCGATGACCTGCCTGACGGTGGCTTCGCGGTGCTCACGGTCGCGCTCGAAATCGGCGGTACGCCGTGGCTTGGCGCCGCGCCGGTCTTTGCTTGACCATTGAGCAAGGCATGGCCGCGCGGCGTCAGGTTCACGGCGCGCTGCCGCATCGATCCTGTACCTTCGACGCGAACCAAGCCGTTCGTCACCGCGTCCTCCCAGACCGGCATCTTGGGGCAGGTCGTGGTCCAGGCCTCCATCACCTCGCCATAGGTGCGCGGGCGATCGGCGAGCCAAGTGATGAGCTGCAAGGTCAACGCGTCCATGCGGCGAATATGCGCCGTATCAGTCGCGGCTTCCAGCGCCGGCAGCGCGCCCCAGCCATGCCTCCAAAATATCTTAAGCAAGCCATTAGTAATTCGTCCTCACGCTGGCGAGCGCTGATTCGCGCCTGATCGCAGCTGCCTGTACGTACTTCCCACAGGACACTTCTCCGACGGATGTGCGGGATGCTTTAGACGCTCATGCTGCTCGACAGCGGCTTCCTGAGCGCCTGCGTGCTCATCGTCATGCCGGCGCCGCTCATCGATGAGCGCGCGGCCCGTCTCACGGTGCGTTGAGCCGGGCGCGGCCGCAGTCGGCCATCGGCCGGCGCGCCCACGAGGATGAGCTGCGCGCCCAATTCGCGGTCTCGGTCCGGCGGCTCAAGACCTCGCTTGCGGATTCGCAGGTCAAGACGGCGAGCGAGTCCGCGACGTCGCCAAGCAACTGCGCGACATCGAGCGCCTCAAAGCCGAGCTGCGGCGGATCTCATTATCCCGCGTTTCCAGGCCGCGAGCTGCGGCGACGCTCGGTGACGCGAAGCGTCGTTAAGCGTCTATCTGTTCGTCCGCTAGCGACGGCGCGGCGCACGCCGCGGCCGCGCCTGCTGGGACGCGAGGTCCATAGGCTAGGAACGGTTTCCGCCTGGCGCCTTGCGGGCCGAATCGAATTGGCGCAGGCTCTTGCGCGAAAGCATATGGAGGTGCCCTCATGAAGAAACTGGTTCTGGAGACCACCTCGCCGTTCCAAGGGCTGCCCGAGCTCGTCGCCTATCAGGAGGGCTTGTTCGAGAAGGAAGGCATTGCCATCGAATGGGCGGATCGCGACGAGGCCGGCATCAAGACCGCCGATACCTCGCTGACCGACGTCAAGGGTGCCGATCCCTTCGTCAGCCACGGCACGCTCTTCGAGCAGGGCAAGGCCGACATGTATAATGCATGCGAGTGGGGCAACTACTGCCGCGTCGGCGCGACCGCCGGCAGCCGCCAGATTGGCCGCCGCGCCATCGTCACCTACGGAGCGATCGTGGTGCGGCCGGATTCGCCGGTCTACACGCCGCAGCAGCTCGCCGGCCGCACGGTCGGGGTGCCGTTTTATGCGGGCACGCATTATCTCGCGCTGCATATGCTCGAGGGCTTCCTGCCGCGCGAAGGCATCAAGATCTGCCGTGCCCCCACCGGCTCGCGCAATCGCTTCAACCTGATGATGAAGGGCGAGATTGAGGCGACCACGCTCACCGAGCCCTATATCACGCTCGCCGAGAAGAAGGGCTGCCGCACCATCTGCTCGGCCTTCTATTTCGGCACCGAAGTGGCCTCCGACCGGATCGACGCCGAGACCTACCAGGCCTTCAATCGTGCGGTGCGCGAGGCGGTGCGCCGCATCAATGCGGATAAGAACGCCTATCTGCACTACTTCATCGACTATCACAAAGCCAAGGATCCGGAGATCGGCACCCTCAAGCCCGAGGACATCCGCGCGAGCCGCATCGTGGTGCGCGACCCCGCGCCGATCCCGCAGGACGAGCTGCAGCGCACCTACGAATGGGTAAAGAGCTGGGGCATGCTGGAAGAGACGCAGTCGCCGCTGCAACTCGTCAACATGGACGTGCAAGCGCGCGCTCACCTCGCCGCGGAATAGCCTCAGCGGACGCCCGGCACCGAGGGGCCGCAATCGCCGCCGTCGGGACGCGGGCTGCTGTACCGGCACAACGCCGCGGCCGCCGGCGTCGGCAGCTTGCGCTTGTCGGCGGCCGCGTTGGCGTTGCTCGCGCTGTCCGCCTGGAAGGTGTAGCGCAATCCGACCGTTGCCAGGAGCTCTGTATCCCGCGTCTTGACGCCGGCCTGGCTCGAGCTCGTCCACTGTGCGCCGATCTCAGCCTCGAAGTTCAGGTCCGGGGTCCAATAATAGTCGATCAGGAACGATGGCAGCACGGTGTACTGCTTGAGATCGGTGCCGATGCCGGTCTCGTAGCCGAGCCGCAGCCGCGGACCGAGCACCCATTCGTGGGTCAGCGGATACCTGGTGTTGAGGTCGAGCACGTACTGTCGCAACATCGGCTGCTGCGCGTAGCGCAGCGCCCCCATATACATGTCGCCTTCCTTGAAGATATTCGTGCCGATGAGCTGCAGCGAATAGTAGTACTCGTTGCCGGCGGGGAGCGTCGTCAGCAGCGACGAATTCGCCGGCGTTAGAGGAAGCGGCTGGGTCAAGTTGACGAGCGTCGCATCCGCGGCGATCTGCAGCCGCTCGGACAGCGGGTGCGAGAAGCCGATCATGGCCGATTTGTAGATCGGCGTCTGATCGATGGCGTCCTGCCGGATCTCGTCGAAGGTCTCGGTCGAGTTCCGCAGCGCGTCGTAGAGCGTGCTGAAAGGCTGATTGAGCAGCGAGTTCCAGCTCGACAGGAAGGGCGTGCGCCGATAGTCGACGCCCCCATAGATGGTGGATTTGTCGAGCAAGGTCCACGAGCCTGAGAAGATCGCGGCATTGAGGCGCTGAAAGTGAATGTCGTAGTCGATATTGCCGAAGGCGAATTTTTCCGGATCGACGTAGCGGACATCCGTCCCGATCGCCTCGCGATCGACCAGCCATCGATCACGCTGCTCGTTCACATAGAACGACGTCTCCAGCCCTCCCAGAAAAGGCCCGAAGCCGACGGCGGCGCCGTAGAAGTAGCGCTCGTTCTTGAACGGAACGTCGTAGCGGCTGTTCGCCGGCGATCCACCGATGAGATCGAATTTGATCATCGGCAGCGCCTGCCAGCTGAGCAGCATGCCGTCGAACCGGCCGAGCATGCCGTCGGCGTTCAGCGTCTGGCGGCCGCCCACCATGGTCAGGTTCCAGTCCTTGACGAGGGTCTCGACCGACATGGCCGCGACACCCCATTCGTCCATCCCGGTCATGGGTTGTTGATCCAAGGCCGAAAACCTATGCTCCTCGCCGCCGGAAAACCTCACCCGTCCTTTGGTCTGATCGTTGTTCCACGTCCCCATCAGATCGATCGTAGAGAGCATTTCGTTCTGATGAACGGCGTTATCGTCGACATTCGCATTGGGGTTGGGCGCAACCGAGGTATCCCGCGCGCTGCGGAAGCTGTCGTCGCGGATGTAGAACGTCGACGCCGTCCCCACAAGGCTCCAGGTCGTCGCACTGTTCTGCGAGAACTTGTCGATCGGTAACGCCTTGAGCGGCATCCCCGCCTCGCCGCTCTGCGTGACGATGCCGGCGAGGCGCTGGCGCACGCGGTCGCCTCGCTCCCCGCCGGGATATCGTCGAAGACAGTCCTCGTAGGTGGCGCGTGCCTCGCCGAGCTTACCGGCCCTCTGATACGCGAAGCCCAGAAGCTCCATGGCTTCGGCGCTGTACTGGTTCTCCGGAAGGCTGACAACCTTGCCGAAGAGCTGGATCGCGCCGCCGAAATTGTTGTGCTTGAGCGCGGCGCGCCCTTCGTCCATCGCGGCGCCGGCCGCCCTCACGTCGGCGTCGGAGATTGGGCCGCCGGGTGCATCTTTCGGGCGAGCCGGTGCGCTGGTGTCCGCGCGGCGGGGTGCATCCGCCATCTTTGGCGCATCGGCAGACCAGATCGGCTGGCACGTCGCCGAATGCTTTGACCGAGCAATTGCAACCAAGATGCTCTGGGCATCCGCGCCCGGGCCAACCTGGTAGTCGAGGGTGCGAGCGAAGTGAATCTGCAGCACCGGCCCGGTCGGATTCTGCGTCTCGAGGTCGATGGCCCTGACACCGGCCGCCTCGCCATCGGTCGCCGTGACCGCCTCGCGTCGTGACGTAAGCGCCAGCGCGTCCGCCTGCTTGCGGTCGATCGGATTGACCGAGATCCGCAGCTCCTCGCCGTGGTCGAGCGGAAAGTGGCTGGCATAGCGTATGCGGATGTTGAAGTTGACCTTGAGGATCGCGCAGTCGCCCTGGACCGCGACTTGCGCCGAGGCCAAGACCCGATCGACGACGGGTTGCGCCGAAGCCGGTCGCAACGCGCCGAGCGTCGCCGCCGCCAGAAGGAGCCAACGTGGAGGCGCACTCACCATCCACCTCCCGCGGATCGATGCCTGCCGAATTGCCGCGTCAGGATGGTCCTTTGCGTGTAGTCGCTGTAGACGTGGCACGCGCCGGTGCAGTCCCGCAGCTCCGCGACCGTGTAGTAGACCTTGACCGGCCGCTCGAGCTTGGGATGCGAAGTCGGGCGGAACTTGTCGACGTGGCAACCCGCGCAACCCGGTCGGAACGCGGGGAATTTCCAGGCGACGACCTGCGCATTCGCCGAATGACAGCTGGCGCACGCGACGCTCGGGCCGTGATTCACGTAGGCTGGCGATACGTGCCGATAATTTGCCGGTATCCACGCGACGGTGCGATGACAGGTGTCACACGGTAGCGTGGTGACGAAATGTCGGGGCGGCTTGCCTTCACTCGTCGCCCCGTTGTGACAGCTCGCACACGTCGCCGTGATGCTGGCATGGTCGACGCGTGCGCCCTCGAATGTCACCGTGCTCCGGTGACAGCTCTCGCACGCAGCGTTCGTGACGATGTGTTTTGCCGGCTTTCCGATCGCGGCGCCGCTGTTGTGACAGCTGGCGCAGTTTCCGACGATCCCGGCGTGGTTCATTGCCGCGCCGGCGAACGTCACGGTGCTTTTGTGGCAGGTCTCACAAGGCGCGTTGCTGACGACGTGGTTCGGCGGCTTGCCGCCCGCCGTGACGCCGTTATGGCACATGGCACAGCGGTTGACGACGCCCACGTGGCTCATCTTGGGCTGCATCGTCATGGGCTGCATCGTCATGGCGGCCTGCGTCGTTGTGCTGGGCTGCGTCGCCATGCCGGCCGGTGTCGTTGCGCTGGGCTGCGTCGCCATGCCGGCCGGTGTCGTTGCGCTGGGCTGCGTCGCCATGCCGGCCGGTGTCGTTGCGCTGCGCTGCGTCGTCATGCCGGCCGGTGTCGTCGTACCGGCCTGTGTGGTGCTGGGCGGCACTGGGCTCGCCGGTTTTGCCGCGGGCATTGTGGCGGGCGACGCCGCTGCTGGCGCTGCGGTGGTGCCATTGCCTGTGGCCGTCGCACCGGCGAAGCTCACCGTGTTGTGGTGGCAGTCGTTGCACGGCGCATTGGTGACGACATGACCGGAGTTCTTGCCGATGGCGAATTTGTTGTTGTGGCAGCTGGCGCACGGCCCCGTCGCCTGCGCGTGGTCCATGAATGCGAAGTCGCGCCACGTCGTCGTCAGATGGCAGGCGTCGCATCGAAAGGTGGTCCTTGGATGCGATTGCGGCAAGCCCGGCGCCGTCATCGTGTTGTGGCAGCCGATGCATTGGGTCGGCGTGTTCTTCATGCGCCCGTTGACATGGCAGGCGGCGCAGCTGACGCTGACATGCGTGCCGGTGAGCGGAAAACCGGTCCCGGCATGATCGAACGACGACGTCGCCGCGTTTTGCGCCCAGCCCGGCGGGGTGACGAGCAGGAGCGCCGCCGCGACGACCAGCAACATCATGCCCAGCAATCTCACGAGATCATCACCACCCATTTTCTTCCATCGCCCCCGAGCGGCTTGACGGCCGCCTTCTTGCTTCTTGCCCCATGCTCCACCAGCGCTCAGGGCGGTGCCTTGATCGCCTGCTTGAACGAGACCGTCGTGTGGCAGCGCTCGCACAAGCGTCCAAGCGCGCCGCGATGCGCGTCGTCCTGCCGGTGGCAGGAATAGCAATCCGTTGGCAACGTGATTTTCGCCACGTTCTTGGTGACGTGGCAGGCCTT
>Ga0126381_100003889_pt1 | contig 16186 bp, 15 predicted proteins | sample PanSoiMetPlot_28_FD_96465 | JGI IMG/M metagenome (GOLD analysis project Ga0126381, IMG submission 96465) | Tropical forest soil microbial communities from Panama - MetaG Plot_28 | ecosystem: Environmental > Terrestrial > Soil > Tropical forest > Bulk soil | place: Panama | collected 2016-02-17 | reverse complement strand
GCATCCGGCGGCGGGCGCCCCCAGGCAGGCGAAAGTCCTGTCAAAACCCTTCCATCTCCGGGAAATTGTGGCCGAGGTGGAACGAATGATCGCGGCGTGACGAGCTCACACTTTTCTTTGCCGGTCCGGGCGGCTATAGAAGCCCCCCGCCAAGAGATGAATATTGGGGCGCGTAGCTCAGCGGGAGAGCACTACCTTGACATGGTAGGGGCCACAGGTTCGATCCCTGTCGCGCCCACCATCTCTAGTCTCGCCACCAGCGGCAGGACCTTTCCGACATGAGCCCCCTTTTTTACGCGACAGGGATCGTTTTTTTGTTTTGCGCGCTTCGCGCGCGGGGCCCTGTTGCGCCCACCATCTCTAGCCTCGCCACCAGCGGCAGGACCTTTCCGACATGAGCCCCTTTTTTTACGCGACAGGGATCGTTTTTTTGTTTTGGGCGCTTCGCGCGCGGGTTTTTTTTGCGCCAACTAAATTGAGCGCGGCCACAGCGCCGCCGCGTGGCCGAATGCATCGCTTGGCGATATGAGCCCGCTCGAACTTCTCGCTCGCTTTAAGGATGCGCGCTTGTTGGTGGTGGGCGACGTGATGCTCGACCGCTTTGTTTACGCCCGTGTGTCACGCATCTCGCCCGAGGCGCCCGTTCCGGTCCTGGCGGTGGACCGCGAAGCCATCAGCCTGGGCGGAGCGGGCAATGTGGCCCGCAACATAGCGTCTTTGGGTGGCAGGGCGACTTTGATCGGCGGCAAAAGCAAGGATGGTCCCGGCGCGCGCATGGAAGAGCTTCTCTCCAGGAATTCGCGCATTCACGACGGCCTGTTCACATTTGGCCACGGGCGGACCACGGAAAAAATCCGCTACATCGCCGATCAGCAGCAGGTGATGCGCGCGGATTATGAAACGGTCTGGCGGGACCTCGACTATGACAGGATTCTCGATGCGGTTCGTTATGCCATCCGCTCGCATGACGTGCTGGTGATCTCGGACTATGCCAAGGGGTTTCTGTCGCCCGCGCTGGTGAGAGGGCTGATCGCACTTGCGAGCGCGGAGTCGAAGCCCGTGGTCGTCGATCCTAAGGGTGCGGAGTTGGCCCATTATGACGGCGCCACCGTGATCACGCCCAACCAGCACGAAGCGGCAATCGCGACCGGAGGCGAGGCGGAGACTGACGCGGGAGCAGAGGCGTGCGCGCGAAGCATCCTCACCGGCCTTCCTGAGTTATCGGCCGTCATAATCACAAGGGGCGCCGCCGGTCTTTCACTGATGAAACGCGGCTCCAATATCACCCACATCGCCGCGCGCCCGCGCGAGGTCTTCGATGTCTCGGGCGCCGGCGATACGGTGGTGGCCGCGTTGGCGCTGTCGCTGGCGGCGGGAAGCGATCTTGCGGACGCTGCCAGGCTGGCCAATATCGCTGCCGGCATCGCGGTGACGATGGTGGGAACCGCCGCCGTCACCGTCGACGAATTGGCCAGCGAACTTCACACCCAACAGCTCGAAATTGTCGAAAAGAAAATTGTTTCGCCGGATCGCGCGCAGGAATTGCTCACGCTCTGGCGCGCCAAAGGCCGCCGCATCGGATTCACAAATGGCTGTTTCGATCTCATTCACCCCGGACATATCTCGTTGCTGCGACAGGCGCGCGCCAGATGCGACCGGCTGGTGGTGGGGTTGAATTCGGATGCATCCGTCAAGCGCTTGAAAGGTGCGGGCAGACCCATGCAGGACGAGTTGGCGCGTGCGACCGTGCTGGCGTCCCTCGCGATGGTAGATCTGGTCGTGATTTTCGGCGAGGACACACCAGAAAAATTGATCCAAGCGTTGAAACCAGATGTTTTAGTCAAGGGCGCCGACTATAAGCGCGAGGATATCGTCGGCGCGGACTTCGTTTCATCCTATGGCGGCGAGGTCGTCCTGGCCGAGCTAGTGCCAGAGCACAGCACCAGCAGCTTGATCAGGCGCGCGCGCGAATGATGGCACTAAAGCAAGCGGCTTTTTTCGACCGCGACGGCGTGATCAATATCGACCGTGGCTATGTGGAAAATCCCGACCAATTTGATCTGGTGGACGGCGTGGGCCGCGCCATCCGGCTTTGTCGCGACGCCGGTTATCTGGTCTTCGTGGTGACCAACCAGGCGGGGGTGGCGCATGGCTATTTCGATGAGGACGCTGTGCGAAAGCTCCACGTTCACATGCGCGAGCGTCTTGCCGTGGAAGGCGCGCTCGTGGACGATGTGCGCTACTGCCCCCATCATCCGGAGGCGAAGCGCGCCGAATATCGCAAACACTGTTCCTGGCGAAAGCCGGGCGCCGGCATGATCCTGGATCTCGCCAAATTCTGGCCGGTCGATCTCAGCCGCTCCTTCCTGGTCGGCGACAAAGAGAGCGATCTGGAAGCCGCGCGCTCAGTCCGTATGCAGGGTTTTCTCTATAGCGAAGGCCCGATGGACCGTTTTGTCGGCGACGTGATTGCCCACATGGACGAACTTGCCTGACGCGTCATCCCGACTTCTTGCACAGGTGGCAACCCTGTGTAACCCTTGGCCTCGTACGGGGTTTTCGGGGAGTCACTGATGTCGGCATGGGATCTCGACCGGCGGCGCCTGATTCAGGGCTCGTTGGCGCTGGGCGGGCTGGGCTTGGCAGGTTGCACCACCGCAGGATCGCGTGGTCCCAACACGTCGGCACTTAATACCGCGGGGTTGGGTGTCAACGACATTCCACCCGCGCTGGCGCCGGTTCGCGCCCATCCTGATCGCCTGTTTGACATCACCGTGTGCTTGCGGCCATTCCGCGCCCAAGGCCCCCGCATCGAGGCCGAGCAGATCGGCGATACGCTGGTTGTGCATAATTACGGCCATGGCGGCTCTGGCTGGTCTCTGTCTTGGGGCTCGGCCAATCTGGCGATTCAGAAAGCGCTGGTGAACAGCCCCACGCAAGTGGCGGTGATCGGTTGCGGCGCAATCGGGCTCACTTCCGCGATCATGGCGCAGCGCGCTGGCGCTGCCGTTACCATCTATGCCCGCGATCTCCTGCCCCAGACCCGCTCCAGCCGCGCCACCGGCCAGTGGACGCCCGACTCGCGTATCGCTCTCAACGATTCCGCTAGTCCGCAATTCGGCGACCAGTGGGAGCAGATGGCGCGCTTCTCGTTCAAGACCTATCGCCAATATCTCGGACTGCCCGGCACTCCGGTGGAATGGAGGGACCAGTATTCCCTGTCCGACGTTCCCTTCGATGAGGAACGCGGTCGAATCGAGAAACTCGATACGCTGGGTTTCGCCCACTATAATTCCCGCATCGCCGACCTCGGGCCCAGGCCCCAGGAACTTCCTGAAGGTGCGACCTCTTTTCCCGTCAAATATGTGCGCCGCTCGGAATCCATGCAGTTCAACATCGCCGATTACAGCCATACCTTGATGACCGATTTCTTCACCGCCGGCGGGAAATTCGTGCGCAAGGAATTCCATGCGCCGAACGATCTCACCCAGCTCAAGGAAAAAGTGGTGATCAATTGCCCAGGCTATGCCGCCCGCGAGTGGTGGAACGATAGTTCGATCACGCCGGTACGCGGCCAGATTGCCTGGCTGATCCCCCAGCCGGAAGTCAATTACGGATTCAATTATAAAGGTGTCTTGATCGTGTCGCGGCGCGACGGCATCGTGGTGCAAGGCACTTCCGGCGGGGAGATGCAGGGCTACAATAACAGCCGTGAATTGGCCGACCGCGCGGAAGCCGAGCAGGCAGTGGGCATGATCGCCGAACTTTATTCCCGCTTCCGCGCTTGAGGAAACCGATGCGCTTTAGGGGCGCGATACTATTTGCAGCTGTGCTGTGCGCACGGCCCGCTTGGGCCGAAAGCGGCCAGATGCTGTTCAACGACAAATTGCGTCGGCTGCCATCAGGTGGGCGGTACGGGCGTGCCCGGCGAATATCCCAGGCTAGCCGGCCGTGCCAATGTGATCGCGGCCGATCCTCGCGGCCGCGCGTTTCTTGCGCATTTGATGCTGACTGGGATGAGCGGCACGATCACCGTGGATGGCCGCAAGATCTTGGGCATCATGCCCAGCTTCGAAGACCTCAAGGACGACGAGTTGGCGGCGGCACTGAATTATGTCACCGGCCTCGAAGGCGGCAATGCGCCCCCTTTTATGCCTCAAGATCTGAAGAAGGCGCGGCTCGGCCCGCAAGTCACGCCGCAACAGATGGCCGGGATGCGCAACAGCCTGGCCGGCGTGCACGTCATTCCTTGACAGCGCGTGCAGGCGTCCAGGACGCGAACGCGAGGACCCACAATCCTAGCAACGCGCCAATCGGTATGAAACACAGCAAAGCCCACCAGAAGGAAAGGCCTATCCGTCTCAGGACCAAGCCCGCGGGTATCGCAAACAACGCCTCCGCGACTGTCAGTATGACCAAGGTGGAAGGCTCGAATGGCATCGACATTATGACAATCCCCGAATGGAAGTCCCCGAACCAAGCTTAATCTTGCACCGCAGCCAGAGAAACTCTTTTTCGCTGCGCCGTACTCCAGCGCGAGTCGGTCTATCATGCTTTAGCGCGAGACTTTCTCGCCGATTTTGCCACCCGCGCCAAGTACCCTGCCATAAAGCCGGCGTGCGGCAGCTAAGACTTGCCATGACCGGCACATCTTACCATTGTGCGAGCCCTTATGGCTGCCCGGATGGTTCCTCCCCTCGCGAGTGATTCAAGGCTGGACGATTGGTCGCCGCAGCTCTTGAAATCGCGCCTCTACGGCCAATTGCTGGTGGACATCATAATCGGCCGGCTTGTGCCGGGCGAAAAGCTGGATGAGCAGGCCCTGGCCAAGCGCTATGGCGGCGGGCTCGCCGGCATCCGCGAGGCCTTGGCGCGGCTGGCGCTGGAAGGATTGGTACTCCGGCGCGCCCGCGTGGGCACAATGGTGGCGCCGCTGGACCTGATGGAAGCGCGCGAAGCCTTTGCCGCCCGCGCGCTGGTCGAGGTCGAATGCGCTGGCCTGGCCGCCCGCGCCGGCACTGATGCCGACATCGCCGCCATCCGCTCAACCTTGGGAGACGGAGAGAACGCCATCATCAAGAACGACGTGCGCGCGTTGGCCGCGATGGATGAGGCATTTCACGTCGCGGTGGCCCAAGCCAGCCACAATCGTGTCCTGGCCAAAATGGTGATGACGCTACATCACCAGACGGCACGCTTTTGGCTCAATACCATGCGCGAACCATCGCTCGAGGAGAATCGGCAGGCGCTGGTCCAGCATCGCAATCTAATCGACGCGATTGCCGGCCATGACGCGCCTCGCGCGCGCGAGGCGATGCGCGAGGCGCTGGGCGATTTTCCTTCCGACATCAAGCGCGCCTGGGAAAAACCGTGAGCTTGCGCCCCTCTATCACGTTGGCGGCGGTCAGCGCAGTCTTCTTTCTTATCACTGCCGCCACCTTCAGTTCGCTGGGTGTGGTTCTGCCGGCCATGATCGCCGAACTCCGTTGGAGCTGGGGCGCCGCCGGCAGCGGCTTTTCGCTTCTGGGGGTCGCCGCCGGCATCACTGCCACCATCCCTGCCAGCATGATCCGCCGGTTTGGCGTGCGCATGACTTTGGTGACTGGAAGCCTGGTCATGGCCGGTGCCTTTCTCTGTCTCATGGTGACGCATGGTCTGCCCTTATATTTCTTGGGTTGCTTGCTCGCAGGGTTGGGCTTCACGTTGTTGGCCACGGTGCCCGGTACCTATCTCTTGGCGCGGCTGTTTGCACAGCCATCCTTTCCGTTCGGACTCTATTTCACTTTGGGCGGATTGGGCGGCGTCGCGGGACCGGTCCTTTATCTTTGGGTGCAGTCGGTGACCGAAAGCTGGCGCGCTTATTGGCTGGTGTCGCTTGTGGTGGTTACGGGAGCGGGTTTGTTGAGCGCGATCCTGGTGGATGTCACGACGGATGTCCGGGCCCATGATGAAGCGGATCCTCGCATTGCGAAAGATGCGTGGAGTGCCAAGGCTGCCTTTAAGACTCCGCAATTCGCCGTGCTTGCTGCCGCTTACAGCATTTTTCCCTTTGTGGGGATTACCGTGAATGCCGTGGCGGTGGGACATCTCATGCGGCATGGCGTTGGCGTGGCACTGGCCGGCGGCGCGATGAGCCTGGAAGCTTTGTTCAACGCGGGCGCCAGGCTCCTGGGCGGCATTATGGTGCGCTGGATCAGCGCCAAATCCCTCCTGCTGCTGGCGCTGATATCCATGACCCTTGGCCTGATAGCTTTAAGCATGGCGCACGGCATGCCACTGATGATCGCCTATGCCTTGGGCGTGGGGGCGGGTTATGGGTTGACCTTCTTTGCTTCGACCATCCTGCTCCTGGATTATTTCGGCCGCGGGCCCAATCTGGAATTGTTCGCAGCGGTCAACCTGATTTCCACCGTTGGCGCGGTGGGGCCAGCCTTTGCGGGTTTCGTCTCCGATCATGCTGGAAGTTTCGTCCCGGCTTTTGTGATTCTGGAGGCTTTGGTTTTGATCGTATTGATCTGCGTAGCACCCATGCATCCGCCCAAACGGAGAGCATGATGGCGGAATTCGGAGTTTCCACCCACCCGATGCGCGCGCGCGTACGCCAGCAGATAGCGTTCGCCACATGACCGCTAAGGCAGAATTTGGCGTTTTCTTGCCGGTGGCGAACGGCGGATGGATTGTCTCGCGCAGCACGCCATTGCTTGACGGCGGCTGGACGCAGAATCGGGACGCGGCCCTGATCGCCGAAGAGGAAGGCCTGGACTTTGTAATGTCCATGAGCAAATGGCGGGGTTTTGGAGGTGCCACCAATCATTGGGGTACGTCGCTGGAATCGGTGACCATGATGGCGGGCATCGCCGCGCTCACCAAACGGGTCAAGGTGTGGGCAACCATGCACGCGACCCTGCACAATCCGGTTGTGGCGGCGAAAATGATCGCAACACTTGATCATATTTCCGGAGGCCGCGCCGGGCTGAATATCGTGGCGGGCGCCTATCGGGGCGAATTCGAACAGATGAATGCCTGGGACGAAAGCCTGGATCATGATGCGCGCTACGATCTGACCGAAGAATGGACGCAAATCATCAAGCGTCTTTGGACGGACAAGCGCGTAAATTTCATTGGCAAGTATTTTTCCATCAAGGATTGCGTGTCGGAGCCTAAGCCGCTCCGGCGTCCCGATCTGATTTGCGCCGGCATGTCGGAACGCGGTTTTAACTTCTCGGTGCGGGAAACCGATATCTGCTTCATCGGCGGGCGCGATGAGGCCGAGACACGTGCCTCATCGTTGCGAGCCAAGGAACTGGCAGCAAAATTGGGCAAGGACGTGAAGACTTATGCCATGTGTACGCTGATCTATGGTGGAAGCGACGTGAGCGCAGAGGCCACGGCCCGTAAATATCGTGATGGGCTGGATGAGGGCGCGGTGCTGGGGATGCTGGAAAGTTATGGGGCAAGCTTCGCCGGAGCGGACAACGCCATGGTCGCGCGCGCCAGGGGCGCGTTCATGACGCATGTCGTGATCGGCAGTCCAAAAACCTGTGCCGAGAAGATCGACGCGTTCCTGAAGGATTGCGCCCTGGACGGCCTGATGCTGATTTTCGCTGATTATCCAGAAGGCTTGCGCGTAGCGGGACAGGAGATATTGCCTTGTCTCAGGTCCTGAGCGGGCTCAAAGGCTGGATCGCGCCGTCCCGCACAGCCCTTCTGCTGGTCGATTGTCAGGTGGATTTCGCGGCGCCTGAAGGCGCGATGGCGCGACGAGGCTACGACATTACCGCGCCCATGGCGGCGCTCCACAAGGCCGCGCTGCTGGCCAATGCCGCGCGCCAGGCACGTGTGCCGTGCCTGTTCGCGCGGTTGATCACCAGGCCAGGTGACGGCACGCCTATGCTGCGGGAATGGGCCGGGCGCCGGGGATGGGACCCTTCACCCTGCCGCGAAGACAGCTCTGGCGCAGAGTTCGTCTCTGTGACGCCGCTCGAAGGCGAAGCGGTATTTTCCAAGCGCCGCTACAATGCCTTTGTCGGCACGAACCTTGATGTGCATTTGCGTGGCTTAGGGCGCGACACCCTTGTGATCGCGGGGCTTACCACCGAATGTTGTGTCGATTCCACCGCCCGCGATGCATTCGAGCGCGACTATCATGTCATCATCGCTTCGGATGCTGTGGCAGCTTATGAGAAAGGCTTGCACGACTGGACATTGAAGGCCCTGGAATTGAATTGCGCGGTGCTCGCTACCTGTGAGGACATCGCTGCGGTCTGGAAATAGCGATATTATTCAATACCTTAGAGTGCGGCGGTAGACGCGCTTGGCAATTTGCTGTGAAATGTTAGAAGAAATTTGACATTATAAAAGCCTTTTTTCCCCATGCGTTCGCCGTTTTCATTTTTGCTTGCGGGTCTTGTTGTCCTGTGCGCCGCCCCGCGGGCTTTCGCCCAGCAGACGATCGAGACCGTCATCGTAACCGGCGATCGGGCCCATTTGATCGAGACCCAACCTGACGACACAGCCTTAGGGTTGAGCTTACCATTGCTGGAAACGCCGCGCGCGGTGACGGCCGTGAGCGATACGACGCTCGACCGCTATGGCATCACTGGCGTGGACACACTGACCGCGATCACGCCTTCTGCCTACACCGCCAGCTATTATGGCGTTGAAGGCGCAGTCAATCTGCGCGGCACCTTGGCGGAAACCTATTTCAAAGGCTTCAAGCGGGCGGAAAATCGCGGCACCTACACGACCCCATTGAGTGATGCCGCCCAGATCGAACTGGTACGTGGTCCGCCTTCGGTGGTTTTTGGGCCTGGAAAAGTCGGCGGCCTGGTCAATTTTGTGCCCAAAAGCGAGAGCGCGACTGACGGTGATATCTCGGGCGAGGTAACGGCCACCTATGGCAGTTATTCACAGCGCAATCTCACCGGCCAGATCGGTGTGCCGTTCGTTTTCGGCCTGCTCAAAGGGGGCGTGCACGCCTATGGGCAGATCGAAGATTCCTTCAGCTATTATCGCGGCATCCATCCCACCCGTCAGTTGCTGGAATTGAGCAGTGATTTCGCCGCCGGCTCTTGGATTCTGTCGTCGGATTACATGTATTACCATTCGAACGGCGACGTGCAGACACCGGGCTGGAACCGACTCACTCAGGACCTTATCAACAACGGCATCTATATCACCGGAAGCAACACATCGCTTTCGGCGAATGGAAAGCCCTTTCTCACTTTCAACGATCTGGGCGGCAATCCCTATACCTTCAGTCCGACTTATATGCCGCTCTATATCGTCACGCCCGGCTGCGGTTCCTGCACGAACGCCACCCACATGCTCGATAGCGGCCTCGGCACCACCTATCTGGATCGCCGAACGGTCTATGTCGCGCCTGGCGTGGATTTCTCGAATACCGTCACTCATACCGGCCTGGTCGAATTGAGCCGCACTCTGAATGACAGCGACGCGGTTCGCCTCCAAACATTTGTCGATATGCTGGCCAACGACCGCTTCGTTTCCTACGGCTTTCCCGCCTCCTATCGGACCCTGATCAGCGAAACGCGCGCGCGTTACGATTTCTCGCAGGATTTCGGGCGTTTCACCCTGATGAATGTAGTGGGCGCTTCCTACCGCTACGTGGGAGCAACAGGCAAGGAGAGCTTCAACAGCGGCGTGATCGCGCTCGACCGGCGCGACATCACTGTGCCTGCCATGCCCAATGACCTTTTCGCTTCGCCATTCGACACGTTGCCGGCGGGCGAGGTGGGACTGGGCTGGGAGAACAATGTTCACACCACCACTGCGGACACGGGACTGTTCGCCAACTCAGACTTGGCGTGGGACAAAAAACTGAATCTGATCCTGGGGGGACGTTATGATGCCTACAATGTCCGTTCCGTAGATCTGGGGGTCCTTTCGTTCGAGCCAGAGAGCGGGCAAGGGGGGAAAGGCGCATTCACCTACTCCGCAAGCCTGAATTACAAAACCGATTTCGGGCTCGTGCCCTATGCCACCCAGGCCAAAGCCTCCGCGATCGAGATTGGCCAAGCGAGTCAGGTTCTCACATCGCTGCTCGTCAATGACGATTGGTTGTCCTCGTCATTCCTTAATGAAGCGGGCACCAAATTCGCGTTTCTCGACCAGCATCTTGTTGGATCGCTGGCCTGGTACCGGCAGGAGCGTACTCAGTTGCAGCAGGCGGGCGGCGTGATCACCGTGATGGGCACCCGTTCCAAGGGCGCGGAGGCCGAGGTCCGCTATGTGATGAATCCGAATATCAGTTTCACTTTGGCGGGAAGCCTGCAGCACACGATCGTGAAGGGCCCAGATCAAAGCTTCGCCTATATTCCGGCACGTGTCGCCGGCGTCTCGCCGGCCAACGGCTTTGGCGGCGCCTATGTCGTATTTGCGTTTTCGAGCCTGCCGGGGAAGGCCGGAAATTACGAAGATACCTTAATCCCCCACACGGTTGTCAGTCCCTATCTCACCTACACCAGCGACGACCAGAATTGGGGTCTTACCTTTGGCGGCACCTACGTCTCCCGCACTGCCCAGACGGTGCCAGATCCGATCATATTTCCCGCCTATGTCGTGATGAACGCCTCGAGTTTCGTGCGCATGGGCCCGTGGGAAGCAGACTTGAACGCCGATAATCTCTCGAACGCGCGCTTCTTCACGCCGGATGCAGACACCTATGCCAACCTCGCGGCGCTGCCCGGCATAGGCCGCACCTGGCGCATCACCATCAAGCGGACTTTTTGACTCGATAGGCGTCCCTGAGGACTCGAGACATCTCTGTGAGCGCTGCGTCGAAATCGCCATCCAGCTTGCCGGCCAGGTGCAGCACGACAAGACCATGCAAGCTGGCCCAAAAGACATGGCCAATCACTTCGGCATCGCCCGCGTAATAGCCCTCGTCGACCATCAAGCGAATATGTTCGGTCATTACCGCGCGGACGCGGTCCTCCGCTTCCGCCAACTCGGGCGAATTATGCCCCTCGTGCTCGGCGAAATTGAAGATGAGGCGAAAGTAGGTTTGTTCGTCCAATGCGAAACGGATATAGGCGCGGGCGACTGCCGCGCTTCTTTCCGACGGCGTGCCGGGCGACGCCAGCGCCCGCTCCAGTTGATTGGCAAGGCGGGTGAAGGCGCGCCCCCGAACCAGTGAGAGAATCTCGTTCTTGTCGCGGAAGTAGCGATAAGGCGTCATGGCGCTTACGCCCAATTCGGTGGCGAGCAGGCGCATGTTGAAATTCTCCGGACCCCGTTCGACGAATAACCGGGTCGCCAATTCGCACAGCCTCTCGCGGAAGCCGGTAATGTCCGTTTCGGTCAGGACGCGGGGCACGAGCCATATCCTCTGATGCGATTGCGCAACGAGTTTTACTTTTACGGCGTACATCAAACCTGCCAACAATCAGCGGTCGGCCGAGCGCCATGGAAAATCATTCGTGGCGAGATTAATCCTGGTTACACCGGCTTGGCGACAATTCGCCTATTCCTTTGCGGTAACCGGCGCCGCCTTGCTCGCGTCATTGTCCAAAAGCGCCAGCATTTCCGCGGTTGGATAGGCATCCGCCGGCAGCCCATGGGCCAATTGATATTGGCGAAGCGCGATGCGCGTCTTGCGGCCCAACAGGCCGTCGAGCTGGCCTGTGTCGTAACCCAGTGCCGCCAGATCCGTCTGAAAGCGCATTCGGTCAGCGCGCGACAAAGGCTTTTCGCCACGCGGCCAGGACGCCTCTATACCGGGGCGATCCATCATCCGATCGGCCAACAGGCTAACCGCCAGCGCATAACTGGCCGCGCTGTTGTATTTCATGATCTGGCGGAAATTGTTGAGCAGAAGAACCGCAGGCCCATGCGCGCCTGCCGGCAGATAGAGCGCCGCCATATCATCGCCCTGGGGGAGTTCGGCCCCCGATACAAGTCGAACGCCGCGCGACGCCCAATCCGACACTGGCTTGAGACTGCCCAGATCGGCGTCCTGATAGGCGAAGGCGGTGGGCAGGCGCACTTCATAGCCCCAGGGTTTTGCCGCTTCCCAGCCTTCGCGCTGGAACAAAAGCGCAGTGGAGGCCAGCGCGTCGGCCGGAGAATGCCAAAGATCGATCTTGCCGTCGCCATCGCCATCGGTGGCATATTTGAAGAAGGTCGATGGCATGAACTGGGTCTGGCCGATCGCGCCCGCCCAAGACGACACCATCTCGGACGGCACGTAATCATTCTGTTGCAGGAGTCTCAACGCCGCGACCAATTCGTGCTGGGCGTAGTTTTGGCGCGGACCGTCATACGCCTGGGTCGCGAGGGTCGCGAAAAGATTGTAGCTGCCTTCATCGCGGCCATAGTCGGTTTCCATACCCCAGATCGCCACCAGGATTTCTCTGGGCACGCCAGTCTTGGCTTCGATGCCCGACAGCATCGCCGCGTTCTGTTCCAAAAGCGCCTTGGCCTCTTTCACCCGCCGGGGCGACACGGCGCCATCCAAATAACTCCACACGGGTCGCACGAATTCCGGCTGCTCGGCGATGATGGCCTGAATATTTGGGACCGGTGCGATCCCAGCCATCGCCCGGTTATAGGTTTCGGGGGTGATGCCATTGGCAACCGCTACCGTTTCAAAACTGCGGACAAAGGCCTGGAACTTTTCATCTCCACCCAGGGGGGGTAGGGGCGGCAAGCCGGGGGCCTGCGCCACGGATTGGGCTGGCGCCGGCGGAGGCGGCGCTGGAGGGTCCGACTTTGCAATGCATCCAGCTACAATGATGGGCCAAAGAGCGGCAAGAGCGGGAAAAGACCGGCGCATGCCCCTCTTTAACATCTTTTCGCGCCATTTTTTCCTTACGAATCCGGTTCTTTTGCGCGGTTGACAGGTGGGGGCCGCCTGAATAGTTTCCGCGCCTCTTTGCCGGGCGGTCCCGGCCGACGGTAAGAAGGCAGTGTCATGAAGGTTCGTAATTCCCTCCGGTCGCTCAAGAAGCGGGACAAGGACTGCCGGGTGATCCGTCGCAAGGGCCGGGTCTATGTGATCAACAAGAAAAATCCCCGCTTCAAGGCCCGCCAAGGCTAAGACACTTCAGGTGACAGCGTCGCGTTTGGGGGGCTAGGATTAATGTCTCCATGCGCAAATTCGCTCTGCTCACAATATTTTGCCTTTTTCCGTTCTGCGCGGCCGCCTCGCCCAGCGAAGAGGACAAACTTTTCGCGCAGTTGAAGGTTGCGGATTCAGCGGAAGCTGCCAAGCCGATCGAAGACAAGCTCACGCAACTGTTCCGTGTCTCAGGGAGTCCCAGCGTTGATCTTTTGATGAGTCGCGCCGGCACGGCGCTCAGCCAGGCTGACAATGGTACCGCGCGCGCGCTGGTGGATGCCGTTACGCGAGTGGCGCCTCAATTTGCCGAAGGGTGGCGGATGCGAGCCCATATGCAACAGGCAGCGGGTGACGACACCGGAGCAATGATCTCGTTGCAGCACGCAGTGGTTCTCAACCCTCGTCACTTTGCCGCTATGACCGAGTTGGCTGCGATGCTCGAAGATTATGGCGACAAGGCGGGCGCCTTAAAGCTTTACCGCCGCACGCTGGTTCTGGACCCAAAAATGAAAATCGCGGCCGAGCGGGAAAAAGCCTTGGCCAAAGAGGTCGAGGGGCAGAAGATCTGAATATTCGGCCATCGGACCGCGACCAAGCTTTCTAGCTTTCTTTAGCGCGCACCAACCGTTGCCACGCGGAGCATATTCGTCGTGCCCGTGACGCCCAACGGCACGCCGCCGGTGATCACCACCCGGTCGCCCTTGGAGGCGAAGCCTTCTCGCGCGGCGAAGTCTACGGCATGATCCACCATCTCATCGAGATTGTGAACTTCCTCGGCGGTCAGGCAATGTAATCCCCAAACCAGCGAGAGACGCCGCGCAGTCTCGACCGAAGGCGTGAGCGCAATGATTGGCGCGCGCGAGCGTTCGCGGGCGGCGCGCAGCGCCGTCGAACCAGTTTGCGTCCAACAGATGATGGCGCGCGCCCGAATGGTCTCGGTCACTTCGTGGACCGCGGCCATGATCGCGTCGGCCGTGGTAGCTTCCGGAGCGCTTCTCTGAGAATCTATCAGGCTTTGGTAGAGCTCATCGGATTCCACTTTAGTGGCGATGTGATCCATCATCGTCACCGCCTCGACTGGATGGGATCCGGCGGCCGATTCCGCCGACAGCATAACCGCGTCGGCGCCGTCATAGACGGCGGTCGCGACATCTGACACTTCGGCACGCGTGGGACTCGAAGACTGGATCATGGATTCCAGCATCTGGGTCGCCACCACCACGGGCTTTCCCGCCTTACGAGCGGCGCGCGTGATCTGCTTCTGCAGCCCTGGTACCGCTTCCAGCGGCAATTCCACACCCAGATCGCCGCGCGCGACCATCAGCGCGTCGCACAATTCCAGAATATGATCCAAGCAGGCCAGCGCCTTGGGCTTTTCAATCTTGGCCAGTACCGAGGCCCGACCCGCCACGATCTTCTTCACCTCGGCTATGTCTTCGGGCCGCTGTACAAAGGACAGCGCCACCCAATCCACGCCCAGCGCGATTGCCGCGTCGAGGTCGGAGCGGTCCTTGGGTGTGATCGCGGACACCGGAAGCAGCGTGTCGGGCATGTTCACGCCCTTGCGGTCCCTGATCTCTCCACCCACCACCACTACGGCATCGGCATAATTATCCGCCCGTTTGGTGAGACGCAGCCTCACCTTACCGTCGTCGATCAAAAGCGCGTGCTTCTGCTTGATCGCCTGGAAGATTTCCGGGTGAGGGATGGGCACTTCGTCTGGATTATCGCTGTTTGCGGCCAGCACGAGCTTGATCTTCTCGCCTTCCTTGAGCTGTCTGGGACCGCCATTCAGGACGCCCAGCCGGATTTTTGGACCTTGCAAATCCACCAGAATGCCGATGGGCCGGCCCTTAGCCTCGCTCAGCGCCCTGAGATCGCCATGCATGCGTTTCAGGAGATCGTGCGGCGTGTGGCTCATATTAATGCGGAACACGTCGGCGCCGGCCTCAAACAAGGCGGCCATCATGTGCGGCGTGTTCGAAGCAGGACCGAGGGTGGCGACGATCTTGGTCTTGCGTTGGCGTCTCATGCGGCTCTTTGCGCCTAGTTGGAAAGGGTTTGTGTCCATTCCGGGGCGTTGCCAGTATCGACTTCGAAGAAGCCGCGCCGGTCGAAGCCGCGCTCTGTGCAATCCTCCCGCCCTGGAATGAGGAATTTCGCGCCGGGCGCGGTGCAGAAATGCGTCTTCCCTTCCCAGATGCCCGCCCCGCTATCGGCAGCGTAAAGATAATAATAGCGCGCTTGCAACGGTCCGTTAAGAAGCCGCGCACAGGTCCTTGGCGTGACCGTCCACCAGCCCTGGCTCGTCCAATGCGTGCCGTCGAAACGGCCAAGCGCCACTCTCGCGCTGGAATCGCTTTTGTTGCAAATATCGAAGGCCGCTTCGGCAGGCGACATGGCCAGGACCGTTGCAAATGCCAAAAACGGGATTGCGGGCAACGCGCGACGCATGATGGGCAGCATTTGGTTTCAGACGCGCCGCGTCAAGGGGCTGCTTGCGGGAAATGGAACCGCATTTTACAAGCCCCGGCACGATGGATGCGCCCTTCAAGCTGATCCCTTCCGCGCCGGAAAAGCGAAGCCCGCTTCTGTTCCTGTGTGATCATGCCTCCAACAAGGTGCCCGCCCTATATGGCGACCTGGGATTGCCCCAGTCTCTGTTTGAGACTCACATTGCCTACGACATTGGCGCAGCCGAGGTTACCGCCGCGCTGGCGGCCGCCTATGGCGCGGCCGCTTTGCTCGGCGGCGTGTCGCGCCTCCTGATCGATCTCAATCGCGGACCGGAAGATCCTACCCTGGTGATGAAGCTTTCGGACGGAAGCATCGTTCCGGGCAATCGTGGCGCAGATGGTGAAGAGGTCGTGAGCCGGCTCAACCAATTTCATGCGCCCTATCATGCGGCGATCCGCAAGGAGATCGCTCGCATCGGCAAAAAGGCTGTTCTCATTTCGATCCATAGCTTTACGCCATGGTGGAAAACGGTATTGCGGCCATGGGAAGTGGGCGTGCTGTACGGGCGGGATCAGAGGTTGGCTGTGCCGCTGATGAGACATTTGGTGGCTGCGGGTTTTAAGGTGGGTGACAATGAGCCTTACACGG
>Ga0126381_100003887_pt1 | contig 16187 bp, 13 predicted proteins | sample PanSoiMetPlot_28_FD_96465 | JGI IMG/M metagenome (GOLD analysis project Ga0126381, IMG submission 96465) | Tropical forest soil microbial communities from Panama - MetaG Plot_28 | ecosystem: Environmental > Terrestrial > Soil > Tropical forest > Bulk soil | place: Panama | collected 2016-02-17 | reverse complement strand
CTGCAATGGTCGTTCTTTTCGCCGGCTGGACAGGATTCGCCTATCTCGCGCTTTCATCCTACTTCGCCGTCGGACCGCACCCCACGGGCGCGCACATCCTACAAGAACATATCATATTTGATGGCTGCTACGAGACTTCTTCTTACTATGGTCCTATAAATGCAATATCTGGCAATATTGGGTTCCATGTTGAGCATCATGACTTCGCCAACGTGCCCGGATCCAGGATCGCAGATTTGCACCGCATTGCTGCGGCCTATTATCGTGGGCGCTTTTTCCATCGATCGCGTTTGGAATCCTTATTGCGGTTCGTAACGGATCGACGCATTGGCCTCGACAGCCGTGTTATTGTGAACAATGTGGAAATGACCGGCCAAGTCGCTTCCAGTCCGCGTGGTCAGTTGAACAGGGGGCTTGCACGCCAAGCGGATGCGTAGCATCGACCTTCGATGGAGGAGTCGCGATTTGCGAGGCGGAATTGAAGCGTTCGCCTGTACGTGCACTGGCGCGTACGGAGGACCGACATTGAGCCATTCTTGAGCTCGACGAGATGCCATGAATCGGCTCACGCCGACGACCAATCCCGCGTTGTCATTGCGGTTGGGCGCTTTCGCCACTCTCGCGGAAGGACTCGACTACGCCGCGCGCGGTATCACCGGCTTCAATTTCTTTTCACCACGGGGGGAACCGCTCGAGTCGATTCCCTATGCTGAGTTGTGGGAGCGTGCTCGCGATCTTGCGACGAGATTGGCCGGCGGTTTCCAACGCCGCGAACGGATCGCCCTGGTGGCGGAGACATCGGTCGACTTTGTCATTGCGTTCTTCGCCTGCCAGTATGCCGGGTTGATCCCGGTGCCTCTGCCGCTGTCCATGCACATTGGTGGGCGCGAAGCATATGTGCGGCACTTGCACGGCATGCTGAAAGTGTCTGATGCGCGGCTGGTTTTAGCCCCGCCGGATCTTGTTGCGACGCTCACTGAGGCATCACACGGTACTGGGGTGACAGCAGTGGTTACCTCGGCGGATTTTGCAGCGTGGCCGCGATGCCGCATGGGCCTCGTGCCGCTCGCGGCCGACGAACACTGCTTCATTCAGTATTCGTCCGGCAGCACGACCTTTCCTCGAGGCGTCGTCGTGACGCAGCGTGCGATAACGGCAAACGCACGCGCCATAGCGAGGGACGGCGTGGCGGTGCGTGCTGGCGACCGTTGTACCTCCTGGCTCCCGTTCTACCACGACATGGGCCTGGTCGGATGCTGTCTCATCCCGGCATTGACACAGATATCCGTCGACTGCCTCTCTGCCTCCGCCTTTGCCCGCCGCCCACTGCTGTGGATGCAACTCATTTCCCGGCATGGTGGAACCATTTCATTCAGCCCTACCTACGGTTACGATCTTTGTGTTCGACGGACCGCAAAAGGTGGGTTGTCCGAAAGTCTCGATCTGCGCCATTGGCGGGTTGCAGGGGTTGGAGGCGAGATGATCCGCCCGGCTATTCTGGGTGAGTTTGCGGCTCGGTTCGCACCCGTCGGATTTCAGGCTACCGCGTTCGTGCCGAGTTACGGGCTTGCCGAGGCAACACTGGCGGTCAGCTTCGCCCGCATGGGCGGCGGCATGGTGATCGACCGGGTAACTCAGGAAGCCTCGATCGAATGTGAATACCACGCGATCCCCGTCGATCACCGTGATCCTCGGCCGGCACGAAGCTTCGTCGTGTGCGGCCGCCCCATGCCCGGCTACGCGGTCGAGATCAGGAATCGCCTGGGCCGTGCGCTGCCCGAGCGCTGCGTAGGACGCATCTGCATCAAAGGGCCGAGCCTCATGTCGAGTTATTATTGCAACGAGGCAGCGACGACTAGGGTGCTGCTTGATGGCGGTTGGCTCGACACAGGCGATATGGGGTATTTACTTGACGGGGAGCTGGTCGTCACAGGCCGGAGCAAAGACCTCATCATAATCGGCGCTCGGAATATCTGGCCCGAGGATATCGAGTGGGCTATCGAGCAGGTCGAAGGTGTTCGCGCGGGCGATGTAGCTGCGTTCGCGGTGACGGACGAGGGCGGTCAGGAAAATATTGTCGTCGTCGTCTGCTGCCGCTCGGTAGATGAGGCAGCCCGGGCCAAACTCCGTACAGCGATCGCGGCCATGATCAGGCGAACAGCCGGCATCGAGAGCGAGGTCGTCCTGGCGCGACCGGGTGCGCTTCCCTTCACTACGTCAGGCAAGCTCAGCCGCGCGGGCACCAGGGCCGCATATCTTGCTGGCGCGATCCGCGCCATAGCCGGCCAGCTGGGTACAGCCGCGAGCATGACTGTTGATAAGGCCCATGTTGCAGCTCAGGGTGCGGAACAACGTCGCCTCATTGGGTCTTAGGCCATGGCCGTTGTGGCGCTTACCGGCGCGACAGGCTTTATCGGAGGACATCTCGCGGCAGCTCTGCATCGTGAGGGCTACGCGGTACGTGCTCTTGCGCGATCGCCGAAGCCCAAGCTTGCCGGGACGGGTGTGCACATCGTGCAAGGTTCGCTAGACGACGAGGCCAGCCTCGCAGACCTCCTGCGAGGGGTCGATTCCGTCGTGCATGCGGCCGGCGTGCTCCAAGCACCCTGCCAGGCAGCCTATCGCCAGGTCAATGTGAACGGAACCGCATGCCTCGCGCGGCTGGCGGCCGAGCGCGACGCCCGACATTTCTTGCTCATCTCGTCGATCGCCGCCCGCCAGCCTCGACTTTCGCGCTACGCCGAAAGCAAAGCGATGGCCGAGGCGGCTGTGCTTCGGTTCTCCGATCGGCTAGCCTTGACCATCGTACGTCCGCCGGCCGTGTACGGCCCGGGTGACCGTATGATCTTGCCGGTCATTGATAGACTTAGTCGGGGCTGGCTCCTGGCGCCAGCCGACTCCGCCGCCCGCTTCTCTCTAATCTATGTCAGCGATCTCGTCGAACTGATCCTAACGCTCCTCGCGCCGACCGCCCCGCGACACCTGGTCCTCGAGCCCGATGACGGCCGCGTGAACGGATACGCTTGGCGCGACCTCGCCACGATCGCGGAAGCGAGCCTCGGACGCCGCGTGCGCGTCGTTGGACTGCAAAGGGGGCCGCTTCTGGCATTGGCCAGCGTGCTCGAAGGCTACGCCCGGCTTCGCGGCCAGCACTCCCCGTTGTCGCGGGACAAGGTCAAGGAACTGTTCTATCCAGACTGGGTCTGTGACACCCGAAGTTTGGTGATCGTGCCAGCGTGGCGTCCGATTACGGAACTGGGCTTGGGGCTGCAAAACACGCTCTCTTGGTACCGCAGCGCGGGGTGGCTTTAAAGCTAATTCGATACCGGACGGACTTCGGGAGCACCAGCGATGAGTGACAGGGACGAGGTGACGGAGAGGATAGCCTTACTGCTCCAGCGCTATAACCCAGGCGGCCTCTCTATTGACGTGCATACCAACCTAATTGCTGATCTGAGAATCGATTCGGTAGCAGCGATGGACCTCATCATGGAGATCGAGGATAGTTTCGGGATCGAAATCCCGATCAACCTCGTCCCGGATCTCGCTACCTTCGGCGACTTAATTTCCCTGGTCCGCGACCGGCTTGGGCCGCCCTGATGGATATCTTCGACAAACACGCGCACCTAGCTGCCCGCCACGATAAGCTCGTCAATCTTGGCGCCGACCCGTTTGCCGTTCTGGTCGAGGTGTTGAACTCGCCGACGGAGGCGCGCGTCAATGGTCGCAAGGCGATCCTAGCTGGCACCAACAACTATCTCGGCCTGACTTTTGATTCCGCCTGTGTTGCTGCAGCCGAGGCCGCGCTCCGCTCTCACGGAACTGGCACAACCGGCTCGCGAATAGCGAACGGCACCTATGAGATTCACCACGCATTGGAGCAGGACCTCGCGCGGTTTCTGCGCAAGCGATCGTGCATCGTTTTCACTACCGGCTACCAGGCGAATCTCGCCATGATTTCCGGGCTCGTTGGGCCGCAGGACACAATATTTATCGACTCTGACTGCCATGCCAGCATTTATGACGGCTGCCGGCTCGCCTGCGCGACCCTCATCCGCTTCCGACACAACGACCCAGAAGATCTCGACCGTCGCCTTGCACGACGAAGCGACACGGGAGGCTGCAAGCTCGTGATCGTCGAGGGGCTGTACAGCATGCGTGGTGACGTAGCCCCATTGCGGGATTTTGTGGAGGTCAAGGTCAGGCACCGCGCTTGGCTATTAGCCGACGAAGCGCACTCGCTGGGCGTGTTCGGTCGCCACGGGCGCGGCTTGGCCGAGGAGCAGGGAGTCGAGACAGAGGTTGATTTCGTCGTCGGCACCTTCAGCAAGAGCCTGGGCGCGGTCGGCGGCTTCGGAGCCTCGGACCATCCGAAATTCGACCTGCTGCGGTACTGTGCGCGGCCTTATATGTTCACAGCCTCTTCGAGCCCGGCCAACATTGCCTCGGTCCGCGCCGCCCTATACCGCATCGAGAGCGACCCGACGCTGCGCAAGCGACTGTGGACCAACGCCGAACGGCTGCATGCTGGTCTGCGGGCGCTCGGTTTTGACCCATGTGCATCGCCAGGCCCGATCATCGCCTTGCCCTTGCGCAGCGAGGCCTCGGCCGCGCGCGCGTGGGATCTGTTGCGCGCGGTCGGCATATACGTCAATTTGGGCCTGCCCCCAGCCACCCCGGATGGACTCTGCCTTCTTCGCTGCAGCGTTTCCGCCGCGCACAGCACCGAGCAGGTGGATGAGATCTGCCGCGGGTTTCGCGCGGTCGCCTCATTGCTCGAGGCAACCCCGCAAATTGGACCGGATAAGATAGCCTGAGCCTGACGCCCGGATAGTTAGTTGCCGCTAACCGTTCAGTGCCTTCGCGTAAATTCGGTATCGCTTGTAGGGAACACCGCCAACTGTCTCGATTATTTTGCGAACTGGCCGGTTATCCTCAAAGACCCAGGAGAGCTCGGCCTTGGAATACCCGTGCTGTTGGTGGTAAGCCTTGATGGAGTCGATCACGCCGAAGGCGAGCGCCGCGCCCGTCATGGTCCCTTGTAGCCGTCTGCGGACGCCCAGGAGCGACATCCGTGCCGTTCGTAGCCCACCCACCTTGAGCCGCCAGAGCAACGGCAGCCAGCCGAGCGGAAGAAGATGTCCATCGAGGCCGCGGATGGCCTCGTTGACGTTGGGCACTGCCACGGACATGGCCACGGGCTCGCCTTCGAGTTCGCCGATGGCGAAGCTGTGGGCGTTAACCAGCGGGCGGATCGTGTTTGCGAGATAGCGTGCTTCTTCCACGCCGAAGGGAATGAAGCCCCAACTGCCGCTCCAGGCATCATTGAAGATCTCGCATAAAGTTGCGATCTCCTCTTGGTAATGGCGCATATCGAGGGGCCGCACCTGCAGCCTCCCACCCTCCCGCAGTCGAGCAATTAGGTGCTCGGCGGCAGCCGGCCAGGGTGCTGCAACGTCGAAATCGTAAGCGATGAGGTCCTTCGCCTTGGCATAGCCCAGCGCTTCTAGTCGTTTGGCGTAGTAGGGCCTCGCGTGGCCCATCATCATGCTGGGCGGCCGTTCGAAACCCTCGATGAGAAGCCCGCACTGGTCATTGATCGACAGGCTGAACGGCCCCGCGATCCGCCTCATTCCGCGCTCGCGCAGCCAACCTTCTGCGCAACCGAGCAAGGCGGCGAATACGTCGGGTTCATCGACGGCATCGAGGAAGCCAAAATGACCGGTTATCGGATCATGCCGCTCTATATGCCGTCGGTTGATCTGGGCGCTGATCCGGCCGATCGCCCGAGATCCCCGGCGCGCTATCCAGTAGGCGACCTCTATATCACGGAGGAACGGGTTTCGCCGAGCATCGAGATGCTCCAGCCGCTCGGTCGTCAGGGGCTGCACCCAGCATGGATCGCTGGCGAAAACCTGTCTGGTCACACCGATGAACTCCCGTAGTCCGGACCGGGTTGAGACCGGCGCGGTCTCTAGTTTCGGCACGAACCCGTCCGCAATAGTCGAGGCGGCGAAGACCGCTTGATGACGATGTTATGGATCATAGCTACACGGCATGATGCCAATGTTATTCCACAAGCGAACCCATGAGTACGAAGTCGGGATTAAGGGATTAAGTGGTTCGATACGAGTGCGGGGTCGCGAGCTCGGGCATCAGTAACCTCCGCTGGGACAGCGTTGGCAAACATCGGAGTCACCATTTGGGCCGACGGCAACGCTCGACGTCGCTATGTTTCTCCAATGACGACGGCCAGAGATAGAATTTCTTGACGTCTCGTCGGCGCTAATCGTCGAGGCCGCGTCGTCTATTTTCACCGGTGCCGAGACCGTCCAAACCTGGATGCAGCAGCCTTATCGGCCCAGGCAGTTCGCACTCGATAAGATCCCCATTTCGTGAACTCGATGAATAGGTCGACATAAGGATGCCGCCCCCGGTCTTTCCGACCGCGCTGAACGGTTGCGCGGAGACAGCGCACAACCTCCGCCTACTGGATAACGCGGCCACCCATGGGTAGCGCTCTTGCTGATCGTGGGTGTAACCCAGGTCATAGACCGTAGGGCTCTTCGGCACTTCGCGCACGTCATCGTACCCAGTATTGAAGACGGTGTCCCAAATGGTGCTCGTGATACCGTAATTGCCCCGATCACTGTGGAAATGGTGTGCGAGATGCCTTCTCTTAATCCCGCGCAACCAGCGGTTTCTCGGCAGGTACGGCAGGTGTTGAACACAATGGCAGAATTCGTACAGGACGAATAGCAGCAATCCCGTCGCAAATGCAGTGCAAGCTCCAGCGGCGCTCCCAATGAGCCAGCCCGTCGGCAGGGCCACCACTGCGATTGTCGGCAGGGTCGTATAGAGCGCACCAAACAGCACAAGTAGATCGTGCGGACTCTGGTGATGATCGTAATGGATCCGCTTCCAGACCTTGGCGCTCCAGGCCTTCTTGTAAAGGAAGCGGCCGTGCAAAACCCATCGGTGCAGGCTGTACTCGGCTAATGGATAGACGACCGCCACTGCCGCTGCGGCGGTGAGCGGCATGACAAAGTCCGAGGCAAGCGAGACGCCAAGAAACGTCGTGGCTACGGCAATGATAAGATAACATTTTATGGAGTAGTGTCTCAGATAAGCGGCAAGCAAATCGCCAAGACTCATTTTGTCGAGCGGCTGTCTGTTGTCTGCGCGAGGGTTGGACCGAAGAGGCATTGTGCGGATGACGTAGGACTTCGTGGATTCACAGCCGCGTTACGAAATTAAAACAGTAAATCACACTGCGGAGCATCCGGTCAATTTCTGAGTCGGCGGCAGTGAGGCAGGGCCCTCCAAACCTGCTCGAAGCCGTAAGGCCGTCATCTGATCGACGGAATGTGCGACATCTTCGATCAATATAGCGCGAACCGACAGCGCTTCCCCAGCGGACAGCCCCCGATCCTCCTCCTATATTATTCTTTAAGCGTTGCCGTCCGTCAAACGACCCCCGATAACCCGAAGCACGAAGGAGGCATTTTGAGAGTGGTCAGTCGCCAGTTCCGCTTGGTACTGCCCCTTCGGCAAGCATAGCTCGGGCGCGGATCGCATCGTCGCGGCGCTTGCGCGCAAGAGCAGCCTCGCCGCCGTTGGTGGCGTGATAAAGATCCAAGATCTGGAACTCGTTCTGCAGCGAGGGCGAAATGGCGAGATCAGTGTAGGTCCAACGGTCCGGGGCGGTCAGGACCTCCTTCAGGATCGCGGTCGAGCTGCGATAGACGCCCCAATAGCGCCAAGCCTTCAGAGCGGTACCGCCAAAATAGCGGCAATAGAAGCCCAGCCGGCTCTCGAGCGGCATGCCATAGCGGCGATCGCGCCTGAATTTTAGCCGCAGACCACCGCCCTCGAGCGGATGGACGCCTTCGAAGGTGATCATCAGCTTGAACCATATGAGCATCACGAAGGCCGTTCTTGGGCGGCCAAGTCGGTTGGCGCAGATGCGACGAAGGATCCTGCGCATATGCTCGGGCGTGTAGTAGGCCTCCCAGGCGGCGCGATAGGCCTCATCCCATTCCTCGTCCGACATTTTCGGATGGTGGGACACTCGATGGTGGACGTCGTACTTGTTGAGGTCGGGATCCATCCACACAGCATTCTGCCACAGCGCCTTGTGGTCTTCTGAGCCGGGCAACGGCGTTAGGCGAAAGAACTCGATAATATCGAGGGGCAATTCCCGTTTGATGATGTCGACGTCGCGCGCGATCGATTCTCTCGTATCGCCAGGAAAGCCAATGATGTAGCCGGCATAGGTGATCACGCCGTGATCGCGCCACTTCTGAAGCATGGCACGGTAATCGGTGATCTTGTTCTGGTGCTTCTTGGCGGCAATGAGGTTATCGGGGTTTATATTTTCCAAACCGATGAAAACACGGTGAACACCGGCCCGCGCCGCTTTCTCGATAAAGTTCGGAATGCGGTGGCACAACGTGTCGACTTGGATGGTGAAGCCGATGTCCAGGCCTTGATCGGCACGCAATGCGATCATCCGATCAAACAACGGCTCCCAATTGCGGTTGCGGGCGAAATTGTCGTCGGTGATGAAGAACTCCTTGATGCCCACAGCGTAATTCTCGCGGATACAGCGCTCGAGGTCGTCCTGAGAGCGGGATCGGCTCTTTCGGCCCTGAACGTTGATGATCGTGCAAAACGAGCACTGGTAGGGACAACCACGGCCGAGATCCATGCTCGTATCCGAGCCACAGGTGCGGCGGACATGCTTAAGAGGCAGGATCGGCACGGGCTCCCCCATCAGTGAGGGAAGGTCGCTCACGTGGTTGTACAGCGGCTTCAAGGCCCCTGCCCAGGCGTCGCGCAAAACCTGATCGAGCCGACCACCTTCGGCTTCGCCGGCAAAAATGGAAATACCAAGCGCTTGCGCCTCTCGAACCTCATGCGGCAGCTCCGACAGCATGGCGATACAGCCGGAAACATGGAAGCCGCCGATGCAGACGGGAAACCCACCGGCGCGAAAGGGCCGGGCAAGGTCGACAGCGCGCGGAAACTGGTTGGACTGGACGCCGACGAGGCCGATCAGCGCTCGACCTCCGGACTTGCGTATCATGCGGATGATTCGGTCGGGCCGGACGCGGCGATTGGTTTCGTCAAAGGTGTGGAGCCGGATCTCGATGCCTGGACCAAGTATCTGCCGGCGGCACGCGTCTTCCGCCAGCCCATTCAAACAGGCCAAGGTATTCGACGGCACCGCCGATCTCAACCACTGGATCGGGTAACCGTCATCGTCGTAATGGGTAGGTTTGATCAGCACGAGATGGAACAGAGCAGCGTTGCCGTCGGCCGACCAGCTCACGATCATCGCCCCTCTGAAAGCTGTTCCGGTGCACCCTAGCCGAAACGTTAACAGCACAAAAGGGGCGGTCGTGCTCCGCGACAAGCGGGATCAGAATGGAGCACGATCCCACGCTATGTGTCGTGCCAACATGCAACGCGATCCGGACCGGCGCGAAGGTACGCCACGGCTCGGATATTGCCGCTTTCGACGGTTCGATGCGGATCCTAGCGTTGTCAGCTTCAGTCCTCTCCGATCCCGTGCCCGACCGGCCCAACGATGCTCGATGCCGAGCGGCTGGCCAAGTCGATGATCGGGACATCTTACGATGTTGCCCCGATTTGACCTCAGAGCCTAACTAGGGAACTGTTGCGCCCCGAATTGAAATTTGCCTTGGGTAGAACCCATGCCCGCCAACAAGGCAGAGTTGCTGCAATCTTTGCGAATCGAGAGATCGGACGTCGGCCAGGCACGCGCGCGACGGGGGCGAAGGCCGCTTTTCATCGGAGCCGTTGCCGTCTTCGGCGGCGTTATCGGGCTTGCGGGGTTTTATGAGCTGCCCCTCGCGGTCGACCGGCGCGACGACCGGGTGGCAGCGACGACTCAGCCGCCGGCGCCCATACTAGACGTCCGGCCGCAACGCTCGGGTGGTCTTGCGGCTTCGGGGTATGTCATCGCGCGACGCAAAGCGACGGTTGCGGCTGAGATCACCGGAAAGATCGTCGAAGTGCTGATCGATGAAGGGATGGTGGTCAGGGAGGGGGATGTCGTGGCCCGGCTCGACAGCGTGCTAGCCGAACGCGACCTAGCGCTCGCACGCACGCGGGCAGACGCCGCGGAAGCCGCGATCGGCGCGATCACCGCAGACCTGCGCGACGCTGAGCGCGTCTGGAGCCGCAACCAGCGCCTGTCGCAGCACAACTTCGCAAGCGAGGCCGATCTGACGAAAGCCGAGGCCCGCGTCGGAGTGCTGCGCGCGCAATTGAAGCAATCCGAGGCCCAGTTCGCGACCGCCCGGCAGGAGGAGCAACGCGCTGCCGAAGTGCTGGAAAAGCACCGCATCCGGGCACCGTTCGCCGGTGTGGTCGTCGAGCGCAGTGCACAGCCGGGCGAGATGATCTCGCCGATGTCGGTTGGCGGCTACACGAGGACGGGCATTTGCACCCTCGTCGACATGGATTCGATCGAGGTCGAGGTCGAGGTCAACGAAGCCTTCATCGGCCGGGTTAAACCGGCCATGGCCGTTTCGGCAGTGCTCGACGCCTATCCGGACTGGACGATTGCGGCTTCGGTAATTGCCGTCGTGCCGACGGCTAATCGGGAAAAGGCTACCGTCAAGGTCCGTATCAAGCTCGATAGAACGGATTCCCGGATATTTCCCGACATGGCGGTCAAGGTGACATTCGAGGAGGGCGGCGCGCCAATCGAAAAGACCACTGTAGCCAACTGACTTCGTACAGAGCCTAGGACAGGACGAATTGCATGCCGCCAGACGCCGTAATGGCTCGCCTCACTGGAGTGTCGAAGCGTTTCGTCAAGGGCAAAGAGACGATCGCCGTTTTCAATCGTCTCGATCTTGCAATTCCGCGGGCGGACTTTGTTGCGGTGATGGGGCCTTCCGGGTCCGGCAAGACGACGTTCCTCAATCTCGTCGGCGGCATCGACCGACCGGATGCGGGCGAGATTGATGTCGCCGGCGCGCGGATTAGCCAATTGCGTGACCGGGAGCTCGCGCGCTGGCGCGCCGCCAATATCGGTTTCATCTTCCAGTTCTATAATCTCATGCCGATGCTGACGGCGGCGCACAATGTCGAACTGCCGCTGCTGCTTACGAACCTCGGAGCCAAGGAGCGCCGTAGGCGGGTCGAAACAGCGCTCGACGTGGTCAACCTGGCCGATCGGACAAAGCATTATCCGCGTCAGATGTCGGGCGGCCAGCAGCAACGCGTCGCGATCGCGCGGGCCATCGTCGCCGACCCGAAGCTCCTCCTATGCGATGAACCGACCGGCGATCTCGACCGCTGCTCGGCCAGTGAGATCCTGACTATCCTTCAGCTCCTCAACCGAGATCTCAGCAAGACCGTCGTCATGGTGACGCATGATCCCGCCGCCGCCAAATACGCGCGTCGGGTCTTGCACCTCGACAAGGGCAAGTTCAGTGAGGCGACCGGGCTTGCGGCATGAACGATCTCCTGTTGATCCGGAAGAACCTTTTCCGCCGCAAGCTGCGCACTGGATTAATGATTGGGTCGATCCTCACTGCTTTCGCGATCTTTGGAGCGTTGGCGAGCGTCGAACATTCGTTCAACGCCGGGCAGAGCCTAGCTCCCGACCGCCTCGTCGTTTTCAACAAAATCAACTTCACGCAGCCGCTGCCGATCGCCTATTACGACCGGGTCCGCGCGATCGAGGGGGTACGGCAGGTCGCCCACCTCAACTGGTTCGGCGGCTACTACCAAGATCCGAAAAACTTTCTGATCGTAATGGCGGTCGAGCCCGCGAGCTACATGGAGGTTTATGGCGACGAGATCGATATTCTGTCCGAGGCGCGAGAGGCCTTCCTCCGCGAGCGCACCGGCGCGCTGGTCGGCGCCGCTATGGCTAAGAAATGGGGGTGGAAGCTTGGCGATCACGTGCCGATCGCGAGCAATGTATTTGTCCAGAAGAATGGCTCGCGCAGCTGGGACTTCACCATCGTCGGAATTTTTACCGGCAGGAAGGCGGAGGTGGACACCAATTTCATGGTATTCCAGTACAAATATTTCGACGAAACCCGCTTGTTCGGCAAGGGCGAGATTGGCTGGATGCTGCTGCGGACCGGCTCGCAAGCGCTGAACGATCGCGTAGGGAGGACGATCGATCAAATGTTTGCGAACTCGCCCTACGAAACTGCAACCGATACAGAGAGGGCGTTCAACAAGGCGTTCGTCGCTCAGTTCGGTAATATCGCGCTGATCGTGAGGCTGGTGGGGGGTGCGGCGCTCGCGACAATCCTGATGATCGTTGGCAATACGATGATGATGAGCATACGCGAGCGCACGCGCGAGATCGGCGTGCTAAAGGCACTCGGTTTTAGCGGCGGCCGGATCCTGCGACTGGTTCTCGGCGAGTCTATTCTGCTCGCGCTGATCGGTGGTCTGCCCGGCCTTGGGGTCGCGGCATTGTTCATCCTCGCGGTTCGCGGCAGCCTGACGGGCTTCCTCCCGCAGCTCTTCGTATCGCCGGACATCGCGCTCGCCGGCTTGGCGCTGATGCTGGTCCTCGGCATCATCACCGGACTGATCCCAGCGCTCAGTGCAATGCGCCTACAGGCCGCCGCCGCATTGGGCCGCAATTAAGCCATGCGCTCTTTGTTGCTGCAGATCGCTGCAGTGACTCTTATGAACTTGAAGAGCTTGCCGCAACGGCTGTGGCCGTCGCTCTCGACTGTCGTCGCGGTGGCGCTCGTCGTGGTCGTCCTGCTCGCGTTCCTCGCGATGACGAACGGGTTTCAGCAGACTCTCATGAGTGCCGGAGCGCAGGACGTCGCCATTATCCTGCGCGGCGGGTCGCAAGCAGAGGTCGCCAGCGTTGTCGCCCGCGACCAGGTTCGCCTCATTGAGGAAGCTCCCGGCATCGCCAAAATCGCGGACGGCAAACCGGCGGTATCCGCCGAGCTCTATCTGATTGTAGATGGCGTCAAGCGCTCGAGCGGGACCAAGGCCAATCTCCCGCTCCGCGGCATCGGCCGACAAGGCGTGGAGGTGCGTAGGGGGATCGCCCTCGTCGCCGGTCGCATGTTCGCACCCGGCAGCAGCGAGATCGTCGTCGGCAAGGCTTTACTCCGAGAATTTGACGGCTTTGGGCTCGGGCAAACGGTGATGTTCGGCACCGGCCGATGGACGGTCGTCGGCGTGTTTGCAGCGGAAGGCAGCGTGTTCGAATCCGAGATCTGGGCCGATCTCCCGGTGGTCCAGAATTTCTTCCGGCGCGACAACGTTTTTCAGACGGTCCGCGCTCGCTTGGGCAGCCCGGAGGCATTGGCCGAGCTCAAGCATTATGTCGACACCGATCCGCGCCTCAAACTCGAAGTAAAATCGGAAGCCGCGTATTTTGCCGATCAGGCTTCGCGCACAGCAGACTTAATCCACAAGCTCGGCTGGCCCCTTGCCATCGCCATGGCGTTTGGCGCAGTCGCCGGCGCGTTGAACACGATGTACTCCGCGGTTGCGACGCGAGTGACCGAGATCGCGACCCTGCGCGCGATTGGCTTTGGCGGTCTGGCATCCTTCGTCGGCACTCTGGTGGAATCGCTGCTCCTCGCCGCGCTTGGCGGCGTGGTCGGCGCTGTTGCGACACTGCTCATCTTTGACGGGTTAACCGCTTCGACGCTCGGCGCGAGCTTTACCCAAATCGTGTTCAGGTTTCGGCTGACCCCATCGATCGCCGCCGAGGGCCTGATCCTGGCGCTGATCGTCGGGCTGATCGGCGGCCTCTTTCCCGCGATCTGCGCCGCACGCATGCCGATCGTGTTCGGACTTTATGACTAGCAAGCCACCCCGCCCCGCGTCGCGGCCGAACAGGAGCACTTGCTCGGTCTGGAGCCCGACCATTTGCGAACAAGCTAGCCATTCGGACGGTCGGACGGTCGAGGCTCAGCCGGCCGTCGACGATGTGGGGGCCCGGTGGTGCTCAACTTCGGCTAGATCGCCGTTGGTTCCGACGGAATACTACAGAAGCACCGATGGCAAAAGGCGAGCCAGCCGCGCGTGCGTGTCCAATACCAAGGCCTTTGGTCAAGCTTGCCTCTGACGGACGTGGTCCGCGTCAATGCGGTCGCGTGCGCTCATCTCGATCGGACCACGAAACTCATACAGCGGCGAGCTAACTACTCGAGGCTCAACCTTTGCATAGCATCGCCAGGCCCAGCGGTTCTCCTCGCGGCTCTACTCTCCCGAAGTGGCATCGAATCTGCGTTGATGGTCTGCGCAAGGCCGGTTCGAGAGGGATGACGGCGACCGCCCTGATCGTCGCTGTCGATGCGGGCTGAATGTCTCTTCAGGGTCTTGGTCGTGTAAAAACCTCCGGCGCGCGCCGAGGTAACGCGGGCGGCGAGTTGGCGCCAATGCCAGGGTGATGGCAGCGAGAGATAATCGCGGCAGAATAGCCTATGTGCGGATTGCTGCAATCAGACGGCCCCGTCCAATTAGGTTTATGACGCGGGTGAGATTATAGGCGAGCACGTGCAGTGCCATCTCGGCGGCCACGCGCGGCAACGTCTTCATTAGGAAATGGGTTGCCCCCATGCGGGCCTTGATCGTGCCGAAGGGATGTTCGACGGTCTCGCGCCGCCGACGCATAGCCTGCGGATCCTCGTCGAGCCTCCGCTGCACAGCCTCCAATACGGGCTCGTGCTCCCACCGTGTGATCCGGCGTTGCACTGCAGTAGTGCAGCGGCTTTTCAGCGCACAGGTCCGGCACGCGTTGGTCCAGTAGCGATGTAGGGTCAGCCCATTCTCGACGTTGGTGAAGTAGTATTGCAACCGTTCGCCGGCTGGGCAGCGATAGACGTCCTCGTCGGGCAAATAGGCGAAGTCCTGCTTGCCGAAGCGGCCCTCCGACTTGGCGCCCGAGGTCATCGGCTTCGGCAGAGTCGCCGTGATGTCGGCTTGATCGCACGCCACGATCTCCGCGCCGTTGAAGTAGCCGCGATCGGCGACCGCCTCCAAAGTATCGGTTTGCAGTGCGGCTTTGGCTTTTTTGGCGACACGCGCGAGCTGTGAGCGGTCGGAGCCGACATTTGTCACCTCGTGTGTGACGATCAGATGATGCTCGGTCTCGACCGCGACGTGCACGTTGTAGCCGACGACGCCTGAGCCGCGCCCGCTTGTCGCCATTGAGCGAGAATCGGGATCGGTGAGCGAGATCTGCTGATCGGGCGCTGCCATCATTTGCGTCTCGATGCCGTCGAGGCGCCGCATCTCCTCTTCGAGTTTGACGAGCTTTTCTTTGAGCCGAGTCGTCTTCGTGGCAAGCGCTTCCGATGGCTCTTGCCGATCGGCCGTGTCCAGCTGGCTCAGATAACGGGCGACGCTCTGCTCAAGCTGCGCCCGGCGCCGTTCCACCTTCGCCCGCGCGAAGTTCCGATCGCGATTGTTGACCGCCTTGAACTTGCTGCCATCGATCGCAACGCTGGCAGTCGCAAGTAGACCCATCTCTCGGCAGAGTTCGACAAAGCGCGCGCACACCTTGCGAATCGGCCGTTGTCCTTCCGAAAATCGGCAACCATCTTGTGGTCGGGAACGAGCCGGCCCAAAAGCCACATCAGCTCGACATTGCGGCCGGCTTCGCGCTCGAGCCGTCGGCTCGACTGCACCCGGTTTAGATAGCCATAGATATAGAGCTTCAATAGAGCTGAGGGATGATACGCAGGCCGCCCAGTCTCTGCCGGCTTGACCCCTTCGAACCCGAGCTTGGTGAGATCGAGCACATCGACGAACGCGTCAATCACGCGAACCGGATTGTCCTGGGCGACCCAATCCTCAAGGCATTCAGGAAACAGCGTCGATTGTCCACGATCCACCCCCTCAACGAAGCGCTTCATTCGATCCCCCGCAACCCCAATAAATCATAGCAGGCGGGGCGTTTTCACACAGCCAGGGTCATCAACTGAACGAAGCGCAGCGAATGCGGAGGTCCGCTTTCCACTAACTCAATCGATCTGGGCGCGTGGTGGCGGAGGTCCGGAATGGGGCGATACCGTTGAAAAAGTAAGTTTTGAATTATCTGGGCGGTGCAGGCTGGGAGCTGCGAGCGAAGTTGATGAGGGTGTTGCCCCTCAAACCGGTATCGGCAGGGCTGCTGGAACCAGTGTGGCGAGCTTTCGGAGGTTCTG
>Ga0126381_100003886_pt1 | contig 16191 bp, 11 predicted proteins | sample PanSoiMetPlot_28_FD_96465 | JGI IMG/M metagenome (GOLD analysis project Ga0126381, IMG submission 96465) | Tropical forest soil microbial communities from Panama - MetaG Plot_28 | ecosystem: Environmental > Terrestrial > Soil > Tropical forest > Bulk soil | place: Panama | collected 2016-02-17 | reverse complement strand
ATACGCAAATTCTTCGTGGAAAACCGCAAATTCTGGGAGGGGGGAGGGGTCAGATGTACCGCATTGAGAGAGCCCTTGGTCTTTGTCGCCGCATCGTCCAAGTCTGCCATAGAGGTGCGAAATTGCGTGCAAAATGAGCGGGCAGAAACCTGGGCGTTTGAAGCCGGGGAGGCAGAGGCGCGCCCAGGGTCTCAGGGGATCGACGTAATTGTTCAGCAAACTACTGTACAGAGGCTGTTTCCCAGGTCGAGCTATCGTGCTCCGCACTCTCTTGCGCCTCGACGGGTGAATAAGGCTCCTGCGCAACTGCAGTGACTTTTGCGGTGGACTTGATGACATCGATCCGGCCGTTCAGAACCGCACCTTCTTCTATGGAAACCCGCTGAGCGGTCAAATCTCCTGTCAGAGAGCCGTCGGCGCGAATTTCTACTCGATCACCGCCATTGAGGTTGCCGCAAACTTCGCCCATGATGACGACTTCGCGGGCGTTGATGTCGGCCTCGACCTTGCCGTCTTTTCCAACGGTCACACGGTGCGCTGGCGCATTGATCAGTCCCTCGACGCGGCCATAGATGTAAATGGCGTCAGAAGCCTCAATTTCGCCTTTGATCACGACCGACTTGCCAATGAAGGAGTGCTGGTTGTTGTTGAGTGTGGCGGATGATGATGATGATGATGCGCGGACTGGTGTTCCGGGAGTCTCGGCCGGAGATGGAGTCTGCGGTTGAGCGTTGGTGCGGGGTGACTGCTGCTGCGTCTTATCGGCGGGCGTCCACATTTCGAGGTCCTTTCGTCTTTTGTTTAGATCGAACAATGCACAACAATGCCTGTTGACTTGCGACCCCGCGCGGCGGCGCCTGTGCAAGCCAAAACTGCACATATCGTAGGAGTTGCCTCATTGTAAGCATCGAAATGGGAATTCGGGATGGTTACGGGAGTCTCGTAGGTAATGTACACTTTCGCGCGCGCTTCGAGGCTTGTACGGGCTTCGAGAGGAGTCCCAGCGTGGACACTTTTGGCGGGAGCGGGCTAGCCCGGAGTCCTTCACGGAGTACGAAGGCAGATCCTTCGCTCCGCTCAGGATGCCGAAGTTGTTTAACTTACTTTCGGCACGGCTAAAGCCCTGCCCTTCGAGGCTGTGTGAGCTGAGACTCTAGAACTCCAACCGCATACCGAGCTGGATACGTCGTGGCGGGCCGTCGGAGGTGACTTCGCCGAAGGTAGGCGAGGTCTCCACTGTGTCTACGCCATATGGATTGGGGTGGTTCAGCAGATTGAAGGCTCCCGCAGAGATGCCCAGCCGCGGAGCCTCCTCGTCCTTGTTCGATGTGATGGCGAAGTCGTGGCCCCAGCGCAGGTCGAGATCGACATAGGACGGCAGCGTCTCGGTGTTGCGTCCGACGCCATCGGGGCGCGTGTTGAACAGGCCGTCGCCGAACTCATCGGTGCCGGTGGTGATGGTCCAGGGCCGGCCGGTGTTGGCAAAGATGCCGGCGGCGAGGTTGTACACGCTCTTCGGATTGAACATGGCGTACATGCCGACACGCTGGCGCCTATCGAAGCTCGCATTCGACCACTCGTCGTTTGGGGCGTACTGGTTCTGCGGGAACCAGCCGATGCCGCCGGTGTTGGACTCGTAGTGCGACCACGTGTACCGGCCGAAGCCCGTGAAGTACTTATTCACGCGCCCGCGGAAGGAAACGTCGAACCCGCTGCCCTCAAAGAACCCGTAGGGCTGCATCTGGCGAATCACTCCGTAGTTCGGGTCGGGCCGTTCGGTGTAGCCGGACTCGGGCGTCGGAGCATTGATGTCGACGGAGCGGAATTCGTGCAGGCCGTGCATCGAATACGCGCTCACCACTGTGGTTGCCTTTTCGCCGATCTGGCGTTCAATCGAAAGCCCGTACTGTATCTGGTAGGGAATGGCCGCGTTGGGTGCGAGTTGCGCCAGGTTCGCGGGCTGGTCGGTGACCGTCGCGCAAGTGCTCACCGGGACGCATCCGGTTGCAGGCTCAACCGCGGGGTTGAGCGAAATGAGCACCGAGCGCCTTCGAGCATTTTCATACCGCGCGAGATCGAGGAGCGGCCCGGAGCCGAAACGGTCGTAGTAGATGCCGCCACCGCCGCGCACAGCTGTTTTCGAGTCCTCGTCGAGCACATAAGCGAATGAGACGCGCGGCGCAAACCCAAGCCGCTTCGTCGCGAGGAAATTCTGCCAATCGTAGCGAATGCCGGGCGAGATCGAGAAGCGGTCGTTCACTTTGAACTGATCCTGGATGAACGCGCCCATCTCCTGCTGGTGATAGATGAAGTGCACGTCGCCGGTGTTCTGCGTGAAGGCAGATGGCAGATTGTTGGAGTAATTCTGGAGCGCTGACTGGAGAACGGTGATGCCGTCGGAGGCGAGTGTCGGCCCAAAGGTGTACGAGCCGAGGGCGTTGGTATTGTCATCGAAGGCGCGCCGGCTGATGTGCGGAATGCCTGCGCCGAACTTGATCGTGTGTCGGCCGCGCGACCACGTCACCATGTCGCTGATGCGGAAATTGTATTCGCTGCTGAGGTAGTCGCCCTGCGCGGAGCCTCCCACGAAGTCGCCCGACACTGAGACGCGAGGTGCTTCGACGACGTTGGTGTGGCGGTTGAAATCGTGCTCGCCCACGACGGAGAACTGATTCAGCAGAATCGGCGAGAGTGTCGAGTCGACGTGAACCACGGTGTCGTCTTCGTGGTACTGGCTGTTATAGCCGGCGCTCGCCAGGGCCTGACCGCCGACTCCCTGGTTCTGGCCGGTCCAGTCCTCGTAGCTGTACTGCGCATAGGCGGAATACTTGTCGCCGAACTGATGAGCGGCGCGAAGGCTGAACTCGGTGTCGCGCGTGGGCGAGGGCACATTGGCCTGGAAAAGACCGGTTGGATTATTGGAGGTCGAAAGCACCGTCGCATTGACAACAGAGTTGAGGTCTTCTTCGGCGCGGTTAAAGCTCGCTAGGAAGCTGCTCTTTTTTGCGAAGAAGATCGGGCCGGTGAGATGGCCCTCGTAGACACGACGCTGCTCGAACGGCTTCGACGGCGCCAGCGCATTCTGCGCATTCATCGCCGAGTCGCGAAAGAGAAAATTGAATTGTCCATGATAGTGGTCGGCTGCGGACCTGGTGATGATCTCCATCTGCCCGCGGCCAGGCCAGTAATATTGCGCCGAGTACGGATCCTGGTTGATCCGCACCTCCTGTACTGCCGAGGCAGAGACAGTGGCCCGATTGGACTCAACGCCGTCGACCATCAGACCAGAGCCGCCGGTCCCAGTCGCGCTGTCGTCAAGGAAGGAACTCATTGCCGTCGCGTAGTCGTTGTCGAAGATTGGTAACGCTTTCAAATCGGACGCAGTCATAACCGAGGAGTCGCGATTCTCCTCAGGAGCCGTCAGGTCCTCATCGGTATCGGCGTTGACGCGCACGTTGGTTGCGACCGCCGCGATCGGCAGCGTGATATGCAACGGAGCGGCCATCACATTCACGGCTGGAGCCGCAGGGGAAACCACACTTGGCTTTACCGTAACGGGCAAGTGTACGGTTTCAAATCCCTGTTCTGAAATGACCAGAGTGAAGCTGCCGGCATGCGGTGCACTCATCTGGAAGTTGCCATCGCCGCCTGACTTCGTGCTGCCCGCGACGGAGCCGTCGGTATCGATAAGATCGACTTCAGCATTGGGCACAATCGCACCGGTCGGGTCGGCGACGACTCCCTGAACCGTGGCAATGGGGGCAGGCCTTGTGCTTGAACCGGGCGAGGTCCATGCAAGAATGGCGGCAGGGGAAAAGAGCAAAACAGCCAAGGCAGAAAAGCGCAACATGCGAATCTCCAACAACGACTGAAGAACGGCACCTGAGTCCACCCAAACGACGCACCCGGAGGGTTTCCGCCGTCGTTGAAGACTCTGGGGTCGAATCTGTCGAGAGTTAGACTGTGATCGAACTTTACGCTGTGCTACCGAGCACATTGCAGCGCAACAAAACAGTCATTTTGGGGGACAACGCTATGAATCGATTTTCGCAGGACTCAATGCGGCTGTCCAGTCAACCGGAGAGTCGACGAGCACGTCCGGCGGGATGATTTCAAGGCTTCCCGGCGCGAGGCCAAATGTGCAGCCGATCGACCACGCGCCCGCGTTTCGCGCGGTCATCACATCCACCTGGCTGTCGCCGATCATCACAGTCTGCTCCGGCTTTGCTTCGGCTTCCTTCATCAGCGTGAACAGGCCTTCCGGATCCGGCTTCTTCGTCGCAAAGCTGTTGCCGCCGTAAATGTTGAGGAAGTAGGGAGCGAGGCCGAGCGCTTCGCAGATGGCGCGCGCCGGACGCACAGGCTTGTTGGTGAGCACGGCCATCGCGCGCGGCGGAGCGTCCGCCTGGTCGTGTACCTTCTGCAGCGCGTCGAGAGCCTCCAGCACGCCCTCGTACGCGTATGTGTAGTCAAGCTTGTGCTGGCGATAGTAGTCGAGGAAAAACTTGTAGGCATCGGCGAGCACTTCTTCGCCCGGTTCTTTGCCGTCATCGGCGGCGAATGCTCGCCGTACCAGCATAAGCGCGCCATTGCCGATGTAGCCTGCGATGGTTTCATCGAGCAGATGCGAACGCCCGAACTGCTCGAGCGTTGCGTTCACACTGTTGCACAGATCCTGCGCCGAATCGATCAGCGTGCCGTCGAGATCAAACACGAGCAGCTTCAGCCGATCGACCGGGACAGGACGTAGGACCCGGATCATGGTTCCAGTTTAACGGGGAGCGGAAGTTCATTCCGTGATCTGTGCCGGCGCACTGCCCGCACGAACTCCTCTTCCTGAGGCACTTGTCGGACCCGCAGAGCGATCGGTTGAGTTGAGAGACTATTTCCCGGCCGCCATCACCTTCCGGATCGGCTCGTTGTCGGCATAGACGCGCCACTCGGCAACAAGGCTGTCTTCCACCAGGGCCCGGATTGCAACCGGCGTCTGCCAGCGATTTTCAGGGCGCAACTTGCCGTCGCGCGTGTACGTGCCCGAGGCCAGACCCAGCATGATCACGACCGGATCGGCGTCACCCTCCACGAGCGAAGAGCTGTCTGCGGGGTAGTACTCCTCAATGGCGATGGAGTAGTCGGGCACCATGCGGAAGTAGCCGGCCCAGCCCTCGCGTATCTTGTCGCGACCCTCGACAACGTTGCCGAGCGAGTCGATGAAGCGGTGCGCAGGCGACATCAGCTGGACCAGCCGGTCGACGTCCTGCCGGTTGATGGCGCGGATGAATGCCTGAGCGACGGTTTCTGCCGTATGGCCGATGGATTCCATGCTTTTAACCTGAGAAAGGAACCGGAGACGGAACCGGATTCCGATAGGAAACGTACTCTGAATCAGGCCGTCAATCAAGAGGCTGGCAAGAGGCCTATGCAATGACTCACGAATCGAATCCCGCAGGTGGGGCTGAAGATCTCTCAGGGGCTAAAGCCCAAGTCATTTTTGGCAGAACCCTTGGCACGACTAAAGTCGCGCCTTGACACGAAGCGAGTCCGTCGACGATTCGTCAGACACTACTTGGCCTGAAAGCAATCTTAGTTGCCGTACAGGCGCCCAAACAGGAAAGGGAAGCGTCGAAGGGGTATGCAGAGCTTTCAGGACACGCTCAGCGAGGTTTTCCGGGCCATCGCGGCCAACAAGCTGCGCAGCTTTCTCACCATGTTTGGAATTGCGTGGGGAGTGGGCTCGCTGCTGGTGCTGATCGGCCTGGGCGAGGGGTTCCGGTCGGGACAGAAGCGGAACCTGGCGAAGTTCGGCAATGACGTCGTATTGATGTGGAACGGGACCATCCCCGCCGTCGCCAACCAGCACACGGGGATGCGTCCCTACCAGCTGACGCTCCGCGATGCCGAGCAGATGAGGCAGCTGCCGGAGTTGCGCGGCGTGACTGTGGAGCTGTCGCGCTCGGATCTTTACGAGGTGAGCCAGTTCAGCAACACCTCGAGCCACGTGATGGGCGTCTGGCCCAACTATCCCGTCGTTCGTTTCATTCCCATGGCACAGGGGCGCTTCCTGAATGACGCGGATGTGACTGACCGCCGCCGCGTGGCGGTGCTGGGAGCGAAGGCCGCGATGCTGCTGTTCCCCGGGAGGCCTATGGTGGGTGAGACGATCACGGTCAACGGCACGGAGTTCAAGATCATCGGTTCGGTCGAGAAGATCAGTCGCGGCAATCAGGATTGGGACGATCAGAAGGTTTACATTCCGGTTACAACGATGCACGAGCTGTTTCCGCTGAAGGGCGACAACATTGCCCAGGATGCGCTGACGTCTATCCAGTACCAGCCGGCGAAAAAGGGCGATGCCACCGCAGCGGTTGCGGCCGTGCATCGGGTAATCGCTGGGCGCCACGGATTCGATCCATCGATGAAGGACGCGTTTCAGGAATGGGACACGATCCGGGAGATGAAGATGGTTGGCGCGATCTTTACGGCGATGGACGTCTTCCTCGGCGGAGTCGGGATCGTTACGCTCGGCCTCGGCGCCGTGGGGATCATCAATATCATGCTCGTGGCCGTGACGGAGCGGACCAATGAGATCGGGTTGCGCAAAGCATTGGGAGCGACAAAAGGCAGCATCCTGGGCCAGTTTTTCTGGGAGGGGCTCCTGCTGACCGGCGTGAGTGGTGCGATTGGGATTGGGTTCTCGGCGGCGCTGATGGCAGCACTGCAGGCTCTGCTGACCGGGAAGATGCCGGGCTGGGATCCGCCGCGGCTGGTGCCCTGGTCGGCTGCCCTGGCGATGGGGACGCTGGTGCTTAGCGGGGTTGTGGCGGGTATATATCCGGCGCGAAAAGCGGCGGAGCTAGATCCTGTGGAGGCGCTGAGAAGGGACTGACAGGCGGCTGTTAGCTATTAGCCGTTAGCTCTTAGCTGGCTAATAGCTAAAAGCTCATAGCTAACAGCTAGGAGTGGAAATGCTCAAGGACATACTAGGCCAGGCGTGGGAGGCGATGATCTACAACCGCCGCCGCACGGCCATCACCATGGTTGGGATGGCGTGGGGTATTGCGACGGTCGTGCTGCTGCTGGCCTACGGAGCGGGTTTCAGCCGGGCAATCGAGGCGATCTTCGCGCAGTGGGGAACCAATATCATTGGCGTCTTTCCGGGACGGACAAGCGAGCAGGCTGGCGGCGAGAAGTCCGGGGTGAAAGTGCAGTTCACCCAGGACGACGTGGACCGCCTGATCGCTGCCGTCCCCGGCATCAATCACATCTCGCCGGCCGTGTACAAAGATGTGAATGTGCAGAATGACCTGCACACTTACACCTGGACGGTGAACGGCGTGATGCCGGTATTTCAGGACGTCTGGAAGCTCGACACCGATGCAGGGCGTTTCTTCAATGGCCAGGAGGAGCAGCAGCGCGCACATGTCTGCGTTATCGGTTCGGAAGCCAAGACCAAGCTTTACTCTGGCGGCTGGGCGGTTGGGGAGACAATCCGGCTCAATGGCGTACTGTTCACGATCATTGGCGTGCTCAGCCCGAAGATGCAGGAGGGCGAGGACAACGATCGCAACCGGCAGATCTACGTCCCGTTCAGCACCATGAGCGATCTAACCGACACGAAATATCTCGGCGGGATCTGGTTCAACTACCAGGGCAACTACCAGCTTGCCGAGCAGAACATGCGCAACGCGCTGGGCGTGGCGCATCACTTCAGGCCCTCGGACCACAACGCAATCTACGTTGCCAATCTGATGACAGAGCTGCATCAATTCAGTATTTTGTCGCTGGCGCTTCAGGTCTTACTTTCACTTGTCGGAGCCCTTACGCTGGGTATCGCCGGCATCGGTCTGATGAATATCATGCTGGTGGCCGTGCAGCAACGTACACGCGAGATCGGCGTAGAGAAAGCATTGGGCGCGCGCAAGCGCCACATCCTAACGCAATTTCTTGCTGAGGCGATGGTGATCACCGGCGTCGGCGGCATCAGCGGCATTGGACTGGCATACCTCATTTCGATTCTGGTCGGGCGGATACCGTTCTACAGCGAACTCGCGCTCCACGCCGAGGACGCGGACATTCGCCTGCTGATCTCGCCCAGCTCGGTCATCGTCGCAACGTTCATTCTCGTAGTGACCGGCCTGGTCAGCGGGATGATTCCAGCGATCCGCGCTGCGAACCTCGATCCGATCGAGGCGCTGCGGTACGAGTAGATTCGGAATAGGGATCCCATATAGCTGGATGAGACCGGGGCACACACATCCCGGCGTTGTTTGTTTCACAACACGAGCTTGCGTGCCCCGGGTCTCGTTCTTCTGGGGACCTGGGAGATCAAGCACTACCCAGAGATTTCCTTGTGCCAAAATGCCGCGCGGAATTGTTCGCATCCAGTCATACGGGGAATTTCCATTTCCTGACTTTAGTTGTTATCACCGGTTCCCATACCTGAATACCGCTACGGCGCGTGAACTCATCTAATCGGCTCCTGAGCGCATTCGGCGGAGGTACAACCTGCTCGTGGGAGGATACGTGGTGATGCCCGAGAATGAGCATCTGCTTGTCAATGGACCACGCGGCTTTCGGCGCCTTATGCGGCTGGGATCGAAGGAACAGTGAGATAGAGTCGCAGTGGACGGCCGCACGGCGTGGAGGACGCTTACCGGTCCGGACACGAAACGAAGAAGCGGAATGATTGAGGTCTATTGTTTCCCAGGTCTCCAAAAGAAGGAGACGCACCCACTCTAGTTTGGTGGTCCTGAGGCATGGGCCCGGCATCCTAGGCCTCGCTCATAGCGATGAGGCTGCGATGAACGGGGCACACCTTCCGAAAATAATTCTGCATCGCCGCAACTTTCCATGATCACCGGTGTCTTCGCCTGTCAACGGATTCTGCACTTTTTGCATCAGAATCCTGCAACAGCCATTGTGGTTCCGAGCAGGTCAGGCTCTCCTTCTGTCTCCGTGCAAGGTTCCCCTGTGGCAAATCCGATCCAAAATCGGCACTCACCACTTGAGCTGCGCTTCAATTTAAGCGAGGCCTGCACGACTTCTCGATGTAACGCAAGGCACGACTGCTCGGTTTCCCGGTGAAATTCACTGCAAATCTAGCTGACTCTCGTCCGGGAGTCTGTCGGACGCGAGTCTGTTCGGGACCAGGAGGCCTCCCATGAAGAGCGTTTCACTCGCTCTCAGTACACTCTTGCTCTGTCCAACGCTTAACGCCTATGCCGCCGCCAGGCAGATCGTGCCAGCCGGCTCACTCATCAACTGCACAGTTTCAGAAACAAAGCTCTCCTCAAAGACGGCGGCGATCGGCGATCCCGTTCTCTGCTCGGTTGGGATCACGACGCGGAACGGCAGCGCGCGGCTGCCTTTCGACAGCTTTCTTGAGGGCCGCTTTGAAGACTACAAGGATCCGGGACACTTTGTCGGAAAGGGGTGGATGGAGCTGAGGTTCGACCGCATGGTGGTCGAGCCACGCACCATTATCCCGGTTTCGGCTAGAGTCGTCGACGTTCCCGGATACCAGGTGGATCAGCAAGGGCGGATTCTAGGCAAGGGACACCGCACTCGCGACATCGTGGAGTGGTGTATCCCGATTCTGTGGCCGATCGATCTGCTTAACCTACCGAGGCGCGGACCGCGACCTACCTTGAAAACCGAGACGCGGCTCGTTGTGAAGGTCATGGATGACATGGAAGTACCGATCACGGACGAACCTGACCGCGATCCTTCAGGCCTCTATCGCCGCGAACCGGCCGCCTACAATGATCCGCCGCCAGTACGCCCTCAACCGCAGGCTGCACAGTATGACCCGCCGCAGCCGGCCTACCAGCCGGCGTATCAGGCGCCACCGCAGCAGTCGTATGCTCAGCCTGTTGCGATGCCCGTGTACATGCCAGTTGTTCCCGTGTACATGCCGGTACCACAGCCGGTGTACTACTATTACGCTCCGCCGCCTCCCGTATACATGTATGCGCCGCCGGCGGTAGCGATGTGGTCGCCCCCGCCGCAGCGTCCTGTCATTTACCCAAACACCGTCGCCGCGTATCGCCCCATGATGCCGTACGGTTACGGGTACTAGCTTTCGGACGAACGATGGTACAACCAGGAAAGGCGCGGTGCGATCGACCGCGCCTTGCTTGCTTTATGAAGGAGCGTTCGGTGGTCCGGCCCGGATTTCCGCATTCCTCGGGAACGTGCGCTTCCTCGGAAAAGGTGATAAAAACGGCAGTATCGAGCCGGAGAAGGACTTGTTGAACGTTTCGAAGACGGATCCTGCTTTCCCCGTGTACTATCACCTCTTCGAGCGCGGCGACTTCGATGAACTCTACGCGATTGAAGAGGTCTGTTTCGCGCCGCCCCAGCGCTTCACGCGGCGCTACATGCGCGACCTGATCGGCTCTAGTGATTCTGCAACCTGGATTGCCGAGGAGAGGGGCAGGATCGTCGGTTTCGCAATCCTCGAGTGGGCACAGCAGGCTGCAGGTGTCTTCGCCTACATCGCCACCCTTGAGGTTCTTCCGGCATGGCGTGGCCGCGGCATCGGCGCCGAACTCCTCCGACGCCTCGAAGGCTCAGCCAACGCCGAGCGCGCCGTTGCGATCTGGCTTCACGTCGACCTGGAGAACGCAGAGGCCATCCGGCTCTACGAACGCCTCGGCTACCAAAGCACCGGCCGAGCCGATCACTACTACGCCCGCAATCGCCCGGCGGCTATCTATTCGAAATCTCTTACGGTTTGACTTCGCGCGATTGGCCGCGTTTGAGGAGCTCGAAAATTACCGTCGATGTGCCGCACCCAGAAAGGATGCGAATACGTGGGGTGATGCTGTGCATGCACAAAATCGCAGAGCCCTCCGGGACGCGATGGACTCGGTCGCAGCCTACCCCCGGGTTTCCCCCGGGACTATTTTCCTGCCGTCCCTCCGGGACGATTGCTGGCGCGGTCGACGAATTCTGACAGCAGTTCTTTTTGCATCAAAACGAAATCGATGGCAGGAATACGCCCGAGGGTTCGTTGTAGAGGCCGATGGACATGAGGCTCATGGGCTCGACTACGCGGAGGCCGTTCGCGAGGCACCACCGGAAGAGCTCGGTGTTGCGCGTGGGGAGCAGGATGCCGGGGCTTCCAAAGGAGTCGACCGACGCCAGCAGGGCCTCGAGATCGGTATTCGATTCGGCAGTGGTGTGACCGAAGAAGGCGAGGCTCGAGGTGTAGCCGGTGATGCGGCCGGCGCGCTCAACCACAAGCGCCGAGCCTTGCTGGATGGAATGGGCGAGATCGGCGCCGCGGTCGAATCCGTGAATGCGGAGCGAGAGTGCGTTGCAGGCGTCAAGGTCGGCGACAGTGGCGTGGCGGACGGTGCAGCCGGGGATGCTGCGCCCTCGCGTGCGGCCCTGTAGGACCGCGAGAGGCTCGCGAATATCGAAACCCAGGGAGGCGTAGAGCGAGAGCGAGCGGGTGTGAAAGGCGGCCTGCACGAGACGGACGCCGGCAGCCCCTCGGTCGCGTGAGCGATCCATGACGGCTTGCATGAGCAAGCGGCCCACGCCGCGATTCTGAGCAGCAGGATCGACGGTGATAGGGCCGACCCCGTGGATGATGGCCCGCTCGTCGAGGCAGTTCGAGCCGATCACGCGGCCGCTGCTTTCCGCGACAACGCAGTAGAGGCCGGGCGCCGAGAAGATAGCGGTGACAATGCCGATGGCAACTTCAACGTTGGGGAAGTCACATGGAAAGTTGTGGGCGGCGTTGATGGTGGAGAAAGCTCGATAGCAGATCTCGCCGCAGATGGGTGCGTCCTGCGGTGTGGCGGCGCGAATGACCACGTCGGAATTGGCTTGCACGGAGATGACCTCGGGATGCGGGGAAGTATAGCAGGCGGCCGCTGCGGCAATCATTTCGGTCAGGACCTGCTGGTAAACTGGCTCTTAGTTCCAGCGAAAGAGAATGGATTGTGGCTTCAAGCGTAACTTCTTCTCATCCAAAATCAGCGCTCACGTTTCAGGATCTGTTGTTCCGGCTGCAAGGCTTCTGGGCCGAGCGCGGGTGCGTGCTGCAGCAGCCGTACGACGTTGAGGTAGGTGCGGGCACGATGGCGCCGGAGACGTTTCTGCGCGTGCTGGGGCCGAAGCCATACCGGGTGGGCTATGCACAGCCATCGCGCAGACCCGCGGACGGACGCTACGGCGAGAACCCGAACCGGCTGTTCAAGCACACGCAGTTTCAGCTCATCCTGAAGCCGCCTCCGGTGAATGTGCAGGAGCTGTATCTTCAATCACTCGAGGCGATTGGGATTGATCTCTCAAAGCATGACATTAAGTTTGAAGAGGACAACTGGGAGTGGCCTGCGGGCGGCGCGTGGGGTGTGGGTTGGCAAGTGATGCTCGATGGGCTTGAGATCACGCAGTTCACCTACTTCCAGCAGTGCGGCGGGCTGGATCTGGATCCGATCTGCGCAGAACTGACCTATGGACTCGAGCGCATTACGCAGTTTCTGCAGGATGTGGACTCGATCTACGACATCGTGTGGGCACGCGATCCGGAGACGGGCGAGCCGGTGACATACGGCGAAGTGCGGCTGGCAGAGGAACTGCAGTTCTCGGTTTACAACTTCGAGAATGCCGAGGTGCCTAAGCTGTGGGAGCACTTCAGACTGTATGAAGCCGAGGCGCACGATCTGCTGAAGTGTGCGAACGAGGTGATGGCGAGCGAGACAGCGAGTGCAGTGGAAAAGAAGCGCTTCCCGTTGCTGCCTACCTATGAGCTGGCGCTGAAGTGCTCGAACCTGTTCAACATTCTGGATGCGCGCGGAGCGATCAGCGTGACGGAGCGCGTGGGCGTGATTGGGCGGATTCGGGCGCTGGCAGTGGGTGTGGCGAAGGCGTACGCGGCGCAGCAGGTTGCACCGAGCTCTTAGCTATTAGCTTTTAGCCTTTGCTCGGGACGTTGCGGAAGTGCCCTCAGGCAACGGAAAGAAGTGCATCGGCGGTCGCGAGCTTGAGCAGTTTCAATTGCTGATGAAGAGCTAAGAGCTAAAAGCTAACAGCTAATGGCTCTCAGGAAAGAATCGATTTCATGTCTGACCTTTTACTGGAAATCGGGCTGGAGGAAGTTCCGGCCCGCATGATTGCGGGGGCCGAGGCCGAACTGGGACGGCGCGTTCAGGATCTGCTTGGCCGCGAGCGGCTTCTGGAAGATGGTGCGGCGGTGAAGACGTTCTCGACGCCAAGACGACTGGGTATTTCGGTCGAGGGCGTGCGCGCGGCGCAGGCCGATGTGGAAGAGACGCTGACTGGACCGTCGTGGAGCGTGGCGTTCAAGGATGGCGATCCTACCAAGGCTGCGGAGGCGTTCGCCAAGAAGGCGGGCGTGGAGGTAAATGCGCTAGAGAAGGTGACGACGGCGAAGGGCGAGTATGTGGGAGCCACGATCAGGCGTAAGGGAGTGACCGCACCGCAGGTGATAGCCGCCGAGTTGCCGAAGGAAGTGCTGAGCATCTACTGGGCCAAAAATATGTACTGGCGCGCGGGCAAGCCGGAGCGGTTTGTTCGGCCGGTTCGCTGGGTTGTGGCGATACTGGACTCGGCTGTGGTGCCGCTGGAGATTGCCGGCATCGCGGCGGGGAACACGAGCCGCGGCCATCGGATTTTGCATGGGGATGCGCCGGTCGTGATCGGGTCGGCGAAGGAACATGCTGAGGCGCTGCGCTGTGCGAGTGTGATTGTGGATGTCGCCGAGCGGCGCCAGGTGATCCGCAAGGCGCTGGACAAGGCGACACGCACGGTTGCCGGAGCGCGATGGCGCGAAGATGAAGCGCTGGTCGAGACGGTTGTGCATCTGACGGAGTGGCCGACGGTGATCCTGGGTGACTTCGAACAGGAGTACCTGGCGCTGCCGGAAGAAGTCCTGGTGACGGTAATGCGCGATCACCAGAAGTATTTTGCCGTCGAGGACGCGAATGGCAAGCTGGCTCCGCACTTTCTGGCGGTGCTGAATACGAAGGCCGATGAAGAGGGCGAGGCGGTGATCCGGCACGGCAATGCGCGCGTACTACGAGCGCGGTTCAAGGATGCGCGCTTCTTCTGGGACTTCGACCAGAAGGTTCCGCTGGCCGAGCGCGTCGAGAGCCTGAAGGCAGTGACGTTCCAGAAGGAGCTGGGCTCGTATCACTGGAAGACGGAAGAGAACCTGGAATCGGCGAGCTTCTTGTCGGAGCTTGCGGCCAGGGCCGGTGTGAAGCACGACAGCGAAGGCCTGACGACCGCGGTGCGGCTGGCGAAGACGGACCTGACGACAGAGCTCGTGAAGGAATTTACGGAGCTGCAGGGGATCGTCGGCGGGCTGTATGCACGTGCACAGGGACTGGGCGAGCATGTGTCGCTGGCCATCTATGAACAGTACACGCCGGCCTCGACTGAAGACGATATCCCGGTTTCGGTTGAAGGGCAGTTGCTGGGGTTGGCGGATCGCATTCAGACGATTGCTTCGATGTTTGGGATCGGATTGCAGCCGACGGGGTCGAAGGACCCTTTTGCATTGCGGCGCGCTGCAAATGCGATCGTGAAGATTCTGGCCGAGTCGGACCTGCGGCTGAAGCTCAGCGAGGTGGCGCACTCGGCGCTGACAGACGACGTGAATGAGCGCGAGGTGCTGGCGTTTCTGCGCGAGCGGCTCAATTTCTATTTGAAGGATGTGCGCGGGTTCTCGTACGACGTGGTGAATGCAGTGCTGGCGGCGGATGCGGACGATGTTCGCGATGCGATCGCGAGAGCCGAGGCGCTGACCGCGGCACGGACGTCGGCAGATTTTGAAGCGGTGTCGGCGGCATTCAAGCGGATCAACAACATCCTGCGGCAGGCAGCGGAAAAGAAGTTTGACGTCGGCTCTCCCGATGCTGTAAAGCTGGCTCCCGAGGCGCAGAAGCTGAAGGATGCGGCAGTAGCCCTGGCTCCCGAAGTTGCGAAGCTGCGGTTGGAGCGCACGTACGGGGAGGCGCTGGCGAAGATCGCTACTCTGCGGCCGGTCGTGGATGCCTTCTTCGACAAGGTCATGGTTCTCGATCCGGATGCGCAGGTGCGCGGTGCACACCTCGGGCTCATCGACAGCGTGCTGAAGGGCTTTTCGGGAATCGCGGATTTCAGCGAGATCGTGACCGCATAGCGTCCTGCTTCCGCCGCAGAGGAGAACTTGCAGGCACCGCCGGAACAACTCGAAGCGAAGACCGTCACCGTCATTGGCGGAGGCGTCGCCGGCATGAGCGCCGCGTGCGCCCTTGCCGAAGCCGGCTATCGCGTGCAGCTCGTCGAGCGCCGTGGATACCTTGGCGGCCGTGCTTCGTCCTATCTGCATCCCGGCGTTAACGAGGTCATCGACAATTGCCAGCATGTGCTCTTCGGCTGCTGCACCAATCTCATCGGGTTCTACCGCCGCGTCGGGGTTGAGAAGAAGATTCACTGGACCACCGGGATGACGATGATCGAACCCGGCGGGCGTCGTTCGCTCCTCGGTCCGTCGTGGCTCCCTGCGCCTCTGCACGGCCTGCCAAAGCTGCTCTCGGCACCTGCGTTTTCACGCGAAGACAAGCTCGCACTCGGCCGCGGATTCCAGGCGATGATGCGGCCCATTGCGCCTGAATCCACGGAGACACTTGCTGAATGGCTTCGCCGAAACAAGCAGACTCCAGGGGCAATTGAACGTTTCTGGAGGCTGGTTATCGCCAGCGCGCTGAATGCCGATCTCGATGCGATTTCGGTCCCCTACGCCGCCAAGGTCATCCGCGAGCTCTTCATGAACTCCGCGCAGGCCGGCGCCATGGGCATGAGTTCTGTTCCGATCAGCGAACTCTACGGATCGGCCGGGACCTTCCTCGAGGAGCGAGACTCGACCGTTCAGTTGAATGCCAACGTCGAATCGGCGGAGTGGGACGAAGACGTCTCCGAGTGGTCTGTGCACACCCGCAACGGCACGCTTGTCTCCGAGTTCCTTGTGATCGCGCTTCCATTCGAGGCCATGCAGAAACTCCTGCCTAATCTGCCGCCGGCGCCGCATGCGGAAGAACTCGCGCGCCAGACTGAGTCCTTCACGCATTGGCCAATCTGCAGTGTGCATCTCTGGTTCGATCGCGAGATTACCGACCTGCCTCACGCCGTTCTGCTCGATCGCGAGATTCACTGGATGTACAACAAGAGCGT
>Ga0126381_100003885_pt1 | contig 16195 bp, 12 predicted proteins | sample PanSoiMetPlot_28_FD_96465 | JGI IMG/M metagenome (GOLD analysis project Ga0126381, IMG submission 96465) | Tropical forest soil microbial communities from Panama - MetaG Plot_28 | ecosystem: Environmental > Terrestrial > Soil > Tropical forest > Bulk soil | place: Panama | collected 2016-02-17 | reverse complement strand
CGCGCAGCAGGTCTTGCGAGTGGATTGCGAGCCCACCGGACCGCCGCGCGACAAGTTATTGATGCAGCTCGCCGCGAAGCTCGCGGGAAAGCTGAACAGTGCAGACGCTCTAGCAGTTTCCGACTACGGTTTTGGAGTGGCGGCTCCGCCGGCGGTAAAGGCTGCGGCGCGGGGCTGGAAGCGGAAAGGGATCATACTGCTGGACGCGCGCTATCGGCTGGACGCCTATGCGAACTGCGGAATCACCGCCGCAACACCGAATGAGGCCGAACTGGAGGCGCTACATCGCCAGAGTATCGGCCGCGACCTGAAAGAACTGGGACGCTGCGGCGAGGCCACTCTCAAGAAGATGGGACTGCAAGCGCTACTGGTAACTCGTGGCAAGGATGGGATGGCGCTCTTCGAGCGCTCGGCAAGAAGATTCACGCAAATTCCCGTTCATGGGAGCGATCAGGCGGTGGACGTGACTGGCGCAGGCGACACGGTACTTGCGGCCACGACATTGGCGCTGGCATGCGGCGCGTCGGCGCTAGAGGCAGCGCAAATTGCGAACATTGCCGGTGGGCTGGTGGTCATGAAGCGCGGAACAGCCGTGGTTACCCGCCAGGAGTTGCTCGCTGCAATCCGCGCGGAAATCTCCGGCGGCGCGGGCTGACTATGCGCCCGGCAGAAACGAAGATCGTCGAACGGAACCAACTCGCTCGATTAGGTAATGAGCTACGCAAACAGGGCCGGCGTATCGTTCTCGCTAACGGATGCTTCGATATTCTGCACGTTGGGCATGTGAGATATTTGGCCGGCGCGCGCGCCGAGGGCGACGCGCTGATCGTGTGCGTCAACGCCGATTCCGGTGTGCAGGGTTTGAAGGGACCGGGCCGGCCGGTGCTGAATGAGAGAGCGCGCGCTTTGTTGGTGGCCGCATTGCGGGAAGTGGATTACGTGGTGATTTTTCCCGAGCCGAATGTGGAAGTGCTGCTCTCCGAATTGCGGCCGGAGGTACACGCCAAAGGAACCGACTACACCGCAGAAAGCGTTCCTGAACGGGCGACGGCGGAAAGACTCGGCATTCGCGTAGCGATTGTCGGTGATCCCAAAGAACACTCGACCCGCGAGCTGCTGCATCAGGTAATGAAGGCATCGCATGACTGAACCACGCATCCTCGTGGTGCGCCTCGGTTCGCTGGGCGATATCGTGCATGCTTTTCCGGCGGTCGGCGCGCTTCGGCGCTCTTTCCCGCATGCAGAAGTCATCTGGCTAACGCATCCCAAGTGGGAATTCCTGGTGCGTGCATCCGCGCTGGTGTCCGATGTCTGGACTGTGGACACGCGCAGCTGGGCCAACCTACGGAGCATCTTGAAACGCCTCCGGCAACATCGATTCGATATAGCTATTGATTATCAAGGACTATGGAAATCAGCAGCGATTCCGTTTCTGGCGGGAATTCCCAGGCGAATCGGATTCTCGTCAGACACCGTTCGCGAAACAGGAGTTCCGATTCTCTATAGCGAACCGGTAGAGGTTTCTTCGATGGGTCACGTGGCCGATCAGAATGGCGAGCTTTCGATTCAGGCGGGTGCGCGGACGCCCATCGGCGAGGTTACAGTCAAAGTCCCCAGCGAGGATGAGCAGGTGGTGCGCGCGCGACTGCTGGCAGAAGGGATTACCGACTACGTCGTATTGAGTCCGGGCGGCGGGTGGCGATCGAAATGTTGGCCTGCTGACCGCTACGGACAGCTAGCCAAAGAGATCCTAGAGAAATTCGGCGTGCGAAGTGTGATCAACGTCGGTCCGGGTGAAGAAGATTTGTCCGCGTGCGTGGTACGCGCTGCGGCAGGTGCTCAGACCGTTTCTCTCACCGGTAGTCTGGGACAGTTGATGGCGTTATTGAAAAATGCCGGGGCGGTGGTGGCAGGCGATACAGGACCGTTGCATCTCGCCGACGCACTGGGCGCGCCAGTCGTTGCGATTTTTGGACCAACCGATCCTGCCCGCAATGGGCCGTACCGACGTTCCGGAGTGGTGCTGCGCTGGGAAGGTGCGACCACCAGTTACAAGCGGAATGCGGTGGCCGACGAGTCGCTATTGCACATCACCGTGAACGACGTGATGAACGCGCTGCGCGGATTGCGTGTCGCCGCATGACTCGTGCTGCCGGACTTCTTGCGCGATGGCGCGTACGCATCGGATATCTGCTAGCAATATTGGTGCTGACCTTCGCCAGACCTACGCCGCCATTCGTCGCCATCGGCGCTGCGATTGGGTTAGTCGGTCTTTGGTTGCGCGCCTATGCCGCCGGCTATTTGCATAAGCAGGAAGTCCTGACGGTCACAGGACCGTACGCATACACGCGGAATCCACTCTATCTGGGAAGCGCGATTCTCGCGCTGGGTGCGGGTGTGGCAACGCGCTCCTGGATTTCGGCTGCCATTCTGTTGTTTTATTTCGCGGTGGTTTACAGCGTAGTCATGCGGCGCGAAGAAGGCGAGTTGCGGGGACTTCACGGTGCAGCATTTCAGGTGTACGCCGCGGCCGTTCCGCTTTTCCTGCCGCGGGTAGCGCCCGCTCGGCTGCCTGGCGCCTGTGCGGGACACTTTTCGTTCGCGCAGTATAAGAAGAATCACGAATATCAGGCCGCGCTTGGCTATTTAGTGCTGCTGATGGGCCTGCTCGCTATCTGGCGCTTACGGCATCACTGAATTGACTTGCGCACTGATCGGACTCGCGACGTGGCAGGTTATCTCGAATCTCTTTCCATCCGTCAAAAGTGTGAATTGCGCCGTTCTTGTCGGTGCGCAACACAGGCATCCCACTCTGCCGCAACCGTTCAAGAAAACGCCATGCTCGGATAAGCAGAGGGATTTTCCCTGCCGAGGTCATCTTGCAGGGGCATGCGTTAAATCGACACGTCGAGTTGCTTGAAGCGGCGCGACGACAGATACAAAGAGACTGCATGTTCACCCGAATCTGGTCAGTGTGATTCTCCCTGCTGACCGGGAGGCCGTAAAGAGTCCGCCCTCATCAATGGGCAAGGTGTGACGCGGAAAGCAGCGAGCCACCTTGCCCGGCAATGGCCACGGCCGGTAAGTTCATCAAAGGCGCCGCAACCGTACAAGGGATTCGACGTGAAAGGTCTGCGGGAAAAGGTCGAAAAAGTCCATTGATACGATTTCGTATCGGTGGCCCGTTCGAGCGGAGTCCGCCGGCTTGCGCGGTGTCTGCAACAAGACGGCCAGGTCACGTGCCAACGTGGATGGGTCACATGACAGGTAGGCGATCTCTTTCGCACCCAGATCGGCCAGCTTCTTGGCCGAGTCTTGACCAAGGCCGGCGCGCGGCGGGTCGAGTACCACAAAGTCCGGCGCCTCGGTTGCAGTTTTCAGGAACTCTTCGGTCTGCAGGTGCCGCGAGACGATGGAGGTGTCCGCGGTGTCAGCGTTCTCTCGCAGATTGCGCGTAGCGGAAAGATTTGCATCCACACTCACGACTCGTTGAAATGTCTTCGTCAAAGGGAGCGTGAAAAAGCCGACACCGGCATAGAGATCAATCGCCAGATCGCCACTCGCCCCTGCGATGACGGTCTTCATCAAGTCCTCCACAAGGAAACGATTTACCTGGAAGAAGGACAGGTGGCTAACGCGAAACTGATATCCGCCCGCTTCCTGGATCAGAAAGCCCGGTCCGGAAAGTTCAAAGCGGTTCTTCTTTTGATCTAAGAGAAGCAAACTGTGTAAGGCAGGAACAGTATGATGAAAAAGCTTCGTGATTTCGGCAACCGGCCGGAGAAATTCCTTAAAGGCCACATTTAGGGCGATTTGGGAGTCAGTCGAATCAACGAACGCCTCAATTTCCAGAGCCTCCGCGGGCAGGGAACCTTGGCGCGCGATTTCCTGCAGCCTCGCAAAGGTGTCGGCGAGCGTAGGCGACAACACATCGCAGCGATCGATCGGAACGATGGCGTTGCTCTCCGGCAGATAGTAGCCGAGCGCACGGGGATTTGCATTGCGTACCGCCCACTGGGCGCGATTGCGATAATGCAGCGGTTCGGCGGTGTGCGCGATTATTTCGCCGGCCCAATTGACGCCGCCCATGCGCGAGAGGGTTTCACGAAGAATGTCCAGCTTAAAGTTCACCTGCGCATGGTACGCGGCGTGCTGGTAGTGGCAGCCACCACAGGTTCCGAAATGAGGACAGAAAGCCTTCACGCGAGCGGCATCCGCTTTTAGAATTTCCAGCGGTTTCGCCCATACCACCTTTTTCTTGCGCAAAGTGGTTTCCGCGCGTAGCTGTTCTCCCGGCAACACATGGGGCACAAAAACCGTGTTCCCATCGGCGTGTGCAAGCCCGTCGCCGCCGTACACCAGCTTCTCAATCGATAACTGCAATTCATCAGCCATGATTGTTTCTTAGTCTTCCATGGGCCGGCGGAAATACGAGCCTTAAGTCAATCTGAAATGAGCAGTGTGCACGGCGGCTTACGTCAGATAGAAAAGACTCAAGCGCGGAACGCGAAATTCCTCCAGCAGTCTTTTTTGCAGGTACTGTTTTTCCAGCAGCGCCAGCTGTTCCGCTTTCATTTTACGCCGGTATGCCGCAAGGGCGCTGTCCATCTCGCGGCGCAAACGCAGTTGCAGTCCTTCTCCGGTGTGCAGCAATATTCCCGCGTGGATTCTTTCATCCAACAGCGTCAACCGCCGTTCGATGTCCTCGACATCCGGCGCGCCAGGCGAATCGAGCATCGTAATGCAAGACTGCAGCGCACGCACTGCCTCTGCCCATAGCGTCACGAGCCCGGGCGTTTCGGTGTGCGTTCTTGCGGCCGTATGAAGCAATTCCACGTTGCGCAGAAAATATTCGCGCAACTCGTTGCGCTCAAACGGCGAAGATGACCTGCTGACGGGGGCAGCGCGCGCTTTTCCGGTGACGGCTTCCTGTGACTCTTCAGCGGCCTCCAACACCGCGTCGCTACAGTACGCCAGGCTTTTTAGCGGCTTGCCCGCTCCGCGCCGCGAGCGACCATAGCTTTCAAACGCACGATCGATACCGTTGAAAACGGCCTGCAACGGCACACCCGCCTTCTGCCAGGTTTCCATGATGGCCCAATCGAGCGGCGACACCAGCAGATGCGAACCGCGCTTCTTCCAGAAATATTCTTCGATTTCCGTGAAGTAGTTGAAGTAATTCCAGCCGTTCATGCCCACACCTACCGGGCGGCTTTCGGCTCATGCTTTTTTGTTGTTTCGCTAACCTGATTCTTGTCCCAAATGATTCGCAGGCCGTCCAGCGTCAGAAATTCGTCAGTGTGCTCGATGTGCTTGGAGCCCTTTGCTACCAGCTTGGCTTGTCCGCCAGTCGCGACAACTTTAGCTTTTCCACCCAGCTCGGCCTTCATTCGCGTTAACATGCCGTCGACCATATCCACCGCGCCGTAGTACAGCCCCGCCTGCATGTGCGTAACGGTGTTGGTGCCGATCACCTTGCCCGGGTCTTTGATTTCCACCCGAGGTAGTTTTGCAGCTCGCGCAAACAGCGCCTCCGAGGAAATTCCCAGTCCCGGCGCAATCACTCCGCCCAGATACTCACCCTTGGCGGAAATCGCGTCGAACGTTATCGCGGTGCCAAAATCCACCACGATGCACGGACCGCCGTACTTGTGAAACGCGGCGACGCCGTTCACGATGCGGTCCGCGCCCACTTCGAGCGGGTTGTCCACCAGAACGGCCATTCCGGTCTTCACGCCGGCTTCGACGAACATCGCCTTTTGCTGAAAATAGAGCTTCGATAACTCGGACAAGGTCCAGTTCATCGGCGGAACGACCGAACTGACGATCACGCCATTCACTTCTTGGGGGTCCAGCCCTCTCAAGGTAAAAAGATTGCGCGTCAACACGCCATATTCATCAACGGTTTGCATGCGGGCCGTGGTCAAGCGCCAGTGCGCCATCAATTCCTGGCCACGAAACACGCCCAGCACCGTGTTGGTATTTCCTACATCAATCGTGAGCAGCATCGCTTCGTTCTGATCCTCAAATCTCGGTCACATCGCCCGCCAGCACGGTGACCATCGAACCGTCCTCACGCTGCACTTGCAGCAACCCTTCGGGGCGCACTCCGGCAGTAATGCCAGCATACGACTCGCTGCCATTGGTTACGCGGACCTTCTTGCCAAACGCATACGAAGACACTTGCGCAAATCTTTCGGTGATGGACTTCGATCCTTCGCGCAAGAATCGATTGTAATCGGTCTCAAATTCGCGCAGCAACCGTGCCAGTAAGTCCAGCCTGGATTGTTCTTTCCCTGACTCCGCGCGCAACGAGGTAGCAATAGCGTTCAACTCGCCGGGAAATTTCTCCTGATTGACGTTAATACCGATTCCCACGATCACGAATCGCACCAAATTAGGTTCCGCATGCATTTCAGTCAAGATTCCGCCAATTTTCTTGACATTCAGCATCAGATCGTTTGGCCATTTCACGTCAGGTTTCAAGCCCGTCTGCGCTTGAATGGCCGCGTGAGCCGAAAGCCCGGCCATCATCGTCAGCAGCGGAGCCTGCACCGGTGAAATCCTTGGCCGCAGTAGCAGGGTCACATAAATTCCCGTTGCGCGCTCGGAATGCCAGCTTCGCCCCGCGCGGCCCCGGCCGGCGGTCTGTTCTTCCGCGAGAACCACCGTGCCCTCCGGCTCGTCCGCGTAGCCAAGTTCCATGGCCACGCGGTTGGTCGAATCAGTTCGGAAAAAATGGTGAATCTTCTTGGCGAACATGCTGCCTTTAAGCTGTTGGCGGAGCATGTTGGGCGTAAGTACGTCTGGAACTCGCTCCAGAAAATAACCGGTGTTCGGTTTCCCTCTGACTCGCACACCCACTTCGCGCAGCCGTTGCACCCAGCGCCACACCGTCGAGCGCGACACCCCAATCTCCTTCGCGATGTGCTCGCCGCTGATGGCTATGGTGGCGTTGTTCGCAAAAAGAGTCAGCAAGGAAGCCAGCCGGCGGTCGGTAGTGCCGCGAACAGAAGTGGGAGCCATGAAATCTGCGCGTAAGCTTACTTATCTTCGATGGAGTCTACAAGCAGACTGAGATTTGCGGCGGGAGCGGAATGCGTCAGCATGCCGGACGACAGAAAATCCGCGCCGGTTTCCGCGTAGGCACGAAGGTTTTCGAGCGTGATACCGCCAGAAATCTCCACCAGGCACTCCGGCTGCAGGCGGCGCGCAAGCTCTACGCTCAGCCTGGCCTCTGAGGGCGTCATGTTGTCCAGCAGCACGGACTCTGCCCCTGCGGAAAGCGCCTCCCGTAATTCTTGCTCATCGCGCACTTCGATTTGAATCGGCAGCACGGTGTCGGTGGCCCGCGATGGCACCGCCTCCTCGTAGGCTGTCAGTGCGTCAGGCTTGGAATGCAGCGCCGCGTACGAATGCGCCTGATCGAGCGCCGGCTTCACGCCGCCTGCAAGCGCGATGTGATTTTCTTTTAGCAAAATGGCGTCGTACAAGCCGATACGGTGATTCGTGCCACCACCGGTCTTTACCGCATATTTTTCCAGCAGGCGAAGCCCCGGCGTTGTCTTGCGAGTATCGCGGATCCGAGCACGTGTTCCTCGAATTCTTTCCGCGAAGTGATGCACCATGGTCGCGATGCCGGACAAGCGGGCAAGAAAGTTCAACGCCGTTCTCTCGCCGGTCAGGATCGCGCGCGCTTTGCCGCCAAGGTGCAGCAGGACCGTTCCCTTCGTGACCGGATCACCGTCATGAACGCCAAGCTCGATTTTCATTTCCGGATCGAGCGCGCGAAAAACTCGTTCCGCCATCGGCAATCCGGCGCACACCATGTCTTCCCGAGCGATAATCCGCGCTTTGCCGGTCGCGCGGGCGGGAATGGTCGCCAGCACAGTCGCGTCCCCGGCGCCAATATCTTCCTCTAGCGCGGTCTCAACCAACCGCCGCACATACTCAGAATCCCAGTTCACGATGGCATCTCTCCACGGCCTCGAACCATGGTCACGCGCCGGACTCCAGCTCTCTCCTTCGCTCGGTAGCTTTCCGCAGTTCAATGCGTCGCTCACTCAACGTTGCTTCCAGACCCTGAATAATTTTCTCGGGAGCGCGGCTGCGAAAAGTCTGATCGCCCAGTTGCCGCTCCTTGGAAGCAATATCTTTGGTCAGACGCTCTTGTTCCTTCTTCAGCCGCACCAATTCGGACGCGATGTCCACCGTTTCCATTTGCGGAACCCGCAGGTCGAACAGGGAAGTGGACCGCAAACCGCCGCCAGATTGCGCCAGTTTACCTTCCGTAATTGTCAAGCCCGTCAGCAACCCAAGCCTCAGGATTCCGTCAACATTCGCCGTGATCTTCTCACGAATGCTCACGTCCTCGCTCGAAAATTCCGCCGCGATGCGCTTTTTCGGATCAAGCTTCATGTCTGCGCGAATCGCCCGCACCGATTTGATCGCTTCCTGCAGCAGCTCGAATTCCGCCAGCGCGGCCGGATTTCGCCACTCTGCGCGCGCTTCAGGATATTTCTCCAGAGCAATCGATTTCGCGCCAGCTCGCTGCGGCAGTTGATGCCAAAGCTCTTCGGTCAAGAATGGCATCACCGGATGCAGCAGGCGCAGCGCCACTTCGAAAGCCGCGAATAGGTTCTGCCAGGCGACCGTCGCGCGCGCGCGGTCGCTGCTGATCAGCTCCGGTTTGATCCACTCAATATACCAATCGCAGAAATCGTTCCAGAAAAATTGATAAATGCTCTGCACGGCCTCGTGGAACCGTTGTGTTTCGAACGCCTCTTTCACTACGTCCAGCGTGTCGGCCAGTCGCGCGAACAGCCACGCGTCAATCAGCGGCACGCTCCGGCGGTACGGATAAGGCGCTCGCTCGCGCACGTCCGGCGCAGCCAACTCTTCCAGCTTCGCGCCGCCCTCTGCAAACTTATCCAAATTCGTAAACAGAAACCGCGAGGCATTCCATATTTTGTTGGCGAACGCACGCGCGCCCAGCAGCCGGTCGTCGGAAACAACGATGTCGGTCCCGGGTGCGGCCATGGAAGTCAGGCAAAACCGCATCGCATCGGTGCCGTATTTCTGGTTCAGCGCGACTGGATCGAGCCCGGTGCCTTTGGACTTGGACATTTTCTCGCCGCCGGCTGTCCGCACCAGCGAATGCAGATACACCACGCGAAACGGAACCTGTCCCGTGAAGTGAATCCCCATCATGATCATCCGCGCTACCCAGAAAAACAGGATGTCGTAGCCGGTGATCAGCAGGCTCGTTGGGTAGTAAGTCTTGAAATCTGGGGTGTTTTCCGGCCAGCCGAGTGTCGAAAACGGCCACAATCCCGAGCTGAACCAGGTATCCAGCACGTCCGGATCCTGCTCCAGATTCGTCGATCCGCACATTGCGCATTTCCTGGGCGTTTCGCGCGCCACGATGATGTGCTGGTTCTCTTTGCAGTACCACGCTGGAATGCGGTGTCCCCACCAGAGCTGTCGCGACAGCGTCCAGTCCCGGATGTTCCTCATCCAATTAAAATACTCCTCGCGCCGGTTTTCCGGCACGATCACAATCTCTCCGCGTTCTACCGCCGCGATCGCCGGCTCCGCCAAAACCTTCATTCGACAAAACCACTGCGTCGAAATTCGCGGTTCGACGATGGTCTTGCTCCGTTCGCAAAGACCGATCGCGTTGGTATGCTCGACGACTTTCTCGAGCAGTCCCTGCGACCGCAAATCTTCGACCACCCGTTTGCGAGCTTCAAAACGGTCCATCCCGGCGTACCCGCCAGCCGCCGCGCTCATCTTGCCTTGCTCCGTCATAACGTCGATTTCGGCAAGCTGGTGCCGCCGTCCCACCTCGAAATCGTTCAAATCATGCGCCGGCGTTATTTTCACTGCCCCGGTTCCGAATTCGCGGTCCACCATTTCGTCGGCAATGATCGGAATCTCCCGGTTCATCAGCGGTAGCAACACACTCATCCCAATCAAATGCTGATATCGTTTATCCTCGGGATGCACCGCCACCGCCGTATCCCCCAGCATCGTTTCCGGCCGCGTCGTAGCTACCACCGCATATTGGTTTGTTCCCCGCACGGGATACCGGATATACCAAAGGTGTCCTCGCCTTTCTTCGTGCGCCACTTCCAGATCGCTCAAAACCGTCAAGCAGTCCGGGCACCAGTTCACAAGTCGGGTTTCGCGGTAGATCAGTTTTTCCTCATATAGTTGCACGAAGACTTCCCGCACCTTTCGGGACATCTCCGGGGACAGCGTGAACTTCTCACGCGACCAGTCGCAGCTCTCCCCAATTCCTTTCATCTGCTCGATAATCTGCCCGCCCGCCTCCTCCTTCCATTTCCACACCTGTGCTTCAAACTTATCGCGGCCAAGCTGTTGATAGTTTATGCCCTGGTCGGCGAGGTATTTGACCACAACGCGTTGCGTCGAGATTCCCGCATGGTCCGTACCCGGCAAGTAGAGTGTGTTGTACCCGCGCATCCGATGCCAGCGCGTGAGGATGTCAATTTCCGTATGTTCGAGCATATGCCCGATGTGCAGCGAACCGGTCACATTGGGCGGCGGGATAACGATGGAAAAAACCGGTCCTGGCGCGTTTGCGTCAGCTCGAAACAGCTCCTGTTTCACCCAAAATTCTGCCCAACGCGATTCTATCTGCTGGGGGTCGTAAGCCTTCGCAATCTCCCGGGGCATGCGTAAAAATTCTCCTGAATTTGACCGCTTCGCGGTACTTCTTTCAAAAGGTATGCTGATTGCGCCGTGCGCAGCGTAATGTTTGACTATACGGGCTGACGCGCAAACACGTCAACGCAGGCGCGAACGGAGGGAGGTCTGGGTGCGTTTTCAGAATTGACAAAACGGCGAAAGATCTACTTCTTCTGAAGCTCGTCCTTGATCATGGCTTCCACCAACGGCTTCAATATCTCTCGGGTCACCGCTTGCACCACGTCGGGATTCATTCTCGCCAGCACCTTTGCCACGATCTCATCCATATTGGGCTGTGCCTCTGATTTCTCGTCACTGGAAACACTCTTCTCAAGGCCCGACAAGGTCGCAGCAACTGGAGTTTGTTCCGCAACAACCTGCTCCGCCTCTTGGTGCAAGACTTCTTGGGTTGCCGGCGAGAGCAGGGCCTCGATCAGGGGCGCTGCCTCGGCCGCCGGCATCGGCGGTTCCGGTTCGACTGCAAGCGCTTCTTCAGGCAATTCCTTTTCGATCAGCGGCTCCGCTGCATATGAATCTGCTGTTTCTTCTTCGTGCGCCGCTTCGAGAGCCGCTGAATCTGAACTGCCAGCTTCAAGCGCAACGACTGGCTCTTCGACTACTGCCGCCGGCGTCGTCATCGCAGTGTCCCAAGTAGCGGCTAACCGACTGGCACGTTGCGCTTCGCTTTCCCACGGGCTCACAGCTCCGGCCATCCAGGAGTTTGCGTCAAGTTGGGACGGGGATCGTTCCGCAGGTTGCGTGCTTGCCACTTCGGTCGCTGGCGCAGGCGGAATTGCGGTTAACTCGGCAACCGTTGCGGCCGGCCACTCCGGTGCGGGCTGCTGTTTTTCAGGTAGGACCTCTTGGATGGCTTGGCCCCAGTCTTCCGGTCCCTGCGATCTTGAAATCGCGGGAAACACTTCGCGTTCTCGTGCTAGTGCTTCGACTTCCTCTTCCGTAATCGACAGACTCTGCTTTTCAACTGAAGGCGCCCAACCACCCGTGTGCGCGCTCTCTGTACCGTTGCCCGCAACCGGGGCAATCCCGGAAAACGCCGCTTCACGCCAGTCAGATTGACCGGCAGGAATGGCGTCCACTGTTTCTTCCAGGGAAGTACTCACTCGCCAGGCTCCGCCGTTCGCGGGCTCCTCTACCTCCTCCTGCTCTTCGGTCGATGAACTGCTCCAATCCCTCTCTGGAACCGCCGCAGTGCTTGGCGAGATTGCAAACACCGCATCGTCTTCCGGTACCGGTGCATCCAGCAAATTCTCGAACGCCAGCGGTTGCGATCCCCGATCAATGCGGAAAGGAGCCGGACTGGCTGCTTCGGTCGGTGCGAATTCCTCTTCTGCTTTTTGCGCAAAAACTGCGGGGGGCAGCGGCACGATGCGCGGCGCCGGCGGCTCTACGTTCGACGCTGGGGGCGGTGGCGGCGCAGGCATCGCAGGCACTCCGCCAATTACCACGCCAGCGCGGGTTAACGCCGACTTCACCATCGAAATCAAAGGATCGGCTGGAACAAAAGGCTTCTTCAATACGCCGTCCGCGCCGACCCGCTGCGCTTCCTGCTCATCCAGCGGATCGAATGCACCGACCAACAAAATCACCGGAATGTGGGACAGGTTCGAATTATCCTTTACAAATTTGCAGACCTCATAGCCATTGCGCACCGGCATGAAAATGTCGGCCAGAACCAGGTCTGGTTTAATGTCGGAAATCTTGCGGACTGCCGCCTCACCGTTGCCCACGGCTACGACATCAATGCCTTGATCCTTTAAGGCAAGCACCACCATCTTTTGGATGTTGCTGTTGTCGTCCGCAACCAGGATCTTGGCCACCGAACTTCCTCCGATGCACCCACACACGAGAACCGCGACCGCCCATAGTTCGGCGACGCTATTCAATCATTGGAGCATTGGGGATGGGGGCAGTCAACGCAAAGTGCCCCGCAGTGTGTCGGAAGGGAACACGCCTGCCAGCGCGCCCTCTGGAGGCTGTTAATAGAGCCTTTTTGTTCAGCAGACTACCAAGGAATGATTTTTTTCAGCCCTTTCTTCTTCTTACTGGTCGACTCCTTCTTAGAATCGGTCGTGCTGTTGTCGGCAGGCTTTGCATTGGGGTCGGTCGCGCTTGCATCCGGTGCGGCGGAATTTGTCGAAGTTCCATTTGCCTGAGTTGCATCAGACGAGGCCGCGGTGTTTCCGTTGGCGTCCGCGCCAGCCGGGTTGTTGGATGTTGCGCCCTCGGTGGTCGCGGCGGGTGGGTTGGCCCCTGCGGGAGCCGCGGGCGTTGCCTCCCCTGTCGCTGCCGGCGGGTTTCCTCCGCTAGTATCGCCCGCCTCGACTGTCGATCCCCCGTTTGCTCCGGTGCCCGGGGTTGCGACCTCCACCACCGCCGTATTTCCGGTCGCCCCTCCCGATCCACCTGCCCCCAGCTGCGCTTTTCCGCCGCCCGTGAGGATGTCGCCGACACTGACGTCGTTACTGTCTGGCTCCATGGTGGGGGTCCCGTACTTCGAAGCTACGGCCTTTTCGTGTCCAGGACCGTTGTGGATCAGCGCCATCGGTTTGCTGACTAGCGACTCTTTCGGACGCGGCGCATTGGCCTCGGCCTGCATCCAGGCCAGCGCCTTTGGATCGGGCTGCGGTACCGGCACATGGAACGCAACCAACTTACCTTTCGCATCTCCTACCAGGGGTGAAAGCGGGTAATCCCTGACGATCTTGGAATAATAAACCGACGCGATTTCCTTTTTTTCGCTCTTCTCGAAAATGTCACCCAGCATCCACAACGCCTGATCCGACTTGCTGTAATACGGATAGCGCTTGGTCACCGACAGGAGTCTGCCTGCCGAGGCGCGGCGGTCGCCTTTCACGTAATAGTAATAACCGATGCGGTAATCGCCCTCGGCCAGCACTTCCTGCACTTCGCGCAGGTGCTGTTCGGCCTTGGGAACCAGCGTGTCTTTTGGATATTTCTGCAGGAATGTCTGGAACTCTTCTTCTGCCGCTCGGGCTTCCGTGCGGTCGCGGTCCGGTTTCTCCATCTGCTTATAGTGGGTCATCGCCACCTGAATCTGTGCGTAAGGCGCTTCCGGCAGGAAAGGAAAGAAAACGATAAAGTCCTTGTAACCGGCGATGGCCTGCGTCAGGTTGGCGCCGCCACCTTCCTTATAATAGGAATCCGCAATCGACAGTTTTGCCTTGGCTAGGTATTCGCTGTCCGGGTAGGTGTTGATCAGCGTCTGAAGATTCAGGCGTCCCACTTCATGGCGGCCCTTCTTGATGTCGAGCAGGGCGCGATCGTAGAGAACCTTATCCGGCGCCGCGGAATTGTCGGCTGGCGCAGTGGCAGCTTCCTTTTTCTTCTTCGATTTGGAGTGTAAGAGCTGGGCCTCGGTGGTTACGCTGGATAACAGCAGTACAACGCCTATAACGGCAAACAGATTTCGGCGCAATCTTCACCCCTTTGGTAGTTTCTGATGCGTCGAGCGGCTTTCCGATCCGGGTTTCTCGACAACTAACTTTGACCGCCCTTGCGGTCATCGCCGATTCCGCCGCATTTTGCGGCCCTCTCGAATCGAGGATAGTTGCAGGCGCCGCTTAGCAACGCCCCAGTATAACCTGAACGAAAGGACAGGTTTACACAAACTTTGTCCTTTCGGTCAGGGCTCCTTCAGGTCAGAGTCCTATTATTCGCAACAGGTTGCTCTGGCGCTCCGCGGCGATCATCGATTTTGAACATTTTGTAACATCATTCCAGGCAATTGTCCGTAACATGGTTGTTGTTTCGGCAGCCTTCGCCAAAACTCAATGGACAAACGTAAATTCCTCTTCGTTTCCATCTCCGGCCTGATCGGAGACATCGCCTGGGAAGTCCTGAAAGAAGGTCACGACGTTCGCTACTACATTGAAGCCGAAGGCGAGCGCGACATCGCCGATGGCTTTGTGCCCAAATCGAAAGACTGGGAACGCGACGCCAAGTGGGCTGACATCGTCGTTTTTGATGACACTCTCGGGCAGGGCACCAAAGCCCAGGCTCTACGCGCCACCGGCAAGCCGGTCATTGGCGGTTCCGAGTACACCGACAAACTCGAAGACGATCGTTCTTTCGGCCAGGAAGAACTGAAAAACGCCGGCGTCAACATCATCCCTTACGAGGACTTCGACTCTTTCGATCCGGCCATCGAATTCGTAAAGAAAAATCCCGACCGCTACGTCATCAAGCCAAGCGGTGAAGCGCAGAACGTCAAGCGCCGTCTCTTTGTCGGAGAGGAAGAAGATGGCGAAGACGTTGTGCGTATGCTCGAAGCCTACAAGAAAGCTTTTTCCGATGAGATTAAGATCTTCCAGTTGCAGCGCCGCGTTACCGGAGTGGAAGTCGCAGTCGGTGCTTTCTTCAACAGCAAGACCTTCATCACTCCCGTCAACATCAACTTCGAACACAAGAAACTTTTTCCTGGCAATATCGGGCCACCCACCGGGGAAATGGGCACTTCCATGTTCTGGAGTGAACCCAATCGTTTGTTTACGCAAACGCTTTTGAAAATGGAATCCAAGCTCGCGCAGGAAGGCTATGTCGGCTACATCGATCTGAACTGCATCGTCAACAACAACGGTATCTATCCGCTCGAATTCACTTCGCGCTTCGGCTACCCGACCATCAGCATTCAGCAGGAAGGCCTGCTCACGCCCATCAGCGATCTTTTCTGGGAGCTTGCTAACGGCCTGGAACCAAAGTGGCGGACGCGTACCGGTTTCCAGATCGGTGTGCGCATCGTGGTCCCTCCATTTCCCTTCGATGATGACGCCACCTTCGAGTCTTTCTCCAAAAACGCCGCCATCGTTTTCAAGAAGCCCAACTTCGAAGGTGTGCATATCGAGGACGTGAAACAGCTCAATGGCCAGTGGTTGGTCGCCGGCACCTCCGGCGTCGTCCTCATCGTCGTGGGCACCGGCACCACCATGAAGCAGGCGCAATCCCAAGTCTATTCGCGCATCCGCAATATTTTGATTCCCAATATGTACTACCGCACTGACATCGGCGATCGCTGGGTGGAAGACTCCGACAAACTCCACAACTGGGGCTATCTTCGCTAGCCGCGCCGCCATTGCCAGTCGGTAGGCACGATTTGCGCTTGCCGTATCTGGGCAGCGTAATGCCTCTAGGTAGCCATCTTTCTATTGTCGGCTTTGTGCACGCGCCCGCCTAGTTGAATCCCCACGCGAGCATTCCCGCCAGCGTTCCCAAAGCCGCCACCGCTCCATAAATTAATGCCGCCACGCGCCACGAAATCGTTTTGCCCACGATGCTAAAGGAATAAATACTGTAAATCCCCAATGTGCATAGCAGCGCCACGACGTACGGCAACGGCACGCCTTTGCTCCACGCCAGATAGGCGATCACCACATCGAAGGCCATGGGCACCGGCAAGAACGTGCCAATCAGCGCGACTGCCGCTATTCCCAGCGCAGTTACATTT
>Ga0126381_100003884_pt1 | contig 16195 bp, 27 predicted proteins | sample PanSoiMetPlot_28_FD_96465 | JGI IMG/M metagenome (GOLD analysis project Ga0126381, IMG submission 96465) | Tropical forest soil microbial communities from Panama - MetaG Plot_28 | ecosystem: Environmental > Terrestrial > Soil > Tropical forest > Bulk soil | place: Panama | collected 2016-02-17 | reverse complement strand
GGTCGAGCATGTCGTAGTTGCGCGCGGAGGGACTCCAGCCATCCGCGATGATCTCGTGCAGGGACACCATGAAGCCGTCGATCTCCTGCTTGCGCTGGGCGCTCATCCGTCACCCCCAGCCCGCGCCTCGGCAACGAAGAAGCGATGGCTCTCCTCGTAATGCTCGTCGTCTGTGCTGCACACCGGGCACGCTTCGCCCTCGTCGGCGCGCCACCAGAACATCTCGTCGTCCACGAAGCAGATGCCGATCCGCTTCGCCTCGGCCTGGCCGTAGGTCATTCCTTCGGCCTCCTCAGGTTCGCGATGTACTCGCGCTTCTTCTGGAGGTGCTCGACCTCCGCGCGCCAGGCGGAGACGTAGGCCGAGTTCGCGAACACCTCGTCGCCCCACTGGGCCTGGAGGAAGCGGGCGGTGTCGTAGCCGGGGTTCGGATGGTTGCGAAGCTCGTCCCCGAGGATGAGCGGCGCGATAGGCTTCGCGTCGTCCGAGGGCTGGAAGCCGTCGAGGAAGCGGACGAGAGGCTCCTCTCCTGTGACCGGCGGGAGCACCTCGTCGGAGAGGTGGGCGGCCTTGTCGAGAGCGGCTTGGCTCTCCTCTGAGATCGGCCCTCCGAGAGGGTCGAGATCCTCCAGGAGGGAGTCGAACTCGTCGCTCACGGCAACCGCTCCGAGAGACTCGTAAGCTCCTCGACTCGTCTGCGCTCAAGTGCTCTCCGAACGAGCGCGCGGATCCATGCCTCCGGGTCGTGACCACCCTCCTTGAGCCTGCGCGCGTCCTCCGCGCGGACGTAGACGACCACCTTCGGCATGGGGCACCAGTGTACCAAGATCTGGGGTACCGGTACACCGCTTCGGCTGGCCCGAACCTGGCCCGAACCTGGCGAGAACCCGTCGAACGGAAGGCCCACAGAGGCTCTCTGGAGCGGGAGGGACGGCGGCTCAGAAGCTGTCTGGCGGGGGAGGGACGGTTCTAGATAGAGGCTCGGCCGCGCGCCGCTGCGCGGAGGGGATGCCGGAGGCAGCCCCTCAAGGAGCCAGCCCGAAGGGCTGGCTCTAGGCCGGAGAATCGACCAGTCCCTGGCCTAGAGCCAGGGACTGAAGGGCTGTCAGGCTCATGCCCTGAAGGGCATGAGGGTCGTCTGGGAGCACCGTCTCGATAGAGACGGTGGAGAGCGGATCGACCGCGTCGATCAGCCGCAGAGCAAGCTCTGCGGCGCGAACCGGATCGACCTTCGGGTCGAGGATTGCGCCGACAGCGCGCCCTGCGATGTCCCCAGCCCGAAGAGCTGACGCTGCCCTCAATGCTGCCCTAGGTCCATAGGACCTATCGACTCCAAGTGCGAGCCGTAGAGCCGCTCTCTGTCGAGAGCGTTCGGCGTGAGCTTGGCCGCCTCGTCCGGCCCAGAGGGCCGGGTTGGCGGCCACACCGGATTCTCCGGTGTGAGCGGAGCAGTAGTCCGAGTCGAGTCGTGCAGCCCTAGGGGCTGCACACGGCTCACCGTCAGCCTTGACGGCCCAGCAGCCTCGTGGTCCTGGTGCGGAGCCGCGCCGGCCGTGTGCGGGCTGTTTCACAGCCTGTGCGCCGCCGTCGCGCTGCTCTGCGTCGAGGACGGCGATCTCGCCGTGGTCGCGCTCGTGTTCCGCGCCTTGCGTCGCGTCGGCGCGCTCGTGTTCCGGGCCTTGCGTGTGCTCGGCTGCGCTCGCCACCACGACGGATCCTACCCCTTCAGGGGTAGCCGCTCGGCCTCCGAGATCCGAACAAAATCCTAACCCCTACGGGGTTGTGGACTTGGCGGCTTGACGGTCGTCCAGGTCGTCCCTATGGTGGGGGTCGCCCCGGGTTGGTCGGCCGACAGACAGCGGCTGGATGGCTCGGGTCGAGGGTTCCACGGACGCTTGAGGTGTGCAGTTGCACGCCGATGCAGCCAGGTCGATCCCCTCGTAATCCGCAGGGTGCTCCGACCGTCCGTAAGGACGGGAGACGAGGCTGGTAACGGCTCAACCCCTGCTCGTCCACTGCCTGCCCATGAGCGTGCGCTGGGCACTCCCTTTCGGGAGTGCCTTGTGAACCCTCTCAAGGAGGTCGTGGTGAAACGCCGTCCAGCGAAGCTGAGCGTCGTCAACGCAGTGAAAACCTCTCCGGCTAGCCGGAGAGCGAGAGTCGAGAACACGGGAGTGTTCGGCTCGCAGAGGCGTCCTGCCCTGCGCGGTGTCAGCGACTACGTCGCTGTCACGACGCGGCAGAACGCAAAAGCGGCCCGTCGGGCCGAGAGGGAGTGGCTGAAGACCCTCCCGAAGGGAGTGATCGTCTGATGGACGCTGTCGTCAAGTTCCTACCGGCAGCCGAAGGCTGGGCTGACAACTACGAGGTCACCATCGGTGACCAAGCGCTCTACGCCTCCTCCCTGGAGGAGGTTCGCAGCATCCTCGGAGAGACCATCAGTGGCTGTGCCACTGATGCCTGCGAGTGCGGCTGCACGACCGACGGCTTCTCTGAAGCCGAGGTGCTGGACGGTCTGCTGCTCACCTGGCAGCTAGGACTGCCCCAGCCCCCCTGCTACCGCGGCTAGGAACCGCGCGAGAGCAGCCCCTTCGGGGGCTGCTGGCGTGTTGTTCCCGACCGAAAGGAGGGAAGATGCTTCGCATCTTCCGCAACACCGAAGGCTCGCCTTCGGGTCGTCTCTTCGAGACGAGAGTGCTTCGGCACGCCAGAGCCGTAAGGCTCACCTGGTGCGGTCCGCTCTTGCTCCTCTGGAGCAAGTCGTGATCTGCCAACACGGAGCACCCGAGACCGCGCACTGCGCTAGCTGTGAAGCTAGCGCCCCGCGCCGTCTGGAGCATCTCTGGGATGTGTTCCTCTGGAACACCTGGTGCCGGCTCGTCTGGCGACTGAAGGTCGCCAGGTGGTCGCTCCTGGACCGCTGAACGGACAGCCCGTAAGGGCTGTCTACTGAGCCGTCCAGGCTCACAGCCCCTTCGGGGCTGAGTACCCGAACCGAAGGAGGGCATTGTGCCCGAGCAACTCCTCGAAGAGGAACTCTTCGAGTGCGCCGAGTGCGGCGCGGAGTGGCGCTGCATCGAAGATGCAGAAGACTGCTGCGCTCACCGCTGCGATAGCTGCGGAAGCAGCTATCACGGCTACGACGCAGAGGATGCAGCGTACCGCTGCTGCCGCTACGCCTGCGGTGACTGCGGCACCGTCTTCGACTACGAAGACGAGGCGAACGACTGCTGCCGTGGCTCGAACGACTATCCGGCTCTGCCGGATGTCGAGCCGTACCGGCTCAGCGTTCCGTCCATCGCAGGCCGCCCCGCACGGCTCTGCTCTATCGAGCAAGAGCTTGCCCGTGGCGGTCACGCCGTGGCTCAGATGCTCTACGACATCGGCTACGCCGAGTCGAGCACGATCCGGAACTACAGCTACGACCCGGCGATGGGAACCATCGCCGTGAAGGAGGACGGCTCGATCCCCTACGAGGGTGGCGAGGTCGTCTACAGCCGGTTCCGTCTCGACAGAGACGATGATGTCCGGACGGTGTCCACGGCGCTGACGAAGATTCGTCAGCTTCGGGATGAAGGCATCGTCCGCTCCGCAAGTTCTTGCGGAGTCCACATCCACGTTGCTGCCCGCGATCAGGACGGAAACGTCCTGTCGCCCGTGGCAATGACGGCTCTGCACGAGATCTTCAGCTTCGCTGAGGATTGCCTCTTCAGCCTCGCTGCGGCAGGCTGGGATCGGCACCGCCAACGTCCTTCGGACGGTGGTTACTGCAAGGCCATCCCGAAGATTCGGGATGGCTCCTCCCCGCAGAAGGTGGCTCGTCTCATGAGACGAGACCGGTACTTCGCCCTGAACTTCCAGCGGCTGCTGAACGCCGCTGCAAGCTGCTCCTGTGGAGCAGCGCAGGTCGGAGACTGGACGGAGTGCGACTGCGGAGCGTTCGACCGTGGAACGGTCGAATGGAGGATCTTCAACACCTCCACGAAGCCGGAGACGCTGCACGCCTGGGTGCTCCTGGCTCATGCGCTCACCGCTCTAGCGGTGAGCCATGAAGTGGGGACTCTGCCGACTCACGAGTACGGCAGCACTTCTCCCGAGGAGAAGTGGACGGTGCTCAAGTGGATCCTCGACAACGCCCCGCTCCTCGAAGAGGAGCGCGAGGTGATCGTGGCTGCGGCCCGCCGCAGCCCCGGGATCCGCGTCCCGCGGCGCTAGCCCCGCATGGAGCAGCCCTACCGGGCTGCTCTACGGAGGGCTGGTTCCTCCTCACGGCTCTCTGAGCCGTGCAGCACCAACCGAAAGGAGCCACACTTTGTGTGGAATAGCAGGGGTTTTCCTGCGTGACGACGACTTCGAGGTGAACCTCGAAGGGATGCTCGACACGCTGCTCGATGAAATCGAGCATCGTGGTGGCGACGCCACCGGCTTCGTCTCGCTGAACGCCGAAGGCGTCAGCGAGTGGCAGAAGGCTTCCTGCGGCGCGCGAGAGTTCTCGCTCTACCGCCGGCCGATCCCGAAGGGATCGAGGAGCTTCATCTGCCACACCCGCTGGGCAACGCAGGGTCTCCCTGCGTTCACCGAGAACAACCACCCCTTGAAGAGGGGTGACTTCTTCATCGTCCACAACGGTCACGTTGTGAACGACGACGAGCTTTTCAAGCTGGCCGACCGTACTCCGTACGGTCAGGTCGATAGCGAAGCTATCGCTGCTCGTCTCTCCTCGCTCGGCAAGCTGGACTCCGTCCAGACGGTCATGCAGGAGATCGACGGCGGAGCGGCTATCGCCGCTGTCAGTGAAGCCGAGCCGGACCGGCTCGTGCTCGCTCGTGGCTACTCGTCTCCGCTCTTCGTGCTCTGCACGAAGAGGATCGTCGTCTTCGCTTCCACGAAGGCGGCGGTCGAGACGGCGTGGTCGAAGCACATCGGTCGTCTTCCGAGGAAGACGAAGATCGAGGAAGTGAAGCAGGGCACCGTGCTCAGCTACAAGCGGGGAACGAAGAGCAAGCGCTCTTCGTTCCGGCCCTACACGCCACCGAAGGTGGTGAAGACGCTGCCGTCCTTCAGCGGCCCGTGGAAGGACTCTTCCACGGAGACCGTGAAGAAGGTGGTCACGCCGGTCTACACCGTCCGTAAGGACGAGGACCAGCTTGACTGCGACGGCTGCTCGGTTCTCGTCCCCTGGACGAGAGTCGAGTACCGCCAGGACGAGGAGGGTTACACCCTCCTGCTCTGCTCGGACTGCGCCATCGACTACGACGATGGCGTCCCGCTCTACCACGGTCTGTCTCGCCCCTCGAAGGAAGTCTACGACGACTTCGAGGGAGCGAACGACGCATCCCTAGCGCAGTAGGAGGCTGCACGGAGCGGCTGGAAACAGCCGCTCTACGGAGCATCCTGCTCTGAACGACCGAACCGAAGGAGGTGCTCATGGTCTTCGACCAGGAGCAGCACGAACGAGTCGCGGACTTCACCGTCCACGTCGATCCAACCGACGGTTGGATCTACCTCGACGGCGTGCGCATGACGCAGCGTGACGCAGTCGATCTCGCTGCGGCTCTCGTTCAGGGAGTGCAGCGGTCTATCGACCGCTACCAGATGGACAGGCCGTCCTACTACGACACCGCGCAGATCCTCGCACGGTCGGAGTCGGCGCTCGGCAGAGCCTTGACGGCTCTGACGAAGGTGTTCGGCTGATGGCCGCTCTTCGGGATCTCGATTCCGACGAGGAGCGGTTGGTCCTCGGCATCCGCGTGAAGCGGTACGGCGTCTTCGACGCCGCGCTCGGCTTCATGCTGATGCCGTTCTACATCGTCGTCGGCGTCGTCGTCGTGGCGATACCGGCGGCACTGATAAGTGCCGTGGTAAGCGGCGTGATTCTCGTGCCGTTCGTGTTCGCACTGAGCGGCATCGTCTGGCTGGCCGACCTGGTGAACCAGGTCGTGCTCGGCCACTACGGCGGCTGAGCCGCAACCCGAACCGAAAGGAGGCGGCTATGCCGCTGCCCAGATACGCCCACGAGGTGCTCGTCAGCATGGCTCTCGACGCTGTAGCGTCGGGAGCCGACAAGCACATCACAAGTGATGTGCTGGCCGAGCGCTTCCCGGTGAGCCTTGCTGACCTCAGCAAAGCTCTCGATGAGGCACTCGAAGACGCCCTGAGACAGGGCGTCGAGCGGGAGGACATCGACCCTTCCTGGTTCGAGGAGCCGGTCTCTTGACCGGCTCTACGATCCCCTGCGAGAAGTGCGGCAAGCGCCGTGACCTCGAAGACAATCTGAGCTTTGCTCAGACCTGCATCGTGGAGCTTCAGCACATCATCCGTGAGCTTCGCCACGAAGTGGCGAGCCTGAAGACTCCGCTCGCGAAGAGACGTAGCCGGTAGGGCAGCCTCGGCTGCCCCTCCGGGTGCGAGTCTCGCACCCACACGCACGGGCTTGACGCCGCCCGCGCCGGCCCGTGCGTGTGCATTCGCGCGCCTGGACAAGGGGCGCGCCTGGACAAGGAGCAGCGATGACGGATCGTCGCGAAGCCTTCACGAAGCTGCTGGACGCCTACGGGATCGACCCGGACGGCAACGACTACTCGGGCGAGGAAGACGCTCGTCTGACGCTCGACGGTGACCCCGACTACCCGCTCGACCGCTTCGCGGCGGTCACCCACAGCGGCGAGTTCACCTACATCAGGTGCTTCGCCACGTTCGACGGTGCCACCAGGCACGAGGTCGCGAACGTGAACGACAGCCTCTACGCAGAGGCACCCGGCGAGATCGTTGATCTCGACAGCGGCGAGAAGTTCGCCCCGGACTGGAGCACCCTTCGCTGGAAGGCCGTGTAACAACACGGTCGTCAACCTGCTATACTGACAGTCGTCAGGACGCAAGAGAGGAGGCTGTATGGCAACCAAGGCTCTCACTCCGCCCGAGTTCCGAGCGGAGTGCGAGAGACGCCTGCTGGACGCATTCGAGGTGATGCTTCACCTCGGTCTGCGTTCGCGTCAGGGCGTCTGGAACCGCGTAGCAACCGAGAAGATCCCCGCCCCGGTCATCAACCGGCCCAACGGCGTGGCCTTCTGGGACAAGGAAACACTCCCCGAACCGAAGGAGGCGTGATGCGAAGCATCACCACCCTGGACGCTCTCCTCGAAGAGGTCGTCCGCCAGAACAACCGCAAGCACGACGTGCTCGCGGACACGAGGTCGATGAGCATCGACCAGATCGACACGAACCGGCTCATCGTGGACGCCAGCCACGGACTCGAAGAGTTCGTGCTGACCGACTACGCGCTCGGCCAGGTCTCGACCGACCTCGGCATCCCGAAGCGCTACTTCGACCGGATGCGGAGCGATGCTCCGGATCTCTTCCGGACGAACGTGCATCACTGGCTCGGCGCAGAGCCGAACCGGCGCATGATCCGCGGACTCCGGAGCGAGACCAGCCCCGACGGTGTGGACACCGTCGGTCGAGCGTGGCTCTCGGACCGCTACCGGCGGCTCGACAACATCGAGATCGCGACGAAGCTCCTACCGGAGTTCGAGCGTCTCGGCACCGAGGTCGAGTTCCACAACGCCGCCATCACCGACTCGCGCTTCTACCTGCGCGCGGTGTTCCCGCGCATCCAGGGCGAGGTCAAGGTCGGTGACGTGGTGCAGTGGGGCGTCCAGATCCGCAACAGCGAGGTCGGAGCCGGCGCGTTCTCTATCGAGAACTTCCTGCTCCGGCTCGTCTGCATCAACGGCATGGTCGTCACCAAGGTGACGAGTAGCCGCCACGTCGGCAGGCGGATCGAGGACCTCGGCGTCCTCTCGGACGAGGCGCTTCGCGCCGACGACAAGGCCTTCTGGCTCGCGGCCCGGGATCTCCTCCGTGCCTCGATCTCGGAGACCGCCTTCGAGTCGGTCATCGCCTCGCTTCGCGAGACGACCGAGGGTGCCGAGATCACCCGGCCGATCAAGGCGACCGAGCGTCTCGGCAAGACGCTGGAGTTGACCGAGACCGAGACCGAGGACGTGCTCCTGCTGCTCACCCATCACGGGGACATGAGCCGCTGGGGCGCGCTGAACGCGGTCACGGCAGCCGCCAAGAAGGCGGAGGGCTTCGACCGCCAGGTCGAGATGGAGGAGATGGGCTGGACGCTCGCCTCCATGACCGAGCGCGAGTGGGAGCGCATCGCAATCGCAGCGTGACGCTGCGGGTAGGGCACCTCGGTGCCCCTCCCGGAGCATCCTGCTCCCGGGGAACGAACCCCCTCATGGAGTGAGGGGTTCTTCCCCGACCCGAACCGAAAGGAGGCGGCTGTGGCCGTCTATGCAGTCGAGGGCACCGTGACCCTCTACACGAACATCGAGCCGGAAGGCTCACTCGACAGCACCGCGCCGCACTTCGAGGACACGTCCTCGTGGTACGGCGAGGAGGTGCGCTTCGAGGGCAGCTTCACCTTCGCCGTCAGCGCATCCTCCGAGGAGGAGGCGACGACGCTCGCGGAGCGCTACGTCGAAGACATGAGCTTCAACTCCTACGGCATCGAGTGGGAGATCGAGGACGCTCGCATCGAGCGCATCGACCGCGAGGAGATGACACTCGAAGTCGCCATCGGCGCGATCCACGAGTTCCTCGAATCGTTCGAGAACGACGACATCCGTGAGGCTGTCTCGGTCATCCTCGATGCGTTCGAGAGCCGCAACACTCGCCTCACCGAGGCCCGTGAACGGATCACCGGCCTGGAGGCGAAGGTCTCCGAACTGGAGACCGCCGTCGCCACCGCGAACGGCCTGCGGGCCGTGGCCGAGGACGCGCTCATCGCAGCCTCGGAGACGCCGTTCGTGGCAGGCGAGGAGCCGACCGCGTGATCGGCGCACTGCACGCGATCCTGCTCGGCCACTGGTGCTGGCCGGAGGCGCACAGCCTCTGGCTGGAGTGGCTGTGCTGGTGAGCGGCTGGAAATGGAGAAGGGCCGCCCAGGCGGCCCTTCTCACCCGAACCGAAGGACCGGCTTGCGCCGCTCCAATCGGAGCGGCAAGCGTACACCCGGACAAGGAGCAGACGTGCCTCTGAGACGTAACGACAAGGAGCGCGTTCTCTCGCTCCTGAACGAAGTGATCGCCCGTGCCCTCCAGCAGGGCATCAGCGCAGCCGAGATCCGCGCGTGTGTCGAGAACGCGATCTCGTCCACGCGATGAGGGCCGAGGTGAGAGGACGCGGCAAGGAGTGGCGCGTCTTCTACACCGACGAGTCTGCGCTCGCATCCCCGTTCCCGGTCTTCGACCGGGACGGGGTTCTTGCGGGCGTGGTGATGGCCGGTTCCCCGACGACGAAGGAGATGACGGAGAGCCGTGCCGTGTTCGAGAGCGCCGACGAGGCAGGCGAGTACGCCCGCTGGCTCGGCGCTGATGAGGTCGTCGTCAAGCGGACGATGACAAGGGAACAGTCCCTCGCCAAGGCGAGGGCCGTAAGGAAGGAGGTCACCGAAGGTGACTGAGATAGACAGCCAGACCGGCCAGCCGCGCGAGCGTCCTGACCGCGAAGGCGAGACGTTCGAGTACCGCATCAAGTGCATGAACTGCGGGCTGCACTACAGCGTCTACTCCTGGGTCGGGGAATGGCACTCCGACAAGGACGGCGGCTACTGCCCGGAGTGCGGGCGCAAGGGCGGCAAGCTCGTCCACGGCCCGGTCGAGCGCGAGGAGTTCATCTTCCAGCTTGTGCCGGGGAATGCCCCGCTGGCCGAGATGACAAGGGGCGAGTCGTCCAGCCCGTTCGGGATCGGCAGCCAGATCCCGCGACCGGAGGTCGAGTGATGGCCGCCGTTCGCCAGCACTGGCGCGACGCGGTCGAGGCACACACGGAGGTCGCCCACTGGGCGGCCTCCGACCTCGGTGCCGAGTTCATCCGCGCCCGCTTCCAGCACGACGTGGACGAGTACCGCGACCACCCGGGGATCGTCCACCTGATCCAGACCGTCTTCACGGCGGCGGGCTACAACCTGCCCCAGGCGACACCGGTCTTCGTCTCGGCGGAGATGGGGATGATGGTCGAGCACGCCGCGCTGCACGCGGTCCCGCGTTTCGAGCCGGAGCCGCTCTACCCGACCGACGTGGTCGTCATGGACGGCTTCATGTACTTCGAGCGCCCGTTCTCGATCCCCGACCGCTTCGGCCGGATGCTTGAAATCGGAGCCGTCTCCTGGACTCCGATCATGGATCCGGACGGCCCGAAGGTGGAGGCCCATCGCGTGCTCACCCGTGACGACGAGATGCGCGAGTGGCTGGAGGAGCGGCACAAGCTCGGCCTCCAGGACGGTCTCGCGGTGACCCTCTGGTCACCGACCGACTTCGAGGACGTGGCCGAGAAGTGGGACGAGGTCTGGGGCGGCTTCCGCCCGCGCGTCGTCCCGATCCACATCACGCCCTGGTGGTGGGGTCAGTCGTTCGGTGAGAACGACGTGACCATCGACGGACGCCCGACCGGTGCGGAGCACTGGTGGAAGCTCGTCCAGATCACCTGGCGGCTGATGCAGCAGCGCATCATCGTCCACCGCCGCGAGCAGATCCCACGCCCGCTGCGGCGGGAGCGGTCCCGCTACGGGATGCCGCCGAACGACTGCGTCGTCGTCACGCTCCGACGCGAGCGCGACCCCGACAAGGGCGACGGCCCGACCGGCGAGGAGGCGCACTACTCGCACCGCTTCATGGTCAAGGGCTACTGGCGGCGGCAGCACTACAAGGGCGGCATCACCCGCCAGATCTACATCGCGGACTACGAGAAGGGACCGGCGGACAAGCCGCTGATCCTGAAGCCGCGCGCCTACACATGGACGCGCTGAGCAACTGGAGAGGGCCGCCGAACACGGCCCTCTCCAAGGTGGTCGGTCCGCGTCCCGGAAAGGTCCCCACCTAACGACGCAGCAAGGAGTCGCGCCGCCGGGTTCCGCGGACTCGCCAAGCCTACCTGGTAACCTCACCCTCCCCACCGAAAGGAGTCGTCATGGCTCACAAGGATGTTGACCGTCTCGACCTGCCGAAGGGCTACACGCTCAAGCTCTCGGGCACGCAGCACCTGACCGTGATCCAACCCGACGGCGAGCCGCTGCGGATGCCGAACGGCGTCCCCGTCACCTGCGCGCTCACGCCCGGGACCGACCGCACGCGCACCATCGAGGCCGCGCGCATCCGGCGCGCGCTGCGCGGCGATGCTGATGTCCCGACAAGGGGCGCTGAAGTGGACGAGCAGGAAGTGGCCGAGCCTGAAGCGAAGCGGGACAAGCCCCCGCGCTCGGCTTCGAGGCGAAGGCAGAAGGCCAAGCTGGGCGGCAAGGTGCGCTTCGCGCCGCTCCCCGTAGCAGCAGAGGCCGCTCCGACCCGGAGAACCGTGACGTTCGACTCGCTCTGCCATGTGGAGCGCCGCTACCAGGCGGCTGTGACAATGGCGGGGATGACTTCGTTCGAGCGCGATATGTTCGCGCTCTGGAGGACGATGCGAAGACGTGGGATATCGCCCTGGTCGAGCAGGACGGCCGGCTGGTGATCCACGCCGCCGGCTGCCAGGCCGTCCGGGAGCTTGCCGCTGCCGGCGCGCCGGTTGCGACCCTGTTCGGCTGCAAGGCGCTGCCGAGCGGGCTGCCTCTCGCCGGCTGCATGAACGAAGCCGCCCGCCGAAGCCCTGTCCGAGGACTGGGCTAAGGCAGGCGACGCGAAGACCCTACAGGAAGGAGCAGAGCGGTGACTGCAAGCGAACTCGCGGCCGAGATCTGGGGTGACGGCCACAAGGACTCGCGCTCGGGCGGGGCGAGGATCATCCGCCTGGTGGCGCGAGAGTTGTTCCCCGAGCAGGCTCCCGGCAAGGGGCGGGCCTGGCGCTTCACGAAGGGGCAGGCCTCGAAGATCCGCCGTCACCGCCGGGTGAAGACGGCCTTCTCGGCGTGAGAGCGGCGGTCGTGTTGGCGGCGACGGGAGGCTGTCTGTGTCAGATAACCCGTCGCATCCGGCCCGCCGCTCTTGAACACGGACGGGGACCCGAAGGTCCCCGACGTGATAGGTTCGCACCTTGCCGAGTTCGAACCTGGACACAGCCTAACGAAGTTGCCCCAGATGACAAGGGCGGATCGCCGTGTCCACTGGTGAGGCACACGCGCGAGGTACGTCCCGCCACCTGCACCGGACAGGCCGTGGCGGGACTTCGCTCCGACAGCGGACAGAGTTCCACTGCACCGCGCGAGCGAAGGAATCCTCAAAGCACACCGGGAGCACCTAGGCGGATTACGAGCTTCCCTCACTACAGACTCAGGCAGGCAGCCAGCCAGCTACCCCTTCCGGGCAGTAGAGCCGAAACGTGCGCTCGAAACCCTGAATCCTTGACAGCCGTCAAGTGTGCTATCCTTCCTGTGCCCGCATCTTTGCGGAGCACCCATAGCCGGACACGCTCGCAGAGCTAACCCCCGGCTCAACAGAGGAAGGAGCACCGATGCCAGACAAGGCATCCCCGAAGCGGGGACGGTTCGAGATCTTGCCCGCCAGGAGACTCACCGTCATCCCGCGCTACCAGCGCATCCCGAAGCCGTCACGGGTGAACTGGCTGAAGACCAACTGGGACGAGGACAAGGTCGGCGTCCTCCAGGTGGCCTACATCACCGACGGAGAGTTCAAGGGCCAGTTGCACATCTACCAGGGCGGCACTCGCCACGCCGTGAAGATGGCTACCGATCCCGACTACCTGTTCGATGTCTACATCAAGGACATGACCGCGAAGGAGGCCGCGAAGCGGTTCCTGGCCGAGAACAGAGACAGCCAGAAGCCCTCCGCCTTCGCCCGCTTCAAGGTCGGGACGGCGGCAGGCGAGGCGGTCGCGCTCGCAGTCGAGGCGGCTCTCGCAGAGGTGGAGTTGGTCGCGGACGAGAGCCGCTCGATCTACGGCAACGGCACCCCCGGCATGTTCTCCGCCTTCGCAGCGGCAGAGCGGATCGTGAAGCGCAGCTACGCGATCACGGCCGACTGGGACCTCGCCTCGGCGCACCTGGCCTGGTCGCTCAAGGCCGGCCGGCGGGCCTACCCCCAGCACGGCGAGCAGACGACCGCATCAGGCCACGACGCCGACATCATCCAGGCGCTCTCCACGATGGCGTTCAAGAACGTGCGCATCGTCGGGGACGACGCCCTGGAGGGGAAGGTCGTCTCGGCCGTGAACACCTACTACGCGGGCTGGAACGACACCCTCGACAAGCTGTTCGAGGACCGGCAGTTGATGAAGCCCGAGCACTGGCGGACCGCCTACGTCGCCCTGCGCGGCAACGTGGGCGGCTCCGAGAGTCGCGGCGTGCAGATCCAGAAGCTGATCGCGAAGAACTTCAATCGCGGCAACTCCGGCATCCTGATGCGCTACGACGCATGATCGACCGGGCGCGTAGCTCAACGGGAGAGCGCCACCGTGACATGGTGGAGGCTGGAGGTTCGACCCCTCCCGCGCCCAATCCCCACCGAAAGGAGGAGTGATGTCCGAACGCGATCTCGCCTGGGAGGCGATGGTCGAGGTGTGTGGCTACCACGCCCCGGTCACCGAGACCGAGCGTGGCCGCATCAACAGCGCCCTGAAGGAGCTACGGAAGGTCTATCCGGACTCGACCATGTACGCCATCGCCGTGGACGTTCGCGCCCGCGCGGAGGTGTATCTGCGCAAGTTCCCGGGCATGGAGTTGACCCCGCAGGCGCTCGTCGGCAACTGGTCGCGCCTCGATCCGAGCGACAGGCCCGCGATCACGCTCCCGGAGACCGAGAAGGCTCCGCGTGGCTGCGAGACCTGCAACGGCGACGGGATCGTCCTTTACCAGGTCCGCTCGGACGGCTCGGAGGAGTACGCGCCCTGCCCCGACTGCGTGGCCGACCACACGAAGGCCGGCTTCTGGCGGCACTACAACCTGAAGGAGGGCGAGTCGATGCGCTACAACCCTCCCGAGCCTGCGAAGGTCAGAGCGGCGATGCTGCGGCTCCTGGAGCCGGAGGCGCACGATGTCTGACGAGCAGAGGAGCGACGAACCGGTGGACCGGCTCACCCGGATGGGCAACCGCCTGATCGAGAGCTTCCTGAACGACGAGGAGCTTCACGACGACGACACCCTGATTGTCCTCTGCGACGACTCGACAAGGGGCGGGATCGCCCTGCACGGCTTCGAGTCGGACTCCGAGGCAATGGTCGCCATGTACTCGCACCTGCGCGCGCTCTTCCGGGTGAACGGCAAGGATCTCCAGATCCATGCCCTCCGACAGGGCTGATAGGGTTGAATCCTCCCCACCGCAAGGAGTACACACATGTCCGTACCTGAAGCGCCCCCTGCTGAGCAGACGATCGCCGGCCCAGTCGTCGGTGTGATCACCAAGTCGGCCGACACCTGGCAGGTCGCGGTCAAGACCGACCCGTCCTCGCAGTACACGAAGAACCTGTGGACGAAGGACGAGGAGCTTGCGACCCGGATGATGCGGAGCATCGGCCAGGTCTTCTCGTTCTACTGCCGCATCTCCGAGTGGACGCGCCAGGACGGCTCACCGGTCAAGAGCCTCTGGATCAACGGCTGGTCGGAGGGCCACGCGCAAGCGCTGCTCGCCCCGCAGGTGGACGGCGACAACATGTCGCCCATCGCGGACGAGGTCGCACGCGCCCAGCAGGCGCTGCGTGAGGCGGAGGCGCGAGCCGCTGCGGCGGCACAGCCCTCCGTTCCGCCGCCCGCTCTTCCGCCTCAGCCGACCAGCCTGGTCGACCAGCGCGAGCTTCACATCATGCGCGAGGCCGCCGACGCGCGGGCCGCCACGATCCTCGCCGCGATGATCCAGACCGGAACGATGACCCTGGAGGACCTGACCCCGGAGCGGATGCACAGCTTCCTCGACACCTTCTCGAACCGGCGGATCAACTTCTACGAGACCGGCCAGTCGCAGTACCAGGACGAGATCCCGTTCTGATGGAGCAAGGCTCCCTGCTTGACCCCGAGGAACCGGCAATCGGAGCCTTCCAGCGGGACGCCCATGAGACGGCGAGGGGCGCTGCCATCGATCTCTACGAGCGCAGCGGCAAGCAGCGCGGCGCGGTCCTGAAAGCGTTCAGGGAGGCGGGTGAGAGCGGCCTGACCGACGAAGAGGGCGAGTTGAGCACGGGGATCACCCGCTTCCGTACGCGACGGGCCGAGCTAATGACGAAGTACAACCAGCCGATTCACAAGAGCACGATGCGGCGCAAGACGACTCGCGGCAAGCCCGCAATCGTGTGGGTCTACCAGGAATGGCCTAGCTGATGTCGATCCTCGACCGTTTCATCGAGGTCCGGCCGCCCAGCGAGATCGACTGGGTGGACGAGGAGTGGCTCGGCTTCACCCACTTCTCCGCCACCTCTCTGAGAATGCTCTCACGCTGCCCGGAGCAGTTCCGGAACCGCTACGTCCTGCACCGCAAGGAGCGTCCCGGCTCGGCGCTCGTGATCGGCTCCGCCTTCCACGACACCCTCCGCTTCAACTACGCCCAGAAGATCCAGACGCACATCGACCTGCGCTACTCGGACGTGGTCGAGTACCTCCAGGACGCGGTCTGGCCGGAGTGCATCGAGAAGGACGGCGGCGTCGAGGAGATCCGCTGGGACGACGGCCAGACGCCCGACGACGCCCGCCACGACGCGGAGCGGATCACGGGCGCGTACTACAAGAGCGTCGTCCCCAGGATCCAGCCGATCAGGGCCGAACAGCGCTTCTCCGTCCGCGTACCGAACGTGCGTATCCCCCTGATCGGCTACATCGACCAGGAGACCGAGACCGAGATCATCGACACGAAGACCGGCAAGCAGGTGCAGCGCAAGGTGGACGCGGCCTGGCGCTTCCAGGGGAGCATCTACCAGCTTGCGATCCCGAAGCCGGTCCACTTCCACTCGGTCTCGCGGGCGAAGACGCCTTCGATCTCGACGCCGCTCGACTCGGAGGAGATGGCGCTCGAACTGAACCGTCGCAAGCTGGAGGAGACTCACCGGGTCGTCCAGGACTTCGCCGGTCAGGTCGAGTACTTCATGGACCGCTACGGGCCGGACAACCCCTGGCCGACGACCGGTCTCTTCCAGAGCCTGCGCGGAGGAGACGCCTGCAACTTCTGCGGCTACCGCTCGCACTGTGTCGCATGGCAGGAATGACAAGCCTGGCCCGAGGGAGACGGGCCAGTCGGGGGCGGGACGACCGGGC
>Ga0126381_100003883_pt1 | contig 16201 bp, 12 predicted proteins | sample PanSoiMetPlot_28_FD_96465 | JGI IMG/M metagenome (GOLD analysis project Ga0126381, IMG submission 96465) | Tropical forest soil microbial communities from Panama - MetaG Plot_28 | ecosystem: Environmental > Terrestrial > Soil > Tropical forest > Bulk soil | place: Panama | collected 2016-02-17 | reverse complement strand
CCATGGGACCGCAGCAGCTTACGGCAGTTTGAAACCTCCCCCTACAGGGCGGTTCCGAGGGGCCCACCCTCATCTCTCGCACAGCATGACGCTATTCGCGTCTTCTTGACACAACAACTCCCAATGAATCAACCAGATCAGAATTTCCGGGAACCACAGCTATTCCCCGTCGACTACAAACCGTTACGCCCTCGTTTTATTCACAACCTTTGAACAGTTCGATTTCGCTAATAGGCTCATTTCATATTCGTAGAAACTTGTGGAAAACATGTTATCGATATCGGCTTTCTCCTGGACACTACTATCTTTGGTTTGCTACAAATCTCTCAATTCCCATGAGCGCTGCTCGTCAGCTACGCCCGCGGAAACTGGAGGCGAACCCTCCGGCCGATCCCGAGGTTCGGATTGAGACGGCCACTCCGGAGCCCGACGATCCGATCCAACTCCTCCGCGATGCCATAGAGCGGTTGAAGTCTTCGAATGGGAAACTCCCGGATCAAGCCCAGGTGGCGGATCTGCTCGCCGAAGCCCGGGAAGCGCTGGAACACGCAAACGTAGTCGCCCGCTCAATGGCGCAGTGCGAGCGCTTCGTCGAACAATCTCAATTCGACCAAGCTTTCGAAGCCTTGGACGCGGGCCTGGCCGTCTATCCATCCGACCCCGTGCTGATCGCACGTCGCCACGAAGCGGAGGAACAGAAGCAGGCATTCCACTCCGCGGCCGCCGTTCAATCCGCGATCGACGAGGCACACTGGCTCCTCGCCCAGGATCGTGTCGATCTGGCGCTCGATTTCCTGAAAAGCAAAGCCGACGAGCTGCCATCCCAAGCGGCATTAATCTCCGGCCTGGAAGAACTCGAAGCGCTGCTTCCCGAATGGGAGCAGAAGCGTAAAGTGCACGTTGCCGTAGAGCGTGCCGTGGCGCTGGACAAGCTGGAACAGGGGCAAGCAGCCCTGACGATTCTCGAAGAGGCTTTGCAGCGTTATCCCACATCCGAAGAACTCATTGGCGCGGCGAAACGCGTTCGAGGACGCCTGGTAGACCACGAACGCAAGAAGAAGCTGACTCGGCGGCTGCAACTGATTGAACAGAAAATCGCTGCGCAGTCCTGGAGAGAAGCGGCCACACTGCTGAAAGACACGCAAAGAGAATTTCCGGATACACCTGAGCTGTGTCATCTTCAGCTCGAAGTGGATCAGGGCCTGATCCGCTCGGAGCGTGAAGCCGTCGCCACGGAAATGCGGAGATGCCTTGCGGACGGTGAGATCGAGCAGGCGGAACAGGTCCTTCGCAGGAGCCTGGTCTCTTTTGGGTCGGAACCTGCCCTTGAATTGTTGCGCGAGGAGCTGGAATCGGCGCGGCAATATCGGGCAGCACTAAGAGCGGCTCAAGTTCTGTTCGCACGCGGCAGCCTGGAAGAAGCCGAGCGCGTCCTGATGCAAATAGCGGCCCCAGACCGACCCGAGGCTGATGCCCTGCTCGATGCCGTAAAGGCGGCTCGTGCGGCGGCCGAGGAAGAGAATTTCTGCGAGCGTGGAAGAGATAAGGCTTTAAAGCTGATTCAGGAGGGGCAGTTCGCACCGGCTTCCGATCTACTCGAGAACCTGCTCTCACTGTTTCCCGGAAACCTCATTCTGGAAAGAGATTTGGCTGCTGCCAGGAGCGGGCTCGCCGAGGCGCCCTCCGAGATCCCGCCTTCAATCGCGGAGGAAAATCCTGACCCGCCCCCCGTCGCCCCCGGGCTTTGGCCCGCTGCGGCGCCGGTCAGCGAGCCAAATCAGGAAGCGAGTCGGGGAGGCACGCTACCGCGTTCCCGCCGAATGGCGATCGCCGGCTACGGTGTACTGGTCCTGGCCTCGGCCGCGGGTACGGCATGGAAACTCTCGCGTAACACTGCGTCCGCTCCCAGGTCGGCCCCTTCCCAGGCGGCGCAGCCCACAGACAGAACCTTGTATTCCGCTCCTCAAAACTCGGTGACAAGTGCCGCAACGCCGCCGGCCGCGGCGCCGCCGGAACGCCCAGACAAGCCAGTGTTGCGTCAGACCCAGTCCCAGAGCAGCGCTTCCCCTGACGGGAAGTCGCGGCATCAAACCTCGTCCGCGACGCCGTTGCGGGCCTTTATTCCGCAAACAACAACAATGCCCGTTCAAACTCCGGCTTCGCAGTTGCCACCGCCACCCACGGCGCCGATCAGCGCCGCGCCGCCGGTCGCAACGCCATCTGCCGAAGTGATACAGATCGTGAATACTCCCGCGCCGGCTCCGGCCGCGCCACCTCCGGCCAAGCCAGCTTCTTCCACCACCTCCGCTCCCGCACCGGCGAAGCCGGCTTTGCCGCCCGGCGGCCGGTTTCAGGAAGCTCAACTGGTAGAACGCTCTATGCCTGAATATCCGGCGGTGGCGCGTCAGAACGGAGCCACGGGGTTGGTCCGGATATCCGCCGTGATCGACGAGCACGGCATCGTAAAGGACGCGAAGGTTGTAAGCGGTCATCCCATGCTCGCCGAAGCTGCCAGAAGAGCTGTGCTGCGATGGAAATACAAGCCGGCTACTTTGGATGGCCAGCCGATCGCGACCAACGTGAAGATCGAGATTCGGTTTAGAAATGGGAATTAATAGCGTGTCCGGTCATCCGATGATGGAGATCACCGGGAATCTTACCCGGTTTCTTTTTGGCACGGTCCGTTATACACGGCGTGAACCGGCGTTAGTCATCGCCGTTATGAATCTGAAAGGCGGCTGCGGAAAGTCAACCATCGCTGTCAACCTGGCCTGCGAGCTCGCCGCCGACGGCGAACCGGTTCTGTTGGTGGACAACGACTCGCAGAGGACGGCGAGCAGTTGGCTGTCCCATGGCCGGCTCCCGGTCCGCGGCGAGTTCATGCCTCTGGAGAATGAGGCCGACGGCGAGCGTCTGGTCCGGGCCGCGGCCGCCAGCAACGAGCGGTACGTCGTGTGCGATGCGCCTGCCCATGTGGAAGCAGCTGCGCTGGCCGCCGGCAAGATCGCCGACCTGGTACTGGTTCCGGTAACGGCGAGCGGCGTGGATCTGCTGGCTACGCAAATGGTGGTCGACCTGATTCGCAAAGCCCGCACACTGCGGCGCAGTGAAACGCCGAAATGTCTAATTGTTCCGTCCAAAATCGACCGCCGTACGGATGCCGGACGGCGGATCGACGAACAGGTGCAGCGCTTCGGTGAAGGCATAGGACCGGCGGTTCACCAGCGCACGGCGTTTGTGGACGCATTTGGAGCGGGCCAGTGGATCGGGGATTTCGCGCCCCACAGCCCAGCCCATTACGATATTAAAGCCCTCGCGGTGGCTGTCAAAAGGAGCCTCCGCGTATGAAAGGAGCGGAGCTGCCGAGCTCGTCCGCGATCGTGCGACCGGCACCGGCCAACGGTACGCAACGGAGCACGAAGGCGAACGGAGCGCCACCGAAGCGCCCCGCCAGAGCGGGTATGCTCGAGGATGCTCGCGTTACGGAGCCATTAGCGCCGCCGATTATCTCCGAACAAGCGGTGGCAGTCGACGCGCCCATGTGGCCCGTACAGGTGGTGGGTTGGTTGCAGCCTGAGGTGGCGCCTTCACTGCCGGTCTGGAACGGTCTCTCCATCGAGCGCCACAACCGGATTCCGATCCACGATTTTCTGTCATCCGGAAACGCCCCGCTCGACCGCCCTGATGTGCCGGATAACGCGCGCGAGATGCGCACTCCGGCCGCAGAACCTTCCGTTCCGCAAAGCGGCCTCGCGTTGTTAGGGTGGGATCCTCGCGCGGTTTGTTGGAAGAAGGAAGGCAAATGAGTCTATCGCAGCCGGAATCGATAACCACTGCGGCATCGCTCGTGATCGCTGGGAAGAAGCAGGAAGCTCTGGCGGAACTTTGCCAGGCGCGTGACACAGGTCATCGTTCACCGAACCTCTTCGGCGCAATCGGTCACCTTCAGTTCGAGTTGGGGATTTTCGATGCTGCCGCGCGCGCCTATGAAGAGGCTCTGTGCCTAAATCACGACGACAGCATCAATCATTACAATCGGGGCGTTTGCCTGGAAAAACTGGAAGCTTGGAAAGAAGCCGCGGCCGCGTTTCAGAGGGCGATTGAGCTGGATTCGCGCCGGACGAGCGCATATCTGGGTTTGGGCATTGCACAGCTCCATCTGGAGCGGCCTCAGGAAGCGCTGAACGCGTTCGAGAAGTGCCTGGAGCGCCAACCGTTTCGCGAAGCCGCTCTACGGGGTCAGGCTGTCGCGTTGCAGTGCCTTCAACGCTATCAAGAAGCATCCGACTGCTATCAGATGTTGTTGTCGCGGGATGACCGGTCCGAAGAGGTGCTGGGCAATACGATTGCACTGGCCATCGAGTCCGGAGACTACGACCTGCTCGCGCATTGTGCCGCACGGCTGATGGAAACTGAGCCGACGTCGCCTATGGCACTCGAGGCGGCTGCCCTGACCGCGTTCGCGAAGCGCGACTTCGATACCGCTTTGCGCTTCTGTACGGCCCTGATCGAAGCACATCCCGCTCGCTTTGCCGGCTGGTTCAATTGCGGTGTGGCGCTCCAGAAGCTGGGGTTCTACGAAAAGGCAGCCGATGCGTTCTCGCGCGCCGCTTCTCTCGATCCGTCGTCGGCTGAAGCACTCCTCAGCCTGGGAGCGGTTCTGCACGAAATCGACCGATGGGAACCGGCGAAGGCGGCGTACGAAAAAGCCCTGGTCTTAAACCCGCGCCTCAGAACGGCACTCTGGAATCTCGGACTGCTTAGCGAAGGCCAGACCGATTTCCGTCATGCGGCAAGCCTCTATTCCCGACTGGTGGAGCACTATCCGGACGCTCAGGAAGCGTGGTTCCGGCTCGGTTTTGTGCAATTGCAGCTAGGCGAGATTCCGGCGAGTATTCAGGCCTTCCAGGCCTGCCTGGCCCTTCCTAAAAAATGCCCCGAGGCCCTCTTGAACATAGGAATCGCGCATTGGAGAATGCACAACATCGAAATGGCGAAGGAAATATTCCGCCAGGCTCTTGGCTCGGGCGTGAACGCCGGCGCGGTGCGAAATCTTGCGGCAATTGCGCTCCAGCAGCAGGATTACGAACAAGCTTTAACACTGCACAAGCAATTGCTGGAAATTGAGGAACCGACCAGCGAACTGCTGTACAACCTCGCGTTGGTGTTACAGAAGCGGGGTCGTACCGTTGACGCGGTCCGCTATTACCGGCAGGCGCTGGCATTGCGCGCCGACTTTCCGCAAGCCTTGCTGAATCTGGGTCATGCCTTAGTGACTCTAGGTAAGCATGAAGAAGCGCAAGCCGCCTGGCAGACTGCGCTGCGGGGCAACGCCGACTTATCGGAACAATTCCTGGTGTGACAAGATAACTGGGGACCACAACGAACACCCGAAAGGATTTGGACATGGCAACAAACGGAACCGAAACCGCCATTGAAACTAGGCTTGAGGAAGACATGCAGCGGAACGGCAAGCGCGGCACCGACAACCGCATGCCCGATGCGGCACATCACCGCTCCACAGACACGAGGGATGCCGCGGCAACGATCGAAGACTTCGCTCTTGCGCCGCTCGTGGATAAGATCGCCTATAGCTTCGCGCGAGGGCTGGTGGTGGCGATGAAGGAGTTGCAGGACCACATCGCCAGTGAGACTCGCAAAGTGGGAGACTCGGTCGACAGGCGCCTCGACATACTGCAGAGCAGCTTACAGGAACTATCCGCTTTCGTAGTGGACCAACGATCTACAAACATCGCGGTAGAAGGCCAGTTGCAGGAACTTAAAACAGGCCTGCATGATGTCGATGTCCGCCATACGGCCGGGGCGGAGGCGCTCCGCAAGGAGGCGCAAGAACTCTCGACAGCGGTGACGCAACGAATCGATGCTTTGACCGCATCGCTGCAGGAAGCGGATGCGCGGCAGGCGGCGAACTTGGTGGTGCTGCAAGGCGAAACGAGAATCTCTTTGCAATCGGCTTCGGAGCGGATCGACGGACTCTGCAGGGAATTGGGCGTCCAGCAGGAGGATCTCTCCGCCATCAAGGCGACGCTCAGCAATTTTTCCGCGCGAGTGGAAGCGCTTGCGGCGCGGCTCGACCGCCAGGGCGAAGCTGTTCGTTCGATGTACGCCGCATATTCGCAGCGCGAGACCGAGTTGGAGCAACTCGTCGATGGCCTCGCAAGGCTGAGAGCATTCCCGACGCCGTTGCCGTCGAATGGATTGTAGAAGGGCTTCGGCGAGCAACCAGGGCGACAGCCCGCCTCAAGGTCGAGGCTATCAACGCTGCGCTGCTTAGCGTACATAGGGCTTCAACAGGCTTCATTGCGGGTCAGACCCTGGCGGGCCCTGTGCCTGTGGTTCCCGATATCGGCGGCGCGCAGAATCGCAAATTTTGCAGAACGCTGCGTGCGGTCTGTCAAGGCGGAATGCCTCTCCAAGCTCATTCTGTTCGGTGAGTCATCACTCCACCGCGCCTTGACTGAATTCGTGGCGCATGATCATTCAGAACGTAACCTTCCGGCCACGAGAATTTACTCCTCTTCCCTGCCTCGGCGTTGAAAACGCGTCACCGTCCGTTGCCGCCAGCGCCCCGGCGGCCTGCTTCGATATTATTCTCGTGCCGCTTGAGTATTTTGGCTATACGAGGTTGGCCTTCTTGAAGGCAGCGCCAGGGGAATGGAATTCTGCCGCAAAGGGCTTCTCCGGGTGCAGCGCTGCCGCACTCTAAGCGATAGTCTTCCAGATCGAGATGACCTGCTTCCTCGCATGGGTCTACCCTGAAGTCGTTTGTGGAAGTCCGGCAAGCTGATTGGCCGATTGCCTTGCGAGCGGACGCGGTGCGTGCCTGTGGCCCTTCGGCGCGTCTCCAATTCGCCCGGCCTGTGACCAAAGTCACTGTGTCGCACCCGCGATTATCATAGTATCCGGCATCAGAAGTAGGAGGGGCGTTACGATGCTGGCTTGGCTCATTACGGCAATCGCATCTCTGCTGATTGCGACGGCCTTCCTGTGGGGCCGCCACGAATGTCACCTGAAACAAGAGGCCGGCCGGATCGTTAAGGCGATCGAAGCTGAGGACGAGAACGAGTTGTCGGCGCTGCTGCTGGCGGGGACCGACGTCGACCTCGTACGGGACTGGTTCGGCGAGACTGCGCTCATTCTAGCGGTAAAATCGTGTGTGATGGAAAGCGGCGGCTTCGCGCGCGATGCTGTCAGCCTCTTCGTCTCGCACGGAGCGGATATTAACGAGCCGGGCACGTTGTGGAAGACTGCCTTGATGCACGCGGCCGCCAATGGCAATTGGCATCTCTGCATGACACTATTGGCTTATGGAGCGGATGCGGCCGCGCGCGACATGTTCGGCAGGACGGCCGCTGATTGGGCGCAGCATGAGGGATACAATCGAATCGCTTCCCGGCTGCGGAAGGTAGGGGCATAAAGAATGCGTTACGCTTTGTTCTGCGCTCCGTGGGCGCGATGAGGATATTCCATGCAAGAGAGTCTGCCCGATTCCGTATCGTCGTTTGAGAAGAAGCACTCTGCCGTCTGGGAGGCCTTCGCGAAACTCGGTGAAGCCTGCCACGAGACCGGGCCACTCGACGAGAAGGCCCGCAGACTGGTGAAGCTGGCTTTAGCCATCGCGCTTCGACAGGAAGGCGCCGTGCACTCCGCGGCGCGGAACGCATTGAAATCAGGGGTCACGACGGAGGAGATGGAACACGTCGCCATCCTGGCGATTACCACTATTGGGTGGCCTGCCGCTCACGCGGCCATGACGTGGATCGACGACGATCTCGCGAAACCCCGTTGAAGACGGTTCGTCCGTCTACCCTTACATGCGAAGCGTCAATTCCAGATAGCCGATATTCGCATTCTTGCCGCCGGGATAGATGGACTCGATGACTCGTTTGCCCACCGCGCGGCCATAATAAACGCCGATGGAAGCACGGGCATTGGCGTTATAGTCTGCGCTCACGTCGTAGAGCGTGGCCAAACCGGACTGTCCATTGCAGGGGCGTCCGGTGTAGCCGAACGTCCAGGGCTGGAACATGCCGCCACCGGAATACCAAAGGTCGTTGCGATTGGCCAGCGCCAAAGAGTGAACATCCGTGCGAATCGAGAGCGCCTTCGACGGCCGCAGCATCAACTCTCCAAAGGCGTCACGGTTATTCATCATGTTAAAGAAGGGGAAACGTGCGTAGATGCGGGGCGTTGGGAGGATCTGGAAAAAGGTGCCGTGGGTTGTGTCGTTTGGGTTGCCGTCGCCTGATCCGTAGTTAAATCCGCCTCGCAGCCAAGGGCGCACGGCGGACAGGACCGCCGGCTGCCATCCCGCTTCGGTGGCAACAGCGCCTGAGTGCTGCGCAAGCCGGCCCCAGGAGCCGTTTTGGAGCGCACCCCAGAAGAGGAGGTCGATCATGCCGGCGGCGGACCCGACGGTTTGCAGGTAGTGGCCTCCATAGGTCCCGATATTGATGTGGTCGGTGTCGGCGGTACGTACTGCCAGAGAGCGGTTGTCCGTCTTCACTACGCCGTCCCGATAGTCGCTGTAGCCGAGACCGAAAACACGCCATTCGGCGCTCGCCCGCTTGCCGGGAATCTGGCCGGTGAGCGCGCCATAGAAGACATTGGCGTTCAACTCTCCCCAGCCATCGACCTGGAAGACGCCGCGCGTCGGCCTGGCCGCCAGCAAGATGAAATTGAGGTTAGCGCGGTCCAGCGAGTACTCGACGCCATCGAAGCTGCGCCCGACGTCTGAGAATCCGAAGTTGCCGATGAGACGGTGGGCGATCCGGTCGCGCTTCAGGGCTGCCAGAGTCGGGTCGCTAGGCGCCGCTTCCGTCCCGTCGATGAACTCCATGCGGCCGAGTTTGAGCGACTGGCCCGGCGCCCCACCAAGCCCCTTGAAGCGAATATAGCCTTGTTTTGCAAAGACCATGGCGGTGTTGGTGTTCCGGCTGTTGGCGGCGAAGTAGGATGCGCCGAACCCAAGTTGACCTTGAGCGCCGGGCGCAATCGCATCGTTGGGGAGACCTAAGAGGAATGGGAGTGCGAATTCGAGTTGCCAGTCGAACGTATTCTTCGCCTCGGCAAAGCTCAGACGCAAGATCGACGCCGGGTAGGTGTAGCTGTTGTTGGCATTTGCGCCGAACCAATCCCAGGATTCGACACGGGTGCGGAGAGAACCGGAGACTGTGATGCCGCCAATCTCCAGGGGAGCGGATGGATTCTGAGCCTCAGCGGGCGCGAGCAGGCCGCCGCTGCATCCTAGCAGTACAACGGCATTGAAATATCGAGTCATGCAGACCTGGAACTCTATTCTTGGCTGGTTGGGCACTAGATGCGGTGACTGAAATCACCAACTGAGGGTCGTAAAGACGCATGTCTCGGGGAAAACCCAGGCATGTTCGTCATTAGGTCGGTGATGCAGCAGTTTTACGGGTCCTGCCACGCCGCTGGTTGGATAAGAAGCGCTATGCGCGACAGTGACGACGGCCTAATCCTCCCGGCTCTCAGGCCGGCTCAGTCTTACTCTAGCGTGTCCGTGTGACTTTAGTCACCGACATCGGTAGTCAAATCCACATATCTTCATGAACAAGTGAACAATGCTCACAACGACCTCCGAACACGCGCTGCGTGCTTTGACCCACCTGGCCAGGCTGCCGGAGGGGGCGAGCATGTTAGGACGGGAACTCGCCGCCCAGGCGGGTATTCCCGCAAACTACTTGTCCAAGATCCTTTGGATGCTCGGGAATGCCGGAATTATTGATGCGACTCGTGGAAATGGCGGCGGATACCGCCTGAAGCGGGACGCCGCTGAAGTACACCTGTTTGAGGTAGTGGAGCTTTTCGACCGTGACCGGGTTCAGGTGGCGTGTCTCCTCGGAGGCGGGAAGGATTGCGACTGCGATAACCCATGTACCGCCCATGCGGCCTGGCGCGACGTGCGCACTGCCTACCTGGACTTCCTGCACACCAAGACGCTAGCGGACATTTCTGATTTGGAGAGGCCCAATGCTGCCTTATAAAAGGATAAGAAGGCCTATTTACTTTATTATCTGCACGGTCGCCTTGGCGGCGTGCGCCGCCGCCCAGGAGGCCGCCGACTTCTTCCGCCAGAACTGTATCAGTTGCCACACGGTTGGCGGCGGCCGACTCACCGGACCCGATCTCAAAAACGTCACCCAGCGAAAAGAGCGGGAATGGCTGGTCGAGTTCCTGCAGAGCCCGCAGGCCCTAATCGACAAGGGCGATGCCTACGCCCTCAAGTTGCAGCAGGAAGCACGCGGCGTGGTCATGCCCAACATCAACGGCATGTCCAAGGACCGCGCCCAGGCACTGCTCGGCATGCTCGACGCGGAATCGAAGCTGGCCAAATCGCAATTCGCCGGGATGCAGATCAGCGACAGGCCTTTTACGGGATACGACATCTCCCAGGGGAGGGCAATCTTTCTCGGCGAACGCAGGCTGGTCAATACCGCACCTGCATGCATCTCCTGCCACACCGTTAAAGGCAACGGCGCACTGGGCGGGGGACGGCTGGGGCCTGACCTGACGCGCGTCTACGAGAGATTGCAGGGGCGCAAGAATATGGCCGCCTGGCTAATCGCTCCGGCCACGCCAACGATGTCGTCAGTATTCAAGAAACACGGCCTCAAACCGGAGGAGATTCTGCCGCTGGTCGCGTTCTTTGAGGACTCCGCGCGCCGCGGCGGCCAGGACGATTCGGCGGTGCGGCTGAACTTCTTCCTGCTGGGAATCAGCGGAGCGGCTTTGGGGCTGGTTGTCATGGACGCCGCGTGGAAGGGCCGATTCCGGAGCGTGCGGCGGACGCTGGTGGAGAACACGAGGAGAGCAACGTGATGAAGTCAGGTGGAAACAGCATTGGAATTCTGCCCTGGATCAAAGATGAGGTCCGGCCGGAACTGCGCACGTGGGAACAGTTCTACCGGAATCGGTGGCAGCACGACAAGATCATCCGCAGCACGCACGGCGTGAACTGCACGGGCGGATGCACTTGGCAGATCTTCGTAAAGGATGGAATCGTCACGTGGGAGATGCAGGGGCTCGACTATCCAACACTGCAGGCCGGCCTGCCGCCTTATGAGCCGCGCGGCTGCCAGCGCGGTATTTCATACTCTTGGTACCTCTATAGTCCGCTGCGTGTGCGCTATCCGTATATCCGCGGCGCACTGATCGACCTCTGGAAGGAAGCACGGTCGAAGCATGAAGACCCGGTGGAGGCCTGGCGCTCTCTGGTGGAGAATCCGGAGGCCCGCGCGCGATGGCAGCGGGCACGCGGCAAAGGCGGGTTCCGTCGGGCTGATTGGGACACCGCCGTCGAATTGATCGCAGCCGCCAACATTTACACCATCAAGAAGTACGGACCGGACCGCATAGCGGGTTTCTCGCCGATTCCGGCGATGTCGATGATCAGCTACGCATCGGGCGCGCGAATGCTGCAGCTCATGGGCGGTGTGGCGCTCTCGTTCTATGACTGGTATTGTGATCTGCCTCCGGCGTCGCCCGAAACCTGGGGCGAACAGACCGACGTAGCGGAGTCGGCCGACTGGTACAACTCCAAGCTGCTGGCGGTGATGGGCTCGAATCTCAACATGACCCGCACGCCGGACTGCCATTTCGCCGCCGAGGCCCGCCACAACGGGTCGAAGATGTGGGTTTTCGCTCCGGACTTCAACCAAGTGGCCAAGTACGCCGACGAATGGATTTCCATCAACGCCGGTCAGGACGGCGCCTGGTGGATGGCAGTCAATCACGTCTTGCTAAGAGAGTTTCACCACGATAAGCCAGAGCCGTATTTCATCGACTACACGAAGCGCTATACAGATGCGCCGTTCCTGGTGGAGTTGCAGGAGTACGGCGGAAAGTGGCGGCCGGGGCAACTGCTGCGCGCGAATCGGTTGGCCGCGTATGCGGACGTGGAGAACGGCGACTGGCAGTTCCTGATGTGGGACGGCGGCGATGATCGGCCGAAGATGCCGCAGGGCACGGTTGGTTTCCGCTGGGCGCAACAAAAGGGCAAGTGGAATCTGAAGCTGGAGGACGGGCTGGACGGAACCCCCATCGATCCTCGGCTCACGTTCCTAGGCGGCCAGTCGCTAGCGGTCGAACTCGACGATTTTGGCGAGGGCAGGACGACTTCCCGCGGAGTGCCGGTGAAGCGCATCGCGCTGGCCGATGGTTCGACGGCCGTGGTGGCCACGGTTTACGACTTGCTGATGGCGCAGTATGGCGTGCCGCGCGGCTTGGGGGGCGACTATCCCGCGAGCTATGACGATGAGAACGTTCCGTACACACCGGCATGGTCGGAAAAATACACTGGGATGGGGCGCGAGACGTTGATTCGTTTCGCGCGAGAGTGGGGCAACACGGCGCGGCACACCGAAGGCAAGTGCTCTATCATCATCGGCGCCGGCATCAATCACTGGTATCACAACAACCTGATGTACCGCGCTGGAATTCACGCCCTGATGTTCTGCGGGTGCGTGGGTGTGAATGGTGGCGGGTTGAATCACTATGTCGGCCAGGAAAAGCTGGCGCCTGGAGAATCGTGGGCCGCGATTGCATTCGCGCGCGACTGGATGCCTGCGGTGCGCTTGCAGAACGCTCCGAGCTGGCACTACATGCACACCGACCAGTGGCGATACGAGCGGGAGTTCCGCGATTACCACGCCATGCCGGCCCACGGGAACAGCGGTGGGGGCGGGATCGATATCGGACACGGACACACCGCCGATGTGCAAGTGGAGGCGGTCCGCAACGGCTGGCTGCCGTTCTACCCGCAGTTCGACCGCAGCTCCATCGAGGTCGTGAAGAACGCCAGCGCGGCCGGCGTCGACCCTGTGAAATTCACGGTCGATCAACTGAAGCAACAGAAGCTGAAGTTCTCGGTGGAAGATCCCGATGCTCCGGCGAACTGGCCGCGGGTGTGGTTCATCTGGCGCGGCAACGCGCTCATGTCGAGCGCCAAGGGCCACGAGTTCTTCCTGAAGCACTACCTGGGAACGCACACCAACGCCATCGCCGAGGATATGGCCGCGGGATCGGTGAAAGAGGTCGCGTGGCACGAGCAGGCGCCGCAGGGAAAGATGGACCTGGTGGTCGATCTGAACTTTCGGATGGACACTTCGGCGCTGTACTCCGATATCGTGCTGCCTGCGGCGACGTGGTATGAGAAGGCCGATCTGAATTCCACCGATATGCACAGTTTTATCCATCCGCTGTCGGCCGCGGTGCCGCCGTGCTGGGAATCGAAGAGCGACTGGCAGATCTTCCGCACCATTGCCCGTAAGTTCAGCGAACTGGCGGAACGGCACTTCCCCGAGCCGATCGAGGACCTTGTAGCCTCACCCCTGGCCCACGATTCGGCAGCGGAGATCGCGCAACCGCAGATGAAGAGCTGGATGCGCGGCGAGGTGGACGCCATCCCCGGCAAGACCATGCCGAATCTGAAGGTGGTCACGAGGGATTATAAGAATCTCTACAACGAGTTCATCTCCTTCGGGCCGCACGTGCGGACCAATGGGCTGAACGCGCACGGCACGTCGTATGCGGTCGACGATCTCTACGACGAGACGCTGCGGGTGCGCCCGGTGGTGAGTTGGGACGGCAAGCATTATCCTTCGTTGTTCGAGGACGAGCAGGTTTGCGATACGATTCTTCGTTTTGCCAGTGTGACCAACGGCGAACTGGCCTATCGCTCCTACAAGAACATGGAAGAGAAGACGGGCCTTCCACTGGTGCATCTGGCCGAACGCAACCGCGGCGTGCGCCTGAGCTATAAGGATCTGCAGGCGCATCCTCACAGGCTGTTGAACAGTCCGATGTGGTCCGGCTTAACGGAGAATGGCCGCGCTTATTCGGCCTTCACATACAACAAGGAGCAGTTAGTGCCATGGCGCACGTTGACCGGACGCCAGCACTTTTATCTGGACCATCCCGGCTACCTGCAATACGGCGAGCATCTGCCCACGTACAAACCCAAGCCTTCCGCGGTGCAGTATGCCGACCTGCGGCTCAGCAAGGCGGAGGGCCCGAGCCTGATGCTGAACTACCTCACACCGCACGGAAAGTGGCACATCCACTCCACCTATGGCGACAACCATCGCATGACCACGCTCTCGCGCGGAGTGGAGCCGTTCTGGATCAATGATCGCGATGCCGCCGACATCGGCGTTGTAGACAACGACTGGGTGGAGATCTACAACGACAACGGCGTGGTAGTAACGCGCGCCGCGGTGAGCGCGCGCATTCCGCGCGGCATCTCGATTCAATACCATTCGCCGGAGCGGACCTATTCGGTTCCGAAATCGCCGCTGCGCAATTACCGCCGCGCCGGGGGACACAACAGCCTCACCCGCGTGCGGCTGAAACCGAACCTGATGGTGGGCGGCTACGGCCAATTCACCTTCCACTTCAATTACTGGGGCCCTACAGGCTGCAATCGCGATACGCACATCCTAGTGCGCAAGCTGCCGGATCTCAAATGGTGAGGCACAGGAGAGTCCTATGAACGTACGCTCGCAAGTCGCTATGGTGTTTCACCTCGATAAGTGCATCGGGTGTCACACGTGCAGTATCGCCTGCAAGAATATCTGGACGGATCGGAAGGGCACGGAGTACATGTGGTGGAACAACGTGGAAACGAAGCCCGGCACCGGCTTCCCCACGCAATGGGAAAACCAGGAAAAGTACAACGGCGGCTGGGAATGCGATGGAGACAACCTGCGGTTGAAGTCCACCAGCAAGCAGAAGACCGTCTTCAACATATTCCACAACCCGAACATGCCCACCATGGACGATTACTACGAGCCATGGACGTATGATTATCAGCACCTGTTCAACGCGCTCGAGGGACCCGATCAGCCGACCGCGCGGCCGATCTCGATGGTGACCGGCGAGTTGATTCAGATTCAGGCCGGTCCGAACTGGGACGACGATCTGGGCGGATCGCCGGTGTATGCGCAGAACGATCCGAATATGAAGGGTCTGTCGCCCGAGCAGCAGCAGCAGCTATTCGCCGTCGAGCGGCTGGTGTTCTTCTATTTCCCGCGCATCTGTAATCACTGCCTGAACGCGGCGTGCGTGGCGGCGTGCCCTTCGGGCGCTCTCTACAAGCGCGGAGAAGACGGTATCGTCCTGGTGGATCAGAATCGCTGCCGCGGGTGGCGCGCCTGTGTGGCGGCCTGCCCGTACAAGAAAGTGTTCTACAACTGGAACACCGGCAAGTCTGAAAAATGCATCCTCTGCTTCCCGCGCCTGGAGACCGGCCAGGCACCTGCGTGCTTCCACTCCTGCGTGGGCCGCATCCGCTATCTGGGCAACGTACTGTACGATGCCTCGCGCATCGCGGAAGTAGCCAAGTTGCCGGACGATCAGTTGGTGGAGGGCCAGCGTTCCCTGATTCTCGACCCCAACGATCCCGAAGTCATCTTCGAAGCGCGTAGGAACGGCATCCACGAGTCGGTGATCGAGTCGGCGCAGCGGTCGCCGGTCTACAAGTTCGTCAAGATCTGGAAGATCGCGCTTCCGCCGCACATCGAGTACCGCACTATGCCGATGCTGTTCTACGTGCCGCCGATGGCGCCGGTGATGTCGAGCCGCACTGAAAATGTTACTGATACCGCGTCGGGCGACCTGTTTCACGATATCGAGCAATCGCGCGTGCCGATGCAGTTCCTAGCGAACCTGTTCGGCGCCGGGCATGAGTCGAAGGTGCGCTATGCGCTGCGGAAGCAGAAAGCGGTCCGGTGGTACCGCCGCGCGCTGACGGTGGGCGATGTGGAGATGAACGTCGCGGAGCGGATGCTGCGCGAGGCCGATTCTTCGCCCGAGGAGGCGGAGGCGATCTACCGGCTGACTTCGCTATGTACATTCGACGATCGATTCGTAATACCGCCGATGCACCGCGAGGAAGCGATCCAGATGATGGAAGATCCGCTGGCACACAAGCAGAGCGTGGGATTCGGCTTCATGACCGGTCCGAGGAGGGGCATGTGAAGGAAGCTGTCAGCTCTCAGCTATCAGCTCTCAGCTACCCCGAGTTGGCGGAGCGCCTGAAATATCCCTACGAGCCCGCCGCGCAGGAATTGTACGTCCAAACGTTCGAGTTCAATCCGGCATGCACGCTGGAAATCGGCTGGCACCTGTTCGGCGAGAACTATGAGCGCGGCGAGTTTCT
>Ga0126381_100003882_pt1 | contig 16202 bp, 9 predicted proteins | sample PanSoiMetPlot_28_FD_96465 | JGI IMG/M metagenome (GOLD analysis project Ga0126381, IMG submission 96465) | Tropical forest soil microbial communities from Panama - MetaG Plot_28 | ecosystem: Environmental > Terrestrial > Soil > Tropical forest > Bulk soil | place: Panama | collected 2016-02-17 | reverse complement strand
CTCCACCGCACGGACGGCATCGAGCGCATGCGGGCCGTCGCCCGCCATGCTGTACATCACCCCAAGCTCGAGCCGGAGCAGGTAATTCCGAGGAAACCGCCGAATCAGGTCTTGCACAATCGGCACAGCCTTGCGCGTTTGATTCTCGCGGCGGTATAGGGCGCCAAGAAAAATCTCCGCATCGACACGATTCTGGTCGCCGTGCGCCGCCACGTCCTGCACGATCCGGATCCCCTGTTCCTTATCGCCGTGAATTCCGATCAGGAAACCGAGGGTTCGCCATGTCCAGGGCAGGCTGCCGACGACGTAGTCGTGAAGGCCTTCGACGAGGCGGGCGTCAACGTTCGAAGGTTCGAGCTCAGAGATGCGATTGTGCAGCCGGCGCGCTGCGGTCGCGTCTTTCAGCGAGTTGCGCCAGTCTTTCTTCACCACCCAGTAGTAATTCGACCGCAACCCGTACGCGATACCAAGCGCGTACATGGCCGACGTGTCGTTGGGACTACCGTGCAAGCGCGCCTGCGCCAGGTCCATCGATTTTGCGACCTCGGCAAGAAATAACTTTTCAGTTTCTGCCGACGGATTGAGCTTGGGCCGCCGGAGAAACGAGTTCGTACCCGAGACCAGCTCGCTTTCCAGCGCGCCGTCGCGGTACATCTCGCGGAAGACGATAGCTTGCGCCAGGTGGTTGTGCAACTCGGGGTCCGAGGGATTTTGCGCGATGGCCCTCTGAAAGTCGGCGATGCACTCCTCGTATTCGAGGTTATAAAAGTGGTCGTACCCCGCTTGGACGACCGCGTTTTGGGCCTGAAGCGGGGCGAGGAGAAAGGCCAGAATCAGGGCCGCGCGGCTCACACTCTATGGTAACGCCGGCGGTCTTGCCGCCGTCGAGCCGCACGACGGCGACAAGATGGCCGGCGTTACCGGGTCCGTTCCAGCGCCCAATGCGCATGTTCCGCCACGATTGGATCTTCTGATGTCGCCAGTTTCTCCAGCGGGCGGCGGAACTGCGGCAGCCCGCTGTTGCCCATCGCGATCGCCACGTTGCGCAGAAAGCCCGTGTAGCGAGCGCGCGTCACCGGTGTACCTGCAAAAATTTCGCAGAACTCCTGTTCGGTAAGCGCGGCCATCCTTTCGAGCGGGGGCGCGACCGTGCGTGCTTGGAATGCGGGCTCCGATGTCACCGGCGCCCGCCGGTTCCAGGGGCAGACTTCCTGGCAGATGTCGCACCCGAACACGTGGGCTCCATTGCCGACGCGATGGTCTTTCGGCACTTCGCTGCGCAGCTCGATTGTGTAATACGAGATGCACAGGCGCGAATCCACCGTGTATCCGCCTTCGAACGGCACGATTGCGGACGTTGGACAGGCATCGATGCACCGGCGGCACGTGCCACAGCGGTCGGGCGGCGGCGCGTCGGGCGCGATCTCGATGGATACAAGCAGCTCGCCCAGAAAGAACCAAGAACCGCTCCCTTCGCGAATCAGGCACGTGTTCTTCCCAATCCAGCCGAGCCCGGCCATACGCGCGTAGGAACGCTCCAGCAGCGGCGCTGTATCGACGCAGAGCTTCGATTGATAGTCCGGGCCTGACCGCTCGCGTAGGAGCGCGTCCAGCCGCGCCAGCACGCGGCGAAGCACATCATGATAGTCGCCGCCCCAGGCGTAGCGCGAAATCCAACCGCGTTCGGCGTCGTCGAATTCCGTGGAATAAGACTGCGGCGTGTTGTATAGCTTGCCAACGCACACGATCGAGCGCGCCGACGGCAGCAAATTGCGAGGATCGGTACGCACCTCTGCCCGCCGGTCTGTCAGGTAGCGCATCTCGCCCGCGAAGCCGGCGTCCACCCAGCCGCGGTAGAGCGGCAGCTCGCGTAGCGGCTCGGCCGCAGCCACGCCGGCTAGTTCAAAGCCGCATTCCCGGGCGAGTCCTCGAACGTCATCGGCGGTCACAACTCCAGCCCTACCGATCGCATCAGCTCTATGGCGTTACTCTTGCGAACAACACCGGGGCGCATGACGTAATCGAAATGGATACCGCCGTTTTCTACATGATCCTCGAAGTGGACATTAGCGGCGCGCTCGCCGAGCTCGTCCGCGATGTCGGCCAGTGCGAGGTCGTGGGTGGTGATGAGTCCGATGGCGCCACGGTCCACCAGGCCGCGCACCAACGCCTCCGCGCCGATGCGGCGGTCGTGCGAGTTAGTGCCGTGAAGGAACTCGTCGATCAGAAACAAGACTGGAAGCTTGTTGGTGGTGAGATCGAGAATCTGGCGCAGTCGGAGAATCTCCGCATAAAACCGCGAGACCCCGCCCTGGAGCGAATCACTGACGCGAATCGAGGCGCCCACGGCGAGCGGCGAAAGGCGCAGGCGCGCAGCGCGAACCGGCGCGCCGGCTTGCGCCAGGACGGCATTCACGCCCAGGGTGCGGAGCAGAGTGCTTTTACCCGACATGTTGGAGCCGCTAACCACGATCAAGCGAAGCGGGCCGCCGATTTTAATATCGTTGCGAACTGCCTTGCTCTCCGCCAACAGCGGGTGCGCGACTGCCTCCGCTTCAAGCCACGGGCCTTCCTCTACAAACTCCGGAAACGGATCTGCCGGATGCTCGAACGAATGGCTAGCCAACGAGCAGAGCGCCTCCATCTCACCTGCCGCTGTTAGCCAGCGCCGCACGGCCGCGCCCGAAATCCGCCGCCACTCTTCCAGCTTGAACGCCAGGTGCGGCGTCCAGAGAATGAAGATCTCCGCGACCCGCACCAAGGCATGGTCGCGGGAGTCGAGATAATCCATCAGGCGATTCAACCGCGCGATGCGTGCCGACGGCGGCTCTCCTTCTGTGCGCAGCCCCTCCCCGAGCCTCGCGAGCAGCGGCGACTGGAAACGTTCGCGCTCCAACCTTACCAGCACCTCCGAAAGCAGCCTCAGCTCATGTGCGGCCTCTTCGACGGCCCCGGCAACGGCGCCAAACTCCTGCTTGTGTCGATGCAGGAACCAGCCGTTCACCACGATCGCCACCAGAAAGATGTCGCGCGCCAGACCCGCCTGAATTTCCGTGAGCGGGAGGGCGCCCGCCATGTGCGCCAGCACTGCGATCAGGCAGATGGCGCCCACCAATCCGAAAGCAGTAGCGAGGCGGATCTTCACGCGCAGGCTGCGGCTGGTGAGAAGGGGCGGCGCCTCGCCCCACGCCGCCAACGAAACCGGATCGACGCCGGTACGAGCGGCCTCCGCCACGATCGCCAGATCCTCGCGCAAATCGATGCGCGGCCGCAGTTCGTCCACGGCCTCCTGGCGTGCCCGCACTGTCGCCTGATCCGCGGGCGAGAGCAGCCATTGCGCCAGCGTGTCCTCGCCGATGTGAGTGCGTGCTGTGGAGAGCAACTCGAAAAGCGAGCCCTTGCCAAACAGGTCGAGGTCCTGTGCATATGGGTGTGCAGCGTCGAGGTACCGTTCTCCCGTCTCTCCCGTACCCGCCCACGATCCCTCCAGCCGCGCCAGTCCCCTCTCGAAATAACGGATCGCTCGGCGCCTCCGCTCCAGCGCACCGAGCAGCCGTTCGTGCACGATGATGAGCCCGGCGAACACCGCTGCAGGCAAAAGCACCCAGAGAATCGACACCGTTCCCGCGAGTGCCAGCCAGACCACCGCACCCGCGGCGATGAAGGCGGCCAGTCGGTAATATCCCAACCGGCGGTGACGCGCCTCGCGCGCCGCGATCTCAGCCTGCCTTTCGGCGAGCAGGCGAGCGTATATCTCCTTGGGATCGTCCATGACCCGTTGCCTTCATTCTCGCAGGACAGGAGTCAGGAATCAGGAGACAGGAGTCAGAATGCGCGACATTCTGACTCCCGACTCCTGACTCCTGTATTCCGCGTGTTATAGTGTTCTTGCCATGCCGAGTGGCTACGTCCCGATCTTCATCTTTCTAGCTGTGGCGATCCTGTTTCCGGTCGTTACAATCATCGTGGCCAAGCTCATCCGGCCCTCCGCTCCCTCCCTTACTAAGCTGGAAGCCTACGAGTGCGGAATCAAGGCGGCGTCGGATTCGCGCGGGCGCTATACCGTGCGGTTTTACATCGTTGCCATCCTGTTTGTGATCTTCGATGTTGAAACCATTTTCTTGTTCCCCTGGGCTGTGCGCTATCGTCAGTTCGCCTGGTTTGGTGTGGCGGAAGTGGCTGTCTTCCTCGCGATTCTCGTCGTCGGCTACGTGTGGGCCTACAAAAAGGGCGCACTGGAGTGGGTCTGAAGCCGCTTCGCCTTTTTCCTTTCTTCCTCCTCTCTGTGATATATTTTCGACCTTGGCCGCAGCAGCGCCAATGCTGCGGCTGAACGCGACCTGAGCCATGAGAGCCACGGTGTAATCTCATAGCTCACGGCTCAAAGCTCATAGCTGTTAGCATGGTGTTTGCAACCCGTGAAACCATCCCCCATCCTTTGGCCGCAGGTGTACCTCTCCGTCGCGCTGACCACCGGGGCCACGCTCCTCCTGGAGCTGTCGCTCACCCGCATCTTCTCGGTGGTTTTCTACTACCACATGGCCTTCCTGGCTATTTCGATCGCTCTGTTCGGCCTTGGCGCGGGCGGAGTCTTCTCGTACGTTGTGGCGGGTTGGAAGGCGCCGCTCTTCACCAAATTGGGACGCCTCAGCGCCGTGAATAGCTTGCTGGTGGTGGTCGCGCTGCTGGTTGTATTGGGGCAGAAGGGCAACCCGAGCAACTGGAACTTGGCCCTGATCTACTTCACGACGGCGTTGCCATTCTTCGTTTCCGGCGCGGTGGTTTCGTTGGCAGTCTCGGAAACCATTGAGCAGGTCAATCGTGTCTACTTCTTCGATCTGCTGGGTGCTGCCGGAGGATGCCTCCTCCTGATCCCGCTGCTCCGCGGCTTCGGCGGCGTGAGCACCGTCCTCGGGGCGAGCATTACGTTCGCCACGGCTGCCGCGATCTGGCACAGCATGGCGGAATCGGTCCGCGGGCGAGTAGCATCGGTCGGCCTGGCGCTCACGCTGGTGGCATTTCTCGCTTACAACCAGCAGCACCACGTCATCGATATCAAGTACGCTAAGGACCAGCCGCTTCAACAGGAGATGTTCCAGAAGTGGAACGACTTCTCGCGCATAGGTCTGGTCCACCGCAAGGATGAGGGTCGCTACAGCATCGTGATTGACGCCGACGCCGCTACGGATATCGCCACCTTCGACCTGGACCACCTTACCGCTGCTCAGCGGAGCGATCTCATGGAGCAGGGACAGGCGCTTCCGTACGTGCTCCGGCCGGCGGCGAAGACGCTGGTCATCGGTCCGGGCGGCGGCTACGACGTAGCGCGAGCGCTGGTGACCGGCAGCCATGATGTCACGGGCGTCGAGATCAATCCGATCATCGCCACCACGGTCATGCGTCAGCGCTTTCCCGATCTGAGCCACGGTTTGTATCTGCGACCCGACGTCCACATCGAGACTGAAGACGGCCGGAGCTTCGTCCGCCGCAGCAGCGCGCATTATCAAGTGATTCAAGCCACGCTGGTCGATACCTGGGCATCCACAGCGGCCGGCGCGTTTGCGCTTTCGGAAAACAATCTTTACACGGTCGATGCCATGCGCGACTATCTGCAGCACCTCACGCCCGATGGCGTGGTCGCCTTCACTCGCTGGGGGTTCCAGCCACCGCGCGAGTCCCTGCGGCTACTGGCGCTCGCGCGCGAAGCGCTGGGGCAGATCGGCGAGAACGACGCGTGGCGGCACGTCATCGTCGTCCGCGCCGGGCCGGCCTCCGGCTATGGCGCGCTCGATACAGTCTTGATCTCGCGCAAGCCGTTCTCCGCTGCCGATCTGGCGCAGGAGCACGCGTTCGCTGCATCCGGACACGTTCAGGAAGTGTACACGCCCGACATGTCAGCCGCGAAGGATCCGTTCTACGAACTGCTGCACTACGCCCAGCCGGACGAGTATGAGCGCAGCTACACGTTCGACATCACACCAGTCACCGACAACCGCCCGTTCTTCTTCTACTCCGTGCAGCCGCGCGACCTGTGGAACTTCGTGCGGTACGCGTCGCGCGACGTGGAGGATTATAAGGTGAACCAGGCCGTGCCGCTGCTTTTCGGCCTGCTCGGCATAAGCGTCGCAGCCACGTTGCTGATCCTGGTTTTGCCGCCACTCGTTCTGGGAACGCGCCTGCCGCGCCAGCCCGGCGTCCGTACGTTCCTCTTCTACTTCCTGCTGATCGGCGCCGGCTACATTCTCATCGAAGTCGGGTTAATCCAGAAGTTCGTGCTGTTCCTTGGACATCCGACCTATGCATTGACAGTCGTCATCTTTTCCATGCTGATTTCGAGCGGCTTGGGCAGCGCTTTCAGCCGCCGGCTGCTGCGGCAGAGCGATGGCCGGCTCATCAAGGCCTTGGCGATGGTCGCGCTACTAGCGGCGGCGCTCGGAATCTTCACGGGTTGGTTGCTGACGATCTCGGTGGGCCTCCCGCTGCCGCTCAAGGCGTTGATGACCGTTGTCCTGTTGGCTCCGCTCGGATTCGTCATGGGGATGCCGTTCCCCACCGGGCTGAAAAAGCTGGAAGACTGGCATTCACCCTCAGTGCGATGGGCGTGGTCATTGAATGCCGCGGCCAGCGTGCTGGGCTCGGTGGGCGCGCTGGTACTGGCCATTTACCTCGGACTCGTCCAGACGCTGATCATCGGCGGAATGTTCTATCTGGCTGCATTGGCCGTAGTGGCGCGCGCTCGTCCGGCCGCGGTTGCGGAACCCACGCCGGGAGCGAACCGCGTTGTCCTGGCGAAGTAGCTAGACTGCCAGTCCTGCCAGCGCAATCGCCGTACCGGCGATTCCGGCTATGATGCCGATCGCCGGGAACATGAGTTTGCGCGAGATGAAGTAAAGCGAAGACAGCACCAGGGCGATCTCCAGCAGTCCCTCGCCGATATCGTATCTGAGTCCGCGCACTTCGTCAGTTTCCGCGGCCTTGTCGGCACGCTGGGCCTCTTCCTGGATCTGGGCCGATTGATCGGCGTATTTCTTCAGTTGGCTGGAATAGTCGGCCAGCATCTTTTCCGCCGCCGGTTGCTTCACCTCCAGGGCCTGCATCAGGTTCGTCCCCAGTTCCAGGTTGTGATACTTCACGCGCGTGGATTGGTAATGCGCCCACGCATCGTTGGCGGAGGACTTATGAATGATGGCGGCAGTATGAGTGCGGTGCGATGAGATGGTTACCACAGCCAGACCAACCGCCAGAATAGCCGCGAGCACTCCGACTTTCTGCCCCATCGGGTCTATCTTATGCTCGCTCTCGTGATGGATTTCCAGTTCTGCCATGGTTTCCGTATTATAGGGCAGTGGTCGAAGACGAACAGTTCATGCGCGAGGCCCTGCGGTTGGCGCGCGAGGGCGAAGCCGCGGGCGAGGTGCCGGTGGGAGCGGTGGTCATAATTGCCGGCGATGTTGTGGGCCGCGGCTGGAATTCGCCCATTGCGCGCCAGGACCCCACGGCGCACGCCGAGATCCTCGCACTGCGCGAAGCGGCCGCGCGCGCGGCAAACTATCGCCTCACCGACGCGACCCTCTATGTGACGCTGGAGCCCTGCGCGATGTGCGCCGGAGCGCTGGTCGCAGCTCGCATCCGGAGGCTGGTTTTTGGCACGCGGGACCTCCGCTTCGGCGGCGTCCGCAGCAAATTCCGTATAGCGGATTCAGGCGTGCTCAACCACTCGGTCGAAGTCGCCGAGGGCGTTCTGGCCGTCGAATGTGTCGAGCTGTTGCGCGACTTCTTTGCGGCGAAGCGGTAACGCCGGCGGTCTTGCCGCCGGCGAGGCGTTACCAGATCCGCACGCGCTTATCGGGCGCCAGGCATAGTGTCTGCGATGGCTGTACAGAAAACGCGGGGTACCACGGGTCCAGATTTCGCACCGTATCGGCGCGATACTCTTCGGGTGCGTGTCCGTCGGTCGCGATCTGCCGGCGCATTTGGGCGTCGCGCACTTTGGACCGCCAGCTCTGGCCGAAGCTGATGAAAAATCGCTGATCTCCGGTGAATCCGTCTTTTACCGCATCCGTCCTTCCATTCAGCGAAAGCTTGTACGCGTCGTAGGAATCTGAAAGACCGGCTACATCCGCGATATTCTCGCTCAGTGTCTGTTTGCCATTCACGGCCAGATCGGGAAAAGGACGATATTGATCGAACTGCGCTGCAAGGGCCTCGCCGGCAGCGCGGAAGTGATCGAAATCCTCCTTGGTCCACCAGTTGGCCATGCGGCCTTCGGCGTCGAACTGGCTGCCCTGATCGTCGAAGCTGTGGCTGATTTCATGTCCAATAATCGCGCCCATCGATCCGTAGTTGTGTGCCGCATCCGCATTCACGTCGAAGTAGGGCGGCTGCACGATCGCGGCCGGGAAGTTCAGCGCGTTTTGCAGCGGCAGGTTGACGGCGTTCACGGTCTGGGGTGTCATCCACCACTCGCCGCGGTCGATAGGTCTGTGGAGCTTAGAGAGCTGGTTGTGGTACTCCCACAGCTCGGCACGCTCGGCATTGCCGAGGGCATCGCCCTTCACGATGTCGAGGTCCGAGTAGTTGCGCCAGGTATCGGGATAGCCCACGCCGACTTTCAACGTTTCGAGTTTCAGTTTGGCTTTGACTTTGGTAGCCGGCGACATCCAGGTGAGCGCGTCGATGCGTTTGCCGAACGCAGCCACCAGATTGCGTACCATGGCTTGTGCCGCGGCTTTGGTCGCCGGCGGAAAATAGCGCTCCACGTAGATCTTGCCGACCGCATCTCCTAACGCGGCGTTGGTGAAATCGATGCCACGCTGCCAACGCGGCCGCAGTTCCGGAATACCGCTGAGCGCCTTGCCGTAAAAAGCAAAATGCTCATCGACGAACGCCTTGGGCAGGTAGCTGGCCGATTCCTCCAGCGTATGTAGCGCAAGCCAATCCTTCCAGGCATCCAGCGGTTCCTTGGCGGCAAGCGCCGACAGGCCCGTTACCGCTTTAGGGTGCCACACGATCAACACCGGCGCGTCGTTCAATCCGGCGGCGTCGAGCAGCGCCGGCCAGTCGAGCCCAGGCGCCTTCGCAGGCAGGTCCGTGCGCTTCCACGAGACTGCCCCGTGCACATCTTCCGACTCCACGCGCGAGGCGTGCACCTTGGCCATGGCGGTCTCAAGCGCGAACACACGCGCCGCGCGCGTTGCCGGGTCACTGAAACCGGCGAGCTTCGCCATCGCTTCCAGGTGCGCCTGGTATTGCTTGCGCAGTTCGGCCATATGCGGCGAATCCGAAAGGTAATAGTCACGGTCGGGCATGCCGAGGCCGCCCTGCAGCAGATAGGGATAGCTGTGCGCCGGATCTTCTAAACCTTGCGTCACCCAGATGCCGAACAGGTGGAGCGTCTCGAAGTTCGTGTTGTTCAGGGCATCCACGTCCGCTCTCAGTTGTCCGCCGATGGCGCGCGCCAAAGCCGTACGGTCGTTGATGGCTGCGTAGCCATCCAACCGCGGTTTGAGCGGCTGGACTCCTTTGGATTCAATCGCCGCCTCATCCATAAAGCTCGCATAAAAATCGCCAACCTTGCGCACATCCGCACTGCCCGCCGTACCGCTCTTGGCCGCGTCCTCGATGAGCGACAGCGTGCGCTTGCGCGTCAGGTCTACCAGAATCGCGTCGAGTCCGTAGCTCGGCTTGTCCGACGGTATCGGCGTGGCTTTGATCCATCCGCCGTTCGTGTAGGCGTTGAAATCGTCGCCGGGAGCGACCGACGTATCCATGCCTTTCAGATCGATATCCCCGTTTTCAGACGACTTCTGTGTGGCGCAGGCCGCCAGGAACACGGCGGCCAACAAGAAAGTTTTCGGCACATGCCTCATTCTCTGAGGTTAGCGTAGTATTCCTAGGGCCGATTCCCAGTTGACAGTGTCGACGAACGGCCCGTAGAATCGCAGCACCTGGAGAGCTCATGCCGGCTTCGCAGCGTCCCTATATGGGGGCCACACCTTACGACACGGGCGCCACCTTTCGCGTCTGGGCGCCATTCGGCGCGCGCGTAGCCGTGGCCGGAGACTTCAACGCCTGGTCTCCGACCGCGAACGCGCTCTATTCGGAAAACAACAGCGGTTACTGGTCGGTCGATGTAGAAGGCGCCGGAGTCGGCAGTCAATACAAGTTCTGCATCACTGATGCGGTGGGCAATCTGCTCTGGCGAAACGATCCGTACGCCCGCTCCATGACCCACAGCGGCGGCGCCCTGAACAGCCTCATTGCACCCACTGACGATAACTACACCACGCCCGCCTACAGCACGCCGCCGTGGAACCAGATGGTCGTCTACGAATTGCACATCGGCAGTTTCGTGTTTGATGCGTCCAGCCTGCGCGGGCGCGGCTCATTTGCCGCGGCGATCGGCAAGCTCGACTACCTGCGCGATCTCGGTGTGAATGCTATCGAGGTCATGGCGGTGGCGGAGTTCGATGGCGACATCTCCTGGGGCTACAACCCGGCCTACATCTTCGCTATCGAAGACGAGTACGGCGGCCCCAACGGTTTCCGCGACTTTGTCAACCAGGCGCACGCGCGCGGCATCGCGGTCATCATGGACGTGGTTTACAACCATCTCGGGTATCCGGCGGACGACATGTGGCAGTTCGACGGGTGGTCGGAAAACGGAAAGGGCGGCATCTACTTCTATAACGATTGGCGCAGCACGACCGATTGGGGCGAAACGCGCTTCGATTACGGCCGCGGCGAAGTGCGCGAATACCTGCGCGACAACGCTCTCCGTTGGCTGGAGCAGCGCTTCGTTGACGGTCTCCGCTGGGACTCAGTGGGGTCGATTCGCAATGTGAAAGATCAGAATAACGACTCTGCTGACGACATCCCGGATGGTTGGAGCCTCATGCAGTGGATCAATGGCCTGATCGGCCAGCGCCAGCCCTGGAAGATTTCGATTGCCGAGGACATGAAGGACAACGAGTGGATCACGAAGGATACCGGCAGCGGCGGCGCGGGCTTCGATGCGCAATGGGGCTCGGCATTCCTGTCGACGTTGCGGGATGCCATCATCGGTCCGGACGATGGGGCGCGCGACATGGGCGCGGTCGCCGGCGTCGTCGCGCAGACCTACAACGGCAATGCGTTCGAGCGCGTCATCTATACCGAGTCGCATGACGCCGATTCCAATGGGCAAGCGCGCGTTCCGGAGATGATATGGCCGGGAAACGCCGCGAGCTGGTACTCGAAAAAGCGTTCTACCCTGGGAGCGGTCGTCGTGCTCACGGCGCCCGGAATCCCGATGCTCTTCATGGGGCAGGAGTTCCTGGAAGACGGCTGGTTCCATAACGATCCGCAAGAGCTCGACTGGTCTAAGGCTACGACCAATGCGGGCATTGTGGAGCTTTATCGCGACCTGATCCATCTGCGACGCAACTGGTTCAACAACACGCGCGGTCTGCGAGGCCAATCGACCAACGTGTTCCACATCAACAAAGGGGACAAGGTGCTGGCGTTCCACCGCTGGGACCAGGGCGGCGCCGGCGATGACGTTGTCGTGGTTCTGAACTTCGCCAATCGGTCATACGGCAGTTACACGATCGGCTTCCCCCGTGGAGGACGCTGGCACGTGCGTTTTAACAGCGATTGGAACGGTTACAGTGCGGATTTCGGAAACTGGTCCAGCTACGATACCGAAGCCGATGGGGCGCCGATGGATGGCATGCCATTCAGCGCCAACGTCGGCCTGGGGCCGTATACGGCGATTGTGCTTTCGCAGGACTAGCGGTACTGCGCTAAGATCCACGTTGCCAACAGCCACAAAACGACCACCACGACCCAAACGATACGTTTGGAGAAGACCGTCACTTCTATTCCTGGTCGTAGCGGCTGTTCGAATGGGACTCCGCCACATTCAAATGAGAAGCGCGAAGGCAGAAAAATATAGCCCGTTCGGGTTGCTGCATTAGCGGCGATTTCGGGATAATCTATAATCTATTGCGGATCGCATAAAGCGTTCCGGGGAGGCCGAAGCAATGCAGTTCGAAAGCTCTAAATGGATTGCAATTAGCCGATTAGCGTGCGCGCTTTGCACCATCGCCATCACGCCCGTTCTCATCGGGCAGGGAACTCTCGCGGACTACCAGCGTGCCCAAGGGCTTCAGAGAAAGGCTCGCAGCCTGGTGGTGAATAGTCCCGGAACACCAACTTGGATCGGCAACTCTGAACATTTCTGGTATGCGCGGTCGGTGAAGGGCGGAACAGAATTCATGCTGGTCGACGCCGCCTCGGCCAGCAAGAAGCCGGCGTTCGATCACGAAAAACTTGCAGCCGCCATCAATTCCGCAAGCAGTCAGCACTATACGGCTCTTACGCTGCCGTTCGCTCCTCAAGCGGGCCGCGGCGGCCGCGCCGCCGGGCCCACGGCGCCGATGAGCGCCCCGCTCACGTTCGCCGATGACGAGAAATCTATCCAGTTCGGCACGGGCGGGTCGATGTACAAATGCAGCCTGACCGACTACGCTTGCACGAAGCAAGGTCCGATCCCTGCGGCCGCCTTTGGGCGTGGCGCTCGCGGTGGTCCAAGTCCCGAGGAGGAACTCGCGGCGCCCTATGTCACCGAGGAGCAAGGCGGCGACCCAGTGGATGGCCTCGAGTATCAGCCGTTCCCCCAACAGGGCAACGCCGGCGGATTGGCTTTCGGTCGGACTCAGCAGCCCTGCGCGCGGGCGGAGGCTCCTTCAGGACAAGCCGGCGGAGGACGCGGCGGCCGTGGAGGTCGCGGTGCCGCGGCAGCGGCAGCAAGCGCCGAGTCTGCCTCGTGCCGGTCTTTCGACGGCAAGTGGGAAGCGATCATCGAAAACTACAACGTCTTCCTCCGGCAGACCGGCTCCCACGAACCTGCAACGCCGCTGAGTTTCGACGGGTCCGAAGGCAACTACTACACGCTCCGCACCATCGCCTGGTCGCCCGATTCGAAAAAGCTGGCCGCTTATCACACGCGGCCCGGCTACAATCGCCAGGTTCACTATATTCAGTCTTCACCCGACGACCAGGTTCAGCCCAAGCACTACACCACCGAAACGATGCCGCGCTCCGCCATGGGTGCGACGTATCGCAAGCCTGGTGACGCGGTCGATATCGCCTATCCCGCGCTCTTCGATGTTGCCAGCAAGAAAGAGATCGAGATCGATCGCGAGCTGTATCCTAACGCTTACGACGTCACCCCACCGGTCTGGTGGAAGGACGGCCGTGGCTTCACATTCGAATACAACCAGCGCGGCCATCAGGTCTATCGCGTGATCGAAGTGGATGCGGGAACCGGAAAGGCGCGGCCCCTGATCGACGAGCAGAGCAAGACGTTCATCTATTACAACCAACTTGGACCTGGACTCTCGGCCGGCCGTCGCTATCGTCACGATGTCAATGATGGCAAGGAGATCATCTGGGCCTCCGAGCGAGACGGATGGGAGCACCTCTATCTCTACGACGGCGTCACGGGAAAGGTGAAGAATCAGATCACCAAAGGTGAATGGATTGTGCGCAATGTCGATTATATCGATGATGAAAAGCGCCAGATCTGGTTCGAAGCAGGCGGCATCGTTTCCGGCCAGGATCCGTATTTCACACAATACTGCCGCATCAACTTCGACGGCACTGGCCTGACGCGCTTGACCGAGGCTGATGGCACCCACACCGTCACGTTCTCGTCCGACCGCAAGTACTACGTCGATATGTGGCAGCGCGTCGACCTGGCGCCACAAGCCCAGCTACGCCGTGCCGAAGATCACAGCGTTGTCATGGATATCGACAAGGGAGACGTTTCCGCACTGTTGGCCGCCGGCTTCAAGTTCCCCGAGGTGTTCGTTGCCAAGGGCCGCGACGGCAAGACCGATATCTGGGGCGTCATCATCAAGCCGACTAACTTCGACGCTTCGAAGAAGTACCCGGTCATTGAGAATATCTACGCCGGGCCGCAGGGCTCGTTCGTTCCCAAGACGTTCAGCGCCGTTTCTGCCGATCAGGCCTTGGCCGAACTCGGCTTTATCGTGGTTCACATCGATGGAATGGGTACGAGCAACCGCTCCAAAGCATTCCACGACGTGGCCTGGAAGAATATCGGCGATGGTGGCTTCCCCGATCGCATCCTGTGGCATCAGGCCGCGGCCAAGAAGTATCCGTGGTACGACATCACGCGCGTGGGAATTTTCGGGACTTCGGCTGGCGGGCAGAACTCGCTGGGCGGCGTGTTGTTTCATCCGGAGTTCTACAAGGTTGTCGTGACCAACAGCGGCTGCCATGACAACCGCATGGACAAGATGTGGTGGAACGAGCAGTGGATGGGTTGGCCGCTTGGGCCGGAGTACGGCGCTTCATCAAACGTCGACAATGCATACCGGCTGCAAGGCCGCGCGCTCATCATCGTGGGCGAGCTCGATACCAACGTCGACCCGGCATCGTCGTTGCAGGTTGTGAACGCCCTGGTGAAGGCGCACAAGCATTTCGATATGCTCTACATCCCCGGCCAGGACCACGGGGTCGGCATTCTCGCCAGCGAGCACTATCGCGACGACTATTTCGTGCATCACCTGCTGGGCGTCGAGCCGCCGGACTGGAACAAGGTCTCGCTTCCGGCCGAGCCGGCAGACACGGCGAACGGCGGGCAGTAGATGGTCGCGCCGGCGGTTCGCCCAGAGGGCGCCTTGCCGCCGGCGTGCCTCGCTCACTCAATCGGCTTTTGCGGATTCGCCGAAGCCGCCAGATACTTCGCTAGTGGGCAATCCGGCAACGCCTTGATTCCCTCTACGACGCTTTGCGCGTTCAGCAGCGCGCCCTCCCAGCCGGTGTGCGTGTGCTCCTTCGGAAAGAAGCTCTTCACCGCCTCCTCGCCGAGCTTGTCATAGTGATCGGCGATGATCGCGTTCAAGTCGATGAAGATCGCTCCACCCTGCCTGGCCGCTTCCGCCGCCCACGTTCCGTAGCTCCCGGTGGCGCGCTGCACTTTGCCCCCGGACCAGTCGTTTCTCGGAATCAGCGAGCAGACGATCGGGGTCGCCCCCTTGGCCTTGACATCGGCGATGTACTTCCGGATATACCAGCCATAGGAGTGCACCGTGCCCTTTGCGCCGTCGCGCCCCGTTCGCTCCTCGGTCTCATCGCCGTTGCCGTGCAGCGACCCGCCTGGACCGCCATCGTTGTGGCCGAACTGCATCACGACGAAATCGCCCGGTCTGACGAGCGCAAGCACGCGCGGCCAGTGCCCGCCACTGATATAAGAGAAGCTGCTGGTCCCGCCGAGTGCCTGGTTCTCCACATTAATCCTGGTTTGATCGAAATAGGCCGCCAGCGGCCGTCCCCAGCCCCACAGCCCATCCGAGCCGATATCCCAACTGTTCTTCACCGTGGAATCACCGATCAGGAACAAGGTCGGCAGCGCGGGTACGTAGCCGCCGTGCAGTACGCCCGTACGCACGATCGGCGCGGGCCCCTCGAGCGCCGCGGCAATAGCTTTCTCAGCAAGCGGACCCATGACATCGTAACCGGCATCGTTGGGGTGGAGGCCGTCCCAGGTCAGCTCCTTGCGCAGCACACCCGAGTTGTCCAACATGGCCGACCAGTAATCGAGATAGATGATGCCGTTGCGCGTACAGTAATCCTTGATCCAGTTGTTCATCTCCCGGATCTTCTCTATGGGCCGTTTGTCGGTCTGCTGGCTGATGTAGTCGCAAACGGGCGTAAGGGAAGCGAGCACGACCTTGATGTTGTGCGCCCGTGCGAGCTCCACCATCGACATGAGGTTTGCGTGCGTCGCGGCCGGATCCACCGGCCCCAGGCTGCCGCCGATGTCATTTGTGCCGCCGAGGATCACCACCGCTTTCGGCGCGAGCGCAATCACGTCCTGCCGGAAGCGCAACAGAAGCTGTGGCGTCACCTGCCCGCTGATTCCGCGATTGATGTACGGTTCGCCGGGGAAGAATTTGCCATAGCGCCTGCCCCAGAAGTCCGTGATCGAATCGCCAAAAAACACAACGCGCCTCTCATCCGCTGCCGGCGTTGCGAGTTTCGCGTTTTCGGCAGCATATCGCCGGAGGTTGGCAACATCGCTAAGCGACCCGCGGGCTGGCGTCGTCTGTGCCGCGCAAAGCGAGGCGAGGCTAAGGGCAATAGCAATGCGCATATGCATGATTAGGAATTCTAACGTGGATTGCCGGGCG
>Ga0126381_100003881_pt1 | contig 16202 bp, 14 predicted proteins | sample PanSoiMetPlot_28_FD_96465 | JGI IMG/M metagenome (GOLD analysis project Ga0126381, IMG submission 96465) | Tropical forest soil microbial communities from Panama - MetaG Plot_28 | ecosystem: Environmental > Terrestrial > Soil > Tropical forest > Bulk soil | place: Panama | collected 2016-02-17 | reverse complement strand
GCGGAATTCATAATCCGTGCGCAACACAATGCACCGCTTTCGCGGTTTTCGCACATTGGATAGGTACGAAAACATCAGTTCCGGAAAACCGGAACCTGATGCGTAGTAGTCGGCCTGGGGTTCAATGCGACGGACGCTCTCGTCATCAGTCAGGTCGTTTTGAGCATTACGCTACCGCTGCCGATGATCGCTCTGGTCATGTTCACCAGACGGCTCGACCTTATGGGCCGATTCGCCAATCGCCGGCTTACGCGAGCTGCGGCCGGCATCGGCACCGTCATTGTGCTGACGCTCAACGCTCTTCTGATCGCCGAGACATTCGGCTTTCCATTGGCAAGCTTGCCCGCGGGCTGACTGGGGACAGGATTCCATCAACGGGCGAGGCTGCGGGTGAAGCGGACGATCCGGCGCCCCGCCTCTTGGAGCCGCGGGTCCGGAGCGGTCAGCGAGATGCGCAGATGTCCGACCGCGCTCGGGCCAAACCCGTCACAGGGGAGCACGGCGACATTTTCGTGCTCCAAGAGGGCTCGGGCGAAATCCTCCGACCCGAGACCGGTGCCGCGAACGTCCAGCAGCAGGAACATGCCGCCCTCTGGCGGCGTCACCCGGCAATCCAGCGTCTCCGCAAGGATGCCCGACAACATCCCGGCGCGAGTGCGATAGGCCTCGCGGAGCGCGGGCATCTCGGGCAGTTCATGTTCGAGCGCCGGCAAGACGCCGTCCTGGATGAAGGCGGGGCTCCCGTAGGTCATGGACAGCAGGAGGTTGAAAAGATGTCCCGCCAAGGCCGGAGGCCCGATGATCCAGCCAAAGCGAAAACCCGGCATCGCGTGCGATTTCGAAAGGCTCGAAACCACGACGGTGCGCTCCGCCATATCGGGCAATGACCAAGGGCTGACATGAGGGTGGGCGAAAGCGAGGTCCTCGTAAACCTCGTCCGAGAGCAGCCAGAGGTCACGCTTGCGGCAAAGGTCGGCGATGCCGGCGATCTCCTCGGCCGTAAAGACGACGCCTGTTGGGTTGTGCGGGCTGTTGATCCAGATGAGGCGGGTGCGCGGCGTCACCGCCTGCGCGAGCGCCTCTAGGTCCGGGTGGAACCCCCGTTCGGCGCGCAGCGGGACCGTCACGAGGCGGGCGCCGCTCGCCTCAATCACCCCACCGTAGGTGGCGTAGATCGGTTCGGGGACGATCACCTCGTCGCCGGGGCCGGCAAGGCACTGCAGCGCGCAGAAGAGGCCGCCCTGAGCACCGGGCGTCACGACGACATTCTCGGCCCAGCACCGCTGCCTGGTTCGCCGTTGGAACCGTGCGGCGATCGCCTCGCGAACTCGCGGATACCCAACGGTGGCCGAGTACCCGGTGCGATGCCGGCGCAGCGCTTCGATCGTCGCATCGACAACCCGCTCGGGCGGCGCCTGATCCGGATCGCCGACGGTCAGGAAAATGACGTCCTCGCCGGCGTCGCGCCGCCGGGCCGCCTCCATGTGAACTCTCCAGGCACCGGCTCCCCTGCGCGAAACGCGATCGACCAAAGATGAGAACCGCACCTTCTTTTTTTCCTCAGCGGCTAATTTGTTTCAAGAAATGGTGTGAAGGGGTCTGCCATGACAGGCCAACCCCTTTATGCTGCTGTCGGGTACGAGTCTGACCGAAGGGGATACCGAGGAAGATGAGCGTGAGATCCGAGTTGCTCCGGGCCGGTTTGCGCTGGTTGATCAAACATCGCAACCATCGCGACCTGACAATCGAGCAGCATCGGCGCTTCATCACGGTTGCCGAACGCCTGGTTCCGGACCCGCCACCGACCACGCGGACCATCCCCGTCGATGCCGACGGGGTCAGGGCAGACATGATCGCCACCCCCGCTTCCGACGCCGATCGCCATATCCTGTTCGTGCATGGCGGAGCCTTTATTATCGGCTCGCCGAACCTCTACCGACACCTCACCTGGCGCATCGCGTCTGCGGCTTGCGCCCGTGTGATGGCCGTCGATTACCGGCTCGCACCCGAGCATCCCTTCCCCGCAGCGCTCGAAGATGTATTCACCGCCTATAACTGGCTCGTTGCCCGCGGTACGGACCCCGGTCGGATTGCCGTCATGGGGGACTCGGCGGGCGGGGGGCTGGTTTTTTCGCTGATGCTGAGGTTACGCGACGAGGGCCATCCGTTGCCTGCTGCCGCCGTTGCCTTATCACCCTGGACCGATCTGGCGCTGACCGGGGCCTCCCTCCGGATGAACGCCACCTGTGATCCGATGCTCCGCGGCGATGATCCGCCGTTGTTCGTCAATGATTACCTGGCCGGCGCCGACCCGCGCGCGCCCTATGTCTCGCCGCTCTACAGCGATCCGGCCGGTCTGCCGCCGACGATCATTCAGGTCGGCAGCGACGAGGTGCTGCGCGATGACGCGGTGCGAATGGCCGATCGGATGCGTGAAGCGGGATGTCAGGTCGAGCTCGAGATATGGCCGCGCATGCCGCACGTCTGGCATGTGTTCGTGCCGCTCATTCCGGAAGCGCGTCGTGCGATAGAGCGCATCGGCACATTCGTACGCGACAGGACAGGCTACGAGACTGCGGCTCCTCGCGCTCGGTCCGCCCCGATTAACTTGCCGGCGGGCGGAAGGCGCCGCAGGGCGGCAACCGTCCACCAGCTGAAAAACAGCGTACCCCCGAAAACCAATGACCCCTTGACGAAAGCCGGGAGCGCAATCCCCAGCAGGGCGAACTGCAGCCATACGACAAACAGATAATGCACGAGGTACATGCCGTAGGCGCTCTTGCTGAGGCTCGCCAGTGAGGGCAGGCGCCGTGCCAGAAACCGCAGCGAGACCGGCAAGACGGCAAAGCAGCTGGTAAAGCAGGCCAGTACAAAGCTCAGAGCCGCGAGAATTTGCAAGCCCAGCGAAGTCGAGACGCCTTTCGCCACAGTAAGCCCGGTAAACCCCATCCAGCCGAGGAATGATACCGCGGCGGCAACAACCAAGACCGCCCACCGTTGCACCAGCGGCCCGTCCGCAGCGAGGAGGCCGCGCTCGACGCCGCAGGCGCCGAGCCCGACACCGGCAAAGAAATAAAGAGCATAATGCAGCGGGCGGCTGAGCTGGAACGCGAACGGCCCCGCCTGGAACCAAGCCGAGGGCGTGAAAGCGATCGCGAACGGGATATAGGCGATCACCGAGGCCAGCACGAAGCCCGCAAAATATCGGGCCGGATGCGCCTCCGCGGCGGAAGAGAAGCGGACCAGGAGATCACCGAGCCCGGGCACAAATCGATGCAGAGCAGCGGCGGCAAAGTCTCCCACGAGCAACAGCCACAAGAACCACATCGGTCCGGCCGGCCAGAACGGCAATGCAAGCCAGTGCCGCCAATAAGCAGCAAGACCCGGATTGCTCGCCGTCTGAAGATAGGTGGGGTAGAGGGTCAGCGGCATTACGATTGCCGCGACGAGCACGAAGGGCAGACCGAGGCGGAAGAGCCGGCTCTGGAGAAAATTTGCCGCTCCTCTGCGGCGCAGGCTCGGCCATACGAACAGCCCGGAGAGAAGGAAGAACAATGACATCAGAAAGACGTCTTGCCACGCGCAATAGAGATCGAACCCGAGCCACCGATGGCTGTCGACAATCGGTATGGCACGCCATTGATAAGGTGGACTGTCGAATTGGAACGGCTCGGTCGGGAGAAATTGCAGATAGGCCAATACGGAGTGAAACGACAGCACCAGCAAGATGACAAAGGCGCGCAAATTATCGAGCGCCAGGCTCGACCGAGGGGTCATGATATCCGCTTCGGCCGGGCGCCCATCAGTCGCGCTCGTCGCCAGCCGCGGGCATCTCTGCCATGGCGCGGTCCGCCCGCGAGTGCGCGACTTGAGTTCGCGCGCCAGCCTGCGTCACGACCCCGGCCGGGGCCTCACGGCGCACGACCCAGCCGCTCTTCGTCCGGGGCCGTCCCATCAAAGCAGGTTGGAACAGCACGGCCGCGGTCATTGTGCAGACCAGCGCCAGCGCCATCAGTTTGCCCATGCTGGATGTCGCCGGATCGCTCGACAGCCACAGACTGCCAAATGCGCTTGCGGTGGCCAGCGCGCTGAAAATCACCGCTCGCGTCAGAGTCGACTGTACCAGTGCCGTCTTCCCGCTGCGCCAAGCCATGATGTAATAGATCTTGAATGCGACGCCGACGCCGAGCAGCAATGGCAACGCAATGATGTTGGCAAAGTTCAACGGGATGCCGAAAGCGACACAGAGCTCGAGCGTCACCACCCCGGCGACGAGAAGCGGTATCAAGGTGAGGAGGACGTCGGAAATGCGCCGCAAAGTTATCCACAATAACCCTGCGATCGCCGCCAGAGCGAAAATCCCGGCTTCGACAAAGGCTCGCACCACCGTATTTCCGGCTTCAAACATCATTACGGCGGGGCCGGTCGCTGCGGGCTCGATCGCCAGCACTGCGGTTACGAATTTGCGCAACGCCGTTGTGTTGTCGGGGTCGGCCTTCGGGAGGGCCTGGACCCGCGCGCGCCCGTCCGGAGTCAACCACATCCTCTTGAGATCGGAAGGTATGTTCTGGACCGTGATCCGCTCGGGTTTCAGTTCGGTGCGCAGCTGATCCAGCGAGAAGCGCAGCGGCTCTACGACCGCTTCTTCGACTTTCTGACGGACAGAGGGATTGGATCTCGCCAATTGTGACAACAGCCCGGAAAGGCGCCTGGCCGCAGCTGCTCCGGGTCCTTGAGCATCACCGGCAACAGCGGATAATTGACTGGCGGTCGACGACAGTGCGGCGACCGTTTCTGCATCGCTCGGTGGCGCTGTGACCTCTTTCGGGTTTAGCGAAGGTTCCATCTTGTTTGCAGCCGCGGCGATCAGCTGCAGCTTTTCCCCCTGGTCGCGAGGGATTAGGTCGTCGAGTGTTTTGGCTTGGGCAACTTCCGGGAGCGCTGAAAGCCGGTGGGCGATCGCGTTTGCCGCGTCGAGGTTCGGCGCCATGATTTCGATCGCATTTGCTCCAGTCTGGGCATCCTTTCGCAGATCGAGAAAGGTCGCGACCGAGGGTGCATTCGTATTGCGCAAGTGAAGCGGATTGAAATCGAAGTGAAGGTAGAGGAGCAGCGGCGAGGCGAGCGCGACCAACAGGAGCGTCGCGGCGACGACTGCGATACGGTATCGCTGCACGAACCAATCTACCGGCGCGAGCGCGGCGAACCCCATGTTCTGCGGCTCGGAGGGCGGCCTCATCACAGTTAGAAGCGCCGGCAGCAACGTGATGCTGGTCAGGAACGCAATGATCATTCCGCCCCCGGCGATCTGCCCGAGCTCGGAAAGTCCGCGGTACGACGTCGGCAGGAACGAGGAGAAGCCGACTGCCGTCGCCGCCGCGGCGAGCGCCAAGGGAGCGCCGGCCTTGCGCGCCGCGCTCCTCAGGGCGGTGCGCAGCTGTCCGTATTCGTGCCGTTCGGCCCGGTAGCGCACGCTGAATTGGAGGCCGAAATCGACCCCCAGACCGACGAACAGGACAAAAAAGGCGACCGAAATCACATTCAGCGCGCCGACGACTAAAAGGCCGAAAGCTGCGGAGATCGCCAGACCCACGGCGAGATTGATGGCGACCGGCAAGATGATTCGCGCCGAGCGCAACGCCAGCCACAGAATGACGAGGACCGAGACGATGGAGACGACTGCAGTCAATGGTGCGCTCTCTCGTATCGTCGCGAACTGGTCGTCATTCATCGGCACCAGCCCGGTCAGCCGCACCCGGGCCTGTTGGTCGCGGTCGAGTCGCAGGTCTTGGACCGTCTGCACGATCGCGTCGCTTGCCGCGCGACCGGGTTCCAGCGCGCTGTAATCGAGCACCGGCTCGACTTCGATGAAACGGTGCAGTTCCTCGGGTTCGGCCGCTTTGCCGCTGGCAAGAACACGCCACGAGAAGCTTGCCGGGTGTCCGGAAAGGGCTTCCTGTACCGTTTCGGAGGTCATGGTCATCGGCCGCGCCAGATCGTCGAGCTGGACCTGGCCGTATTGCACGCCCATTAGACCCAGATCCAACGCCCCTAGGGCTCCCCTGAGACTCGGATCGGCGGCCAATGTCTGCAGCAGCGGGTCGGCTTGGACGAGATCGCCCGTCAGTCGCGCCAGCTCGCTCGTTGGCAGGTACAACAACCCGTTGCGCTCGAAGAACGGGCCGCCCTGCATCTGGTCAACCGCGCGAAAAAGACCCCGATGGTTGGTGAGCGCCTCGGCGAGCTTGAACGACGCCTGATCCGCGAGCTCGGGCGTCGGCGCATCGACAACGACAAGCATTTCCGGTTGCGGAAACGCCTTCATGAATTCGAGCGCCTGCCGGGTCCACGGCAGATTGTGCGGAAAGAGGTCCTTGACGTCGGTCTTTATCGCGAAGTGGCGCACCGCATAGACAGACGACACCGCCGCCAGTGCGATTCCGCCCACTATGACCCACCACGCATAGCGGTTGCAGAAATCGACGGCTCGTAAGATCGATGATCTGAGCATGTTCTTGTCTGTTGCCGACCAGCCCTGCTGCGAGGCGCCCACTCTGGCGCAGCAGCGTTAATGGGCGGTTGATTGCCAAAGGCTGAACCGCTCGACGCTGCAGGCCCCAGTCAACTGCCTGACTGTAGAACCCTCGGGGAAATCGCTGGGTTCCCCGGCCTGGCCGGGGTAACCGGGTCATTATTGTGAGTTCAGCGCCGTCAGTACCCGACCGCCGCGCCGGCTGGGAGCCGGCCGTCGCTGGCGCCATGAAGCCGGTGCTTGGCGATTTCGATCAACTCCACCGCGCCCCATGGTCGTTGTTCGACGAGCTTGTAGCCCATCCCTGTGAGTTGCGCAGCGACCTCCGGAGACAGGCCAGACTGCTCGAAATAAACATCCTCCGGTTGCGTTTGGTGATGAACCCGCGGCGCGTCGACCGCTTCCTTAGGCGCCATGTCGTGGTCGACGATGTTCATGATCGTTTCGAGGACCGCGGTAATGATGCGCGAACCGCCGGGGCTGCCGAGCACCAGAACGACCTCGCCGTCGCGCTCGACCAGGGTCGGGGCCATCGACGACAGCGGCCGCTTGCCGGGCGTGACCGCGTTAGGTTCGCCTTGCACGAGGCCGTATAGGTTCGGCGTCCCCGGCTTGACGGCAAAATCGTCCATCTCGTTGTTGAGAAAGAAGCCGGTACCCGGCGCCACGACGCCGGCGCCGAAATAGCCGTTGATCGTATACGTGACCGCGACGGCGTTGCCCTCGCCGTCGACGACCGAATAATGCGTCGTCTCGGCTTTTTCGCGCGCCGTCTCCCCTCCCCTAGCCTTCTCCGGACCGCGTCCCACTTCGATCTCGGTGCGGAGCGCGGCGGCGTAGTCCTTGGACAGCAGCCGCTCGAGCGGGTTCGCGACGAATGCGGGATCGCCCAGATAGTCGTTGCGATCGCGGTAGCCTCGACGCATCGCCTCGATCATCAGATGCAGCGAGTTGGCCGAGCGAAACCCCAAAGCGCCGATGTCATAGCCTTCGAGGATGTTCAGGATTTCGCAGATCGTCGTGCCGCCGGAACTCGGCGGCGGCGCCGAAACGATGCGGTAGCCGCGGTACGTGCAGCCCAGAGGCGCCGTTTCCGTGGCCGCGTATGCGGCAAAATCGTCGGCGGTGAGAACCCCGCCATTCTCCCGGCTGGCCTTCTCGACGGCCGCGGCGACCGGGCCCTTGTAGAACGCCTGCGGACCCCTTTCCGAGATCAGCTCGAGGGTAGCAGCAAGGTCGCTCTGCACGAGGCGATCGCCGGGCTCGAATCGGCCGCCGCCCGGCCGCAGAAAGATTTTCGCCGCACCGGGGTCCCTGTCGAACCGGTCGGCTCTGGCATCGAGGATGTCGGTGTCGGCCCGGCCCAACACAAAGCCGTCGCGCGCCAGCGCGATCGCCGGCGCCATCAGTTCGCCGCGCCGCAGCCGGCCGTATTTGGCCGCCGCATCGTCGAGCCCCATCACCGTCCCTGGGACCGCCATGGCGCGGTAGCCGCGGCGGCTGAGATCGGCGATCGGCTTCCCCTCCGCGTCGAGATACATCGCGGCGGTCGCCGCCCTGGGGGCGGTCTCGCGGAAATTGATGAACGTCTCCCGCCCGTCGACGAGACGAATCGTCATGAACCCGCCGCCCCCGATATTGCCGCAGCACGGGTCGACGACGGCGAGCGCATAACCGACCGCCACCGCCGCGTCGACCGCATTGCCGCGGGCCTGAAGGATGCGCACGCCGACCTCGGAAGCCAGCCGATGGGCGGAAACAACCATGCCGTGCTCGGCCTCGACCACCCCAGCCGAGGCGGCAGCCGCGGTCAGAGTCAGCACGGCCGACAGGATCACCGCAGCGACTAAGCCCCTCGCCTCCCGCTTGCGGGAGGAGAGGGGAATTTTGGTGAAGACGAACGTGCTAGCGCACGGCCTGGAACAGCCGCTCGTCATAAAGCGCGCCTTCGAGCGGCGTGAGCTTGTCGCGAAACTCCTTGTTGTGAGGTGCGGTCACGCCGGCGTCGAAGGCCTTGCGGTCGCGCCATATCTCGACGAGCGTGAAATGGTTCGGATGCCCGTCCCACTGCACGACGTCATACCGTAAATTTCCGTCGTCCTTGCGTGCCGCGTCGGCCTGCGCCTTGACGAGCTCGACCGCCTGGTCTTTGTGGACCGGGAAAACGTCGACGTGAGTCAGGACGAAGATCGCATCGGGCGAAGCCTGCCCCTTGGGTGCGGCGACCGAGAGGCCGCCATGGGGCCGCACCCCGAACCCGCCGATCATCAGCGGCTGCAATTTGCCGCGGAATGCCGCCGCCGCGGGACCCGCATTGTGCGCGTCCAGCGCCTTCTTGTCGCGCCAGGTTTCCAAGATCGCGAACCGGCTCGGCCGCGCGATCTCTTCGAATATCTCGAAGCCGGCATTGCCGTCCTCCTTCCGGCTCGCCTCGGCGAATTCCCGCGCGATCGCGGCGCTTTGCTGCGCTGCCGTCGGAGCGACATCGAAATAGGTGACGATATAGACGGGCCCGTTCACGGTCTCCTCCGCGTAGAGCGGCCGCACCGTCGCCATGACGAGCGCGGCCAAAGCCAAAATCAGATGTGAAAAGCGCATCTCCGAGTTTCCTCCTATCCTACGCAGGCGCGAGGCGGAAGCGGCAGTCCTCGTCGCGGGCGATCTGGTTGACGAGCTCGACCTCCCAGGCGAGGTACTCCCGCATGTAGCGCTCGCGGTCGCTTGGCCGGTCACGGGCTGACAATGCGACGTCGTCGGGCTCGCTGGCGAGCGGACCCATACCGGTTTCGAGCGGCAGCCCAGCGGCTTTCCACGCCGCGGTGCCGCCGGCCAGTACCTCGACCGGACGGCGCGAGCGGAGTTCGGCCGCCGCATAGCGGGCGATCGTTCCGTCCTCGCTGGTCAGCACGAGGTCGCTTTGCGCGGGCAATTTGTCGAGCGCCTCGCCGAGCCGGGCGCGGATCGCGAACCAGGCTCCCGGGATGTGGCCCTGCCGGTGAGCCCGACTGAGTGCCAGGTCGACGACTACAGCGCGGCTCGCCTGCAGCTCCAGCGACTGGACTGTCCTTGGTTCGGGACCGGCGAGCGGGAAGATGTCGTTTTTCGCCGCCGGCATGCCGCGCTCCAAATCTCCATCGAGGCCGCCGTCGAGGACCACCGCATCCCAGCCCATGCGCCTGAGCCAGGAGGCGGTCATCCGCGCCCTGACTCCGGTGTCGTCGACCAATACGACGCGCGCGCCCCACACGCCGAGCCAGCTGTCGGTCTCCTGCACCAGCTGACCGCCAGGCGCCATGGCAGATACCGGCAGATGGCCGGTGCGGTATTCGGCCGGGTCGCGCACGTCCATCACGTAGAGTGTGCGGCGGTCGGCTTCGCGCTGCCATTGGGCCAATGTCGCGCGGTCGATGACCGGCACGCCATAGCGCCGCGCGACGGCCTCGGCGCGCTTTCGCGCCGCAGCAATGCCTTCGGCCGAGATTTCGGGAGCGCGGCTGGTGGCGCCCGCGACGACCCCGAATCCGGCGAGGTGCCAAGCCATCGTGCCGTCCTTCAACGAGACGACGCGGTTCGGTACGCCCGCGTCGATCAAGGATTGCGCGCCGATGATGCTGCGTGTCCGCCCGCCGCAATTGACGACGACAAAGGTATCGGGCGACGGCACCAATTCCTTGAAGCGGTAGACGAGCTCCGCGCCGGGCACGCTGGTCGCGCCGGGGATGCTGTTCGAGTGGTATTCCTCGTAGGAGCGGCTATCGAAAATCGCCATCTTCTCGCTGCGCTTCTGGCGCTCGGCGAGCTCCTCGGCGCTGATCCACGGCGTGCCGTATTCGTGCTCGACGACCTCGGCGAAGGCCTTGCTCGGCACATGGACGCCGCTATAGACCGGAAACCCCGCCGTCTCCCACGCCTTGACCCCGCCAGCCAGCACCGAGACATCGGTGTAGCCGCCCGCGATCAGCCGCGCCGCCGCGCGCTCGGTGAGCCCCTCACCCCCAGGGGACATATCATCGTCGCACACGACGATCGGCGCCGACCGCCGCGGCAACAACCCCGGGGCGATCAGCTCGAGTCGCGAGAGCGGCAGGCACGACGCCATCAACAGATGCCGCTCGTGGAAGCTCCCCTCCTCACGCGCGTCGACGATCGCGATCTCGCCGCCCGCCCGGTAACGCTCACGCAACTGCGCCGCTGTCATTCTGCCTGGTGCTGGCATGCCCGCTCTCCTGAATAGCCGTCGTGCGTCCTTCGAGGCCTCGCTGCGCGAGGCACCTCAGGATGAGGGCCTTTCTTCATGCCATCGAGAAAGACACCCCATGCTGAGGAGCGCCCCTCTTGTCCTGAGGAACCGCAGGCGGCGTCTCGAAGGGGGTGCGCCTCGAAGCACGCACGACAGCGATGCAATGCTGCATTCCGTTTGCCCGAATTCTGATCGAATGCCAATGGTCCTCCACTCCCTCGCCCCGCAGGCGGGGCGAGGTGCTTCCTCGTTGCCCGAATTCGCCGCAGGCGTCAAAGTCGCAGTCGGGTCAAGCGACGGAGAAACGCATGTCTGAAGGAAGACGCGCGCGGCCGCAGCCGACGCCGGAGACGCAGCATTTCTGGGACGGCACGCGCGAGGGCGAATTGCGCCTGCAGCGCTGCAACGCCTGCGGCAAGGTGTATTTCCCGCCGCGGCCGTTCTGCCCCGCCTGCGCGGCGCGCGAGGTCAACGTCTTTGCCGCGAGCGGCAAGGGCCGGCTCTATTCCTATGTGATCCACCACCGCCCCGTGCCGGGTTTCACGGCGCCCTATGCGATCGCCGTCGTCGAGCTCGACGAAGGGCCGCGGATGATGACGAACATCATCGATTGCCCGCAGACCCCCGAGGCGTTGCAGCTCGACATGGCCCTGGAGGTCGCCTTTGAGAAGCTCGACGACGAGATCACGCTCCCCCTCTTCCGCCCGGCGCGGAGCTGACGCGATGAAGCCGAAATCGATCGCCGTCGTCGGCGCGGCCGAGACCACGCGGCTCGGCGTCATCCCCGACATGTCGCAGATCCAGTTGCATGCCGATGCCGCGCTCAATGCGATGGCCGATGCGGGGATGAAACCCGCCGACATCGACGGCATCGCGACCGCCGGCGAGACGCCGGTGACGGTCGCGCATTACCTCGGCCTTACGCCGAAATGGGTGGACGGCACCGCGGTCGGCGGCTGCTCGTTCATGATCCATGTCCGCCACGCCGCTGCGGCGATCGCCTCGGGCCTCTGCGAGACGGTGCTAATCACGCATGGCGAGAGCGGCCGTTCGGGGGTCGGGCGCACCCGCAATGTCGTCGCACCCACCAGTCTCGCCGGCCAGTTCGAGCAGCCCTATGGGCCAATGGGGCCGCCGACTTTGTTCACGATCCCGGCGCTGCGTTACATGAAGACCTATGGGCTGACGCACGAGACCCTGGCAATGGTCTCGGTCGTGCAGCGCGAATGGGCGGCGAAGAACCCCAGGGCCACGTTCAAGACGCCGATCACGGTCGAGGATGTGCTGAACTCGCGGATGATCGCCTACCCGTTCCGCTTATTGCAGTGCTGTCTGGTGACCGATGGCGGCGGCGCGCTGATCCTGGTTGCGGCCGAACGCGCGAAGGATTTCCCGCAGAAGCCGGTCTACCTGCTCGGCACCGGTGAGTCTGCAGAAACGCCGATGGTCAGCCAAATGGAGGACTTCACCTCCTCGCGCGCCTTCCGCGTCGCCGGCCCCGCCGCCTTTGCCGAGGCCGGCATCACGCACAGCGACGTCGACCATCTGATGATCTACGACGCCTTTGCGCATCTGCCGATCTACGGTCTCGAGGATCTGGGATTTGTGCCGCGCGGGGAGGCCGGCGCCTTCATCGCCGAGCGCAACACCGCCCCCGGCGGCAGACTGCCGCTCAACACCAATGGCGGTGGCCTCTCCTATATGCATTCCGGCATGTACGGCATGTATGCATTGCAGGAGAGTGTGCGCCAGATGCGCGGGTCAGCCCCCGCCCAAATCCCCGGCGCCAAAATCTCGGTCTGCCACGGCGTCGGCGGCATGTTCGCCGCCTCCGGCACGATCATCATGTCAAACGAGCCGGCTTGAAGCGGAGAGCGCCGGCAAAGCCGACGAGTTTTGGACGCTTACCGTCATAATTGGTGTAGGTCAATGCTCAGGCGCCGTTCAGTGATCGCCGGCGGGTGCGGTGCACTCGTGCTGATAGGCTCGGGTTTTCCGCGCCTTGGGTCGACCCAAACCCACAACCGACAGTTTCGAGTTGGTATAATGGGCGCCCAACCATTGCCTATCGTCTTGACCGGAAATCTTGCCCCATTTGTAGATGAGCTCCAAAAGCTGGGGTACTTTCAAAACAACAATATCATTTTCGATGTGCTCTCATCGGAAGGAGATGTGGAGCGATTTCCGGCACTTGCGGCTGAGTTAGTCGCTCTTAATCCACAGGTGATCCTTGCAACAAATACGCCATCGATTATCGCGCTGAAGAAAACGGGCACTTTAATCCCGATTGTCTTCACCATGATCGGGAGCGACCCGGTTAATCTCGGAGTCGTAGACAGCATCCCCCGTCCCGGAGGCAATTTCACTGGGATTATCAACAACAATCTCGAGATCGCGGCAAAGCGGATGCAGATGCTCAAGGAACTCGTCCCCGAAGCGATACGCATTGCCATGTTTCTCAACCCGCTGAACCCGGCTTCGCAACCAGCGGTCGACGAGACAATACGGCAGGCCGGCCAACTCGGGCTCGAGATAATCCCGATCGAAGTAAAACGCGCAGAAGACATCGCGCCAGCCATTGATCGGGCGCTTCAGGCGCAGGCCCAAGCGTTGATTAAAACAGACGACCTTGTGACGTTCGTTAATCGGCAAACGGTTATTGAGCTGACACGGCAGAAGAAGCTGCCGACGATTTATAACTATCGGATAGAAGCTGTCGAGGGCGGCCTGATCGCACTGGGGGTCGATGCCGAGGCCCAATATCGCCGGGCGGCAGTGTACGTCGACAAGATCCTGCGGGGCACCAAACCGGCGGATCTGCCCGTGGAACAGGCGAGCAGGGTGCTCTTGGTTATCAACCTGAAGGCGGCGGAGGCAATCGGCATTCAGGTTCCAACTATGCTGGTCGCCCGCGCCGACGAGGTGATCGACTGAGGCGTGCGCTCTCGCGCGAGCAACTGGCAATGGTCTCGGTCGTGCAGTGCGAATGGCCGGCGAAGAACCCGCGCGGCACCTCAAGACGCCGATCACGGTCGAAGATGTGCTCAATTCGTTGGATGATCGCCTACCCGTTCCGGCTGTTGCAGTGCTGCCTGGTGACCGACGGCGGCGGCGCGCTGATCCTGCTGGCAGCCGAGCGCGCCAAGGACTTTCCGCAGAAATCGGTCTACCTGCTCGGCACCGGCGAGAGTGTCGAGACGCCGATGGTCAGCCAGATGGCGGATTTCACGTCCTCGCGCGACTTCCGCGTCGCCGGCCCCAAGGCTTTTGCCGAGGCCGGGATCACGCACAAGGACGTCGACCATCTGATGATCTACGACGCCCCCTGTTCGCTGCCAGGGGCAAGCTTCGCGCATCTGCCGATCTATGGCCTCGAGGATCTCGGCTTCGTGCCCCGCGGCGAGGCCGGCGCCTTCATTGCCGAGCGCAACACCGCCCCCGGCGCCAAGATCTCGGTCTGCCATGGTGTCGGCGGCATGTTCGCCGCCTCCGGCACCATCATCATGTCGAACGACCCGCCGTGAGCCGGAGGGGGAGGACCCCTTAGGCTTAGCTGGGGCGAGGGGCGAACCAGCATATCGGCTCGCCGAGATTGGGGTCCTTGCCAGCCTTGATCCATTCCCGTTCTATGCGATCAAGCACCGCCTGGCAACCCTCGTCAGGCCAATAGTCGAAGTCACCGCCCCAGTAGTTTCCAGGCCTGAGCCCGTTATCATACAACCGCCTGACAATTTCCAGACTCAAGTTTCTTACCCGGTCCGTTGTATCCGCACCGAGTTCCTCTTTGGATGCTTGAGCGATTTGCCATAGGCCAATATAGTCTATCTTGCTTTCTGCAAGATAACCATCAACGAGTTCCTGCAGGTCCATTGTATTCTCTCGGGAAATGTAGCTTGAGCCTAACGCCTGGAACATTGAGGTCGACAGCGGAATCACCGCTTCGCGACCGATGTCTGAACGTCACGAAACCGGCATTTCCAGGAAGTTTGATGATCGTCATGTTCGGCGTTGAGCGAAGTTCAGTTCCCCCGACTCGCAGGTAATCGAACAGGGTCCTTGCCGCGTCGGTGCCGCCGGGGAGTTCCCGAACATCAAGACCGCCGCCGCGTCTGCCAATCGGCTGGCCGTTCGGTATGACCCTGTCGGCCACTCGCTTGATCGAAGCGGCTTCGATCGCAGCATCAAGGCGGTCGAGCGCGTCTTGGCGCGGCGGAGAATTGGGGTTGGCGAAATAGGTTAGGTGCGGGTTGTCGGGGTCGATGCGGCGTAAGAGCGCGATGCGGGCGTCCCATACCGCCTGCCGCACTTCGGCCATCGGATCGGGGGTCGCCTCCGGCCGACAGCCGCCTCGGCCGCCCTGTGCGGTTTGCGTTGGCCGGAACCGCGCTTCGGCGCCGGGGTTGGGGGCGAACCAGCCGGGGTTGGGCGGGGTCCCGGTGCGCGGGTGACGGGCCTCGTCCCAGGCGGCGCTGCCGCGCTTGATTAGAAGATCTTCGGCTTCGAGACGGGCCCGCGCGATATTATTCGGCAGGTCGGAAAGGCGCAGGTGCACCGCCGCGATCTGCGCCAGCGCCAAATTGTTTTGGCCCAGCGCCGCGGCGACCGCGGCGAGACCCGGCATGACCCGCGCGGCAGCGGGGTCGCCACCATAAGCCCGGTCGAGCAGGCGGTCGAGATCGGCTTGCGGGCGCAAGACATAAGCACTGCCGCGCCGCTCGATCAGCGGCGTGCGGCCGAGAAACAAGCCCTCTTCGGTGCAGCAGAGGCCGAGGCTCTGGTCACCACCTGTGCTCAGCCGCCAGAGGTGATGGCCGACGGGGATCATTCACTCTCCCTTTTCAACACGGAATGGCCTTTCGTGTACCTGGTTTGTTCTCGTAAGTCAAGGGTGACGGCATCGCAACCGCCGGCGAGACCCCGGTGACGGTGGCGCATTATCTCGGCCTGACGCCAAAGTGGGTCGACGGCACCGCGGTCGGGGTCCCCGGGACGGCCCGCCGGGGCCGGCCGCCCGGGGATCGTTTATGATCCATGTCCGCCACGCCGCCGCGGCGATCGCCGCGGGGCTCTGCGAGACGGTGCTGATCACGCATGGCGAGAGCGGCCGCTCCGGCGGCAGCCCTATGGGTCGATGGGGCCGCCGACTTTGTTCACGGTTCCCGTGCTTCGCTACATGAAGACCTATGGGCTCTCGCACGAGCAACTGGCGATGGTCTCGGTCGTGCAGCGCGAATGGGCGGCCAAGCATCCGCGCGCCACCTTCAAGACGCCAACGCTTCCCGCGCCTCGCGCGGATGCTTGGCGATAACTTGGAGGTAGGCCGCAGCAGGGCCATCGGGCTGACGGCGGCCCTGTTCCCAATTCTTCAGCGTCGCTAGCGGGATACGGTAGACACGGGAGAATTCCTGTTGGGACATCCGCAATTGCCGG